>Ga0315912_10003963_pt1 | contig 14321 bp, 10 predicted proteins | sample VfabasoilMG_FD_204469 | JGI IMG/M metagenome (GOLD analysis project Ga0315912, IMG submission 204469) | Garden soil microbial communities collected in Santa Monica, California, United States - V. faba soil | ecosystem: Environmental > Terrestrial > Soil > Garden | place: USA: California... | reverse complement strand
TGGGTTGCATGTGAAGGCCTTGGGACGAACGCCGACGAGGCGACGTTCCTCGAGCTGACTACTTCGTGATGTTCCGGACGAACGCGCCCTCGTAGTCGGGTGACGCTCGCAGCTTCACCCGCACGGCATCGGCCTCGGCCGCCGATCGAAAAGGCCCCACTCGCACGATCGTGAGCCCCCTCGCGGCGCTGTCCGGATCAACTTGGTACGCCGGCCATCCCTGTTCCGCCAGATGCCTGACCATTGCAACCGAGCGCTCCGGTTTGGAGAACGCGGCAACCTGCACGACCCAGGTCTGGTCGGCTGGTGCGGGCACGACAGCCGCGTTCATCGTCGTCGCTACTACCGCGTTCACAGGCTTCGGCGCCTGAGGCGTCGTCAGGCGCGATGGCGGAGTGGTGAAGATTGACGGGCGCGCGGGCACCGGCGGCAATTCCACCGTGACCGTGCCTCTGCCTGCCGTCGATACCGCCGCCCCACCGGCGACCATCATCACGGCCATGCCCAGTGCCGGCAACGACAGAGACTTGAGCGCGCGTCGCCACCATGTCTTGGTTCTATGCGTTGACCGATGACCGGTCATCATCGACCTCTCAATTCCCGGAGATGCGTTCGGTTCAGCCGCGTGCCGTGACACGGCTGGAAGATCCAGCAGTGCCGCCAGATTGAAGTCGGGGGATGAGTCCTTCTCGTCGCTCGATGTCTTGACGAAAAGCCCGCCAGCGGCAGTTGGCGAAGGCGTGACGGGTGTGCGAACTGGAGGCGCCGGCTCCTGACGCGGAGGCGTCAGCTCCAGTTCCTGGAGCGCGCGCGCCACATGCACTTGAGAGACCTGCGATGCTCGATCGACGTAGCCGTGAAACAGCGTACGGTCGCAGATCCGGTTGACGAGCCGCGGCGTTCCAGCCGAGGTCGCGAAGACGAGGTCGAGAGCAGACGATGAGAACTCGACGCGGTCGCGAGTGCCACCGGCAACAGAGAGTCGATGCGCCACGTAACCGGTCAGGCCTTCGCGAGTGAGCGGCCGCAGTTCACACGATGAAGTCACGCGCTGTGCGATCTGCTGCATCTCCGGCAGCTTGAGCCGCGCTCGCAGCTCGGGCTGACCGACAAGAACAATCTGCAGCAGCCGCCGGCCTGCCTCCATCTCGGACAGCGCCCGGATCTCGTCGAGCAGCGGCGCCGAGAGATTCTGCGCTTCGTCGATGACGAGCACCGCGAACGCGTCCACCGACTCGAGCGACGTCAGAAACTCATAGAGCTGGCAGCCGAGATCGGCGCGCGGCGTCCCCCTCAACCGCCCCTGCTTCAAGTCCTCGACGGAGACTTCGCCGAAGCCGACGAGGAGCATCCGAAGCAAGTCTTCGCGCGAGAGGTATGGATCCGAAACGAACGTCGTGAATGTTTTCCGATCGAGTTGATAGAGTGCCGCGCGGCAGAGCGTCGTCTTGCCGGCGCCCATCTCGCCGGTCAACACGATCAAGCCCTCGCGCCTGCGTATCGCCGCAAGCAGATCCTCGAGCACGGCCGCATGCGACGAGCTCTTGTAGAGCGAGCGCGGATCGGTGGACAGGCTGAATGGCTTCGCGGTCAGGCCGTAGTACGGCTCGTAGGTCAGAACGCTCGACGCAGGGCCAGTCGATGCGGTTGCATCGGTGAGGCCGATGTCGGCCGGCAACACGTTGTCAGGACCGTACCCTTTCCACTGAGTCATTGAGTCGGCCAGCACTCCTCGCAGTGACGTGTATCGGCGCCGACTCGGGTCACTGACAGGCCACTCGCCATATTTCCCTCGATACATTGCGCCTCGAGCTTGCACCCGTGGGCAATTCTGCGTCCTACTCGCGCCCGTGCCGCGGACCGATACACGGTCATCGGGAGCCGTCTGTCTTGCGCTCCCCTGACGCGATGCTGACGAACGATTCATTGCCACCGGCACGACTCGAACCGGCGACGCACGTGCCACTGAGGCCGGCAGACATCCACGTTCTCGATCGCCTTCAGGCGATCTTCCGCTATCGCTACATCGCCGCTGCAGCCTTCGTCGTGGTGGTGGCTGGCTCGCTTCTGTATGCCTATTGGCAGACGCCGCTCTACCGCACGAGCGCACGCCTCCTGATCGAGCTCGAAGACGAGCGGTCACTCGCCGTCGAGGGTGTTGGGCCCACGCGCGCGGTGGACTACTACCAGGACCCTGAGCCGTATTTTCAGACGCAGTACCGCATCCTCACAGGACGAGAGCTCGCAGAACGCGTCGCGAATGCGATTCGCCGGCCGGAAGTCACCACCGAGATGGTGCTCTCTGGCGTGTCTGTGGAACCGGTGCGCGCAAGCCACCTCGTGGACGTCTCGTTTGTCTCTCCAACGCCGGCACTGGCCGCCGAGACGATCAACACCCTGGCCGAGCAGTACGTATCTCAGAATCTGGATCTGCGTCGCCAGAATATGGCGCGCAGTCTCACGTGGCTCTCGGATGAACTGACGCGCCAGAAGAAACTGGTCGAGTCGAGCGAGCGCGCCATGGCGCAGTATCGCGAGGATCAGGACGCGCTCTCGCTCGAAGACCGCCAGAACATCGTCATCGCGCGACTGAATCAGCTGAACGAAGCGGCAACGCGGGCGCGAACCAATCGTGCGCAGAAGGAATCGCTCTACCGGCGTCTCGAATCGCTCGGACCGTCAGCCTCACCAGACACGATTCCCGGCATTCTGCAGAACACCTACATCCAGACGATGAAGGCGCAGGTCGCGGAACTGGAGCGACGCAAGGCGCTGCTGTCTGAGCGCTACGGCGACAAGCATCCGGAGATCCTCACGATCAACGCGTCGATCGACGATGCGAATCGGCAGCTGCGTCTCGAGATGGCGAAGGCGGTGGATGCGATCCGCCATGACTACGAGTCGGCGATACTCGAGGAGCGCACACTCGCGAGCGCACTCGATGAACAGAAAGACATCGCTACGGATCTCGATCGCAAGAGCGTCGCGTATACCGTTCTTCAGCGCGACGCCGAGAGCAATCGCGAGCTGTATCAGACGCTGCTCCGGCGCGAAAAGGAGTTGCAGGTACTGGCCAACAGCCGCGGCAACAACGTTCGCATCGTCGAGCGCGCGGGCGTGCCGGCCGCGCCGTTCAGCCCGAACATGCGGCGCAGCCTGTTGCTCGGCGGCATCGTCGGCTTGATGCTCGCGCTCGGGGTCGCCTTCGGCCTCGATCACATCAACGACACGATTCGCACGCCAGACGATGTGACCCGCCGACTGGGCCTGTCGTTTCTGGGTTTGATTCCGGCCGTGAAGGGATACCAGGATCGCCCTGTGCTCTCGGGGTCGAGCGACTTCAGCGAGGCCATCCGAGCACTGCGAACGTCTCTCGCGCTTACGCACCGTACGAGCGGCAGTGCAGTCGTTCTCGTGACCAGCGCACAACCGCTCGAAGGAAAGACTACGACCGCGTGCAACCTGGCAATGGCGCTGGCATATGGCGGCGCGCGTGTGCTGCTGGTTGACGCAGATATGCGGCGGCCGGGCGTTCACACCGGGCTTGGACTGGAGAATACGCGGGGGCTGTCCGACCTACTCAGCAACCAGGCACCGCTGACCGAAACCGTTCAGCGGATCGCGGACCCGAATCTGTGGGTGATGACCGCTGGACAGACACCGTCGAACCCGTCCGAGTTGCTCGCGTCTGGCCGTATGGACAGCCTGATGCGGCAAGTGCAGACCGGACCGTTCGACTGGGTGGTGATCGATACGCCACCGGTGCTCGCCGTGACCGATGCATCGATCGTGGCGCGCTGGTCGTCAGGCGTGGCGTTCGTGGTGGGCTCTGAGATGACGCGAAGCAGGCTTGCCGAGCGCGCGGTCGAGACTCTCGCGGCCGCGCGGCCGGCGTTCATCGGCGCCGTCCTGAATCGAGTCGAAGTCAGCCGCAGCCGCTACTACTACTCGCACTACGGGTATCTCGAGGTCGCTGGGTAGCTGGGTTGCTGGATTGCCAGGTACGACCAAGTCCAGCCAGTCGACGTAAATATAAGAACGGCACAAGGGCCCGCCGCTGGACGCCGTACTTCTGCTTGACGTACTCCGAAGGCGGGAACACGTGCTCCGCGAGTAGCCGCACCTTCCCCACGTAGCTCAGGGCGCCGAGATCCGCCCGAAAGCGATCGAAGGCGGTCAGATCCTTTCTCAAGAACATTGCCGAGCGTTCCGTCCACTGAGAGTCAGCGCTCAGGCACGTGAGAATAGTGCCTGGAAGCTGCGTCTGGAAACTGCCGTGAGCCGCTCGCAGTCCATCGACACATAGCGCGCGGACCCGGCAACGTGACGCGAGCGCTACGAAATCGTCCCAGTCCGTCGGCGTGAATCGCTGCGCGACGAGGTGGATGTCGTACAGCCACAACAATTCGTCAGACAGATCATGATGTGCGGCTCGGTGGACACACGCCAGGAGCAGCGCGTCTACAGGGCACGGCGTGCGCATCGCCTGCCCGCGGACGCAGACAGTTACCGCTCGCGAAGAGAGCTCTTCGTAGCCAGGCAGAGTCGACAGCATCTGCGGATTCGCCACGCGCCAATGCACATCGAGGGCGTGCACCTGCCCCATTACGCTGATGCGCTCGAAGGGCATTTGGTACATGACCAGCTCACCTGAGATGAACGGCGGTCGCGAGTAGCCAAGACCCCGCAGAGCGTCGATCACGGTCTCGCGCTGCGAATCGGCTATCAGCAGATCGCTGTCGAGGCGCGGACGAAGCCACGACTCCTCGTAGTGGGTGTGCGCAAGTGCCGCACCTTTGAGCACGAGTGGAGCGATGCCGTGCGACTGGAGGCCGGCAAGAACGCGATTCAGCTCCCTGACTTCGAGCTCCTCGAGCATCGCTTCGGCCCGCAGGTCATCGTCGATCTGACTCGTGCGCCATGCGAGGAGGCGGTCTACGCGGTGGACGCGCCCTTCGTTTCGCAGCCGATCGTCCGCTTCTCCACTCGGCGTCTCGACCGACTCGCCGCGCAGGATCGCGCAGAGCGCGTTCAGGTCGCGCGTCACAGGAAGGACCGCAGAAAGATCTGCCGCGCGGGTGGATGTTTCAGCAACGCCACAATCAGCTGCCGATGCCGGTTGAACGTGGCCGTGCGGCGAACGATCGGCATCACGCCGTCGGTCCTCGCCAACTCGAAGAGACCCTCGATGTCCTCGTCTGACATTCGCTGTGCCAGCGTCCGAAACTCCAGCTGCGTGTCGAGCTCGTCCTCGAGCGACGCGCGCCAGCGCTGCTCGTACTCCGCAAGGCGCTGCGCCGACAGATCACTCTCGCCAAAGGCTTCGATCAGTACGTCAGCAGCAAGCGACGCGCTCACGAGACTGTAGTAGATCCCACCGCCAGTCGTTGGCTTCACCAGGCCCGCCGCGTCACCAACAACCAGCAATCGTTCGCCGTAGGTTCGAGCGATGCGATTCAGCGGCAGAATCTTCTGCCGGGGCGGGCCATCAACCGCTTCAATCCCCCATCGATCCCTGACTCGCGCCAGCATGCGATCGAAGTACGTCGGAGACCGATCCTCCGACATGACGCCGATTCGGGCAAAAGATCGGCCTTCACGCCGGACGGGCACGATCCACCCGAACCCCCTGGGCGCAACGTCGCTGCCGAAGTGAATTTCGAGCTCGTCGGGGCTCTCAACCGGCACTTCGCGCTGCGCGGTGTGCAGGTACAACGAGGGAACGGTGAGGCCAAGCTGCCGATGCAACGCGTAGCGCCCACCGCAGGCGAGGATGCAGACGCGGGCACGAACGTCATCCTGGCCAGCCACGCTGACGACGGTGCCATCGCGATCGATCAGCGCGCCGGTGGCGCGAGACCGATGACGCAGTTCGACGCCGGCCGAGCGCGCACGCTCCGCCAGCCCCGCATCGAACGCCACGCGATCGATCGCGACGGCTTCGATCGCACGCGTGCGGTAGACGACGTCGAGACCGGATGGAGAGATGAAACGAGCGGTCGTCAGCTCGTTGAGGATGACGTTGGAAGGAAGGTCGAACTCGTCGAAGGCCTCACGGGCGAGGATGCCCGTGCAGTGAACTGGATCGCCTACGACGTGATGTTCTTCAAGGAGTGTGACGTGCAGCCCGTTCTGCGCCAATCGAAGACTTGCTAACAGCCCTGCAGGACCACCACCAATGACGACCGCGTCATACATTCAGCCTAACGAGTTTCCACATCGTTAGCTCAGCTGTCAACGTCACGCGATCGTTCGGGGCTAGAACTTCGCGTCTCGTGCTTCCCAGGTTCCACGGAACGTGATCCAGAACGAGAGCGCGATGAGACGGATATCCAGCCAGAACGACTGCTGCCGCACGTAAAGCAGGTCGTAGCGGAACTTCAGTCGTCGCGGGATATCGCGAGGCGCGAAGATCTGCGCGATGCCGGTGAGACCGGGCGGGACGCTGGCGCGCTTCGCAAACCCAGGGACCTCCTCGAGCCGTTCGAGTTGGCCGGACCCAAGCGTCTCGATCTCGCCTGGCCTCAGTGCGCGCGGGCCGGTAAAGCTCATGTCGCCGCGAAAGATGTTCCAGAGCTGCGGCAGTTCGTCCATCGCCGTTGCCCGCAGTACCCGTCCGATGCGCGTCACTCGCGGATCGTGCTCCGTAGCCTGGACGGCGCCGACCGTGGCCTCGGCGTCGGGAATCATCGAGCGGAACTTGCGCACCTGAAAGGGCACGCCGTTCAGTCCCGATCGCTCCTGCCCGTAGAACACAGGCCCGCCATCCTCGAATTTGATCAGTGCGGCGATGACACCCCACAACGGCGCCGAGGCCAGCAGCCCAGCCCCCGAGAGTGCGACGTCGAATGCGCGCTTCGCGAGCCTCGGGCGGCTCTGCTCCGCTCCAGGGAGCGAAGCGTGATCGCTGATCTCCTGATACAGCGTCCGCGTCGCACCGCACATCCTCTCCGCGTTGAAGTCACTGAGCACTCTGGTTCTAGCGGCAGCGCCACACCGGCGACGCAGCTCTTCGTCGTCGATCAGACGCCGCATCGCGTGACGCAGACCCTCGGCATCGCCTGGCCGGACGACGAGCCCTGTGCGCTCGTGCTGATTGACCCAGGAGACGCCGGTTCCGAGATCGGTGCTGATCACGGGCCGCCCGTGCAGCATCGCCTCGAGCTGCACCATCCCGAAGGCCTCCTGACGGGTGACCGATGGCAACACGAAGGCATCGCACGCGCGGTATAGCTCGAGCAACTCGTCGCCGGACACTTCGCCAAGGAAGCGCACGCGGTCGGCGACGCCGAGGTCGGACGCCATGCATTCGAGTGAGGCACGCAGGGGACCCGTACCGACAATCGCAGCGTTGGCATCGATGCCCTGTAGTGCCTTCAGAAAGACGTCGATGCCCTTGTAGGCCACCAGGCGTCCCACGAAAAGGAACGTCGGCCGGCGTGTCGCAGCGGGGTCATGTTCGACCTGCGGTGAGGCTGTGTGGCCGTGACGGTATCGATCGAGGTCAAGGCCGAACGGAACGACGACACACTTGTCACGGTGGCGAGCGAGCGCCGGGACATCACGCATCGGAGGAGACGCGACAACAATCCGGACGGCTCTGCGCAGAGCGAACTCCAGAAATGGTTCGTACAGCAGTCTGTACTTCCACGCCGATCGAATGACCTCACTGTGGTACCAGACGACCAGCGGAGTTCGGGGACGGGCAAGGAAGTAGGCCACGAGCGCCATCGGATTCGGCTCGTGGAGCACCAGGACGTCTGCCTCAGCCCGCGCGAGCCGGAGTGGCAGCGCCGGCGCGAGCGAAACAGCGCCCACCCGGGCGTGGCTTCCAACGCGCATCACCTCCACGCCATCGCAACGTTCAACAACGGTCTGTGGCCCGTCGTTGATCACCAGCGCTGACGAGTCCACCCATGTCGATTCACCGCGGCACAACGTCTCGACAACGGTCTCGATGCCGCCCTTCACCGGAGGGTAGTACTTGCCAAGGTGAAGGACCCGAAGGCGACTCATACGGCAGTGGCCACTGGCTCGGTGACGACTTCACCAAGACCGGGAAGCAACTCGCGATACACGTCGAGCATCTTGCGGGCGTGCGCCAGGGCACTGAATCGACGGGCATCCGCGATCGCGGCTGCGCGCCTTACGGCCCACGCCTCGCCGTCTGCGCTCCGTTCCTCCAGCAACGCAGACACAGTAGTCGTCCAGGTTTGCAGGTCGCCGACCGGGCAGTACGATGCGACCTCTCCACCCACTTCTCGCAAGGGCTTGAGATCGCTCGCGACCACCGGCGTACCGCAAGCCATCGCCTCCGCCACCGGCAGGCCGAACCCTTCGCGATCGGAGGGCTGCAGGACGACTGCCGCGCGGCGGTAAACCGCAGCAAGCACGCGACGCTCGAGGAACGGAAGGACGGTAATGTGTTGCGCGAGGCCAAGCCGGGCGACGCGGCGACGCTGTTCGCGCGTGAAGTCTCCCCCAACTCGAATCAGTCTCACTGAGGGATACCGCGTCCGCAGTTCAGCGACGACGTCCAGGAGCACATCGATCCGCTTGCGAGGAATCGTGCTTCCGACGTGCAGGATTTCAGGAGATGAGGCCTCAGAGCCACCAAGATACCCGAACGCGACTTCGTCCGCGCGCGGGTCTGGTCGTGGCGTACAAGACGGGTGAAGGCCGTAAGGCACAACGGCCATACGTGAGGCGTCGATGATCCCCGATGCCAGCAGCGCATCGCGTGTGGCATGGCTGCCGCACACGATCTTCCTCGCCGCCACCAGACCCGCCAGCAGCCGCTCGCCGAGCAAACGCCCAACCGCAGACTGCCCCTCTGTTCCCGGCAGCACGCCGGCGAACGCGTCGATGTCGTGACACATGACCAGCGACCGGTCTGGCGGGAGCACCGTGACGAGATGCGCGTAGCTGTGATCGACGATGTGAAAGAGATCGAAGTCGTTGGCGTGCGCGCTGATGGCCCGGCGATAGTCCCAGACGCGGTTGATGATGCGATCGGCGGTCTCCGCTTGCGGCAACCGGCGCAGCCCAGGAACCCGCGTCAATCGACGAACCATCGACGGGCGGATCTGCGTCGCGTCCACCATCCGCGATCCGGGCGAGTGCAACCCGAGCATCAGGATCTCGGCGACGAGATCCATGCTGTGCCATCGCTCTTCGGCGAGGTCAGCGACGATGGCCACGCGAGGCCGCTTCATGCCGCCTCCTCGATGGGAGGTGCCAGCTCGAATCCGGCGGCCAATGCGAGCGAACGATGCAACTCTCGAAACGCCCGCTCGCGATTCCATTTCGCACGGACGTACTCGCGCCCGCGCCGGGCCTGGTCGCGGGCCGCTGCAGGGTCGGCCGCGACGTCGAGGATCGCCTGCGCCATCGCGGACACGTCGCAGCGCGGCGTCAGCCGCGCGTACGGGCGGAGATGCGCAGCCATCCCGCCGACATCGGTTGCCACGACGGGTGTGTCGCACGCCAGTGCTTCGAGAGGCGAGAGCCCCAATCCCTCGGCCAGCGATCCCTGCACGAGCAGGTCGGCGCAGCGGAAATAATTCGCAAGGTCTCGCATGGGGTGCGCCGCAGGTCGGCCAACAACCCAGTTCTCTCGCTCCGATATCCCGAGCGACCGCGCGAGCGCCAGAAACTCTTCGTAGCCGCCGCCCAGGTTCACGAGCACGGCGTTGAGACCGCGTGCACGGACCGTCGCCACCGCGCCGAGCACTGTTTCAGGGTCCTTCTCGTGGCTGACGCGGCTGGCCAGCACGATCAGGAACACGTCGGCAGGGAGATCGACGCGGCGACGCAACAGTGCTCGAACCTCGTCGTCAGCCGGTCTGAAGTGATCGGTGTCTACACCGTAGTAGTAGCCCATCTCCGTACACCTGCACACGCGCGACGACACGTCACAGAGATACGGGCCAAGCGCCAGACAGCGTGTCGCGAGTTTCCCGTTGATCGCCATCAGCGCGCGAATCACGGACTCGCCCGCCCACGAGGCTGCAGAACCAATCTGCCCGCGTTCTCGACGACATCTGAAGTACTCCACCGGCGAAATCGCCATCGTCGTCACAACCGGCACTCGGCGCAGGGTGCCGACCACCGTGGCGTTCAGCGAACCGCGCAAGACCTCCTGCGACAGAATGACGTCGAAATTCGGAGCAACCTCCCAGAGATAGCCGAATGAGCGTGCCTGGAACTCCAGACGCTCTCCTTCGATCTCATGGACCTTGATGCGAATCCCGCTCTCCTTCACGCGCTCCTTGAGCGTGCTCTCGACGTAGGCGCCGGCAGGCACCGCCATCGTGAGGTCGCATATCTCGCTCAGCCCCACGACAAAACGAATGTCTGTGAAGCCTTCGACGAAGAACAGCACACGAAGTCGCGAGCCGGGCTTCACAGCTTCTCGGCGATGACGAGTGAGTGAAGTGCGAACCAACGGAGAGACCGAATCGAATCGAGACATGAAATGGCGATCGGTGGCCGGCCAGGCCAGGGCAGATAGTGACCGCTGGCTTCAACGGACCGCACGGTCAAACCGGCGCGGCGCATCCAGGCCAACGTTCGCGGAAGCGAAGTCAGGTGACAGATCGGCTGACCGCCTTCGGTGTACCGCCGGCCTCGTAGCCGCAGGTAGCCGCGATACAACCCCATCGGCCCGAGATAGTTCGGCGTGGTCAGCAGCAGCCGGCCACCGGGCCGAAGAACGCGATGAAGCTCTTTCATCGCCTTCATCGGCTCGACAACGTGCTCGATGGTTTCGCACGAGATCACGGTGTCGAAGGTCGCGTCGGCAACCGGAATGTCCTGGATGCTGGCGACCGTCCACGACACACGGTGCCCGTTGGTGTCGTGGGCTCTTCGCCGGCCCGCCTGCACGGCGGACTGCGCAAAGTCAGCTGCCAACAGGTGACGGGGGCCGCCGGTCTCACCGACGAGACGACGCACCAGTTCGCCGCGCCCGCATCCGATTTCGAGCACCGCGCGATCATCGAGATCGCTCGGCCTCAGGTATCGAAGAACCAGCGTGGCCCAGGGCGTATCGCCGGCCGAGACGTCGTGCTCGACGCTCGGGTGCCAGGCCTCGTAGATTTCGCGTGAGGCAGCTTCAGGCTGCATCTGGATGCGCCCTCACGTCTGGACGACTGACGTCCCGACGACTGACGACGTCATAGATGCGCGACGCGAAGTCCACGCATGATGCGCGGAGCGTGAAGCGCAACGCAGTCTGGCGCGCCGACAACCCGAGCGCTGCGCGAGTGTGAGCGTCCCCACCCATGCGCGCCACCGCAGCGGCGAGTGCGGTCACATCTGCGCACGGCACGAGCACGCCGTTTTGTCCGCCGTCGAGAATGTCTACGGCTGCGCCAACCGGGGTCGTGACCACGGGCAGTTCAGCGGCCATAGCCTCGAGGAGCGCGCAACTGAAACCCTCTGACAAGGTCGGGAAGACGAACACATCGGCCAATTGCAGTTGTTCGTAGAGCTCCTCGCGATCGACGCGAGGCAGCACTGTGACCCGCGACCTTACCGTCGCAGGAAACTCCTGCTGAACGGCTTCGACAGTCGCTCCGGTTCCAACGCAGGCAAGCTCGAAGTCGCTGAGCGCGGCCAGCGCCGTGAAGGCGTCAACCAGATAGCGCGTTCCCTTTGCGGGCAGCCACTGGCCGATGAACAGTAACCGCCGGCCCACGGAACGATGGCGTCGCGACAGAAAGCAATCCATCTCCACCCCGTTCGACACACGGTGAACGCGATCGGACTTGGCCCACCCGTGAGTAACGAGGTAGTCGGCCTCGAGGCTGTTGAAACACAGCACCGCGTCAGACCGGCGGCAGCTCTGTTTCAGGAGGCGCGGGAGCAGGACGTGATGGAGGAGGCGGAATCGATGCGAGATCGTTCGATTCGCGCGGCGGTACTCCTCGGATACCGCACGATGGTAGAGCGGCTCCAGCCCGTGAAACCACGTGAGCGTAGCAACACGTTTACGTGGATCCAGCCAGCGGCGCAGGAGATGAAATGCCCATCCCAGATAGCTGTGGAATACAACGACGTCGTAGCGCGACAGGTCGCGAACGGCGAGCAGAATCGGAAGGACGATCGGATCGAGGCGAGCCCACACGGGGCTCGCAAGATCGTTGCGGGTCACCAGGTCGACCTCATGCCCTTCAGACTGAAGATGACGCGCCTGCTGCGCGACGGATCGATAAACGGCGGTCCTGGTATCGGCCGGCGCGTGCGTCGCGAAGAGGATGCGCAAACTCATTGCGCCACCTCCTCGAACACGTTCATCAAACGGCGCAGGTGTTCGTCGAGCGTGAACTCACTTGTCGCCTGCTCTGCTCCGCGCCGCAGTTGCTCGTAGGCCTCTGCGTCTGCCAACGCGGTGACGAGCGCGTCGGCGAGCCCCTGGACAGTGGGCGGGTCTCCCGGCGCGAGGATCCCGTTGACGCCCGGCGTCAACCAATCAGAGATGCCGCCAACGTCGAACGCGACTGTCGGCAGTCCATAGCGGCCAGCCTCGAGGCCGACCAGCGCAAGTGGCTCTGGCCACAGGCTGGGCAGAACCATCAGGTCCGAGTCCGCGTAAAGGGCGGCGAGCGCATCCGACGTGAGCCAACCTCGAAACGTCACCTGAACGTCCGGCTCTACTCGACATAAGGCCGCGGCCTCAGCTTCCCATGCGGCGCGTGCCGGCCCATCGCCGGCAAACGTCAGCTGCAGCGGTCGTCTCAGTCGTTGCTGGACATCACGGAGCGACTGGAGAAGCTCACTCCCGCCCTTGAGACGATCCATCCTTCCCGCGAACAGCAGGCGCCACGCATCCTGTGGGCGTCGTTGAGTACGGCCGCAGCTCGCAGAACCGTTCGCCATGCTGGCACTGCACTTGACGTTGAAGACGCGTGTCGCCGGGAACCCGTGCTTCACGTACTCCTGCTGCATATGGCCGGAGTGCGTGACGATCGCGGCGTATCTCGAGAGCAGATGCAGACGATCCTGCTGCCGCCGAAACTGTTTCACCATCGTCACTGGACTCAATCCCCCGCATCGCTTCGGGTAGTACTCAGCCATGCATTGCCAGCCAAACGTGCGGTGGCAGGGCGTGACGACCGGTCGCGTCATGGTCTTATGACCGCTGATGCAGGTGCCGTAGTAGTCGTGGGCGAAGAACACCGCTGGAGCGACTGCCAGCGCCAGATCCTCGACGGATGGCTCCAGCAGGCCATGCGCGTAGAGCAGATCGGGCTGCCATCTGCGCAATTCATCAACGGCGACGTCCAGGCCCAGACGCGCCACCGACCACACGGGTGCGCTCTCGGGAATGGGAAGCACTGGATGATCCGACGGCGCGTCCACTTCGTGCCAGAGCGCAACCTCATGCCCGGCGGCGTGCAGCGCAGGCATCACCGTTCCGAGGTAGCTGCCGCTTCCCCCGAACCTGCGGTTGTTCCAGTTGAGAAACGCTATGCGCATGAAGGCAGGCCGACAGTCGCTCGATCGTGAGACACCAATGCGTTGACAACGCGAGACACGCTGAAGTGCTGCCGGTAGAGACGCTGTCCGCGCGTGCCAAGGTGCTGTCGGGCATCTGGGTCGGCGATCAGACGAGTTGCTGCTGCGGTGAAGCCATCGACGTCAGCGACGCCGGCTGACGCCACTGCGTCACTCTCCGCCCACAGCGGCTCGGTCAGATGTCCTGTCGTTGTCACCACCGGTCGGCCAATCGACAGACAAGCCATCGCGCTGGTGCGTCGCGACGTAATCCCGTCCGGATAGGGTTGAAGAAGCAGGTCGCACGCGCTGATGTAACGCCCCAACGCGGTCGTCGGGACGTAGCCGGTGGCATAAACGCGGGCACTCCAGGCTGGATGCCGCGCGATGAGCGCATCGCAGAAAGCATCGCTTCGCGCACCGATCAAGAGCAGCGCCGGCTTCGCCGCGCTCTCCATGATTGCCGGCAGCCGTCGCTCGAGCAGCGACGAGACCTGGTCACCATACGAACCGAAGTGTCCGACGAGCGGTTGTGCGGCATCCGCGTACTTCTCGCGAATCGATGGCGCTGACGGAGACAGCGACTCGACGGCAGCTGGAATCGGCAGCCAGTCGATCCGAAGATCGCGGCCACAGGCGTAGGCACGCAGTTTCGATTCCCATGCCGGGATCGAGACCCAGACTCGACTCGCGGCGCTCATCAGGATCGTCGTCATCACGCGATGAACGGCCGCCATGGCCGTGTGGCGCAACGGTCGCCACGTCATCTCGATGAATGGCTCGTGCACCATCAACTCGACGCTGTCGCCCCGAGCGGCCCG
>Ga0315912_10003962_pt1 | contig 14323 bp, 14 predicted proteins | sample VfabasoilMG_FD_204469 | JGI IMG/M metagenome (GOLD analysis project Ga0315912, IMG submission 204469) | Garden soil microbial communities collected in Santa Monica, California, United States - V. faba soil | ecosystem: Environmental > Terrestrial > Soil > Garden | place: USA: California... | reverse complement strand
TAATACGTTTGACTTCCTCTGCTTTAAGCCAGCCCATGCGATGTGATAAATCTGCCGCAAGCATGGTACCAGCTGCTACTGCTTCACCGTGTAGCCAAACTCCATAACCCATAGCATTTTCTATAGCATGTCCGAATGTATGGCCTAAATTCAATAAGGCTCGTTCGTCTGCTTCATACTCATCTGCTGCAACGACTTCTGCCTTATTTTTACACGATCGATATATGGCATAACTCGTTATCGCCTGATCCAATGCCATCAGTCTGCTGATATTGATTTCTAACCAATCAAAAAAATCTGCATCTCGAATCAGGCCATATTTAATTACCTCTGCAACTCCGGCTGATAGCTCGCGCCGCGGTAGGGTGTGTAGTGTATCAGTATCTGCAATAACTAATTTAGGCTGATAAAACGCACCTATCATGTTTTTGCCTAGCGGATGATTGATGCCTGTTTTACCACCAACGCTCGAATCCACTTGCGATAATAACGTTGTGGGAATTTGAATAAATGGAACGCCACGTAAAAAAGTAGCAGCTGCGTAGCCGGTTAAATCACCGATTACTCCTCCACCCAATGCAATTAGTGTAGTACTACGTTCACAGCGATTTTGTAATAAGGCGTCATATATCAGGTTTAAAGTTTCACTATTTTTATAAGCCTCACCGTCTGGCAGTACAATTTCAATTACCGCAACACCCTGATCACGTAATGATTTAACTAGTTTCTGTAAATATATTGGTGCAACCGTTGTATTTGTAACAATCGCCACTTGCTTACGCTTCAAATGCGGCAAAATAAATTCGGCATTATTAATCAGTCCGGCGCCTATATGAATAGGATATGCGCGCTCTCCTAAAGCAACATGAAGTGTTTGTATCATTGGGCTATAAGTGACTGTTCAATTTGATTAATGACAATTGCAGCAGACTGAGTACCAGTATCGACAACGATACTAGCTGTATCCATGTACAAAGGATGTCGCTCGTTATATAGTTGTTCCAGCTTCGCGCGAATGTCTACATTTTGTAGCAATGGACGTTGCTTATCATGGCGCATTCTAACCCAAAGATCATTTGCCATGGCGCGCAAATATATCACTTGTCCATTATTTTTTAGGCACTCTCGATTTTCAAGTGAAAGTATTGCGCCACCACCAGTCGCCAGCACTATATTATCGAGCTTTGTAAGTTCACGAATAACAGCAGCTTCGCGCTTACGAAAACCAGTTTCACCTTCCAAATCAAAAATTACGGGAATTTTTACCCCAGTACGCTTTTCAATCTCATGGTCGGTATCATAAAATGTCTTACCAAGCTGCTTTGCAAGATGCTTACCAATGGTAGTCTTTCCAGCACCCATTAAGCCAATAAAAAAAATATTGTTTTTACTCTTTGACACAAAAAATGCCTATCATGTTAATGATAAGCATTTTAAGGTAAAGCGAACATTCTGTCAGTTAAGACTTAATGCAATTACTATTTATCTTAAGCCAAGACTTTCATCCATGATTTTAGGTGTAATAAAAATAAGTAATTCTGTTTTGTCGTCTTGCTTAGTACGTTTTTTAAATGCATTACCAAAAATTGGAATATCTCCAAAGAATGGTACTTTCTCAACATCATTTCTTTCCGTTTGTTCATAAATACCGCCTAACACTGCAGTTTCGCCATTCGCTACCAAAACTTGAGTGGTGACGTTTTGTGTATCGATTGAAGGCACACCTGCGAAAATTTGACCAACCTTCTCTTTCCTCACATCCAAATCCATAATGATTTTGTCGTCTGGAGTGATTTGAGGGGTTACTTCCAAGCTGAGCACTGCCTCTTTAAATGCCACGGTAGCTGCGCCACTGCTAGATGCCTCTAAATAAGGAATTTCGGTACCTTGTGCAATTTTAGCTTTTTGCTGATTTGCTGTAGTTACTCGAGGACTAGACACAATTTTACCGCGCTTATCCGTCTCAAGGGCAGTTAGCTCAAGATTTAGCAATAGCCCAGCAGGTAATCTGAATAAGCTAAAAGCAAGAGAACCAGCAGGATTTGCTACAGGTAAGTTTGAATTTAACCCTCCCGCAGTAGGTGGAGTTGCAGCAGCATTTGTGTTTGTTAAATCACCGCCAATTGCAATAGAATTTTGACCGGGGGTTGCTGTGTGCGCAATACCAAATCTCGCGCCTAATGATTTACCGAACTTATCATCAGCCAATACCAACCGCGACTCAATCATCACTTGCCGTACGGGAATATCTGTTTTATTGATAATATCCTGAATTTCTGCTAATTTCTTTTCAGTATCTTGAATAAACAAGGTATTAGTACGCGGATCCCATACAGCGCTACCACGTTTAGACAAAATGCTCTTATTTTGACCTGTTCCAGCTGCTCCACCTGATTTTGATCCTGTCAGAATCTCTTTAAATGCTTCCGCTTTTTGATATTTGAGCGTAAATACTTCTGTGCGTAAGGGCTCTAAATCGTCAATTTGTTGTCTTGCTTCAAGTGCTGCTTTATCTTTTGCTGCAACTTCTTCAGCAGGAGCCACCATTATCACATTACCAGTTTTACGCATAGTAAGGCCTTTGTTTTGCATGATTATATCCATGGCCTGATCCCAAGGCACATCTTTTAGTCTTAACGTTAGATTACCCGACACAGTGTCACTAGTAATAATATTTAAACCTGTAAAGTCTGCTATTACTTGCAACACCGAACGCACTTCGATATTTTGAAAATTGAGAGACAATTTCTCACCAGCATAGCCGGGTTTTGAGCCTTTTACTAATTTATTCGGGTCTTCAATTACTTGGCGTACATCAATAATAAATTTCTTATCAGCCTGATAGGCGGATTGTTCCCAGTTGCCTTTAGGTTCAATTACCATACGGCCATTCTTGCCTTGTTTCATGGTATCAACATAAAGCACGGGCGTATTGAAATTAACTACATTCAGGCGACGTTGTAATTCTGTGGGCACATCGGTGTTTACAAAATCCACCACGATTTGCTTGCCTTTTTGCTTAATATTAATACCGGTAGTAGCGTCAGACAAATCAACCATCACACGTCCTTCACCATTTTTTCCGCGCGCAAAATCGACATTGGTAATAGAATGCTCTTGTTCTGCACTAACAGCACGCGCTTCTGCGAAGCGGGTTTCATTCGCTGCTGTATTACCGCCGGCCTCATTACTTTGCAATGTAATAATTACATCATTACCATTTAAAGTTGTGTTGTACCCCACCGCTTTAGATAAGTTAAGCACCATACGTGTACGGTCTTTGGCTTGTGCCAAGGTAACACTCTTGAGAGCACCTTGTTCACTTGGAATATTATTCTTAGCCAAACCGTTGGCTGTATTTGGAAAGTCTAATGCAATTCTTGCTGGATTGTTAAGCGTAAACCCCGCCGGTGGATTTGCAAGCGTCTCTTTCATTTTGACACGAATACTCACACGTCCACCAGATAAGGCAGAAAAATCAATATTTTCAATTTTATTGCTATATGAATCCTCATCATCAGCTGCGAATGCATTTCCAAATAGACTTAAGCTCATCAGTAGCAACAATGTTATTAATTTCATCATCATTTTAGTCATATTCAATCCAATCTTTTATTCTTGCAAATCAAGACTTGCATTATGTTCTACCCAATCACCCGTCAAGTCATCCTGAATAATTTCTTTAATATTTATCGCGTTTTCATTAATCTCAGTGATCATGCCGAAGTTCGGGCCAAGGTAATTACCTAATTTCACTTGTTGTATGGTGTTATCAGGCGTTTTAACCAAAGCATAGGTCAATTTATTTTTACTTAGCGATCCCACATACTTCAAACTTTCAAGTGGATAAGCTTCCAACGCCTCTTTCGGGCGATTAGTATTAGGTTGTAGTGAGCCAGACTTACTCACTGCTTTACGCGCTCTAAAAGGATCACTTAAGGTACCATCGGCATTGTATTGCAATGGAATGTAAGGTAACACCTCAGGGAGAGGTTCAATATTTTTACTCATATCGTTTGCTGAATTCTTCATAAATTGATCAAGGTCATCGCCTTCGCCACCACTACAGGCCATTAGTATGCTTGCAATAAAAACAAGGAGTATAAAGTTGAATTTTCCCTCACTCAAATACATCATTTTTTAGCATCCTTTGCAGTTTTTTCAGCTGCTTTTTTATTGGCGAGCTCTGATGAATCTAAGTAACGGTATGTTTTCGCAACAGCCTCCATGCCAAGCACACTATCTTTAGCATCTTTGTTTATTGGAGCAATAGATAAATCATTCAATGTAACAATTCGAGATAATTTAGAAACATCTGTAGCAAATGCCCCGATGTCGTGATAGCTACCTCTTATCTTGATTTGAATGGGCATTTCAGCATAGAAATCCGCTACAATCTCTTGACCTGGTTTGAATAGCTCGAACTCCAAGCCACGCCCCAAACCCGCTTGGTTAATATCCGTTAATAAACCATCCATTTGCGATTTATCTGGTAGTTGTTTTAGCAATGCACCAAAAGTTTTTTCAATGTCTATCATTTGCTGTCTATAGGCTTCAATTTTAACCGCTTGGCCCTTTTTAGCTAAAAATGTCTGTCTAAGCTCGGTTTCTTTCGCTCGAGCCTGTTCATACTCCCCTATTTCATTACTCCACAAGAACCAATAACCTAAGCCTATAAGAATTACAGCTAAAAAAGCCAATAAAACAAGCTTGACTGGCATAGGCAAATTGCCCGCATTCTTAAAATCTATATTATTAAAATCATCTAATTTCATGACGTGGCACCAATCGGTTTTTTCTTAGTAGGCGCTTCTTCTACTTTTTGCACCTTAAGATTTACTGTCAATGTGAAATCGTTTTGTTTAATTCCGTTTAAGGTTGACGTTTTAATTTCTACCAAATTAGGCAACTCAAGCCAATTAGACACACCTAAGTTTCTTACTAATGTTGCCACACGTGCATTCGTATCCGCGACGCCTTCCAATGTAATCAAATTGCCGACCTGTTTGATGCTTTTCAGATACAAGCCTTCAGGCAATTGGCGTGTAAGTTCATCTAACACCACAACAGCTTGACTACGATTGGTCTGCAAATTTTCAACAACTTGCTTTCTTTCTAGCACATTACTAATCTGATCTTTTAAATCTTTAATATCTTTAATCTCTGCATCGAGTTTAGTAATCGCTTGCTCTAAGCGGTTATTTCGCTCAAGTTGTGATTGTTTTTTTGCACTAAGATATGTCCAACCGGCAAACACAATTGCTGATGCAGCTACCGCTGCCAGTAATGCCATCAAACCAAATTGGCGTTGTCTTTCAGCCCGTTTTAACTGGCGATGTGGTAGTAAATTCACGCGCATCATGTTAATCCACCCCCCGCATTGCAAGCCCGCAAGCCACAATCAATGCCGGTGCATCTATAACAACTTGTTGCTGCTTGACTCTAGAGCCTAATGCCATGGAATGAAAAGGATTGGCAACAATTGTGTTCACTTGTGTTCTATCTTGAACCATCACATCAAGTGCAGGAATAGCAGCGCAACCGCCAGCTAAAACAAGATGATCTATGCGGTTATATTGGGTAGAGCTTGTAAAAAATTGTAATGCACGCGCCACTTCGGTAGATAAGGAATGCATAAATGGTTGCAACACTTCCGTTTCATAACTTTCTGGCAAGCCACCTTTACGTTTTGCAATTTCAGCTTCTTCCACAGACAAACCAAACCGGCGCTGGATTTCTTGTGTTAACTGAGTGCCACCGAAAGCTTGTTCACGCACATAAACCGATTTATTGTCATGCAATACATTGATATGCATCATCGCAGCACCCATATCAATAATCATCACGGTTTGATCTTTGCCAGAATTTGGTAACTGGCTTGCGATTAAGGTATATGCAGCTTCTGTGGCGTATGTATCAACGTCCATCACATTTACTTTGAGCCCAGCATCTTCTGCAGCCGCAACGCGGTCTTCTATTTTTTCCTTACGTGCAGCTGCAATTAGCACCTCGACCTCATCCGGATTATTCGGTGCCACACCAATTACTTGAAAATCAATATTAACCTCCTCAAGCGGAAAGGGTATGTATTGATTCGCTTCAGCCTCCACTTGCACTTCCATGTCTTCCTCACGAAGTTCATTCGAAAACATGACTTTTTTGGTAATCACGGCAGATGAGGGTAAAGCAAGTGCGGTACGTTTCTCGCGGGAGCCTAATAATTTCCATGCAAGCTTAACCGCATCAGAAACCTGCTCCAAGCCTGCAATATTGCCATCCACTATTGCATCTTTAGGAATTGCGGCAACCGAATAGCCCTCTAAACGATATGCGCCCTTACCGCTACTAGAGAGCTCTACCATTTTGACCGCCGAAGTACTAATATCCACCCCGATAAGCGGAGGAGTAGTTTCGTTAAAAAAATCGAATTTCAAATTAAAAATTCTCTTTCTATATTCGTTAGTTACGCACAATAGTGATAATTTACATTAAATCCTAGCAACAACTTTCAGCCCTGTAAAGCAAATTTTCATTCTAGCTCTCTTTCAACAGTTCCACATTACAGTAATTGTGTGATTTATACGACAGCATATAACTAAAAATTATTACGAGGGTTTTGGTTAAAGGGCATAACCTTATATACTGTTATATTGATTCGATTTATTTAATTTTCTTTATGACTCCCAAAAAATGGTGGCATTTTCTAATTCTCTTTGTACTTGTAAGTGGCTTAGCTCTTTCCGCGCTCACAGCACTTGCAATTACATTAATTTACCCCACACTTCCCTCCCTAGAGACACTGACAAACTATCGCCCTAAACAGCCGCTAAGAATTTATTCGGCTGATAATTATCTAATTGGAGAGTTTGGCGAGGAACGGCGTGCCTTTATTAAAATTAGTGATGTCCCTCAAAATTTAAAGGATGCAGTTTTAGCGATTGAAGATCGTCGTTTTTATCAACATCATGGGATAGATACAAAAGGCGTGATGCGTGCCATTAAAAATAATTTGACTGGCAAGGCGCATGAGGGCGCCAGCACTATTACCATGCAAGTAGCTAAGAACTTTTTTACTGTTCCGGGGAAAAAACGTACGATTATTATTAAAATTAAAGAAGCATTATTAGCAATAAAAATTGAAAAGACACTAACTAAAGATCAAATTTTAGAGCTATATCTTAATCAGATTTATTTAGGTCAGCGGGCCTATGGCTTTGCGGCGGCATCTCAAGTATATTTTGGCAAACCGCTATCTAAACTCACGCTTGCTGAATCCGCGCTTCTCGCAGGTTTACCTAAAGCGCCTTCTAGCTACAATCCATTCACTAATCCCAAACGTGCCATTGGTAGACAAAATGAGGTATTGCGGGATATGCATCGTTTTGGCTTTATTGATGAAGCGAAATTTGATGCTGCAATGCAACAAACTTTGAAATATAAAGCCGGAAAGTTTTCGCGTGATTTAAACGCAGCTTATGTAGCAGAAATCGTACGCCAGATCTTATTTGATCGTTATGAAGATGCCATCTACAGTAGCGGCTTAAAAGTCTATACCACCATCTTAAAAGCAAATCAGGATGCGGCTAATAACGCAGTTCTGCAAGGAATCCTAGAATATCAACGACGTCAGGGTTATCAAAAAGCAGAGAAAACCATCGATTTAGCACAACTAAATTCAACTAATTTAGATGAAGGCTTACAGTTAGCGCTAGATGAGATAGAAGAATATCGCGGTTTCGTGCCAGCGATAGTCACCGAAGTCTCTGCCAAATCGGTCAAGGTATTCAGCAAAAAAGGCGAGCATCTTGAAATTTCTGGCATAGGTTTAAGTTTGCTGCAGAAAAACTTAAGTGACAAAGATCCAAAAAATGACAAAATCAAAGTGGGCTCTGTTGTGCGTATTATCAAAAGCCAAGGGTTATGGAACATAGTACAGCTGCCCGAAGTCGAGTCTGCTCTAATAGCGCTTAATCCAGAGAATGGAGCGGTAACTGCATTAGTAGGCGGTTTTGATTTTAATAGAAGTAAATTCAACCATGTTACTCAAGCTTGGCGCCAACCAGGTTCTAGTTTTAAACCTTTCGTTTATTCGGCAGCTTTAGAGAAAGGCTTTACACCCGCAAGTATCGTAGAAGATGAGCCAATTACAATGTCAGCAAGTGAAAACGGCAGTAATAAGGATTGGGCGCCTAAGAACTTTGATGGGCAATACGAAGGACCAATTCGCTTGCGTACGGCGCTTACCAAATCAAAAAACATGGTGTCGATTCGCGTATTACAAAGCATAGGTGCACGTTATGCACAAGATTACATCACAAAATTCGGTTTTTCGCGTAAAGACCATCCTGCATACTTAACAATGGCTTTAGGTGCGGGTCAAGTAACGCCATGGGGAATGGCTGCAGGCTATGCTGTCTTTGCAAATGGTGGCTATCGCATTGAGCCGCATCTTATTAGCAAAATCACTGATAGCAATGGCAACATTATTGAAGAAAAACAATATCCGCGCGCACGTCAAACCGCTCCACGTGTCATCGATGGGCGTAATGCATTTTTAATGACATCCATGATGCACGATGTAGTGCAAATGGGTACTGCTACCAGAGCCAAGCAACTTGGACGTCAGGATTTAGCGGGTAAAACGGGTACAACAAATAATCTCGTAGATGCTTGGTTTGCCGGATTTAACCCAAAACAAGTAGCTGTAGCTTGGATTGGTTACGATCAGCCACGTAGCCTAGGGAGAGATGAAACGGGTGGCAAAGCGGCATTGCCTATCTGGATACGTTATATGGCTACCGCGCTCAATGGCATTCCAGATGAACCTTACAGCGTTCCGGACGGTGTCATGGCTGTTAAAATTGATCCGGCTTTAGGTATTCTGATTAACGAAGATGAAGAAGGTATGTACGAATACTTTTATCAGGAAAATCCTCCTCCTTCGGTAGAAACGGTTTTGCCACCTATGGAAGAACCAACGGAATCTGATTTTCCACCAGATAATCTACACACTAATCCGCTCCAACCTGAGCCGCCACAATTGCTGGATGAACTCCCGGATGAGCTCGATTTACCTCGCCCAGGCAAATCTGTTCGAATACAACAAAAACCGATTAATAGCTCAGTAGCAGCCGCTAATGTTTTAAGCCCGCAGGGGCAATAATCAATAGTTATGGCACGTGAAAATCTTGATCACCTAAGGCAAATGATTGCCCAGCAAGCCGCACGTATGATGGCAGAAGAAGGCGTGCATGATTTTGCTTATGCCAAAAAGAAAGCAGGGCGCCAACTAGGCATAAGTGAAAATAGCGTACTTCCCACCAATGCCGAGATTGAAGAAGAAATCAGGCTGTATCACGAAATTTACAACGCAGATGAACAGCCATTAGAGCTAGCAAAACTTCGTCAGGCTGCGCTCATCACGATGCAATTGTTCGAGCGCTTTAACCCGCATTTAACTGGCAGCGTATTAGATGGCACGGCGGGAAAATTCTCACAAACAGATATTCACCTATTTGCCGATAGCGCAAAAGAAGTCGAAATGTTTTTGCTCAACCAGCAGATTCCGTATGAAAGCAGTGAAAAATCTTATCGAATTTCTGACAAACCCAGTAAAGATAAAAAAGAAAAAGCCCGCAAAACCGTGCCCGTATTTACGCTGGAAACCGAATACGGTATTCAAAAGATCAGCGTGTTTGATGTAGACGACATGCGTGTTGCAACCAAAAGAACGAGTGATGGTAGCAATGCAGAACGTGCAGATATTAGCGATTTACAAGCACTTTTAAACGCTTAAATAGATGCTCCGAAAGGCAATATCCATGCGCCTTCCAGAGCATCCATTTATTGCGATATTCACAAGACTAAGTTAATCTCTCAACCATCTCGCCACATCCATCGCAAAATACGTCAACACGCCATCTGCCCCTGCACGTTTAAACGCCAGCAAACTTTCCATCACGCAATCTTTTTCATCCAGCCAGCCATTTTGCGCGGCAGCTTTTAACATGGCATATTCACCGCTCACTTGGTAAGCATAGGTCGGCACGCCAAATTCCTCTTTCACACGGCGCACAATATCCAAATAAGGCAAGCCAGGCTTCACCATCACCATGTCCGCGCCTTCTTCGATATCCAGCGCGACTTCTTTGATCGCTTCGTCTGAATTAGCAGGATCCATTTGATAATTGTATTTATTGCCTTTGCCGAGATTGGCAGAAGAACCAACCGCGTCGCGGAAAGGTCCGTAAAACGCCGAGGCGTATTTAGCTGAGTAGGCCAATATGCGTGTATGCACCTGCCCTGTTTCCTCCAGCGCATCTCGAATCGCGCCGATACGTCCATCCATCATGTCTGACGGTGCAACAATATCCGTACCTGCTTCGGCATGACAAAGTGCTTGTTTTACCAAGACTTCAACGGTTACATCATTTTGCACATAGCCATTATCATCAATGAGACCATCTTGCCCATGTGTCGTATAAGGATCGAGCGCAACATCAGTAATCACGCCAAGCTCAGGAAAAGCTTTTTTTAGTGCTGTTACCGTACGTGGCACAAGCCCATTTTTATTGAAAGCTTCTTTGGCATCTAAAGTTTTAAACTCTTGCGGTACGACAGGGAAAATTGCTAAAGCTGGAATGCCTAACTTAACGCATTCCCCAGCAGTTTTTAGCAGTACATCAATACTCTGACGCTGTACGCCTGGCATACTCGCGACATTTTCCGTACGATTCTCGCCTTCCAACACAAAGACCGGGTAGATCAAATCATTTGTCGTCAGCACATTTTCACGCATCAGCCGACGAGAAAACGCATCTTTACGCATACGGCGCGGACGAATTGCTAAGAACTGATTAGCCATAACTTTTCCTTAAGAAAATATCTTTTTAAGTTCAGCACCGGGGTCATCTTGGCGCATGAACGCCTCGCCGACAAGAAACGTATGCACGTTATTTTTACGCATCAGCGCTACATCGTCAGAAGTGAAAATTCCGCTTTCCGTGACCACGATTTTGTCTCGTGGAATGCGAGGTAATAACTCAAACGTAGTATCGAGCGTAACGTCAAAGGTACGTAAATTGCGGTTATTAATCCCTAATAATGGGGTTTGCAACTGTAATGCCAGATCTAACTCTTCGCCATTATGCACTTCTACCAGAACCGCCATATCTAGTTGATGGGCGATACTTTCAAGTGCTCGCATTTTTGCTAGATCGATTGCAGCAGCGATAAGTAGAATGCAATCTGCCCCCATAGCACGAGCCTCATAGACCTGATAGGGATCTATCATAAAGTCCTTACGTAGCACAGGCAAATCACACGCTGCGCGCGCTTGTTTTAAGTAGTCCGCTGACCCTTGAAAATACTGTGCATCGGTAAGCACGGATAAACATGCTGCGCCTCCTGCCTCATAACTTTTAGCAATTTCTGCTGGTTTAAAATCTGCACGAATCACGCCTTTTGATGGGCTAGCTTTTTTGATTTCGGCAATTACTGCAGCTTTGCCTGAGTCTATTTTGTTGCGAATAGCGCCCACAAAATCGCGTGGTTCAGACGCGTTCTCAGACAACCTTTGTATGGCTGAAAGTGGCGTTTTCTCTTGTGCTACAGCAAGCTCTTCATGCTTTGTTTTCAGTATTTTATTTAAAATATCGCTCATTGATACAGTTTTCCATTATGTTTAATCCAGCCAGCTTGGTGCTGATCTTTGGGGTCTTTGTGTGTCCAATGCACAATACCACCTTTGGGGTTGTACACATATTCCCCTTTAAATTCGACCGTATCGCCCACTGAAAGCGGCTCAACCCTTGCTGCCAAATCCAAATTATGTGCAAATAGCAAAGTTTGTACTGACGAAGTTCTCACCAAAAACCTTTGATGGCGCGAGCCTTTATTATCATCTGATAGCAATTTCACTACTTCACCTTTGCCTTCTACTTGTACATCACTTGTGCGTTGCTTAAAAGCACGTTCGACGCTCAGAACACCGCTAACATCAGCGATGGCTAACTCTGCTGAACTGGCTGGTGCCTGATCTAAGCTTTCTTTACAAGCCGCGCTAAGTAAAGCGACAAATAAAACGATAAAGAACTTTTGCAAAATATTATGAGTTTTTTCCATTAGGAAAGAAATCACGAATATCCGCCACGATTTGTTGTTTAGCCTGACCCATTAACTGATGATAGGCTTCCTCCAAAGGTTGTATTGTCGGGCGTGGAATCTCCGCCTCGGGCTTCTGCCAGTTCTCGTGCAAACACCAATAATTATCGCGGTCAAAATTCATATGCATCCTGCAAGTTAGCGGACGTACTTCATAAATTGAACACTCGCCATTCGCCAGAAACGGACAGGGCGTATGACTGCCAAAATCCTTCAAATCCGGGCGGCGACTCTGTTTCACTTCAACCGGTTTAATGCCAAGCTTATCGCCCATATAACGTGCTTCAAATTCACTAATCGGCACCGAGACATGACAACAATGCCCGCAACCACGCGCACATGCGGCAAATTTTCCTGCGTGGTCGAAAATCTTATCCGCCGTGTTCAGCACTTCCACCAACTTAATTACAGGCCGCACATTCATTTTTGAAATACGTTGTGGCAATGAAACCACCTGCGTTTTTAACGCGGGTGGGACAGTAGTAAAAAACTTGTCCATATTGACATTAGCATAAGCACGCGTTTCAGCGGGGGTACGATCAGCCATCACAGATTCCTACATAGTACGTTCTACCAGTTGCGCCAATTTCTGTTTGGCTGCACCGTTATCAATCATCTTAGCAGCATGCCCAATACCCGCATGGATATTTGGCTGCAAGCCTGCTACATAAATTGCTGCACCGGCGTTGAGTAATACAATATCGCGTGCTGCGCCCTGTTTTCCGCCCAATACATCCAAAATCATCGCTTTGGATTCTTCGGCATTTTGTACTTGAATCTCTTTAAGTTGATGAATTGGCATATCAAACTGATTAGGGTTCAGGATATATTCGCTAACCTTCCCATCTTTTAATTCCGCTACAAATGTATCACCAGTGAAAGAAATTTCATCCATACCATCCGCACCATGTACCACTAGTACATGTTTCGAGCCAAGCTTCAGTAACACTTGTGCAAGCTTACCCGTTAACGTTTTATCAAACACGCCCATCACTTGTTTTTTTGCTGACGCAGGGTTGGTGAGTGGGCCCAGTAAATTGAACAGTGTACGCACACCTAACTCTTTGCGCACGGGTGCGGCATATTTCATCGCGCTGTGATGATTGGGTGCAAACATAAAACCGATGCCGATTTCATCCACGCTTTTACCAACCTGCTCTGGCGTTTGATTTACGTTCACGCCCAGCGCCTCTAATACATCCGCACTGCCGCAAGTAGAAGACACAGAGCGCCCACCATGCTTGGCAACTTTAGCGCCTGCTGCAGCTACTACAAATGCACTTGCAGTTGAAACATTAAAAGTTTGAATGCCATCACCCCCGGTACCGCAAGTATCTACCAGATGCTCAGTATTTTTAATCACCACCTTTGTAGAAAGTTCACACATCACGGTAGCCGCCGCTGCAATTTCATCTACCGTTTCGCCTTTCATGCGCAAAGCGATCAGCAACGCCGATATTTGCGAAGAAGCAAGCTCTCCGCCCATGACCTGATGCATGATATTAAGCATTTCGGCATGCGATAAATCTTCGCGATTTAAAAGTCGATTAAGCGCTTCTTTAAACATAGCTAGTAAGCTTTTAGAAAGTTATCCAGTAATTCATGTCCGTACTCGGTGAGAATGGACTCCGGATGAAACTGCACACCTTCCACCGCCAAGGTTTTATGCTTCACACCCATAATCTCCCCATCCTCTGTCCAAGACGTAATTTCCAAACAATCAGGCATCGTTTCCCGTTCAATCACTAAAGAATGATAGCGGGTAGCGTTATAGGGATTAGGCAAATCTTTGAACACCCCGATATTTTTGTGATGAATTTGTGAAGTCTTGCCATGCATCAATTGTTTAGCATGAATAATCTTGCCGCCAAACGCTTGGCCGATACTTTGATGCCCCAGACAAACACCCAGTAGCGGAATCTTCCCTGAAAATTCGCGTATCAACGGCACAGAGATACCCGCTTCATTCGGCGTACAAGGGCCAGGTGAAATCACTATATAGCGTGGCTTCAGATCAGCAATCTTTTTTAAATCAATCTCATCGTTTCTATACACCTGTACATCTTGGCCTAGCTCACCGAAATATTGCACAAGGTTGTAGGTAAAAGAGTCGTAATTATCAATCATTAACAGCATTATGCTTCTCCTTTACCACTATCAA
>Ga0315912_10003961_pt1 | contig 14326 bp, 9 predicted proteins | sample VfabasoilMG_FD_204469 | JGI IMG/M metagenome (GOLD analysis project Ga0315912, IMG submission 204469) | Garden soil microbial communities collected in Santa Monica, California, United States - V. faba soil | ecosystem: Environmental > Terrestrial > Soil > Garden | place: USA: California... | reverse complement strand
ACGAGAACGTTGGCCCCCCGGCCCCGTTCGATTTCCGCCCTGGTTTGCGCCGCATCCATGGGCGCGGTCCAAGCAATGCACGTGCCACCCGTCGGGATCGCAATTCTCCGCGGAATTTGCCCTGGTGTGCACGCGAGTGTGCCAACTCGTGTGCCGAACTGGGGTAAAAGGCGGAGGCCATGCCCGAGTTCATTTTCACGATGCAGGAGGTGACGAAGGTCCACCCTCCCGACAAGAAGGTCCTCGAAAACATCACGCTCGCCTTCTATCCGGGCGCGAAAATCGGGGTCATCGGCGGTAACGGCTCCGGCAAGAGCTCGCTCTTGCGCATCATGGCCGGCGTCGACCGCGAGTTCCTCGGCGAGGCGCGACCGCACCCGGGCACCAAGATTGGCTACTTCGCGCAGGAGCCCGAGCTCAAAGACTTCACCTTGGTGAAGGACGCCGTCGACGACGCTGTCTCGGACATTCGCCAGCTGCTCACCGACTACGAGGCGTTGAGCATGAAGCTCGGTGAGCCGCTCTCCGACGACGAGATGACCAAGGTGCTCGATCAGCAAGCGGCGCTGCAAGATCGCATCGACGCCGCTGACGCCTGGAGCCTCGATCAGCGGGTGGAGGTCGCGATGGACGCGCTCCGGCTACCGCCCGCCGATGCCGTCATCGCGACCCTATCGGGCGGCGAGCGACGCCGCGTCGCGCTGTGTCGCATCCTCTTGAGTCGTCCCGACATGCTTCTGCTCGACGAGCCGACCAACCACCTCGACGCCGAATCGGTGGCGTGGCTCGAGCAATTCCTCAAAGAGTTCGCCGGCACCGTGATCGCGGTGACCCACGACCGCTACTTCCTCGACGACGTCGCCGAGTGGATCCTGGAGCTCGATCGCGGCCGTGGCTATCCCTTCAAGGGCAACTACTCCGGCTGGCTCGAGCAGAAGTCGGCGCGCCTGGCGGTCGAAGAGAAGCAAGAAAGCTCGCGCCAGCGCAAGCTCAAGCAAGAGCTCGAGTGGGTGCGCGCCTCGCCCCGAGCGCGCCAGGCCAAGAGCAAGGCGCGCCTCTCCGCCTACGAAGAGCTCGTCAATCAGGCCAACAACGGCCCATCCGATGGGGCCGACATCAGCATGCCGCCGGGTCCGCGTCTGGGCGATCTCGTGATCGAAGCCGACGGCCTGTGCAAGGCCTTCGGCGACCGCCTGCTGTTCGACCGCCTGAGCTTTCGCCTCCCGCGCAGCGGCATCGTCGGCATCATCGGCGCGAACGGTGCCGGCAAGACCACGCTGTTTCGCTTGCTCGTCGGCGAGCAAACGCCCGACGCCGGCACCCTCAAAATCGGCGAGACCGTCAAAATCGCCTACGTCGATCAGTCACGCTCGGCGCTCAAGCCCGACAACTCCGTGTGGCAGGAAATCTCGCTCGGCGAAGAAAAGATCCCGCTTGGCAAGCGCGAAGTGGCGTCACGCGCCTACTGCGGCTGGTTCGGCTTTCGTGGCAGCGACCAGCAAAAGCGCGTGGGAAGCCTCTCCGGCGGCGAGCGCAACCGCGTACATCTCGCGAAGCTCCTCAAGGAAGGTGGCAACCTCCTCCTGCTCGACGAACCCACCAACGACCTCGACGTCGACACCTTGCGTGCGCTCGAGGAAGCCCTCTTGTCGTTTCCGGGCTGCGCCGTCGTCATCAGCCACGACCGCTGGTTCCTCGACCGTGTCGCCACGCACATGCTGGCCTTCGAAGGCGAAAGCAAGGTCGTCTGGTTCGAGGGCAACTACCAAGCCTACGAAGAAGATCGCAGGCGCCGTCTCGGCACCGACGCCGATCGCCCCCACCGCATCAAATACCGAAAACTCATGGGTTGAGGGCTGCCCCAAAGCAGCTCGCTTGCACCAGTAGCGTGCGTCGCCAGGTCTCACTCGCCGCCTGTTAAACCCCGCGCCCAGGGCCGCTCGCCTGCCTGGCTTAGCGCTAGCGGCCCGCTACGCCGGTCCGCTCTCGCCGGCTGCGGTGCGCGGAATGCGTGACCGTTGCGGCCAGAGGGGGCGCTCGCTGAGGGCTGCCGCGCCTGCGTAGAGCCCGAACCACAGAGGCGCGAGCAACGCGGCAATGCGGGTGTTGTCTTGGCCGAATCCTGGAATTAGCGCGAGCACGAGGGCGAGCCCGGCACACAGCGCCGAAGCTTGCAGGGTCGTGAAGGCGAGCCGGGTGGCGCGCTTACGGCGAAGAGCCAAACCGATGCCGGCCACCAACAAGACGAGCGCGAACGGCGGGCATACCAGGATGTTTTCGTTGCGGTACGCCGACCAGTGCTTCGTGAAAGCCCAGAACACCACGAATACACTGCCCAGAAGTCCCAAGAGCAGCCCCAGAAGCGCGCACAGCACCCCGAAGCCCGCGCGCAGCGGTCGCGAGCGGCGCGCGGCCTTTCCGAGTGCGAAGAGCCCGAGCCCGAGAGCCGCGCCCACGGCCCCGAACGCCAGGCTACGCGATGGAGGATCCGCGCGCACGGGGCCGCGATCAGCGCTCAAGAGCTCGCGTTCGGCGCGCACGAGCGGCAGCTCGCTGCCGTTCAGGTTGCGCTTTGCGTGCGAAAGCGCGTCGTGCAGCTCCGCCGGGATGAACAGCTCGTCCCAGCGTCGCGTGGGCGTGTCCGTGAGTGGACCCAGCGCCAGGTCGAGCCCCACATAGAGCCAGCCCCCATCGGCCGTCAGTCGTTCGGTGTGTTCGCGAAATGTGAGCCGTCCGGGGCCTTGGATCGAGCGCGTTAGCTCGCCGCCGAGCAGACGATCGACGGCGTCGCGCACGCGCGTCGAGCAATTGTCGCGATAATAGTCGTAGTCGTAAAATCGATTCTCGGGCAGCGCGTTCTGCTCGAGCGCAACGCTCATCTGTTCGCGCTCGCTCGGCGTCAGCTCGAGCTCTTGCGCAGTGATGCTTCGATTCTGCTTTCGATAAAAATGCAGGGTGCGCTCCAGCGTAGAAACGCTGAGCCAGTAGCGGAAGCGCCCCGCCATGAAGTCGCTCACGCCCTGCATGCCCTGAAACGCGAACGTGCCGAAGTTGTAGACGCGGGTCTCTCCACGCGTCGGCCATTCGAGCAAGATGGCATTGTGACCGAAGCGCGCGAAGGCTTGGTCTCCGGGGCTCATCGTCAGCACCGAAACCCGCGGGGGGGTTCGACTTTGCGCCTGGGCGGGCGCTTCCACGAGAGCCAGCCCGAGCGCAGAGCAAGCGAACCCGAGCGCGAGCGGTCGCACTCGCGCGTGCGCAGTTTTGCGCAGTTTCGAAGCTGATTGTTTCAGTCGAGCGTGCAGCATCCCGCTTTGGAGCATGGCTTACCCGGCCGAGCGAGTCCACCCGAGCGCTGCGCATGGCAATACGCTTCGGTTGACGTATGCTGCGGTCGTGACGCGATTGCTCTGGCGACGTGGCCGTCACGCATCGCCCACCCTCGTACTCGGCACCCTCGCTTTCGGCTGGCTTTCGGCCAGTTGCGGCGCGCGGAGTCCGCTCCTGCCCGCAGAAGAGGCCTGCGGCGCCGAGGGACAAGAGCGCCCGTGCGGTGATGTCTGCGGAACCGGCAGCCAAGTTTGCAGCGGCGGGTACTGGCAGGCATGCAAAGTGGAGCCGACCTCGCGCTCGTGTTCGGACGCCTGTGGGACCGGGACTCAGATTTGCGTCAACGGCGCCTGGGGTGGCTGTATGGTGCCCAACGCAGTGCGCAGCTGCAGCAACGACTGCGGCAGCGGGATCGAACGGTGTAGCGACTCGACCTGGGGCTCCTGCGAGGTGCCCGTAGCCACCATGGAGTGCGCGGACGCCTGCGGCGTGGGAACCAAGACCTGCGAAAACGGCAGCTGGGGCGCGTGCATGGGGCCCGTCGTGGTGGAGAAGTGCGCGAGCGTGTGCGGCTCCGGCAAGCAAGTCTGTCAGGGCGGCGTATGGGGCGCTTGCGATGCGCCGCAACCTCGACCGCCGCAGCTGCCGGCTATCATTCGCGACTTCAACGACACCCATCCGGACATGGAGCGTCCGTTGAGCATGGGCAACGGGCTCGATCTCGGCATCGTCGAGAGCCAGCTGGGTGCCGACGGCGCACCCGTGTACGCGAGCTCGGGCGTAACGAAGACCACCTCGGGGCGGGCCGCGTTCGACCAGTGGTATCACGATGCACCCGGGGTCAACCGGTCGACGCAGTACTCGATTCAGATGCAGGTTTCGCCCACGAAGCCAGGCTTCTTCGTCTTCGACAACCGTGGCTTCTTTCCGATCGACAACCAGCTGTTCGGCAATCAAGGTCGCTCCCACAACTTTCACTTCACGCTCGCGACCCAGTTCAACTTTCGCTACATCGGCGGCGAGGTCTTTCGCTTTCGCGGCGACGACGACCTGTGGGTATTCATCAATGGCCGCCTCGCCATCGATCTCGGCGGCTTGCACGAGAGCTTGACGGGTGAGGTGTTGCTCGACGAACGCGCGGCGCAGCTGGGCCTGGTGAAGGACCAGGTCTTTCCGCTCCACCTATTTTTCGCCGAGCGACACACGGTCGAATCGAATTTCTCGATCGAGACTTCGATCGCCGACCCCGGAACCTGTGAATGAGCTACGGGATCAGCGCCAGCTTGCCGACAGTGCGTCCGGACTGAATTTCGCGGTGCGCATCGGCCACTCGCGCGAGCGCGTGCTGCTGCGCCGGCAAAGGCTGGATGGCCTTGCTCTCGAGCTTTTGGACCAGATCGTCCATCGCCGTTTGGAACAGCGCGACCTGCTCGAACAGGTACGACAAGTTGAACGCGAGCACGGCCGCGTTCCGATCGACCATTTCCAGCGGATTGAAGCGGGGGGTCCGCAAGTATTGCCACACGAGCCGCAGCGGGTTCGGGATGCCGCCGTGGGACATCATGCTGTGAAAGCCGTACACGACGAGCCGCCCCATCGGTCGCAGGTGAGAGAAACTCTGTCGCAACGTGTCGGCGCCGTTGGCGTCGAACGCCGCATCGAAGCCGCCTGGAGCGAACTCGCGGGCGCGTTGCCACAACTGCTCGCGGCTCTTGTCGACGACGACGCTGGCGCCTTGCGCTTCGGCGTGGGCGACCTTGTGCGCGCTGCCCACGACGCCCAGCGCGAGGGCGCCCTGCGCCCGGGCCAGTTGACACAGCGCGCTGCCGACGCCGCCAGCAGCCGAGTGCACCAGCACCCGTTGCCCTTTTCCGACCCGCGCTAGTTCGTGCAGCGCGTACCAGGCCGTGAGAAATGCAACGGGGAACGTTGCCGCTTCGGTCATGCCAATGCCCTCGGGGATCCGGCGCACGAAAGCGGATTTGGCGAGCAATTCGCTGGCGTAGGCGCCGAAGAGCGACACTCCGAAGACGGGATCCCCCACCGAAAAATTACTCACGCCGGGGCCGAGCGCGCTGACCACACCAGCAAACTCGAAGCCAGGCGTGATCGGCCAACCCACGAAGTCGCGCGCCGACTTGTACAGGCCCAAGCGCACGATGCAATCGGCGTAGTTCACGCCAATCGCGCGCGTCGAAACCCGTAGCTCACCCGCAGCGGGTTCGGGAGATGGGTGCGTCTCGAGCTTGAGCTGCGCGAAGCCACCGGGCCGATGCACGACGATCTTGTTCATGGGTTCGAAAGCTTCCCTCGGAGCATGCGGTTCGAGTGCGACACTCTGCGTGAACTACTTACCATGTCGTAACCCGCACGGTAGCAAGCGAGTGGCACGCGTTGTGAGCGAGGGGTAGTCTCAACGGCATCGAGTGGGGCCGCGAGGCAGAGTGAAGTCAGCGAAGGAGTTTTACGCGCGTGCCGTGAGTGACACGCTGGACAGCATCGTCAGTCCGGGGGTGCGCGACACCGTGCTCGCCGAAGCATTGACGCTGGCCGGCGAGATCGCCGTGCCGCGCCGCGCGCGCGAGTTTCGTGCGTTCGTGCGCGGGCCGCTCAGCGAGACGCTGGAGCGTGCGCTGGGGGCCGACCTCGGTCGCGCTGTGGTGGCAGAGCTCGTGCGCCTGGCAGCCTCCGCACCCGTGTCCAGCGTGCCCCCCAAGACCTTCGACACCAAACGGGCCCCGGGGCGGCCCTTGCCGCGCGAAAGTGCGAATGTGCCGGGCCCCGAGCGCTCCAACCTTCCGGAACCGGCGAGCCCCACGGCCAGGCGACGCGGAGCGCGCGGCGAAGAGACACCCACGGCTCCTCCTGTAGCCAACCGCTCCCCGGCTAGAAACGCCAACGCGCCAACGCTGCCCGCGCGTCCACGCGAAGCCGCGCCCCAAGAGCCGCGCGAGGCGGACGACAGCTCGCGGCCGCGCGGTCCGGGTCCCGTGTCCAACGACTACCCCACGGGGGTCGCGCGCGCGTTCGGCATGCTGTCGTCCAATCCTGCGGCTGCGGCGAGCGGCGCTCGCAGGTTGCCCATCGTCTTCGTGGCGACCCGCGACACCGAGCTCGTGCGTTGCTTCTCTGCCTGGCTCGATCCGCGCGCGTCCGTCGTGCGCGTGCTGCGGCTTTCGGACCTGTTGCTCGACATCCAGGACGCCAGCGATCGCAAGGTGGTCATCGTCGTCGACGGGCAGGGGCCCGCCATTCGCGTGGAAGCGTTGGCCGCCCTGTCCGACGAGTTGCCGGACAACGTGAGCGTGGTGCTGTGGGGCGGCACGCGAGAGCTCACCGCGCGCCTGTCGGGTCTATTTCCGCGCGTGTCCGAATGGTTGATCTGCACCGACAGCACGCCGCTCGCGGACATCGTCGACCGCTGCGCCGAAATCGTGGGCTAAGAGCGGGCAGCTAGGGGCCCTGAATTGGAGCGCCCGCGCGTGCCCGTAACCGTGCCCGACGGTCCGTAAGGAATCGCCTGGCACATTTCAGGTAGCCCAACTTGTGGGCGGGCACTGCTCATGCGCGGCGCCCACTTCATCGGCACGACGGCACAACCCCGTTGTGCTTTTCGGGCACGTTTATGGGCACGGGCACGTTTACGGCGAGACCCGCACCTACGCGTTGGCCGTGACCGTGCTCTCGGGCTGAGGCTTCGCCTTCCGAAACGAGGCCACGTCGAGCGGAGTCTTGTCGCCTGCCAGCAGCGCCACGCGCACCGCGTGATACGGAAAGTTGCGCTCGCCGGTGATGGCTTCGACCACCTCGCTGATCTTGGTCGAGCCGTTTTGCGTCAAGCGCAGCGTGACCTCGAGCGGGACCAGCACGCCGAGCAAGCCTGCCTCGAGCAAAGTCTGCTCGGCGGCCAGCTCGCCCAGGCGGGCCGAATGGGTGAACTTTCGTACGTCAACGAGCTTGCCGATCCCGTCGAGATCGCGCCGCACGATGAACTCGCTCTTCGCCAGGAAGGCGTCCAAGCGCGCTTGCAAGCCGTCGCGGCCACCGATGTCCTTGAGCGCGTGCGCAGCGAAGGCGATCACGTAGCGGCCCATATCGACGACGGCGCTCACCGACGGGTCCTTGGGCTCGAGCCGTACCGCCGCCAGGAAGCGCAGGCCGCCGCTCGTCGCGCGTCCGAGCCGGTCCAGCAATTCCGAGGGCTCCGGCGGATCCACCAGGCCGATGTCGAGGTACTCGTCGAGGCTGGCCACGCCGAGCGACAGCGCCGGGCTGAAGGTCATGTCCGGTTTGGGGTGAAAGCCTCGCGTGTAGGCAGTGCGAGCGCCCGCCCGGCGCACCGCGCGCGGCAGCTCGCGGATCAGGTCGAGGTGGCCGAGCAGGGCCGCGGCACCGGTCTTCTCGAAGCGAAGACGAAAGCGTTGTACTTCGCCCTCGCGTGTTGGGCGATACGCCTCGGGTAACAAGCGCGCACTCGGAGCCTCGGCTGGCTCGGCTGGCTTGGCCGGACGCGCGTTGAGGACGGGGAGTCGCGCGCGCTGCCCGGGCTCGTGGGCGCCCATCGCGCGCAAGAACTCGATGCGCTCGCTGCGCATCTTGCCGAGGTCGCAGGCAACGCCACAGTCATAGCAAACCAGGCGCCTCTTCTCGGCCTCCGCGTCGGCCACGTTGGTGGCATGAATGAAGTATCCGGCTACCTTGCCGCACGGCGGGCTGGCTCGTCCCGCGAGCGCCTTGCGGTACTCGCGCAGAAGGAAGCCTTCTTCGAGGCCGATGTCGAAGTGATCCCAGGGCAGGCGTGAGCTCGTCGGGATGGTGCCGAGGAAATGTTCGACGGGGATCTGATGGCGCTCCAGCGCTGCCTGCCAGAGGTCGATGCGCAGGTGCTCTTCCCAGGAGTCGAAGCGCCCACCGCCGAGGTACACGTCTTCGATCACGTTGGCGAGCCGGCGATCGCCGCGCGCCAGCACACCTTCCAAAATGCTGGTGGTGGAGTCGTGCAAGCGCAGCGTGAGGCCCTTCACGCGGCGCGCGGCGTCGCGCAAGAGGCCTTGCTTGCGCCGGACCTCGTCGAGCGAGTCTTGGGCGCACCACTGAAACGGGGTGTGCGGCTTGGGTACGTGCGTCGATACGCTGACCGTCACCCGCGGGTGCTTGCCGACGCGCTTGCCGACCCGCAGCGCGTTTTCGCCGACATTCACGATGCCGAGCACGTCCTCGTCTTCCTCGGTGGGCAGACCCAGGATGAAGTAGAGCTTCATCTTGTCGAAGCCGCGCGAGAACACGCGCGCCGCCGTGTCCATCAGCTGCGCTTCGGTGACGTTCTTGTTGATCACGTCGCGCATGCGCTGCGTGCCTGCCTCGGGCGCGAAGGTGAGGCCGCTGGCTCGCACCTTGCGCATGTCGTCGAGCAGGTCCTCGCCCAGGCCGTAGGCGCGCAGCGACGCCACGCTCAGGCTCACGCGCTCCGGCGCCGTCTCTTCGACCAGGCGCTTGATCAGCGGTGAAATGCAGCTCACGTCGGCGGTCGACAATGCGGTGAGGCTCACCTCGTCCTGGCCCGACTTTTCGAGCGCGCTCTTGACCGTTTGCACTATTTCCTCCGGCGAGCGCTCGCGCACCGGACGATAGATCATCCCGGCCTGACAGAAACGGCAGCCCTCCGTACAGCCGCGCGCCACCTCGACGCTCATGCGATCGAAAATGGCTTCGGGCCCGCCCACGGGACCGTCGTCGGGAAACGGAAACTTCGCGAGATCCGCGAGCAGGCGCCGCTCGATGGGGAACGGGGCGCTCGGGTGCTTCGGCCCCACCACCACCTCGAAGCCCGACTCGTCGAGCTCGGTCTGGTACAGGCTCGGCACGTACACGCCTCGGATCTGCGAAAGCTCGATCAGGCGCTCTTCGCGCGAGAGCCCGGCGCGCTTGCCAGCCGTCCAGCACAGCGCAATCTCGGTGGCGGCTTCCTCGCCGTCGCCGATCAGGATGGCGTCGAAGAACGCTGCCATCGGCTCCGCGTGAGTGGCGACGGGACCTCCGGCCACGACCAAGGGATCGTCGTCGCTGCGCTGGCTCGCGCGGAGCGGCACACCGCCGAGATCGAGCATGCTCAAGATGTTGGTGTAGGTGAGCTCGTACTGCAGCGAGAAGCCGAGCATGTCGAAGTCACACAGCGGTCGCGCGCTCTCGAGGGACACGAGCAGCTTGCCGTGAGCCATGAGCTCCTGCTGCAAATCGACCCACGGTGCATACGCGCGTTCGGCGAGCGTGCGCGGATCGTCGTTCAGAATCTTGTAGAGGATCCTGAAGCCCAGGTGGCTCATGCCGATGTCGTAGATATCGGGGAATGCCAAGCAGACCCGCGCTTGGACCTCGGACCAATCCTTCTTCCTCACACCGTGTTCAGCGCCGGTGTAACGAGTGGGTTTCGTCACTTTGGACAGGAAACTAGCGTAGGGATGGTCGCCAAGGAGCGTCATCGGGCGGCTACTCTGACCCCGGAGTCGCGACGGGTCGACCCCAATCCCCGGTGAGCCCGGAAATACCGTGCGGTTTCGTTAGCGAGCGGGCTTTTCGGCGGACACTAGATATTCGAACAGCTCGCGCTTCGACGAGCGTTTGCGGATGACGGTGGCGCGCGCGTTCGCGAACCCGGCTGCCTCGAAGAGCTCCGCGAAGACGCGTTCGACCGGCACCAGCACGTCGTAGAATTTGGAGTTGCCGACGATGTAGTGAACCTTTCCGCGCGGAGCGAGCAGCGGATAGAGCTCACGGCAGTGCCGCGCCATGTCGGCGAAGTACTTGTGCAGGTAGCGCGCGAGCAGGGGACTTCGCTTGGCGACCCGCCCAACCAGTTCGATGAAGCCACGCACGGGTACGTCGTCGCCGCTCGCGGGCTCCCAGCGGCCAACGCGGCTCGTGGCGGTGCCCCAGGTGCCGCCGATGGCGCGCCAATCGAGCTCCCCCGCAGCGCGGCCGTCGCTCAGATAGCCCAGCCAGTACATGTAGGGTCGGAGCTCGCGCACGTAGCTCATGCGATTCGGATAAGGAGGCGACGTGATCACGCGCGAGAACGTCTTGGGCTCGAACGCGCAGCCGAGCGAGCGCGCATCGACGAGCTTCACCCTGGGCAGGCGCGCGACGTGGGTGGCCGCGCTGTTCGCGATGGACTCGAGCGCGTGCTCCCAGGCCGCACGCGCGAGCTCGACGCTCTTTGGCGCGTGCTGTTTCCGCGCGGCAAACGACATCGACTGGTGGCCGAAGCTCACGTTCGCGCAAGCGATGAGCGTCTGACAAAAAGCCACTTTCGTCAGGTCGACCGCCGCGCGCGACTCGCTCGATTCCAGCCTCGAGAGCTCGCCGAAGACTCGCCCGAGCGCCGAGAGGGCGTCTTCATCCCACCACTTTTCGATCTGGTGGATCGCCGGGCGCCACACGGCGCGCTTCTGGCGCGACACGAGCGTGCGCGCGAGCTCGCGGCCCAGCTCGCGGAAGCGTGTGCGCTCGGCCGCGCTGTAGCGACGCGTCTTGACTTTGGCGAGCCAGATCAAGAACGGGTTGATGTCGGTGGTGTCCGCGGCGACACCGCGCAAGCCGCATGCGAGCGCGGTGGTGCCGGTGCCACAGAATGGGTCGAGCACGCGCTCGTTCGCGCCGAGCGGTTCTGCCAGCAGCTCTTCCACCAAGTGGACCGAGTAGGCGGGGGTCAGCCGTAGCCAGCCGTAGCGCGTCCCCTTGAGGTTGCCGCGGAAGGTCAGGCGATCGTGACGCTGCCCGCTCGGATCGGGCGAGGGGGAAGGGGGCATCCGTACTCGCGAAATTCGCCCGCATTCGTAGCAAGGAAGCCGCTCCGGCCCTAGCGAAAGATCGCATTTCGTGGGGGCGGCCGGCCTCCGCGAGAGGCACGGCCCGCGTGCGTGCTAAGACGCGAGCGATGACGCCCCGTGGCCCTCTGGTAGTTCCCCGAATGCTCGCGCCCCCCGCTTTGGTTTGGCGCGTTCCAGGCTCGAAGAGCATCACCAACCGCGCGCTGATGCTGGCAGCCTTGTGCGACGGGGAGAGTCGTTTGGACGGCGTGCTCGGCAGCGACGACACGCGGCACATGCGCGCGGCGCTCGAGGCCTTGGGCATCGATATTCGCGAGAGCGGTGACACGCTGGTCGTGCACGGCGGGCGCGCGCGGCTGCGCCCGGCGAAGGCGCCGCTGTTCGTGGGAAACAGCGGCACCAGCGTGCGCTTTTTGGCGGCGCTCGCCTGCCTGGTCGACGGTGAGACCACGCTCTACGGAGACGAGGCGATGAGCAAACGTCCCATCCAGGTTCTGGTGGACGGCCTCAAGCAGCTCGGCGTGGAGGTCACTTGCGCTAGCGGGTGTCCGCCCCTCACGGTGCGTGGAGGGCGCCTGGCCGGCGGGCGCATCCGCATGCAGGGCGATCGCTCGAGCCAGTATTTTTCAGCGGTGCTGATGGCAGCAGGGCTCGCCGAGGCGGACGTCGAGGTCGAGATCGAAGGCGAGCTCGTGAGCCGTCCCTTCGTCGACATCACTCGCCGCATGATCGAAGACTTCGGCGGGGTCGTGGAGGAAACTCCGGCGGGTTATCACGTGCGCGCCGTGGGCAGCTATCGAGCGCGCCACTACCAGATCGAACCCGACGCCACGGCCGCCAGCTATCCGTTCGCGCTGGCTGCCGCGAGCGGGGGCAGCGTTGAGATCCCAGGGCTCGGCGCAAACCCCCTGCAGGGCGACTACGCGTTCGTCGACTTGCTCGCGAGCATGGGTGCGCAGGTCGAAAAGCACGCCGATCGCACCGTCGTGCGCGGCGGCCCGCAGCTCACCGGCATCGACGTCGACATGCGGGACATTTCGGACACCGTGATGACCTTGGCGGCGCTGTCGCCCCTCTGCAGCGGGCCCACGCGCATTCGCAACGTCGCCAACATTCGCATCAAGGAGACCGATCGCCTGGCCGCGACCGCGGCGGAGCTCGAGCGGCTCGGGCAGAGCGTCAGCACCGGGCCGGATTGGCTCGCGGTCGAGCCCAGGCCCCTTCAGCCCGCGCTGGTACACACCTACGCCGACCACCGCATGGCGATGAGTTTCGCGGTGCTGGGCGCCGTCACTGGCGGAATTTCCATCGAAGACCCCGCCTGCGTTGCGAAAACCTACCCGCATTTCTTCGACGATTTGGCGGCCGCCTACCGCTCGGCGGGCTCGCCCTCCCCCTGGTGATGCCTGGAAGTATCAACAGTTGCCAAGGGTTACGGCGTTTCTAGCGGACGGGTCGGGTCGATCCCGGCCTTCCGTTGCGTCGACTCGGTGACTCGACCCAGAAGCTAGGCTAAGAGACGCCACCTTCCGCATGCCAGGCCTCAGCATCATCGGAACTGGGCGCTTCCTGCCCGGTCGCCCTTACACGAATCACGACCTGGCTCGTGTCATGGACACGAACGACGAGTGGATCCGGCAGCGCACGGGGATCGCGCAGCGCCATTTCTGTCCGCCTGGGCAGGGTGCGTCCGATCTCGCGCTGCCGGCTTGCCAGCAAGCTCTGGAGGCAGCCCGCCTCGCCCCGGCCGACATCGACTACATCCTGTTCAACACGATGACGCCCGACAATTTGTTCCCGGGGCCCGGGGCATCGCTCGGTGCGCGCCTCGGATGTGTCGGCGTGCCCGCGCTCGATCTGCGATCGCAGTGCGCGGCGATGCTGTTCGCCTTCCAGGTTGCGGAGTCGCTGCTCACGGCGGGTTCGGCGCGGCGCATCTTGATCGCTTCCGCCGAGGCGCACGCGTCGGTGATGCCCTTCCGGGATTGGGACTTGCTCGACGGCACGCGCGAGGGCAAGCCGAGCGACGCCGATTGGGCCGCGGCGACGCAGCACCGTGGCTGGGCCGTGATCTTTGGCGACGGCGCGGGCGCGCTGGTGGTGGAACGCGCCGAGCGTCCCGATGCGGGCATCATCGCGATGGACGTGCACAGCGACGGCCGCTACGCCCAGGAGCTTTGCATCCCGTCAGGCTTTCGCAGGCCTCTGGGAGGGCCGTCCCAGGAGTTCAGCGAAGCCCTGCGCATCCAAATGAACGGGCGCGACGTGTTCAAGCACGCCGTGACCAAGCTGCCACGTTCGGTGCTCGACGTGTGCGAGAAGGCACGCGTCAAGGTGAGCGACGTCGACTGGTTCGTCGCGCATCAGGCGAACCAGCGCATCAACGAGTCGGTGTGCGAGCGCCTGGGCGTGTCCCCCGAGAAGATGCCGTCGAACATCGACCGCTACGGGAACACGTCTGCCGCGACCATTCCCATTCTGCTCGACGAGATGCAGCGCGACGGAAGGCTCCAGCGCGGGCAGCTCGTGTGTTTCCTCGCGCTCGGCGCGGGCTTTCACTGGGGCAGCGCGCTCGTTCGCTGGTAGTCGCGCTCAGCGGATGCTGATGCGCTGGCTCACGCTGGTGGCCGCGCCGCTGAAAGGCTTGATGCGCGCGCGCTTCATGGCGTTCGTGATGCAGGTGCCGACGCTGGTGTTGGCGAACGGCGGCTCGGTGATGAGCGCCGAGCTGACAGCGCCGTTTCCCGAGAACGTGACTGAAACCTCCGTGATGCCCAAGGGACCGCCGGTCTCGCGGCAGCGCGCGGCGTCTTGCAGCTGGTCCTCGAGCGCGTTGCGAGCGGCGGCTGGATCGAAACGACCCGTGGGGGCATCCGTGGCGGCGTGCTTCGCGCCTTCCGCGAACAAATCCGCGAAGCCACCATTTGCGGCTTTCCCACTCGGTTGAGCCGGCGCAGGGCCTGGGCTTGGCTCCGCGGCGGGGGTGGCTCCAGCCGTCGGCTCCGCGCTGCCTTCAGGAGCGGGAGCTGCGGCGGTGGCTGCCGGGCTGGGAGCAGCCGCCGCCGGCGCGGGAAGCGCGGCTTGCGGTTCGGGTGGATTCGGGGCAGGTGGCGGCGATTTTCCGCCGCCAGCGCTCAACACGGCGAACGCGATCCCGGCGATGACCACGA
>Ga0315912_10003960_pt1 | contig 14333 bp, 13 predicted proteins | sample VfabasoilMG_FD_204469 | JGI IMG/M metagenome (GOLD analysis project Ga0315912, IMG submission 204469) | Garden soil microbial communities collected in Santa Monica, California, United States - V. faba soil | ecosystem: Environmental > Terrestrial > Soil > Garden | place: USA: California... | reverse complement strand
CACGCCAGCGCGAGGACGATATGGTCCACGCGCTCGGGCTTCAAGGGGTCGAGCAATCGTGCCGCGGCATAGCCACCGCCGATGCCCCCGATATGCGCGATGTTGTTGATGATGCCGCCAAGGAAGATTCCCTGGATCAGCACGAAGATGATCGACTGCGTCGCGTAACTGCGGGCCATGGTGCTGCCACTGCGATGACCGTAGTAGTAGATCGCTCCAAGCAGTCCTGTGATGCAGGCCGAAGCTCCGATGGTGATGCCGCCGCCCCCGCCCAGCAGCGGGATTGGCGGCAGATAGAGTCCCCAGAACACGCTGAGCGCGAAGCCCGCCACACCACCAGCGGTGTAGATAACGATCATCCGCCCAGGCCCATACAGCTCCGCCACTGCCGGCGCGAGCTGACGCACCGAGAGCATGTTGAAAATGATGTGCACCGCACTGCCGTGCAGCCACGAGGCGCTCAGGATGGTCCACCAACGCCCGAATTGCCTGACGAGACCGGGGCCGGTGGCGCCGAAGAGGAACATCGCCTCACCTGACGGCGAGAGGAAGCCGAACAGTCCGCTCATGCCGATGTCGCCGCGAGAGGCGAGCAACGTCAGCACGTAGAGGACCGAGCATGTGCCGATGACGAACGGCACGAACCCCATGTCGGCGCCCAGCGAACGCAAGGCGGGCGCGTAGCCCCACAAACCCGGGTTTCGTCGGCCGCAGTTGTAACAGGTTTCGTCGTTGACTCCCACGAGCACGCCGCATGACGTGCACAGCACGGAGCCAGTGGTCTGGCGCTTGAACACGAGATGACGATGATATCCGGTCCACGGTCCACAGTCCCCGGTCCGCGGTCATGTAGGGCGGGTCTTGCCCTTTAGACCCGCCAGAGACTACTTCGCGACCCGCCAAGACCGGAGACTGTAGACTGGGGACTGGAGACTGAGACCCTGCGCCTCATCATCGGCATCACCGGCGCCACCGGCACGATTTACGGGGTTCGCCTGCTCGAGCGGCTTCGCGAGGCGGGTGTGGAGACCCATCTGGTGATCAGCCGGTGGGGATCGCGAACCCTGTTGCACGAGACGCCCCACACGCGCGAACAGGTCGAGGCGCTCGCGACCGTGGCCTATGCGCCCGGCGACATGGGCGCCGCGATCTCGAGCGGATCCTTTCGAACCGACGGGATGATCATCGCCCCGTGCAGCGCGAAGTCACTCGCGGCGATTGCGAACGGGTTCGGCGACAACCTGATTCATCGCGCGGCGGATGTCGTGCTCAAGGAGCAGCGCAAGCTCGTGCTCGCCATTCGCGAGGCGCCGCTCAGCCCGATTCATCTCGAGAACATGCTCAAGCTTGCCCGCATGGGCGGGCTCGTCATGCCGCCGCTCCCGGCTTTCTACAACCACCCTCGCACGATCGACGACATCGTGGACTACACCGTGGCCCGGATGCTCGATCAGTTCGGCCTAGAGGTCAGCGGGTCTGCGCGGTGGGTGGGTGAGATGGGCGTCGGAACCGACTAGATGTGCGGGGTCAGACCCTTCACGCAATTTCACTCGTCATCGAGCTCTTCAAGCTCCTCCGTCGCGCGCTTCAGCCCACGTTCGGCCTCATCGACAGCTTGCGCAGCGGACTCGGCTTCGACAGCAGCACGCCGCGCCTTCTGTCGTGCCTCGTGAGCGATCTCGGCAACCTTCTGCAGGCGCGCCTCGGTTGCGACCATGGTCTCTTCGGTTTCCTTCGCATGCAGCGCGGCTTTCTTCAGCGCGTTCTGCGCCTGGAGTGCGACGCGCTTCGCGGAAGCGAGCTCGCGAGTTGCCCCCTGCTTCGCTTCCCGCGCAGCTTTCAGTTGATCGCGTTTGTGCTGCTCCCTGGCCTTCTCATCGTCAACTGACTTCGACTTGCCCCTCGGGCGCTTCGGTTCTTTTTGAAACGTGAGCACTTTGCTCGGCGCTACGGCACGAGCGCCGTCGCCAACACGAGGTATGAGCGCCGCCAGCGCGTCGAACCCGGGCGGGTCCACATCTTCGACCAGACGGCCCGCACGCGGAGCGCCTTCGAGCTTGCCGTACGCCGAGAGCGCTTCGAGCGTCGCCGTGATCCGCCGCATGACTCCCGGTGGCGAGGCGCCGCTCGATCGTTGAAGAATCTCGGCAGCCAGGCGCGACATTGCCGAGAGCTCTTCGCGCCGCTCGTTGAGGAGCTTATGAATCTCAGTGCCTTTGCCAGCCAGTCGCGACGCCTGCGCCTGACGGAACCGCTCGCCGTTTGACAGAAGCTTGTCGAACGCCACCCGATGCTTCCAATACAGCTGATTGACGGTCCACGCCGAGATCGAGGGTTTAGGCAGCGACTTTACGCGGCTGGCGACGACGTCACGCCCTGCTTTCTTGAACTGAGTCGAGAGCGCGTTGCGGGCGGCGACGAAGTCGGGAGGCGACAACTGGAAGAGGGCGTCGATGTCGTCATCTTCAGTTTTTCCCACGTGACCTAGTCTGTCACAGCCTCTCGATACTCTCGACCTATCGGAACTCCCAACTCCCAAACTTCAACTCCCAGGAAACACAACAGCACCTTGGGAATTGGAAGTTGGGAATTGGAAGTTGACATCGAAGGGAGCGAGAGATGGCGGAAGCCCTGAGGAAGGAAGAGAGTCAGCTGGCACTGTATGGCAGGTCGAAGGCGACGCGAGCGCGCGTCATACAGCCGGCGAATCAATCGACGGAGCGGCAAGCGCCACTGTGCGCAGGATGCCGGACGCGCGAGGCCCGTTATGGCTTCCGCGAAAACGGCGACGACCCAGCGGCTCTGAGACCTCGCACGCTGTGCTTCGATTGCTTCAGGATGGAAGTGACCTTCCGCCAGGACGTTGCGGCGCGGATGTCGCGCGGTTGGAATGCCGAGCAGGCGCAGCTTCCACTCGAAGCCACACTGAGCGCGCTGACGCGTCGCCGGCGTCGCGCTCAGATCGCCGCGCGCCACGCGCTAGGTGAGCTCTAGTCGCCGCGAAACGTTTCTGCGGCACCGGGCGCGGTGAACGCGATCTTGCGCGTGCCGGCCTCGCCGGACACGGTGTATTGGCCGCGCATCTGCAGGAAGTTGATGTCGTTTGCCATCGCGCCCTGCATGCGCGACGTCACCATCGAGGCGACGTCGAATCGGAGATCGAGCGAGAGGGAACTGCTGCGTGCACGAACGGCGATCGTTTGCGGTTGGCCCTTGGCGTCGTTCGTCTCCGTGATGCGTACGTCGGTGGAGTAGCCGAGCGGTCCATCAGGCCCCAGCGCACCGACGAAGCCAGGGATGCGCTCCGGATCGGCGGCATCCGGAGGAGGGAACACGCGCCCATAGATCACAGACAGGTCACCTTGCTGTGCCTGTCCCCACTGCCACGACACACCTTTCCAGAACCCCCAGTTGTGATCGTGATAGCCGGTCCCGCCGGCCAGTGACACTTCGTCGTTGGACACCGTCAACGATCCACCCAGCGCGCCAGACATCACCGGGACCACGTAGCCCGTTCGCCAGCCGCGGGCACCGGTGATTTCGATCGGTGGTACGAGTCGCCCGGCTGAAGCCTGAAGCGAAATGTCGCCACCGACACGTTGGCCCGACGCGTCACTGAGATCGAGATGAATCCGGTAGACCAGCCCGTCGAGCCGGACTGAGTTGTTGCCGATCGTCAGATCTGGCGCCTGGGCGATCTCGGCATCCGTCATCTCCGCACTCGCGGAGTACGACTGCATCTGCCCGTTGCGTTCGAGCTGCAGGCGAACGCCGGCAGCGCGGCTCCCCGATTTCGTGCGCGGGCCTGTCATGAACGTCAGATAGAAGCGCGCGTCGTTCGAGCGGCCGTTGAAGTACAGCCATTCGGCCCATGAGTCCGACCACTCGGGAACATCAGGCAGACCGTGGAACTTGTCGATCTGGCGCAGCACGGTCTCTGGCGACTGCCGTGTCCACTCAGAGTCCTCCTGCGTGTCCCGCCACGCCTCCATGCCGGAGACCTCGGGATCACCCAGTTCTTTCTCGACGCTCGGAATGCCGCCTCGCGCAGCAACACGTGTGGCGTTGCCGTTGTGCAGAAGAAACAGATCGGTTGTGTGAGAGGCCGCGGCTGCGCGAACGCGAGGGCGCAGCGCATCTGACTGCAGCGTGCCCGAGAGGACGATACGTGCCGGCACGGCGAGTGAGAGCCGGACGTTGACGTCTCCGCCTCCCACCAGCGCCGGCGACTGCGCCTGTTCGAGGACGATGGCCGCGACGCCGAGGAGGATCGCCATCACGGCCACACCGACGCCGAAGCCCGCGGCGAGCACGGCACTGCGCACAGGATGTGCCGTGAGCGACCTGAATGCGAGCCTCCCGATCATCGGACGCGCTCGCTTTCGATCTGCCCGTCGCGCATCATCAACACGCGGCCCGCGCGATCGGCCAGGGCGGGATCGTGCGTCACGATGACGAGCGCGGTGCCGGCCTGGTTGACGCGGTCGAGCAGCGCCGCGATCTGCGCGCCGGTGGCTTCGTCGAGCTCGCCCGTCGGCTCATCGGCAAGCAGCAGTCGTGGCCCATTCGCGAGTGCGCGCGCGATCGCCACGCGCTGCATCTCTCCGCCTGAGAGTTGCGAGGGCCGGTGGTCGGCACGCGGCGAGAGGCCGACGTAGTCGAGGAGCTCTGCGGCCCGCTTCTGGCGCGCCTGTTTCGGCACGCCTGCTTCCGACAACGGGAGCTCGACGTTCTCGCGTGCGGTCAGCATTGGCAGCAGGAAGAAGCGTTGGAACACGAACCCGATCTGTTTGAGGCGCACCAGGCTGCGTCGCGCGTCGGACAACCGGCTCACGTCCTGGCCTTCGAAGAGCAGCGTTCCTGATGTCTGTGTCTCGACGCAGCCAAGCATGTGCAGCAGCGTGGACTTCCCGCATCCCGAGGGCCCGCGCACCGCGATGTGGTCGCCGCTGTTGATCTGCAACGTGACATCGCGCACGGCAGTCACCGGGCCTGCAGGCATCGAGAACACGCGGCTGACGTTCCGCGCGTCTACGACGCTCACCCAATCACCTCGTCTCGCAACGTGGCCGCGATCGGCAGGGTTGACACGATGCGCATCGGATAGAGCGCCGCGATGATGGCCGTTGCCATGAGCAGCGCGATGTGGACGGCGAGCGCCTGTGCTTCGAAGACAAAAAAGTGCAGCGCCACCGGGATGCCAGGCATGCCCTTGAGAATCCGATCGAGCCCCGACGCGAGAAGCAACCCGAGCGGCAGCGACAGCAGTCCACCGATGCCGACGATCAATGCGGACTCGGAGAGCACGTCCTTCACCATGCGCATTCGCGAGAAGCCGAGCGCGCGAAGCGCTGCGATTTCGCCAAGGCGCTGATTCACCGACACTGTCAACAGCACAGTGATCAGCAGCACCGCAAACGAGACAGTAACCGTCGTGAGCACGCTCGAGATCTGCCGGAAGTACGTGAAGCCAGTCTGTTGGAGCCGGCCGACCACTTCCGTGTTGGTTGCAGCCCTCACTTCCGGTAGCAGTGTGCGAATGGCAGCCGCTGTTCCGTCTGCGTCGCCTTTCGATGTGACGAGGATCAGGTCCGCATCGGTGCCGACGTTTCCACCACACGCCGTCTTGAGCGCATCGAGCGTGCCTCCGGCCGTGCGTTCGTTGGTCGCTTGAAAGGGGAACTCCGCGACTCCCACAATTTTCAGGCGAGTGGCGGGAAGCGCCTCGAGGTCTGCGACGCACGACGCGCGCATCGTGATCTCGGCGCCCGGCTCGAGTTGCGACTCGGATGCGATTTTTTCGTCGATGACGACTTCGTTCGGGCTTTCGGCATCGCGTCCACGAAGGATCGTCCAGGGCGCACGAAGGCGCGATCCGCTCGGATCGCTCGAGCGCGTGGTTACACCTTGAAACGACGCACGCATCGGCTGACCCGATGCGCGATCGATTTGTGCACTGGCCGAGCGAAGGACCAGCGCTGCTTGCACGGTGGGGAGTGTCGATATCGCCTCCGCACTATCGACCGCGTCAGGAATGCGAAGACTACTGCCTGGAAGCTCGCCGACGCTGACGCGAACGTCCCAGCCGCCGCGGTCGAGCAGGTCCTGCATCGAAACGATCAGTCCGCGCGAGAGCAGCAGCATGTCGAAGAGCAGCGCGCCCACTGCGGCGACGCCAAGGATGCCAAGCGTCGCGCGCGCAGGCTGGCGCACCAGGCTTCGCCACGCAAATCCGATCGCGTTCATCGTCGTGCGAGCCTGAGACCGCCCCGGCGAAGGAGCGCCCACGATGCCACCACCGTTGCCGATGCGCCGAGAGGAACAGCGATCGTCACGCACGTGAGGGCGACGTCGCGGGTGATGCGGACGAAGACAAGGGCGGTGTCGTACCGCCACTGGAAGAACTGGTTGATGAGTTGTTCCGAGAGGACAGCGAGAATCAGGCCAAAGATGGCGCCGACGCCTGCGACGAGGAGGCCCTCGAGCAGAATCTGCACGAGGATGCGATGGACGGGAAGGCCGATCAGTCGAAGTACGCCGACGGTTTCGCGTCGCTCGTCCACGAGCATGATCGAAAGCGCCAGCAGAAAAACGGTGGCGGCAATGATCGTGACGACGGCAATGGCGAGATGAAAGCGCTCGAGCACGCGAAACGGCCCTGCCGAACCAGCGGCCTCGCCCGAGGGAAGCGCGAGCACGCCTGGCAGCCGCGCATTCACGTCCTTCGCAAACTGGTCTGCGTCCTTTGGATCGACGAGCGCGACGTTGACTGAAGAGACGTACTCGGCACCGGAAGGAACATCGACAGGCCGGCTCATCTCCAGAAGATCGGGCAGGTGGAGGCGAACGGAGCGAGGGACCTGACCGAGGCGCGATGGATCCGGCGTTGGTTCGTAGATGCCCGCGATCCGAAACTCACGTGCGCGTGTCCCGGCGGCATCGGTTGCCAGGCGAATCACGCTGCCCACCGTCAGCTTTTCAGACTCGGCGAGTTGGCGAGAGACGAGGACGTCTGGTGGTGTGGAGTTCTGTGCCGACGCCAGAGCCGGTACGAGCCACGCTCCGAGAACGACGAGAAGTCGAGCGAGCGTTCCCGGCCTCACGAGCGGCTGAGGGCTTCGATCCGAGCCCACTCGTCGTCGGTCACGGGCATGACGGAGAGCCGGGACATCCGTACGAGCGGGAACGACGCGAAGCTTTTGTCGGCTTTGATCTCGGCGAGAGTCACCGGTCGCTTGAGCCGCTTATCCGGCACGACATCGACAACAGAGAGCTTGCCCGATGAGTCGTTCGGATCCTCGTATGCGTTGCTCGCGGCCTTCGCGATGGCGACGACCGATTTCTCTTTGCCCGTGTGGTAGTAGAAGATGCGATCACCGCGACGGATCGCCCGCAGGTGCTTCTGGGCGAGAGGATTTCTGACGCCGGCCCAGACGGTCTTGCCGTCTTTCTCCAGCTTGTCGTACCCGTAGTGATCAGGCTCTTCCTTTACCAGCCACTGCGCCATGGCTCGATCATATCGCGGGCGGCACGTAGTGTCCGGCTTCAGCCGGACATCAGTCAACCCTGATCGCGCTTCCAGTGCACCATCGTGAGCCACATCGCGAAGGACTCCACGGGAAGCGGCCAATCATCAGGCAGCGTCACCACAGATTTCCGCGTGAACATGTTGGTGGGGACGATCGAGCCGATCTCCTTCTCCGCACCGTCGAGGACGACGAACGTCCGCCGGAACATGGATTGAGCCTTGAGCGTGTACGACCGCTCTTTGTAGGTGATGACGAAGGAGCGGCGGAAGAGGGTCGGCCTTGTCGCGCGAGCCAGCACCGGGCCCGACTGCTGCAGGAGAAAGTCTCCAAGCCACGTCTCGCGAGACACGACGTACTCAATGCCCTCGACGCTGAGCGTGCCGGCGTCGCGCCACGACGACAGGCGAACGTCAGCGAGAGTCCGCGCGCCGTCGCGGACCGAGAAGTTCCAAGTGAACCAGTTCTTGGGCGCCAATGTCAGGACGCTCATGCCAGCACCTCTACCACCACACGCTAACACCGCCGGCTACCAACCACCAACCACCAACCACCAACCGGTGTATAACCATGCTCCACTGAGGAGCACGCATGATTCGAGTGGTATTTCTCGTCGCCCTATTACTGACGCTCGCCGGGCCAGTCGCGGCTCACCATGGTGGAGGCACGTTCGACAACTCGAAGGAGATCAAGCTGACTGGTGTCTTTACCGGCCTGGATCTGATCAACCCGCACTCGTGGATCTACTTCGAGGTCACCGGCTCTGACGGAAAAGTCACGAAGTATCGCTGCGAAATGCGTGCGGCCACTGTGCTGCGGCGATCGGGCTGGAGCCCTGAGATGTTCAAGAAGGGCGAGAAGCTGACCTTCGAAGGATCACCAGATCGCCGCGACCCGACGTCGTGTTACCTGAACACGATCGTGTTCGCCGACGGCAAACGCGTCGATCGTTATGGGCAACTCACGAAGGGCGCAGCACCGACGGCCGCGCCAGCGGCGGCGAAGCGCGCCCCTCGTCGTCCAACCGGTGAGCCGAACATCACGGGCGACTGGGCACCCGAGCAACTCGTCATGACCGACCCGCGCGGACGTGGCGGCGCGCTCGTTCCTCTGACCACCGTCGGCAACTACAAGCCCGGCGAGGGACGGATCGGCGGACCCCGCGGCGGCGGTGGTGGCGGTCCTCGTGTGATTCAGGGCGCCACGCTGACTCCCGAAGGGGAGAAGGCCGCCGAGCAGTTCGCCGTCCTGTTCGACAAGAACAATCCACGGATGCGCTGCGAGACGACGAGCATCCTCTTCGACTGGGCATTCGACGGCCCTGTCAATCGCATCACGCAGAACAAGGACACGATCGTTTTGCAGTACGGTCAACTCGGGTTCACGCGCACGATTCACATGAACACGACAACTCACCCTGCGAACATCAAGGGCACCCGCGCGGGCCACTCGATCGGACGATGGGAGAAGGACGTGCTCATCGTGGACACGGTGGGGTTTGCGCCGGGCGTGTTGTCACCGCCCATCATGAACAGTGACAAGCTGCACGTCGTCGAGCGCTTCTCACTTGATCCAGAGAAGATGATGCTGACGCGTGCCTATACAGCGGAGGATCCCGTGTACTTCAAGGGACAGTACACAGGATCCGATGTGATTGGCGTTGCCGATCTGCCGTACAAGCCCGACAAGTGCGAGGAGAAAGGATTCCTCGACTATTCGAAGGAAGCCAAGAAGTAGAGGCGGGCCTTCAGGCCCGCCTTTCTCAGAAGGTCACTTTTGCTGCGTCGCCGACGATCATCTCGCGGTAGAGCGGCAGTGACCATCCTGCTTTCTCGAGCTCGGTGAGCCGGGTTTCAACCGTTTTCACGTACGCCTGCTTGCTCTTGTAGAGCGTCTTGAGCTGGGCGGACGTGAAGTCGGTCTGCGACGTGCTCAATCCGCACATCAGGTTGGCGGCCTGCTGTCCGCCTTTGGCGATGTACTCGCTAGCGTTGGGAACCACCGGTGTCGCTGCGGCCGGACGAATCGTGTAGCGCGCCGTTGGGACGTCAACGTACGTGTTGCGGATGCCCCCTCTGGCGTTGCCGTGCTCGTCGAGCGCCATCATCGATCCGTCGTTGAACTCGTTGCGGTCGAGCAGAATGCGATCGGCGCGGGGCGGTACCTTGCCCTGGTCCACCCACTTGAACAGGTGATCGAGCGCGACAGACATGAACGCCTGTTCTGGATAGCGGCTGAGAGGCAGCGCGCACGGGTTCGGCTTCATGCGAACGCTGTCGCGCGTGTCGATGTGGCCCATGCCCGCGAACTCGTAGAGGCGGTACTGCTTCCCGGGCTCGTCGCTATCCTGTCGATTCGTGATGTTCCCGCTCACTTCATGCATCGTCGGCACGTGGATGATCGGGACGTCGATGTCGCGAATCATCGCGCCATTCGACATCGGAAGGAAGCCGTCGTAGATGCGCTGCATCTGCGGCGTGCGATAGACCATGTGCGCGGGCAGGTAGTTGACGAGCACGCCGGCAGTCATCGACGTGCCGGCTAGCACCATCTTCCTGACCGATCCGCCGACCAGATTTCCGCTGCGCACGAGCGATCCAACCTGCGCGAGGATCTCGTTCGTCTGCGCGCCATTGAGCTTCATGTTCTTGTAACGCGCTTCATTGAGCGCGACGAACTGAGCCGGCGGCGTCGTCAGGATTTCGACAGCCGCGTGGCCAGAGGACATCGTGTAAATCGACGTGAACTCGAACATGTGCGCGGCGCCGCTGCCGTGCATCGCCTCTGCGAGCACCAGGCCGCTGAACTTCGAGTTGTCCGCCGGCTTTCGAATGACGATGCGCGTCGTGTAGGGCTCGCCGTTGGCAGTGCCGTTGACGAAGTACTCATGCGTCTCGTAGTTGAACGCGGCAAGGCCCTTTCCCGGCGCGAGCGATGGCGACGAGTCGAAAATCGGGCCCGGTCCGGTCACTTCGGCCGAAAGCGTCGGCAACGTCACGGCCGTCGGTGCCTCGGGCAGTGGCGGTGGAGGAGGGCCTCCTACCCGGCCACGTCCGCCTCCCTGAGGCTGGCCGCCGATCTGGCCCGCGAGCGTTGACGAGCCAAGCGCGAGTGTTGCGACGACGATGAGCACACAACGACGAACGGTCATGAAGACTCCATGAAAGATGACTGTGGACGGACGCTATGGCTGATTCGAGGACCAACTGATGCTGCGGATGCGCCAGTCGCCCGTGTCATGCGTGAGCACCATCAGCTGCGTATTGATGTACTTCTCGGGGTTGCCTTCGTCGTACTCCGCGGTGGAGATGACCCAGGCGGTATCGCGGCCGTCGAAAGTTACGTGCAACGGGCCGCGCTGGGCTTTGACCTTGCTCTCGAAGTCGATGTCCGCCGGCAGATGGTTGGCCTCGTATTCGGCCCGGGTTTCAATCTTCCCGGACTCGACGAATACCGCGTCCGGCGCGATCAGATGCATCACGGCGTCGTTATCGCCGGCCGTGATCCCGCCGTAGAAAGCGTCGACGACCGCTTTGACATCGGCTTCACTGGGTGGCGCAGGCGCGGGCGAGCACGCAGGGAGCCAGGCGAGGAGGGCGACCAATCCGTAGCGGCAAACTCGCGCGACTGTCATAGAGCGGCCCCAGATGAAAGGCGTCGATAAACGTCGATATCATACGTCCGGACGTCGCGGGTTCGATTAATCGGGTGCGCAACTCTAACCAGATTTTCGCGTCTTTCACAGAGACCGCGATGCGGGTTATTCCCGAGTCGATCCGGGCATCTTCTTCCGGATATAGTCGGAGCGTGAGCCAGACGTGGCCCGATATCGATCGACGCAATCCGTCGGTACCGGACCGGCGAAACGCCCTGCGCGGTGGCCGCCGTGCCACCGATCCGCAGCGCCCGGTCTCGTGTGTGCGGTGCGGCAGCACCGATGTGCGAAGTCTCGGGCTCGGCTCGGCCGGTCTCTGGTGCGAGTGCCGCCGCTGCCGGGGCGTGTGGAAGCTGGATCCCTCAGTGTGGCGGCGTCCGCCGCAGTAGAACCGCCATTCCTTATCCGCGCATGGCATTCGAGCCCGGCGAGGGCTCCGAATGTGACGCCTCACCCCTCGTGGTGGCCGCTTTCATGTGAATCTCACGCACCGCTCACGAAACGGTGAGGACTTCCGACTTGCGCTCCGGCACGCTTGAAGACGTGAACGAACAACCACGGAGAGTCTCAATGCCGACGCCAGGCCCAGTGTCACTCGAGCGGCTGATCGATCAATGGCGGAAGTCCCTTCGGTCTGGACGGGCCAGCCAATCGGCCGTTGTCGCGGAGCTCGAGGATCGTCTGCGCGTCCAGATTGCCAGCCTCGTCGAGCTTGGGCTCGCAACCGATGAAGCGTTCCTTGTCGCCGAAAAGCGCGTCGGCAGCATCGACACCTCCTCCACGGCGCTCGCTCGCACGGATGCCATCGTGGCCTTCTGTCTTGCGGTGGCTGCAGCTGTGCTCGTCAAGCTGCCAATCCTCTTTGGCGTGCAATGGAACGAGGACAACCAGAACACCGTGGCTTTCTATGCCCGCAATCTGAGTTTCTTCGTGCTGCCGATCCTGACCGGCTACTTTGTTTGGAAGCGTCACTTCTTTACGGCCACACTCCGCTGGCTGGTGGTGGCGTTTGTCGCGGCCGGTGTCCTCGTCAACGTGTATCCCTTTGCTCCGGCGGGCTCGACGTTGGTGCTGACGGCGATGCATTTACCGATCGCGCTGTGGCTGATGGTGGGAATCGCGCACGCCGGCGGCCGCTGGGGTCAGGTAGCTGGCCGCATGGACTTCGTCCGATTCTCCGGCGAGTTGTTCATCTATTACGTCCTGATTGCGCTCGGCGGTGGTGTCTTCACCGGGTTCATGGCCGCGATCTTCCAGGCTATCGGGATCAACGTCGGACCGTTCGTCGGAATGTGGCTGCTGCCTTGCGGAGCGGCGGGCGCGTTCATCGTTGCGTCGTGGCTGGTGGAAGCGAAGCAACGCGTCGTCGAACACATCGCGCCGATGCTGACGCGCGTTTTCACGCCGTTGTTCGCCGCGATGTTGATCGTGTTCCTCCTGGCGCTGCTGTGGACCGGACGCGGCGTTGGCATCGAGCGGGAGGTGCTCATCGCATTCGATCTGTTGCTCGTCGTGGTGATTGGCCTTGTGCTCTACTCCGTGTCCGCGCGTGATCCGCAGTCGTCGCCCGATGCATTCGACCTGACGCAGGTCACTCTGATCGTGAGCGCGCTCGTAGCCGACGCGGTGGCCCTGTGGGCGATCGCCGCGCGGATTACTGAGTTCGGCTTCAGCCCCAATCGCACGGCTGGGCTGGGCGTCAACGTAGTTCTCCTGATCAACCTCGCATGGTCGGCCGTGCTCTACGTGCGCTTTCTCCGCGGTCGCGGATCGTTTTCGAGTCTCGAGCGATGGCAGACCGACTACCTGCCCGTGTATGCCGCATGGGCAACCATCGTCGTGCTCGTCTTCCCGCCACTGTTCGGCTTCGCCTGATCAGACTCTGCAGTTCGTTAGTTGATTGGTTACTACAATCTGGGGATTCAGTTGCCGCGATGGCTGTCTGATACTGCGTGCCTTCCAAAAGGGGGCCCGCATGCGAGAACGAGTGTTGAGAGTGCTCGCGGTGTCTGCGCTCGTCGCATTTATCCCGTCCGTCGTTCATGCACAAGCGCTAGCCGGAGTGGTGAGAGATCCGTCTGGCGCCGTCCTCCCGGGAGTGACCGTCGAAGCGGCAAGCCCGGCGCTGATTGAAAAGGTACGATCGGTAGTGACCGATGGCACGGGCCAGTACCGCATCGTTGATCTGCGGCCCGGCAATTACCGGATCACGTTCACGCTCCCGGGATTCAACACGGTGGTGCGCACGGGCATCGAGCTCAGTGGATCGGGCACGGTCACTGTCAATAGCGAGATGTCGGTGGGTGGGCTCGAAGAGACGGTCACCGTCGCGGGCGAGACACCAGTCGTCGATGTGCAGAGCGCGACTCGGCAAGCGGTGCTGAGCGGAGATCTTGTCGCCAGCGTACCTGCGGCGCGCAGTTGGAACGGCCTGTTGCTGTTGATGCCCGGAGTGACCGGCACTCCCAATTCGATGCAGCTCACGCCGTCGATGATCACGTTCGGCATTCACGGTGGTCCGACGAGCGAAGGCCGGCTGCTCGTCGGAGGTATGAACGTCGGGGCGTCGCGCGGTGGCGGCGGCGTGTCGGGTTATCAGGTCAACACCGGTAACGTCGAGGAAGTGACGTTTGCGACCTCGGGCGGACTTGGTGAAGTGGAGACCGGTGGACCGTACATGAACATCGTCCCCAAGACCGGAGGGAACGACTTCGCGGGTGCCTCGTCATTCTTCTACTCGAACCGATCGTTGCAGAGCAGCAACTTCACCGAGGAATTGCAGGCTGCGGGTTTGAGGTCGCCAGGCGATCTACTCAAACTGTGGGATGTCGATTTCAGCCTGGGCGGTCCGATCGACAGGGACAAGCTATGGTTCTTCGCGGTGCTGCGCAACCAGGGCAACTCCTCGTCAGTGCCTGGGATGTACGCGAACCTCAACGCCGGTAGTGCGAGCTCGTGGACGTACGAGCCGGATCTGTCGAGACCCGCGCGTTCAGCCGGCAAGACGCGATCGGGCGCCGTGCGTCTGACGTGGCAGATCAATCCCAACAACAAACTCACCGGCTTCTGGGACGAACAGTGGGGATGTTCAGGCGCGAGCTGGCCGGGCTCGCCGGAGGGTGTCGCGTGTCGTGACAACACGGACGGGTGGA
>Ga0315912_10003959_pt1 | contig 14335 bp, 5 predicted proteins | sample VfabasoilMG_FD_204469 | JGI IMG/M metagenome (GOLD analysis project Ga0315912, IMG submission 204469) | Garden soil microbial communities collected in Santa Monica, California, United States - V. faba soil | ecosystem: Environmental > Terrestrial > Soil > Garden | place: USA: California... | reverse complement strand
AAGCTCGAAGCCTTCACGCGGCGCTACAACACTCGCACCAAGAGTTCGAAGGCGTTCACGCAGGAGAACCGCAAGCAAGTCGCCGATCCGCGCTCGGTGACCGGCTTCAAGCCCGCGATGAAAGAGCTAGTGTATCCGATCGTCGTCGATCGCTCCGCCGGCTCGAAGCTGTGGGACCTGGATGGCAACGAGTACGTCGATGCATTGAACGGCTTCGGCCTCAATCTCTTCGGCTGGCAGCCAGAGTTCGTCACTCGAGCGGTCGAAGCGCAATTGCACCGCGGCCACGAGATCGGCCCGCAGCACCCGCTGCAAGCCGAAGTCGCCAAGCTGATGTGCGAATTCACGAACTTCGATCGCGCGGCCTTCTGCAATACCGGCTCGGAAGCGGTCATGGGCTGCATGCGCATCGCGCGCACGGTGACCGGCAAGAGCACGATCGCCATCATGACCGGCGCGTATCACGGCATCTTCGACGAAGTGGTGGTGCGCGGCACGAAGAAGCTGCGCTCCATTCCGGCAGCGCCCGGCATCATGCCCTCGGCAGCGAACAACGTGCTCGTGCTCGACTACGGCACGCCCGAGTCACTCGAGATCTTGAAGTCGCGCGCCGACGATCTAGCCGCGATCATGGTGGAGCCGATCCAGAGCCGCCGTCCGGATTTTCGCCCGCGTGAGTTCTTGACCGAGCTGCGCACGCTCACCGAAAAAGCGGGCATCGTCTATATCTTCGACGAAGTCGTGACCGGCTTCCGGCTCGCACCCGGCGGCGCGCAAGAGTACTTCGGTTTTCAAGCCGATCTCGCGTCGTACGGCAAGGTCGTGGGCGGTGGTCTGCCGATTGGCGTGATCGCCGGCAAGCAGCGCTTCATGGACGCGCTCGATGGCGGCTACTGGGAGTACGGCGACGCCTCCACTCCACCAGTAGGTGTCACGTACTTCGCCGGCACCTTCGTGCGTCACCCGTTGGCGCTGGCCGCGGCGAAAGCCGTACTCACGCACCTCAAGACCGAAGGGCCCGAGCTGCAGCGAAGACTGAACGAGCGCACGGCGCAATTCGTAAACGAGCTCAATGCCTTCGCCAAGTCCGTCGAAGCACCGATCGAGCTCAAGAGCGTGGCCTCGCTCTGGCGTTCGACGTACACGACCGAACAACACTACGGCGATCTGCTGTTTTACATGATGCGCGATCGCGGCGTGCACATCTGGGATGGGTTTCCGTGCTTCTTCACCACGGCCCACTCGGAATCGGATTTTCAGTTCATCGCCAAGGTGTTCAAAGACAGCGTGCTCGAGATGCAAGATGCCGGGTTCTTGCCGGAGCGTCAGGTCAAGCGCGCGAGCTCCTCGGTCCTGGACCCCAATTTGCCGCCTGCACCCGGCGCGCGTTTGGGCCGCGATCCCTCGGGCAATCCGGCCTGGTTCGTGCCGAATCCCACGAGCCCGGGGCAATACGTGCAGCTCGAGAACAACTGAGTTCGGCGAGCTTTCCAGCGGGATGATACCGGGATGAGCTCAGCTAGCCGAAGGCGCGCTGGGCTCATGCTCGCCGCGATTGTATTTCCCGTCTGGCCGGCGTGGATCGCGTTTCGCTCGTACCGCGCTGAACGCCGGGGTTTCGTCGCCCGGCGCCGCGCACCGCGCCTGACCAGCGCGGAGTTCGAAATCGCAGAGCTGCGCGATGTGTCCTTTCAATCGCGCAGCGGCGACCTGCTCTCTGGGGTGTTCGCGCCCTCGAGCAACGGCGCTGCCGTGATCCTCACTCACGGCGCTGGTGGTGAACGCAGTGACCTCGCCGACGAAGCGAAGCTTCTGAGCGACGCTGGTTTCGGCGTACTCACTTTCGATTGGCCGGGGCACGGGCAGAGCGAGGGGCAGATCCGCTGGGGCGAACCAGAGCGAAACGCCCTAGCCGGCGCGCTCGATTGGCTGAGTGCTCAGCCGTCGATCGATTCGGCGCGCATCGGCGCATTGGGCTTTTCCATGGGCGGCTATGTCACGGCTCAAGTGGCGGCGCGCGATACGCGACTCAAGGCCGTCGCGCTCGCGGGCACACCCCACGATCCAGTCGAGCATACTCAATGGGAGTATCGCCGTTGGGGCATAGTTTCACAGTGGCCCGCGTTGCTCGGTGTCCGCGTGGGCGGCATGAATGTGCGCGAGCGCGTGCCGGAGCACGTGGTCAAAGACATCGCCCCGCGACCGCTACTGATCATCAGCGGCGACCAGGATGACCTCGTGCCACCCTGGATTGCGCAGAGGCTGTTCGACGCGGCCCGCGCCCCCAAGGTCTTTCTCGACGTACCGGGGGCCGGGCATGGCGGCTACGCTGGAGCCGCGCCCAACCTGTACTCTCCGGCTCTGGTGACCTTCTTCGCGCGCCTGCTCAGCCCCCCGTAAGCGTGCCCGTGCCCGTGCCCGTGCCCGAAAAATCGCGCCGCGTGACCGAGCGCCGTGACGCACTGGTGCACGCGGGATGCTGAGAGGCAGCCCCCTCTAGGAAATGAAGAGGGGGGCGATCGAGATCCAGCGGCGCACCTCGTGCGGGTGCGTTGTTCCGGGTGGGTTAGTCTTGGGAGAAGGAGAGGAGAGCGGGCACGGGCACGGGCACGTTTACGGGAGAGACTGAATTCAGGGACGCTCAGCGCTTGAGCAAGCCCTGCAAACGTTTGAAGAGTCCCCCGCCCTGCTGGCGCTGCTCGGGTGGTGGCGGTGCGGACGGCTGTGGCGCTGGGGCGGACTTTTGAACGCCGCCGTCGAGCTCGGTCGCGACCTGCTCGAGTGAATTGAGCAGCAACGTGCGCGGGCTGAGCCGCTTGCCGAACTCACGCTCGATGCGCTCGATGACCCGAAAGCAGAGCAGCGAGTGCCCGCCCAGATCGAAGAAATTGTCGTACACGCCGACTTGCGGGACGCGCAGTGCTTCAGCGAACATCTCGGCCAGACGTTTTTCGGCGGCCGAGCGCGGGGCCACGAATTCAATCACGCGCTCCGAACCGAATGGCGCGGGCAGCCCAGCGTGATCGATGGCGCCGTCCGCGGTGATCGGTAGTGACTCGAGCTCGATGAAAACCTGCGGCACCATGAACTCGGGCAGCAGCACGCGCAGCTGCTGGCGGAGCTCGGTGTCCGTGAACGCTTGACCCGGCACGTGCGCAAAAAACGCAACCAGGCGGGGCGCGCCGCTCTCTTCGAGCTCGAGCCGTGCAATGGCGCGACTCACTGCCTTGTGATGCGCGAGCGCGCTTGCAACTTCGGACAGCTCGAAGCGAACGCCGGACACGAGCGCCGTCTTCAGATCCCTGCCCACCGAGGCGAAGGTGCCATCGGCGCGCCGGCGAGCCCGCAAATCGAGGTCGAGATCGCCCCCGGAGCGCGTTTTCAGCACGAGCCGTCCAGGAACGCCAATCGGTTGCTGAGCACCTGCACTGTCGACGACATCTACGCTTTGGCCGTCGCACACGCGGCCGAGCACCGATGCATCATCCACGGAGCGCGGTGCGTGCACGAACATCGCGGCTAGGGACGAGCTCACGTCGACCGTGACCACACGCTTGACCAGCGGCAGCAAGCGTTCGAGCAGACCGGGGGAAGCTCCGCCGTAGACGACCGCCGTAAGCTCCTTGGCTGGAAACCTGCGACCCGTCACGAAGTTCGACCACGACGAGGCAGGCGCAATCGCAGCGGAAATTCCACTATCGAGGTTCGAGAGCACTTCGTCCGTCGCCAGATCTGCGGGCGTGAGCGTGCACTTGGCCCGCAACAAGCAGCTCACCACCAGCTCCAGCGGAAGCGACTCGCTGGACGGCTCGACCGACAACGAGAGCTGCGCGGACGGGCCAATTTGATCGGCCAAAGCACGCGCGCGGCCGGCCAAATCCGAACTCGTCAAACGGCTGAGCAGCGGCTCGCCCTTGCCATCGAAGCGCACACCGAGCCAAGCCGCCTGCCGGAATCGCTCGCTGGCCGGAACGGACGATGGATTGTCTGGAGTCGCGGCATCCAGCTCGACGAACGGCACGACCTGCACGACGCCATCGGAGAGCTCGGTCCCATAAGCATCACTCGAGACAATCAAAGCGGGCGCGCCGGCCCGCACCAAGCGCCGCGAATAAGTCAGTGGTGCGCGCGGATCGATCACCATCACGGTCAAGCCCGCCATGAAGGTCGCGAACACGCCGCAGACCAACTCGAGCGAGCGCGGCATGGCCAGCGCCACGACGCCATTCGGCTCGACGCGCTGGCGCAGCACGCTGGCCCACGCGCTGGCTCGCGCCAGCAGCTTGCCGTAACTGAGCGAGCTTCCGCTCAGCTCGAAGGCCGTGGCGTCCGGCGCGTGGCCGGCGGCCGCGAGTAGCGCTTCGTGCGCGAGGCCAAGGGAGCGAATCGCCGCGCTCGTCGGCGGCTCGGATACTTCCCGATCTTCCTCGGACAAAATCGACAAGCGCCCGAGCTCGTTCGTCGGGTGGGCCGCAATGTCACGCAGCAGAGTGACGAAACTCCGCAAAATGCGGGCCACGGTCCGTGACTCGAAGACTTCGGTGTTGAAATTGGCGACGGCCAAGAGCTCGTGCGGGCGGTCCATCATCCACAGCATGAGATCGTTGGCGGCTGCCGGCGGCTCGACGTCGATCTGAGCGACTTGGGCCGCTCCGAGTTGCATGGGGCGCGAGCGCGCGTCCTGATAAGAAAAGAACGCGCGCACGATGGGCGGACGCGTGCCCAGGAGCTCGAGCGGCATTTCTTGATGGCTGAACGCATCTAGCGTCAAATCGCGAACGTCGGCCAGATACTCGAGGAACGGACGATCTTGCGCGAGCTTGCTGCGCAGCACCACCGCGTTGATGAACGGGCCGATCAGGTTCTCGACCTCGGGCAAATTCCTGGCGCGCACCGGCGTGCCGACGACGACTTCGGACTGGCCGCTGTAGCGGCTGAGCAGCACGCAGTACGCCGCGAATAGCACGTTGAAGAGCGTGGTATTCGCGCGGTGTGCGACGGCCGTGAGCGCATCGGCATCCTTGCGCGTGAGCGGGAGCGCCATGTTGGCGCCGGAATAGGTCGTCTGAGCTGGGCGCGCGTGATCGAAGGGCAGCTCCAGATCGGCGACCTCACCCGCCAATGACTTTTGCCAAAACGCGACTTGCTTGGCGAGCTCTGGCCCTTTCAGCCATTCTCGTTGCCAGAGCACGTAGTCACCGTAGCTGACTTGTAGCTCCGGCGGGCGCGGCGCTTCGCCGCGCGAAAGCGCGCCATAGATCGTGCACAACTCCTGCAAGAAGATGTCGAAGGACCAGCCATCCCAGATGATGTTGTGGCGTAGCGTGTAGTAAACGTGCTCGTCGTCGTTCAGCGCGAAAAGCATCGAGCGAAACAGCGGACCACGCTCGAGATCGAAAAGCTCCGCCGACGAGGCGCTGATCTGTTCGCGCATCTTTTGTGACTTCTGCGGCTCTGGCAGCGCGCGCAAGTCGACATAGGCAATCTCCAGCGCGACCCGATCGGCCACCTTTTGGATCGCGCGATTGCCGTCGATCGCGAGCGTCATGCGCAAGGTTTCGTGCCGGGTAGCGATCTCGTCCAAGCTGCGCTGCAAGAGCGCGCGGTCGAGCGGCCCCTTGAAACGCCAAGCCGCCGGCAGGTTGTGCACCAGGCGCTGCGCCGGATGCATTTCTTCCAGCAACCACAGCCGCTCTTGCGCCAGCGACAAGGGGACCTCGGTGCCCGGGGCGCGTCGCTCGATCGCTTTGGTGACGACGCGCTCGGCCACCGGCACGCCGTCGATCAGCTCGGCCAGGCGAGCGATCGTGGGAGCTTCGAAGAACTTGCGAAATGAGAATTCGATGCCGTGCTCGCGCCGCAAGCGAGCCAAAATTTGCGAGGCCAACAGTGAGTGGCCACCGAGTGCAAAGAAATCATCGTGGATGCTGACACGCGCGACGTTGAGCGCGCTGGACCACAGCCCGGCGAGCAATGCCTCGGTCTCGCTGCGCGGAGCCACGAAGTCGGTTTGCTCGCTCGGATCCGGCGCACCCGGCACCGGTAATGCGCGGCGATCGATCTTGCCGCTGGGAGTGAGGGGCATCCGCTCCAACGTCACGAACACCGAGGGGATCATGTAATCCGGCAACGTGCGCTTCAGGTGGGCGCGCAGCTCGCTGGCAGGTGGAGCTCCGCCGGCCTTTGCGACCAGATAGCCAGCCAGGCGGGCGTCCCCGGGGCGGTCTTCACGCAGAATGACGGCTGCTCCGGCGACGCTCTCGTGCTGACTGAGCGCGTCCTCGATTTCGCCGAGCTCGATGCGAAAACCACGCAGTTTGACCTGGTTGTCATTGCGCCCGAGGCACTCGATATCGCCGTTGTTGAGGTACCGACCGACGTCACCGGTGCGGTACATCATGCGCCCCGGGACGTCGAAGGGATCGGACACGAACTTCTCGCGCGTCAACTCTGGACGGTTGAGATAGCCGTGCGTCACACCGTCGCCGGCGATGAACAGCTCACCCTGCGCGCCGAGTGGGACCGGACGCATTTGCGGATCGAGCACGTAGATGCGCGTGTTGTCGACCGGACGACCAATGAGCACGCGCTCGGTCTGCGCCGGCACCTGCCAGAACGTGGACCACACGGTGGTCTCCGTCGGTCCGTAGCCATTCCAAACCGCGCCCGCCAGGCGCGGCAGCTCCAGCGCGAGGTCCTTCGGCATCGCCTCGCCGGTGCAGATCAAGGTCAGCTCACGACCACCACGAAAGCCGGCAGCGAGAAGCAAACGGTACGTTGCCGGGGTGGCGTCGATGAAGGTTACCTTGGAGCGCTCGCACACTTCTCGCAGCAGCGCGCCGTCCGCAGCGACGTCGCGCGAAACGAGCGCAATTTTGGCGCCGACCACGAGCGGCAGCCAAATCTCGGACACCGCAATGTCGAACGATAGAGTCGTGATCGCGAGGACGACGTCTTTCTCGGTCAATCCGGGGCGCTTGGTTACGCTACCGAGCAAGTTCACGACGGAGCGGTGCGGCACGAGCACGCCCTTGGGCTTGCCCGTGGAGCCCGAGGTGTAAATCACGTACGCGATACTTTCCGGCTCGGCGCTGGCCTCGTCTTTCGCCAGCGGCTCTCCACCCAAAGCCGCGAGCGCGTCGCGCTCGAGATCCAGACACAAGACGTTGCCGACACCGAAAGCGAGTTCTCGTTCCAGCGCGCTGTGCGTGATCAACGCCAACATCTGCGAGTCTTCGGCCATGAAGGCCAAACGCTCGCGCGGATAGTCCGGATCGAGCGGCACGTAGCCAGCGCCTGCCTTGAGCACGCCCAGCAAGGCGACCAACAAATCCAAACCGCGCTCGAGGCACACGCCGACCAACGCGCCACGCCGCACGCCGAGCTCACGCAGCTTGCGCGAAACCGCGTTGGCTTTCGCGTCGAGCTCACCGAAGCTGAGACTCGAACCGGCGAATTCACAGGCGATGGCGCTGGGGTTTTGCCGTGCGCGCGCCTCCACCAAATCATGCACGCAGCTCGTGCGCGGGAAGGCAGCGTCGGTATCGTTCCAAGCCGCGAGCTGCTTCTGCTCCGCCTCGGTCGCGATCGACAGCTCACCGAGACTCACGTCCGGACGCTCGACGAAGCTCTTCAGCAATTCACCGTAGCTCGTCAGCCAACGCCGAATGGTCTCGGCGTCGAACAAGTCGGCATTGTGTTGGCATTCGAGCTCGACCTTACCGTCGATTTCCACGGCGTTCAGGAACAGATCGAAATTCTCGTAGCTGCGCGGGTTTGCCTTCAGCTCGGCCTGCACGGATGTAAAGCCGATCGCTTCACTGGTCATGCCGCGGTCGACGTTGAAGATTACGGACACGAGCGGCAAACGGCTCGGATCGCGCAAAATGGGCAGCTTGGTGAGCAGCGTGCCGAACGTGAAGTCTTGATGTTCCTGCGCGTCGAGCAGCGTCTTTCTGACCTTGCCCAAAAACTCCGAGAATGGCTCGGACGCGGTCGGCGTAGAGCGCAGCGGCAACATGTTCACGCAGTGACCGACCAGCTCGTTGTGACCTTCGCTGGCTTGACCCGCAGACGGGATGCCGATCACGAGCGGTGATTGCCCGGACAACCGGAAGACCAAAGCCTCGAAGGCGGCCAGCAGTGTGGCAAACAGACTGGCGCGGGACTTCGCACCTGCCCTGCGAACCGCGGAAATGAGCTCCGCATCGAGCACGAGATCTTGACGCTGGGCGCGGTAGGTCTTGCGCGCTGGGCGAGTTCGATCGCTCGGCAAATCCAAGACCGGAATTTCACCCGGAAACTGCAGCAACCAATAGTTTTCGTCCTGCTGGCGGCTGTCCGGCGCCGCTTCCGCGCGCGACCTCGCATACTGGCTGAACGAATCAGCCGGCGCGAGCTGACTCGGCTGACCGCTGCGTCGCGACTCGTACAAGCTGGCCCAATCTTTCACCAACACGGCCGTCGACCAGCCATCGCAAACGATGTGGTGCGCGGTGAAGATCAACGCATGCTCGTTCGTTCCGAGAGTCAGGAAGTGAGCGCGAAACAATGGCCCCTTCAACAAGTCGAAGGGATTTTCGACCTCCTTCCGCGCGAGCTCCTTGATGCGCTCGGCCGCCGTCTCGGCAGCGAGCCCGCTCAAGTCGTGTCGGCCCACCACAGGCGCAGTGGCGCTGCCAATCAACAACGTCAGGCCGTCCCCGCTCAAGGTCATGCGCAGCGCTTCGTGGCGCTGCACGAGATCACCGAGCGCGAGCTCCAACTGCGTCAGGTCCAACGGACCGTGCAGGTGCACCGTGATCGATTCGTTGAACGAGAGCGAAGCGTCCTCGCCCAGCGCGGATGCGGTCCAAATTTCGCGCTGCGGCTCGGTCGATGGAGCCGTCGCGATGATGCTCGGACCAGCGAACGGATCAAAGGCGGGTGACGGTGTTTGTGCGGTCAAAGTGGGCAAATTCTTGCACAGAGAGGAACCGGCGGAAAGAGCCTTGACCCGGCCGCTAGCGCAACGGCGCACCCGCCGAATCGCTCACGGATATAGCGAGTGCGTGCCGAGCTCACGTAATTCATCGACGAGCACGCCAATCGATACCGGGCTGATCAGCGTGTCCTCGTGTTTCACTGCGCCGAAATCCTTGAGCTGCCCGTGACGGGGGGCTACGAACTCGTGCAACAGCTGGGCATACACGGGAAAGGTCGGGTCCCCCGGCGGTGGCGACGCGTTCCAGAACACGACCAGCGGCTGGCCTGCGATGATCGGCGCCTCGAAGACCGCCCGGCGACTCACCGCGTCGGCCAACACCTCACGGTCGACGGCCCACCAATGGGAAAAGCGGTGCAATATCGCTTGTGCTCGGAAATCCGAGAGCGTTCGGGCCGGCGGCTCGAACTTCAGAAAACCGAAAAGGTTGAGGACGCGCCGGACGCCGAAAGCGCTGTAAAACGAGCAAGCAAGCATGGTTCGGGCGTAGGTGCGCAATTGACTATGTGCGGTCGGCACACGCTCCTCGAATTCCAGCAGGGTGGGCTCGAGCAGCACGACCCCCGCAACCTGCTGCGGATGGCGAGCCGCAAACACCCGTGCGATCGACGCCGACGAGGAATAACCCACGACAATCACGGGACGATTCAGGCCGACGGCCGGCAGAAGCGCGGACAGCTCTTCGGCTTGCGCGCCGGCATCGTAAGCAGAGGCCCCTGAACTGAAACCCGTGCCCCCGCGGTCGTAGGCCAAGGTCGGCGCAAAGCTGGCCACGCGAGCCTGAACGGGTTCGTACTGCTCGGTACTGCCAATCATGCCGGACAAGAACACGACCGGCGCGCCCGGCTGATCCGCGCCGAGCAGCCGATAGCGCACGCGCGCTCCGCCGACATCGGCGAAGGTTTCTTTTGCGGCGTAGTGCTCGTAGTCCCTCACCTCACAATAGCGCTCGAACAGCGCGCCCGTGGCGAGCAGCGCGACTACCGTGAGTACGCCGTTTCTGGCAAACCTGCGCAACCGACTAAAGCGGCCGGGTTGGCCCGCGGTCGAGCGCGGACGAGACGAAGCCATGAGCCAAGCCTAGTACCATCGCTTGCGAATTGCGGCGAGCATTTCCGGGGGCCCGGCGGCTAGCGGGCGCGGCCGAACCTGCGCGCGACCGCGGCCTTGAGCTGAGCTACCTGCGCTTTATCGACCGCTCCCGTCAGCAGCACGGCAGCGGCGTAGACGAACAAAGCAAGCGTCGCGCCCACGAGTGACGGCAAGAACGGACGGAGTAGGTGCGCGACCAGAGCCATGAGCATGCCAGCGACCAAGGCAAGGAAGATTGACTTCAGCAACGCGCGGTCGAAGATGCCGCGTGGGGTCAGACCGACACCGAAAGCGATCACCAGCGCCTCGCTCGCCACCGCGGCCACACACAGGCCGAGGCCGCCATTGCCATAACGCTTCTGGAACAGCGGGATCAAGATCGGGTCGAGCACGGCGCTGACCATGACGCACAAGCCCTGCACCGCGCTGAAAGTGCGATGCTTGCCGGCAGCGAGCACGCACGTGCCGAGCGGCATGCTGAAGTAGAGCAAGAACAAGAACACGGACAAGATCCGCAGATTGTCCTCGGCTTCATGGAAGGCTTCGCGGCTGATCAATGCCACGCCGATCTCTGGGTACAGACCGCAGCCCACCGCGAACGGCACGGCAAGCAGCGCCACGCTCGAGAATGCGCCGCGGCTGACGCGTGCGAAGGCCTCGCGGTCCTCGACATGGAGGCGACACAGCGTGGGATACAGCGCACCGATCAGGGAGGATGCGGGAAATAGCAGCACGCCAATCAAGCGACGCGAAGCGGCGAACCAGCCCATGACCTCCGGCGGCGCCATTTTGGACAAGTACACGGCATCGATGTTCGGTTGCAGCGCGGTGGCCAGACCGAGAAAAACGAACGGCGTTCCCACCGAAAACAGCGCTTTCAACTGGGGCGTTTTGACGCTCAACCGAGTGATACCCACGGTCGACAACGAGCGCCAAATGTAGACCAGCACGAGCGCCGCGATCGGGATCTGCACGAACAGGGAGAGGCGCAGTTTTCCGCCGAGATACAGCGTTGGCACGAGCACGAGCGCGGTCAGGAATTGCTGAGCGACGTGCACGAAGGCCGGGATTTCCGTGCGCTCGAAGCCGCGAATCGTGTCTTTGCAAGCGCCGACGAAGGAGTTGAAGCCCGAAATGATGAAGGTCAGGCCGAGCGCCCACTGCACCTCGACACCGTAGCCGCCGATCGCGCATCCGATCGCCAGCACCAGGTAGACCACGAGCGCGCTCGCGGCGCGCCAAGCGAAGCTGCTGCCGAGCAGCTCGCCAGCGATCGAGCGCTCGCGGGCGATGAGCGCCGGTAGCGCGCTATCGTGGCCCCAGTTCACCACCAGGTAGCCGAACGCACACAGCGTACTCGCGAAATAAATCAAACCGAAGTCGGTTGCACCGAGGAAGCTCAACTGCGCCCGGGCCACCAAGACGGAGATCGGAATCGTGAGCGCCTGCGACGCGGTCAGATAGATGCTGTTCTTGGCAACCAGGCGCCCGAGTGACTGGTTGCTAGCATTCTGCGCGGGCTGCATCAGGAGCTACATTCACACGCTCGATAGCGTGCCGCAAGCGCGGAACTCCGCGGCGCGATTTCAGTTCAACTCGACGTCGAAGACGTTGATCGAATAGGGCGCAAGAACCTCGTCCAGAGCGCGCTCGGCTTTGGCGCCCTGATCGACGATCGACGACGCCTCCGCGCTGTAGACGAATTTGCGGCGCGTCGCGAGCGAGCCGCAACCGTTCAGCGCAATGCTGGCTCGCGCCGGGTTACTCGGGTCGAGGTTGAGCGCGATCAACACCAGGTGCTTTCCCGATTCATCGCGCGAGGCAAACAGCGACACATTCGCGCTCATCTGCGTGTCGACCGAGCGGCCCAAGAATTGGCCATTTTTCCCGTCGAAGTTTCGATAGGCGCGGAACGCCCAGTACGCCGGAGAATTCGGCGGCGGCGCGAACCAATAGAACGCATAGTCAATGCCTTCCGACCCGAACCGACCGAGCGCCTCGGCCAGAGCGAGCGCGCCGCTGATGTGCTGCTCACCACCGAAGTTGTACTCCCCGATCGAGATGGCAAGCCCGGGGTAGTTTTGCTTCACCCACTCTTTCAGACGGGGAAGCAAACGGACGGGCTCTGCGATCCAGGATTCGTCCTTGTAGCTCGGATCCCAGAGCGACCGCGTCGAGCGCAAGCGCAATGCCGCCGTCGCGGCATCGGCGCTACCGGAGTACACCTGATTGGCCTGCGGATAATAGTGCACATCGAGCACGTCGAGCAGGCGCTTGCCCGTCTTGCGCTCGTGCTCTCGTAGCTGCTTGAGGTACCAGGGGAGCAACGGAACATCGCCGTGAGCACGGCGGTCGGGACGCAATGCGGCACCGGCTACCATGTCTTTTGCGGAGTACAGGTAGCCGGTCCATCCCCATTCGGCCGGGCCCGCGATTAAAGCCTGTGGATCGGCGCTGCGAATCGCAGTGCCGTAGCGAATCGTACGATCGAGGAGCTCGTCGTAACTCAACGGCGCCGGGTGCACGTCACGGTGGTTCGCATTCCAAAGACTGGGCTCGTTGTCCAAGATGAACAACCGCACGCTGCGCGTATGCGTCTTTTGATCCTGCGCCAAAATGGCCTCGACCCACTTTTGCATCATCTCCGGCGGAGCCTCGACGCTGGTGATTTTGGGTGAGTTTGGTGCAATTTCGCTGCCGTTCGCGCGCACGCCGTCGCCAGCGTCCGGTCGATTCGGATCGTGAGCGCGCTGCGCGCCGTAGACGGCCACGGGGAAGCCGTACGACTGCGTATCCTTCGCAACCCAGCCGATGATCGGAACTGTTATCGCCGAAGCCATGTGGCCGGTCTGGTTGATGGCCAAGAACGCACGATAATCGTCGGTTCGCTGGTTCTCGAAGTACCAGTCCTTGCCGACGTTGTACGCGTTGCCGTGCTGCCAATTGTAGCGCGTCATGGGGTTGCCACCCCAGCGCCTGGCGGTTGCTCCCATGTCCAAGGCATTGCCCGCCATGCCGTAGATGTAGGGGCTGATCGGGTGACCGGGTGCACGGCAGTTCACTTGCAGGTTCACGCGCTGCGCCGGCGCGGCCGCGGCTACGCTATCCGGCGCGTTCGGATCGGGGCGTGACAAGAGCAGCTTGTCGAGCTGCACGAACTCGGAGCCAACGGCTGCTTTCGCGGACAGAAATATGCGATCGAACGGCGCAGCGTTTGGATCCAGCTGGCTCCACGGAATGTAGATCTCCTGCCATCCGTCGCTGAGCTTGCGAGCATGATCGGGACCAACGACGACCACGGGCAAGGACTTGTCGTCCTGCCCATTCGCCAACCGCACCTGCAGGAAGGTGCCGAACTTGGGCGGCGCGAGCATCCGAAACACGAACCCACCGAAGCGATTGCTCAAGAGGTCGTGGTGCAAAATCCAGCCGCCATACTTGGAGAAGTCGATGCGGGCCGGTCCGTTGCCGAGCTCGTGACGGCCCCAGCCCCAGTCCTGCCAACCCGGCTTCAGACCACCATCGTACAGCGTCTCGGCAGCCTCGAAGGTCGACGGGCGTGGCGCGGGTTTCGCGGTGAGCCTTCGACAATCGAGGCTGAGCAGACCAAACGTCAAGCAGACCGCGCCCAGGATTCGGGACGGACGCCGAGCGCTCGATGATACGCTTCGACCAATCGCGCGGGCCCCAGTCACGGGGCCCGACCTGAAATCGACGGCGGCATGCCGCCATCATGTCTTGGACGCTAGCGCGTCACAAGGCTCTTGGCTGTCAGCGGGTCACCAGGCGCCAGAGCCCGGAACCCCAGTTCGCGGAATAAACGACGTGGTTCAAGGAGTCATACGCCATTTGGTTGGAAGCGCGGCAGACGCTCCCCGCGCAGATCTTGTCCGGCATTTGCTTCCACGGGCCCTTGGTCGCGAGCGGTGCGGTCCAAAATGACGACCCGGTGCCCAAGTTGTCGATGGCATAGAGATTCACGCCGTCGTCCACGACTTGAGTCACGTGTGGCGAATTTGGAATTTCAATCACCGCCGGAGCGAGGCCCGAGAGGTACGGCAGACGCGGCTGAGGCACCGGCAGGCTGGGCGCTTGGTAGACCGCGAAGGGCGGCGACTTATCGGCCATCGCGGGGCTGTAGAACAAGCTACCCGCGGCGTTGCCAACGAACAGCGTGCCGTCAGACGCGATGTGCGTGCTGCCCGCGTAGCTGGTCGCGTCGATGGTCGCGATGATCAGCGTCCAATTGGCCCCAGTATC
>Ga0315912_10003958_pt1 | contig 14340 bp, 13 predicted proteins | sample VfabasoilMG_FD_204469 | JGI IMG/M metagenome (GOLD analysis project Ga0315912, IMG submission 204469) | Garden soil microbial communities collected in Santa Monica, California, United States - V. faba soil | ecosystem: Environmental > Terrestrial > Soil > Garden | place: USA: California... | reverse complement strand
TTGATGGAGCCTATTGGTCACTATGGACCGAGGTGATCTTCTACCTTGCCGCCGCCCTGGTTTACTTTTCTTTTGTAAGGAAGGATTTTCTGCGAAAATGGCTTGTCGTGGTGCTGGGTCTGCAGGTTTTACGCGCTCTCACTTCGCCGTCGTTCACCTGGCTGCTTCCCTCTGCTGCCCGCGAGGCGCTCAACTCGGTTTATGATTTGTTTCTTTTCCTCGATTTGAGTTATTGGATCTACTTCACTGCCGGGATTTTCTTCTATTCGCTCTTCAAACGGCGAATACCTGGTGCCTTTGAGTGGATGGGTGCCGGCATCCTGCTGGCGCTGCAAATGTTCTACATCAAGGAGGAAGGCATACGGTACTTTTTTGCAGCCGCGCTTGTAGTTTTCTCAATCGTTGTTTACCGGCCTCAGTGGGTGGGCTTTCTAAAATGGCGGCCGCTTGTAACGGTCGGACTTATCAGCTACCCGCTTTACCTTATTCACGAAATTGTAGGTATGCTGTTGATAGACGACATGGGGTTACGTCTGGGCGATGAACGTGTCCTGGGCCTGCTTCCCCTGGTTACCGCAGTCATGCTTATTTTGTTTTGTTACCTCGTGTTCGTTTATTACGAACGACCTGCAATCAGATACCTGAGGTCAAAGTTCTTGCCAGACAAGTAAAATGCAACGCCTTGAACTTATTCAACAGTTAATTGACGCGAGAGGGTACAGTACTTACCTCGAGATTGGCGTGCTGGGTGGAGGCGTATTCTTCAAAGTCAAATGCAAAAGGAAGATTGCTGTTGACCCCGATTTCAGATTCAACTGGAAAGGCAAGCTGGGAGAGATGTGGAGCAATCCGAGCAATATCGCCGCCAGCTATTTTGAGATGACAAGCGATCGGTTTTTTGAAATTGAGTCAGACAATGCCTTTGGTCGGACCAAGGTTGACCTGGTGCTTGTGGACGGAATGCACGAGTTCGACTTTGCCCTGCGCGACGTGGAGAATTCATTAAGGTATTTGTCGGAGGACGGAGTGATAGTCATGCATGACTGCAATCCGCTTACCGCGGAGGCCAGCTGCACTTATGACGAATGGAAGCAACGAAACTTCACCGGGCACTGGAACGGCGATGTATGGAAGGTAATACTTTACCTGCGACAGGCCAGAACCGATCTCGACGTATTTGTTGCGGATTGTGATCATGGGTTGGGTGTCATTGCGAAGTTGGGCCCCACAAAGTTGGAGAGTCCGGCTGTGAACAAGGCGGCAATTCGGGCCCTTGGTTTCAAGGACCTCGATGACAACAGAACCGAATGGCTCAACCTGAAGCCGCCGTCCTATCTTACCAGATTTTTTGGCGATTAGCATTTCCCGACAGTGACGCATGGCAGCAAGAATTCTCGCACCGATTCAAAAAAATGACGGGTGTTCACTGTTTCGTATAGTGACGCCCTCCAGGTATCTGGAGAGCGACTTCCATATTGATCTGCATCAATTCCACCAAAACAAGTACCGGCGATTTCCTGTCAGAACTCAGATTCCCGCCATTGATGGACTGTTGGACAAATCGTGGGACAGGCTGAAGATACCAGGCCGCCGCCGCGTGGTCATGAATTCCAGGAAGTATGACGCCACATGGTTAAGCAGATCGTTCCTTAGTTTCGACAACAAGGCAGATCGCGAAATCACGAACATTGTCTACGACGTCGACGACGCAGTTTGGCTCAGCGGCGAAGCAGACCACTGCTTCGGTCATCACTGCAGGAATGCCAGGGTCGTGTTCGCAGGCAACAGTTTCATTGCCCAGCAAGCCGGAAAGTTCACAGGCAGAGTGGCCATCGTTCCGACTTCCGTGGACACAAGGCGATACATGAAACTGCAGTCTCCAAAAAGTCACTTTAATGTGGGCTGGATCGGCAGCGCGCAGGGGTTCCCATATCTCGCCGCAATACAAGCCAGCCTGTTGAATTTCTTCGAGAAGAACAGGGATGCAAAGCTGGTTATCGTTGCAGAGCGCTATCCAAGTGAATTGAAATTACTGGCGCCGTTTATACAATACACACCGTGGACAATCGAGGGCGATGTGGAGGCAATTAATTCCTTTTCCGTGGGCCTTATGCCGCTGCATGATACGGACTGGGACCGCGGCAAGTGTAGTTTCAAGATGTTGCAATACATGGCGTGTGAAGTACCTTGTATTGTGAGTCCTGTCGGAATGAATGTCGAAGTTATGGCCCACCGTGAAAAGTATGGTAGTTTTGGTGTTATGAGTGCGGATTGGGACGAGGTGCTCACGCATTATTACAATATGCCGGATTCAGACAGGGCAATTCAGGGACGCGCCGGGCGGCACGTTATTGCCGATCTTTTCGCGACTGAAGTGGTCGCGCAGTCCATCGCCGGGCATTTGAAAAACTGCCTGGCATAAAGTTATTCCCGGTGCGATTTCGTACAGTCGAATTTGCGGGTAAGAAGGTCACAGTGGCGGCTACAACAACAATGATGGCAGCATGACCCCAGTCGTTTCTGTGATCATGCCGGCGTTCAACTGCGGTCCATTCATCGCTAAGGCCATCGACAGCATCCTTCATCAGACAGCGTCCGATCTGGAGCTCCTGATTTGCGACGATGCGTCGACGGACAACACATGGAACGTAATCGAATCTTTCACTGATCCGAGAATCAGAAAGTTCCGGCATAAGAGCAACGTGGGTTTGCTGAAGAACTTTAATTTTCTCCTCGAGCAGACAAAAGGATCGTTTGTCACCTGTCAGGATGCCGACGACTGGTCGGAGCTCACCCGCCTTGAGGAGCAGCTTGCCGTTTTCAAGTTGCATCCGGAAATCCACCTTGCCGGGTGCAATGGCGGTTTCTATTACGATGATGACACTGTTCGACCCTGTCCCTCGTTCGAGAGCGGATATGTCACTGCGGAGCGCGAGGTGCAGCCCTTTATTCTCCCCGCTATTCTCTACAAAAGGGAAGTCCTCGCTGTGGTTCCCGGCTTTCATCCATATTTTGACAAGGCAACCTCCATGGACCAGTACTTAATCTTCAACATCCTGTCCGCGTTCAAGGGCTATGCAATCAATCGATACCTTTATACACATAGATTCAATCCCGGCTCAAGCACGAGAAATCTCGACAACTTCAGGAAAGCGACCGCGCATGAGGCGTACCTCCTCCTGAGGCGACAGCGACTGGAGACGGGATCAGACTGGATCATGGAGGGAAAAGAGGACAAGCTACTTGAATTTGAACATTCACTTTTCCGAAGCCGCTCTTTTCGCGCGGAGAAGTACCGGGAGTATGCTGTCTATCGCGTCGATGGCGGGCAGATTCCGGAAGCACTGCGGCTGTTATTCAAAGCCTTTGTCGCTAATCCGGTGGAGCTGAATATATACAGAACGGCATTCTATGCCTTCCGGAAATTTTTATTCCAGTCGGGAAAGTGACAATACTATTTTATTCGCCGTTTGACCAGCGATCCCGTGATACGGAATCTCTTATGATCGCATTCCGTCAGCAGGGCCACAGGGTTATTTCGCTGAGCCAGTCAACCGGCGCTCAAATCCATGAGCATGTGCAGAAGTTCGGGGTTGAAACTTTCAGCCACATTGTCGACCGTGGCCCCGGATGGCTAAGAGTTGTCCGGCAAGCCGCTTACTTTATAAGGTTCTGCGCCGTTCACAACGTCGATGTGGTGTACAGCCACCTTGAAGGTCCTGCATTTGTTTCCACGCTCGCGCGGCCATTGATTCGTGCCGGGGTTTTCGTCTGCCGTCATCATGTGGATGAAGCGAGACTGCGCGGGTTTGATCGCAGTTTCTATTACAGGTTCACATATCGCCGCGCATATCACATCATCGTCGTATCTGCAAGGGCAAAGGAATATATGGTCAGTGAGGAGGGAATCCCCGCTGAGCGCATCAGTCATATCAACCTTGCATACGACTTCAATGCATATGCGGCGCCCGCCGTCGCGGAGGTGCAGCGCGTCGCGGCCCGCATGCCAGGAAAGGTGAAGCTGCTGGCGGTCGGCCGGCTTACAAAATACAAGCGTCTGCATGTAGCGATTTTGACGCTTAAAGAGCTGAGATCCCGTGGCGTTGAAGCGGGACTAACGATACTTGGCAGGGGAGAGGAGGACGCCAGCCTGAGAAAACTTGTGGGGGAACTTGGACTGGAACATCATGTGCTTTTTGACGGCTATGTTGAAAACGTAAGTCCCTACATGAAGGCATCGAACTTCCTCGTTCATCCGTCGGTGCTGGAATCAAGTTGCGTGGTTGTGAAGGAGGCAGCTCTTGCAGGACTGCCTGTTGTCGTCTGCAGGGGCGTTGGTGATTTTGATGACTACCTGGAGGATGACATCGATTCCTTCGTAGTTGATCCTGACAGGTATGTGGAGGCGGCAACGAACGTAATTGCGGCAAATCAACGAAATACAGAGAAACTTCGGTTCATGGCTGGCAGGCTGGAAGAGAAAGTCCGCACAAGGTTCGATATTGAGCGCATTGTTGCCGAATATGCGAGATTGAATGAGCAATTCTGATCCGTCACCGTACTTCTCCGTTGTCATTCCAACTTACAACAGGGCGCGTCAAGTCGCAGCCGCGGTCGCTTCCGTCCTGGATCAGGAGTTTGCCGACTTTGAGATCATTGTCGTCGACGACGGCAGTACAGATGATACCCGGAGCGTTCTGGCAGAGATCAAGGATCACAGATTTTTTTATCAGGGGAAGGAAAATGGCGAGCGTGGCGCCGCGCGGAACTACGGTGCGCGGCTGGCCAGAGGCAGGTACATCAATTATTTTGACTCCGACGATCTGATGTATCCCATCCATTTGCGTCACGCAATGGAGATGATCCGCAGTTGGGATGAACCCGAGTTCTTTCACCTTGGATATGATTTCAAAACAACTGATGGAAACGTGGTGAGGGTCATTAATAATTTTGACGACGGCATCAGCACACGCGTGTTGTTTGACAACGTTTTGAGCTGCAACGGTGTATTTGTGCGGCACGACATCGCGATGCAATTTCCATTTGAAGAGAACCGGGTGTTGGCTTCGGCAGAGGATTGGGAGCTATGGATCAGGTTGTTGAGCAGGTTTAAACTTTATTATTCAAACCAGGTCACTACCTCCGTCGTCGGTCACGACCAGCGGAGCATCTTTACCATCAAACCCGAAAAGGTCATACAGCGTGATACGTTCATGATTGAGTGTCTTCACAAGGATGCCCATGTCATGAAAACATTTGGAAGCCGGTTCGCGAAATTTCGTGCTGAGCGGTTTACCTTTTGGATGCTGTGCCTGACCCAAAGCGGAAGGAAGAAAGAGGTGATGACTACGGCAATTAGGGCAATTATGGTTTATCCTCTAATTTTGATCTCCAGGCGTTTTTTAGCCTCTATCCGTAAAACACTTTTTAGCTTATGACAAGAATTCTGGTCACAGGCGGTGCGGGCAACATCGGCAGCGCGCTGGTTGAACGATTACTTGCGAGGGGAGGCACAGAGGTTGTTGTGATAGACAACTTGCTTACCGGTTCAAAAGCCAAACTTCCCAAAGCCGACGCGCCCGGCTTCACATTCATAAAGGGAGACGTAAATGAATATCGCGACATAAGTGTCATCATGCAGTCGTACAAATTCGACTATGTATTTCACTATGCCGCAGTTGTTGGCGTACAGCGGACGCTGGAAAAGCCCATCATGGTGCTTCGTGATATTGACGGAATCAGGAACGTGCTTGACCTTTGCAAGAACACCGGCGTCAAGCGCGTGTTTTTTTCATCATCGTCAGAGGTTTACGGCGAGCCGGTGGAGTTTCCACAAAACGAACTCACCACGCCCCTCAACAGCAGGCTGCCATATGCAGTCGTGAAGAACGTCGGTGAAGCGTTTCTCAGGTCGTATCATCTTGAGTATGGATTGCCGTTTACGATCTTCCGTTTTTTTAACACTTACGGCCCCAGGCAAAGCGAAGACTTTGTGGTAACTCGCTTTTTGAAACAGGCGCTTGAGGGAGTTGACCTTACCGTGTACGGCGATGGGCAACAAAGCCGGACGTTCTGCTACATCGAGGACAACATCGATACCGTGGTCAAATGCCTTGACGGGGATGTAGGCGTAAACGACGTTATCAACATAGGTAACGACCAGGAGTTTTCCGTGCGTCAACTCGCTGAGTTGATAATCAGGTTAACAGGGTCAAAGTCACAGGTTCGCCACTTACCGGCGTTAACCGAAGGCGATATGACACGCCGGAGGCCGGATATTTCCAAGATGAAGCAGATACTTGGCAGGCCTCTCACAACCCTTGATCAAGGGATCAGGAAGACGATCGACAAAAGGATGTTCTGATGCGCGAAGATGTTCAGAAGCTGAGACACATCCTTTATCGTCTAAAGCAAAAACTGGTCGATACTTCCGCGACGGCGCGATGGATCAAATCAAAGATTTGGATAAAGCCGGCCCCCGGCGTTGTGACGGAGGTGTACCGGCAGGATCAGGACATTTCCCGTTACTTCGATTGGAGCGATCTCAACGACAAGATCGCGCGGACCAAGCTCCGTGAGTTCACAGAACGCTATGCGAGGGAACCCGACGTCGTGTATCTGGTTAAGGGTGATCTCGTGATAGAGCCGAGGCATGGTCTCGCGATCCAGGAGGGCCGCCAGTTTGTCGCCGAGTCAGGTACACTGTCGCACATTTACCTGAAGCCTTCATACTTCCGATACCTCAGGCACCGGTTGTTCAATCGAAAGTATTCAAGTTTCGACAGCATTGTACACTGTGATGGGTTTGCCGGAATGAACCTCTGTCATTTCATCTATGACACCGTGAACCCCGTCCTGTTCATGTACCGCCGGGGCATGATCACAACCAGGGACCCGATACTCATCAGTGAGAAGATTTATCAGAAGCCCTACTTTCAGTATTTCCTGCGTTCGACATTCATGGGCGAGTTGAACTGGCTAAGGCAAAAGGAAGGTGAATGGTTCAGGGTGAGGGAATTCAGGAAAGCATTTGTGTCGATGGAGATATTCAAAGAGACTTACTCCCTGATAAAGGCCCCGTACCGTCCCGGCCGGAAAATATTCCTCAATAGACGCTCAAAATATCAACGGAATATCAAGAACCTGCCTGAACTCAGGTTGGTGCTGGACAAGTTTGGCTTTGAAACCGTCTGCGCCGAGGACCTTAACTATCTGCAACAGGTGGAGCTTTTTCGCGACGTCAAGTATTTTATTGGCATTCATGGCGCCGGTCTGACCAACTTGCTGCATTCGTCGATTCCGGACCTGAGGGTGCTGGAGATCTTCACCGAGAGCCTTGTACACGCCAGCTTCTATCGCTTTCTGAAAATGCTGGGTGTCGGGCATTATGATGCCATCACGGGCAGTACGTTTGATGTCAACCACAACTTCACGGTCGACGTAAAAGCCTTTGAGTCAAAAGTAGCTGATCTGCTAAAGGCGCCCGGCGAGTAGTACCATGTCGAATCAGGTGATGTTACTTGTGATACCTAACCTGGGCACCGGCGGCGCCCAGGCAGTATTCAGGCAGCAGCTTGCCTTTTACTCAGCACGATTTAAGACTGTGGGTGTAGTGTTCAACACGGACGGCTTTACCGAAGCCGATGCGCAACTTAATCGAGTCGTTTCACTCGATGTGGTCGCCGGTCGCAATTGGCCTGGAAAGATGTGGTCATTTGTTGCGAGAATACGGCGGCTTCGTGCCATAAAAAAGCAACACGCCGTCACCGTTTCCATTAGTCACCTGGAGGGAGCTGACTACGTTAACTGGTTTTCGCGGCTGGATGAAAAAGTCATCTGCTGGATTCATGGCACCAAGATGCACGATCAGATGATCCGGGGTATCACTGGCGCTGTTCGTAAAAGAATCCTCATGCCCTATGTGTACAAGAGGTGTGACCATATTGTGACAGTAAGTGAGCGGATTGCGGAGGAGCTGCGCGTTCACTTCAAGTCGCGAACGGACCTGGTGCAGACCATCTACAACGGACTGAACACGGATTTCATCCAGGCGCAGGCACAACTGCCGGTGGAGCCGGGGTTCAGAAAATTGTGCGTCGAAGGTACCGTTGTGATTACGCACGCAAGGCTGGCAAGGCAGAAGAACCTTCATTCACTTATCACCATTTTCTCTCTGGTCAGGAATCGCGAAAAGGTCAAGCTTGTGATTGTCGGCGACGGCGAGGAAATGTCCAGCCTCTTCAGGCATTGCGCGCAACGGAATCTGAGAGCTGCAACTTTTGTCGATGACAACGCTGATGCGGATGTCCTGTTTATGGGTAAAAAGGAAAATCCATTCAATTACCTGCGCCTCGCCTCGCTGTTTGTGCTTACTTCGAGTTGGGAAGGCTATCCACTTTCTCTTTGCGAAGCCCTGGTGTGTGGACTTCCAGTACTTGCATCAGACTGCTACACAGGTCCGCGGGAAATCATGAGACCTGACCTTAAGCACGATCCTCCTGTGAAGCAACCTGTGCCCGCCGAGTATGGGATGCTGATGCCGGTGCCTGATGATCATGACACTGAACTACAGTGGGCCGAAACGTTATCACAGGTGCTCGCCGATCGCCCGCAGCTTGCCCGATGGTCTGAAGCCGCCGGCCGTGTTCGATCAACTTTCAGCATTGCGAGAGCAGAGTCTGGGTGGCTGAAGATACTCGAATGAAACCCCGAATTCTCATTGTTGAAAATTCTGCGGATGTCACGGGCGCACTGAATTCCATCCTTCGAAGTTGTGACTTCCTGAGCAGTGACTTTGATTTCTCGTTCCTGATCCCGAGCGGGTCGAAGAATGCCGAGCTGATCCGGAGCCATGGCTTCCATGTTTTTGATCTGCCTATGCGTGAACTGAGGAACAACCCGATCGCAATCATTGGGTATGTTCCGCTGCTGCTCCTGAACGCGGTGAGGTTGAAGCGGATGCTGCGCAAACAACACTTTGACCTGGTTCTGGTGAATGATTTCTACAACCTGACACCTTCTGTTTGCACTTTACTGGGAAGCAGGCTTCCTCTTATCTCTTATGTGCGATTCATCCCCACGCGCTTTCCCGCGGTCCTTGTGAGTGTGTGGATGGCTGTGCACGAGATCACCACCAGTAGCTTCGTGGCAGTTTCGGAAACTGTGAAGAGAACGTTGCCGCCATCCCGCATTCCTGTTCATGTTGTGCCAAATGAAATACCGGCTTATAGTTCACCGCCATACGATGTAAACAGCAGGACAATCTTGTTTCCGGCCAATTATACAAAGGGAAAAGGTCACGAATTCGCGCTTCAGGCCTTTGCCCTCGTCGCGGCTGAGTTTCCAGAGTGGACATTGAGGTTTGCAGGCGGAGATCTTGGGTTAAAGAAAAATCGACTCTACAAGAACACATTGCAAAACCAGGCAATCGGGCTGGGAATCGGCTCAAGGGTTGAATGGCTCGGATTTCAATCCGACATGCGCAGTCAGTACGGGGAAGCCGCAATCGTTCTGATGTTTTCCGAGTCCGAGTCGTTTTCAATGATCTGTCTCGAAGCTATGCATTGCGCCAGGCCGGTGATCGCTACAAAGTGCGGCGGACCTGAAGAAATAATTTCCAGCGGGATTGACGGTGTGCTGGTGCCTGTTCGCGATGTTCAGGCGATGGCAGGCGCCATTCGTGACTTAATCAGCAGTGAACAACAGAGAGTGAAATATGCCAATTCGGGTAAGCAGAAGGCAGATGGATCTTTTTCCATCGGCAAATCAGCGGGCACACTGAGGAAGTTGTATATGGCAGCAATAGCCCGCGCAAAGGACTCACGCAGCATCACCTGATATGGTTGTCGTACCAGAGTTGGAAGATCATCAGGTTCCAGAGTTCCTTCCGGTTGTTTTTCCTTGATGTGTAATGTTCCCTCCTAAGCCTGTCGACGTACTCCTGATTGAAGAATCCATGCCTTGACAGCGAGGAGTGCGACAGGAGATCATCACATAGTTTCCTTAAGTCTTTCTTCAGCCAGGCGGAAAGGGGAATGCCGAATCCTTTTTTTGGCCGACCGATTATGTTATCCGGAAGCTTCCCGCGCATGGCTGCCTTCAGTATTCGCTTGGTGTTAATCCCCTGCCTCTTGTAGCCCTCAGGCAGCGAAGTCAGGAAGTCAACCAGCGTGTGATCCAGAAATGGCGCTCTCACCTCCAGTGAAGTCAGCATGCTGGCGCGATCTACCTTGAACAGTATGTCGTCGGGCAGGTACGTCTTGCAGTACACGAGCGCGTCGCGGTGAAAACGGCCGGTGACGTCACCGCGAGACTGGAATATCCGGTCAACGGGCTCGAGGTAATCGGGAGATGACAGTTGCTTGTAAATTGATGGCTGCCACAGTTCCCGCGTCATCTGCGGCGTAAAACTGCTCAGCCACAGGGGATGAGTATAGTCCTCGGAAACGCCAAGGCCCTTCAGGAACTGTGCAACCTTGAAGTCTGTTCCGATGTTCTCGTCCGAAACCGGCATTAATGCAGCGGCCGACTTCAATGCGAGCCGCGCGACACTTCCCAGGGCGCGGGCCGGACGCACAAACCGGTCTGCAATAAACGTCGGATAGCCTGCAAGCAGTTCGTCACTGCCGTCTCCTCCCAGTGCCACAGTTACGTTCTTCCTCGTGAACCTTGCAAGAAGGTATGTAGGTATGATGGATGGATCAGCGAAGGGTTCGTCGACTTGTTGAGCAATGCCCGGAATCAGTTCCACGGCTTCCTTTTCCGTCAACACTTCGCTCGTGTGCAGGGAGCCCAATTGCTCTGCGACCTGCCGGGCGTATGCAGACTCGTCATACGACGCGTTTTCAAATCCAACAGAGAATGTCCTGATGCGCGTGGAGCTATTCTTTTGGGCAAAGTACGCAACAGTTGAGCTGTCGATTCCTCCGCTGAGAAAGAATCCTAGCGGAACATCTGAGATGAGCTTGCCGGCTACTGACTCCTCCAGTCGCCGGGAGAATTCATGCGTAGCCTCTTCAAATGAAAGTGTTGATTGTCCGAACCGGATGTCCCAATATTTTTTATTTTTCAGTTGTCCATCCTGGAAAACAAAGTATGAGCCGGGTTCGAGCTTGTGAATTTTCCCGAAGATCGACCGGGGACCCGGCACATAGTCGAACGTCAGGTATTGATGAAGTCCCTGCAGATCAATGTCGCGGCTTACCGCCGGGTGAGGGAGCAGCGCCTTTATCTCCGAGCCAAAAACAACCGTGTCGCCTTCATGCGCGTAGTAAAGCGGCTTTTCACCGAGACGGTCACGCGCGACAACTAGTTTTCTTTTTTCGAAGTCATAAATGGCAAATGCAAACATCCCCGACAGGTGCTGCAGCAAGTCTTCGCCGTGAATGGCGTACAGCGCAAGGATCACCTCCGTATCCGATGAAGTGCGGAAGCGCTGCGAATTTGAGACTTCGAGGCGCTCTCTCAATTCAAGGAAATTGTATATCTCCCCGTTGAAGATGATCATCAACTTGCCGTCGGCGCTGAAGAACGGCTGGTTGGCTTCCGGGGCAGGGTCAATAATGGAAAGGCGCGCGTGGCCAAAGCCGACGCCGTCGCGGACGATGACCTGCTCATTGTCGGGTCCGCGGTGCCGGAGCTTGGCGATCATTCGGCGCAGGTCGCCCTCATTTCCTTTTCCTGCGAATCCAGCCAGGCCACACATAGATCTAACCTTTTTTGAACAAAGCCACAATTGAAGATCCCGGGGCAGACGCTGGCATCAGCAAAGATTCTAGATAGAATACCGATGCGAGGAAGCGATGAAAAGGTCTGGCAAAGCCCCTTGGCGCGAAGCCTCTTACTTCCCGCTTGCCGCTGAGGCGGAGGTGGATGAATGCAGCGAGGTAGAGCGCATGAAAGAAATACCTGTTCAGGAGAAGCTGATAATTCATCGTGGAAGCCAGTGCGCGCATCATCTCCAAATCGTATCTCCTGAAGTGACCGAAGTGGGTGTCGTAATTCGACCAGAATTCTTTTCTTGCCGGCACCATGACGATGAACCACTTTACATTGGTGAACGCATTCTGAATACGTTCAAGGAATGGCTGAACGAATTCAATGTGCTCGATGACATCAAGCAGCAGGATCACATCTACTGAATCGCGGAACCCCTGATCCAGCTGACAGGCATCCTGATTAAGGAATACAAATGAACTGATATCATCCGGCGCAGTTACGTTGGCCAGATCGGCCCCAAGGCAATCGAGTCCTCTCAGGCGCAGCTCGCGGACCATGATTCCTTTCCCACAGCCGATCTCAAGTATTTTGCGTTTCTGGAGTGCATATCCCCTGATCAGGTCAACGGCGATGTTGACACGCGTTTGGGTCCAGAAGTGATGTTCAATACCGGGAGGATACGCGAGCGCGTAGTCATTGTCGGTGAAGACACTGTCCTTCATTTTTTGATCCGAAGTCTGAATTCGACCTGTTCAAAGCCTCCAACCCAAAAGCACCAGATCCTCGAGCAAAAGAACGGCGACAGCCATGCGAAGAAGTCGATAATGCCGCCGACGAAGGACGCGAAGTAAAACGCCGGTGCCGACAGAACACTTCGCTTCAGGTACGGCTGCGCAAACCATGTCAGGCGTGTTCCAAGCGAATCATATTCCACGCCCTGATATCCGCCGATGAATGTTTTTCTGAAATAGTAAGGAAACGTGACGTCGAAGCCTGCCTTGTGTTCTGCATGGGTAAAACCTCGCGAGAAGTGCGGCACCCGGATGATGACGACTGCGCCAGGCTTGCCGATGCGGTGGATTTCGCGCATGACTTTGAACGGCTCGGGGAGGTGTTCCAGGCAGTGGTCGGATTCAATCAGGTCGAAGTGATTGTCCTGGAACGGGTACGGAAATCTGGTAAGATCGTGGCGGAGGTCAGGCTCTGAAACAGAATGGTAATCCACGTTGACGAACCCTTCCTTGGGAAACTCACCGCTGCCGAGGTTAAGCTTGCTCATCAAGATTGATTTTCTCCTTTATGCTGAATGGCATTTTCTGCTGCGACTCATAGTATGTTCTCATGAGGATTTCTGCCATCACACCCATAAGCACGAGCTGTATTCCCACGATGAAGAACACGGCGGCCATGGTGGGCAGCGGAGTTTCAATGATCGTGGCGTACCCAATGAATTTCAGATATAGGGAGACAGCCGCCGAAATGACCGCGAGAATGAATGAGAGAATCCCGGCTCCACCGAAAAAGTGGATTGGCCGCTGCATGTACTTGTCGAGGAACCGGATCATGACCAGGTCGAGCACAACTTTGTACACTCTGAACAGTCCGTAGTTGCTTTTTCCGAACTGCCGCGGCTTGTACCTGACCGGCAGCTCCGCGACCTTGCCGCCCTGCCAGGAGCAATAGACCGGAATGAACCGGTGCATCTGGCCGTACAAATAAATGTCCTGGACTACGTGGCGGCGATAGGCTTTCAGCGTGCAGCCGTAGTCATGCAATTTTACACCTGAAATATAGCTGATGATGGCATTTGCAAAGATGGAGGGGAGCTTCCTGGTCAGGAAATTGCCCGACCACCGTTCCTTGCGCCAGCCGCTCACAACATCATGCCCTTCATTGAGTTTATTGAGCAACAAAGGAATATCACGTGGGTCATTCTCCAGGTCGCTGTCGAGAAAAACGATAATGTCTCCTTTGGCTGCCTGGACGCCGGCGTTGATGGCGGACGTTTGGCCGAAGTTTCGTTTGAAGTTGATTCCTTTGTAACGCTTGTCACGACTGCATGCGGCCTTGATCTTTTGCCAGGACTCATCTCTGGAGCCATCGTTGACGGCAATCACCTCATAGTCGGTGGCATGCAATGCCTCATCAAGGTTTTTGAAGAGAAGTTCAAGGCTGCCGGCCTCGTTATACACGGGAAGAACTACCGATATCTTTTCCATTCCTGGTTACTGATGCAATTATTTGCGATAGCGGGAAGCAGGCACAGGCCAGCATGAATGGGTATCCGGGCACGAAGTACCTGTATTCGATATGACCAATTAGCGGAAATATGAGCACAAAATACAAAGTTATTCCTGTAAACAGGAGTTTTGGAGGACGCGGCAGCCGACGGCTCAAGAGTATCATCAGGATACCCATGCAGCCGACGGCAATCACAGCTGCGTAGAATGCAGAATAGACTATCTTCAGAACCTTGTCGACAGGCCCAAGGTCGCTGTACGGAGCCGGCAACAAGTAGTGTGTGCCGCTGTTGTAAAAAAACTTCTTAAGGAGTATGACCCTGGTCCAAACAAAGAAAATGATTGACTTTTCTTCTTTGATGCTTCTCGTATAGACTGCCAG
>Ga0315912_10003957_pt1 | contig 14343 bp, 10 predicted proteins | sample VfabasoilMG_FD_204469 | JGI IMG/M metagenome (GOLD analysis project Ga0315912, IMG submission 204469) | Garden soil microbial communities collected in Santa Monica, California, United States - V. faba soil | ecosystem: Environmental > Terrestrial > Soil > Garden | place: USA: California... | reverse complement strand
TGACGACCGTGACGACCGTTTCGACAATCTCGACGTCAATCGCAACGGACGCGTCGAGAAGAGTGAATGGCATGGGAGCCTGGATGCATTCGAGTGGCTGGACCGTAATCGCGACAGCGTGCTCACTCGATCCGAGGTCGTCGGCGAGACGACGAATCAATTCGATGGCTTCGCCAGCCTCGACATCGATCGCAGCGGCACGCTGACTCCGGACGAGTGGAAATGGACGACGCGCAGCTTCACCCGTTACGACACCGACAGAAACGGAGTGCTGACGCGACGCGAATTCCAAGCGGGTGGAGGCGCCCCGGGGCAGTAATTGATGTGTCTTGTAAAGAGAGGCGGGTCTAACGACCCGCCTCTACCTGGATCTAGCCCGGTTATTTGGGTGTACCGCGCATCGTGAGGTACACGGCTTCGATGTGCGCTGCTCGAGTGGTGTCCCATCTTTCAAAGCCCTTGTAGGCATCGAGCGTCAGCGTCTTCTGGATCTCCGCAAGACTGCGCCCGGCACCGATGCCAGCCGCCACGCCCTTCGAGATGTCTTCGAGATAGCGCAGCGATTCGCCGACGTCCTTCTTCGTCCCGGAGAGCGCATGACCGGTGAGCGCATGCTCGAAGTCGAGCGCATTGATCGTCGTGAGCGCGTCGATCCACGAGCCGACGTGCGGCGCCAGTCCGCCCGGGAGTCTCTTGATCTGCATCACGTCGGCGCTGAACACCGCACGTTCATCGGGGAAGTGCAGCACCGAGCTGTCGTCCGCGTGTGCGATGCCCAGGTAGTGCATCGTCACGCGTTTCCCTCCGAGCGTGACGGTGTGCCGGTCGATGTAGGTCGTCGTTGGTGCGTAGACGTCGCTCACCGACCCGCGGGCGATCTCGGCGCCGCTGACGACAGCGTCGCGGTTGTAGTCGAACATGTCGAAACGCTCGGCGATCGCACCGGTCGCCTCGCTCCGCTCGACGAGCCCGTTGCGGTTGGCATCCATCTTCACGGCATCGGGCGCGAGCGCCGGACTCCCGGCTGGCGGCGCCAGCGCCGTCAGCATGTTTCGATGGCCAACAAACTCCGCGGTGTCGGCAAACACGACGCCACCCGATGCGTGATCCCAATCGCGATGCGTATACAGGACGTAGCGAACAGGCACCTTGAAGCGCGTCGCGTACTCCGCCTTGAGCCAGCGTGCGAAGTCTCGATTGATCGGGTCGCTCATGATGATGCCTTCCGGCGTCACCAGGAACACGGTGTAGTGGTTGTTGTTCTGTGCGCGGTATAGCTGACCGGTCACGTTGACGATGCCGCGAGTGGGCGGCTGCTGTGCGGCCGCCCCGGATGCCAACACCAGGAGCGCGCACAACGAGAGGATGGAAGTAGCAGTCAGTCGCTTTGTCATGATCGTGTTACCCTCCACAGTCACCCCCTCTGGGGTCCTTTATATACGGTGACGGAGGCGAAATGATTCATCGGTTTTTATCAGGAATTTGCGTCCTGACGGCCTGCGCGCTGGTGGTCGCACTTCCGACCTCCGCCGCGGCCCAGGCCAAGGGCTCGGCCGACGCGATGGCCGCCAAGCGAGCCAACCCGCATTGGAAGGCGCCGCGCAATGCATGGGGTCAACCCGATCTCGACGGGATCTGGACAACCGACGACATGCGCGGTGTTCCGATGTCGCGGCCGCAGCAGTACGGCACGAGCATCTACCTGACCGACGAGCAGTTCTCTCAGCGCGCGAAACAGCGCGGCACCGCGCGCGACGTGGACAACGCGAGGACCGGAACCTTCCGGAACGAAGAGGGCAGCCGCGACTTCAGCTACACCTCCATGGTGATCGAACCGGCCGATGGCCGCGTGCCCGCACTCACCCCGGAAGCGCAGAAGCGACCACGCGCGCAGGGCTCGTTCGGCGTGGGTCCGTGGGAGAAGGTCCAGGACTTCTCGCTCTACGATCGCTGCATCACGCGCGGCGCGATCGGATCGTTCATGCCTGCCGTCTACGGCAACGGCGCGCGCATCATTCAGACGCCGGACTCGGTCGTCATCAGCTACGAGATGGTGCACGACACGCGGGTGATTCCGATCGATGGCCGGGCACCGATCAGCAAGGACCTCCATCTGTGGATGGGTGACTCGCGCGGCCACTACGAGGGCGACACGCTCGTCATCGAATCGCAGAACTTCACTGACAGGACCGCGGTCGGTGGCGCACCGCACAGCGACAAGCTGAAGATGGTCGAGCGTTTCACGCGCATCGATCCCGAGATGATCGACTACGAGATCCACATCGACGATCCGAGCACCTTCACGAAGCCGTGGACGTTCCGGATGACGATCACCAGCCAGCCCGGCTACCAGATCTACGAATACGGCTGCCACGAGGGCAACAACGCGATGCGGAACGCGCTCACCGCGGAGCGCGCGTACGAGAAGGCCGCCGAAGAGGCCAAGGCCAAGGGGCTGCCGGCACCGGAGCGCGTGTTCGAGCGTGTCAACGGTGACGACCGCGCCAGATAGCCATTGCATTCCTGGCGTCTGGGCGACTACCTCACCCATCGTTTCAATCCGGAGCTTGGAGTCGGACGGGTCACGGCCCTCGAGGGCCGTGCGCTCGTCGTCGAGTTCCCGACCACTGGCACCAAGCTTCGGCTCGCCGCACACACTGACGCACTGATCCCTGTCGATCCGGGCTCGCAGCCGGGTCTCGAACGTTCGCTCGTCGAGCGCCTGACCTCTGGACGCCTGGACGAGGTGACCGATTTCCTGACGCGGCTCGACGTCCTTCACCTCCTCACGCTTCGCGAGGCCAACGGCCTCGGCTCGTTCCTCGGTGGACGCGTCCGGTTGTTTCCGCATCAGCTCTACGTCGCCGAACGCGCGACGGCGAGAGAGCCCGTGCGCTGGCTGCTCGCCGATGAAGTGGGACTTGGAAAGACGATCGAGGCGGCCCTCGTCCTCAATCGACTCGTGCACGCCGGCAAGGTCGAGCGATGCCTGATCGTCGCGCCTGAGGCGCTGACCGTTCAGTGGCTCGGTGAGCTGTGGCGGAAGTATCACCAGGCATTCACGCTGCTCGATGGGCCTCGGCTTGCCGACGTCGCCCGCGATTTCGGCCGCAACTTCAATCCATTCGACGTCCATCGGCGCACGATCGTCGCGCTCGAGACACTGACCGCGAATTCGGAGCTCACGAGCCAGGCGGTGAAGGCAGGGATCGATCTGCTCGTCGTGGACGAGGCACAGCGGCTGCGGCGGCCTCCCGGCCATCCCGGCGAGCCTGCGTGGCGAGCCGTTGCACCCATCGCCGGCCTCGGCCGTCACGTGCTCCTCCTCAGCGCAACGCCGCTCGAAGACGATGCGCACGGGTTCTTCAGACTGCTGCAGTTGTTGCGCCCGCAGGAGTTTCCAGACGATGTGAGCTTCGAGGCGAGGCTGGCGTCGGGAACGCCTTTGCCGCCGTGCACAAGCTCGACGCGCCGATCCGACATCGGCGGATTGCCCCCGAGAGTTGGAATACCGATCCCGATCGAGAACGCCGCGGGTTGGAAACTTCAGCGTGACGTTGAAGCAACGCTGAGACGCGAACCCGCAGCGAACGCCGTCGCTCAACGAAAGAAGATCGACCGTGTGCGTCGTGCGTTGGCGTCGGGCGCGGCGCTGAGCGCAGTTCTGGGACCGGATGAGCGCGCCCTGCGAGAACAGGCAGAGGCAATGAACGCGTCTGACCCGCGCCTGACCTGGCTGCTCGCACACGCACGGCGCTGGAGGGACGCCAACGAGAAGACCCTCATCTTCGTCGCACACCGCGAGACGCTGGAGATGCTGCGCACGGCGTTCAGCCATCGTGCGCAAATGGCAACTGGCGCGTTTCACGAGGAGCTCTCTGCGGCGCGGCGCGACACAGAGGTCGCGCTCTTTCGCCACTTTGATGGGCCGAGTGTGTTGGTATCGACCGAGGCGGGCGGGGAGGGTCGCAACTTCGAATTCTGCCGGCGTCTCGTCCTCTTCGACCTCCCGTGGAAACCGGCGGCAGTCGAGCAACGGATCGGTCGCCTCGATCGAATCGGTCGCCGCTTGCCCGTCGAGATCGTCTACTTCCGCCCGCCTGATGGCATCGGCTCGGACGTCGTTCGGCTGCTCGACGCGCTCGACGTCTTCATCGAGCCGTCTGCCGGCCTCGAGCCGCAACTCGCACACGTGGAACGCACGCTGGAAGAGATCGCGCTCGACCCGAACGCCGCGTTGACTGACGAACGACTCGAGACGCTCATCGGCGACGCCCGTGCTGCGCGCACGCGCATTCGCGAGGCCGCCTATCAGCAACTGCATCGAGAGCCTTACCGGTCGGACATGGGCCCAGGCTTACTGGCTCGGATCCCACCAGATCTCGATGCGCTGAACGAGCACGTCGTCGTCACCGTTTGCGCTCGCCTGGGGTTCACCGTCGAGCACACGCGGGGCCACAGAACGTATGCGATCGAGCTCGGGAATGAATCCCTCGTTGATCACCTGCCTGGCGTGCCAGGTGGCTCGAGTTTCATCGGGTCGTTCGATCGCGAAGAAGCCATGGAGGACGAAACAATCGACTTCTTCGCATCCGGACATCCGCTCGTTGAAGGGGTCTTCGCGCACATCGAGGACAGCCAGATGGGCCGCGTCGTACGGCTCGAGGTCGAGATCGGCGACGATCGTGGTCTCGGCCTTCTCGCCATCTACAAGGATGGTCCCGGGTTCGAGGTTGTGGCCCGCGATCACAGCGGGCGTAGTCGGCCCGACTGGGCTGCAGCGTTCCAACAGCGGCCTCTCCTCGCACGCCGCGTGACCGCCGACATCGACGAACGTGAATGGACCGACGTCATTCGACGACTCACTGCGCAACTCGATCACGCACGACGTCCGCACGCGCTCGCGGCCGTGATCGTTCGGCCTGAACGCTGAGCGCGAATCCGTAGAGGCGGGCCTTCCCTGGCCTGAGCGCAGTCGAAGGCAGGCCCGCCTATAAACTAGTACGCGAGCAATGCCCACGAACAATCCCGAGCCGCTGGCGGTGGTCTTCGACAAGGTGTCCTTCGCCTTCGACGATCACGTCGTCCTCAAGGAAATCAGTTTCAGCGTGCCGAAAGCGAGCATGGCGATGCTGCTCGGCGCCAGTGGCGCCGGAAAGTCGATCGTCCTCAAGCTGATTCTTGGGTTGCTGCGGCCAGACTCGGGCACGATTCACGTCAACGGACAGCGCATCGACTCGATGCGGGAACGAGACCTCCTGCAGTTGCGCACGGATGTCGGCATGTCGTTTCAGGAGATCGCACTCTTCGACTCGCTGACCGTGGCAGAGAACGTCGGCTACCGGTTGTACGAGGAGTCCGACTTGCCAATCGAACAGGCCGACGGCCGCGTTGCGGAAGTCCTGGGGTTCGTCGGGCTGAGTGATTACGTGGACCGCATGCCGTCGGAGCTGTCAGGCGGACAGCGGCGGCGTGTCGCGATCGCGCGCGCGATGGCCACAAAGCCCAGCCTGTTGCTGTTCGACGATCCCACCACCGGCCTCGATCCCGTCATCGCGACGACAGTGGACGATGAGATTGTGAAGCTGAGGGATCTGGAGCACGTGACATCGATCATGGTGACGCACCAGATCCGGGACGCGTACTACATCGCCATGCACGAGGCGACCAACTCGAACGGACACGTGCAGATTCATGAAACAGAAGCCGAGCACGCCCGCTTCATGGTGCTCCACGAGGGACGCATCTTCTTCGAGGGAAGCGGGGCGGAACTACGGGCTTCACACGACTCCTATCTCAAGGAGTTCATGTTCATGACCCTGCCTCCGTGGTAGGCGTAGGCCGCCGACCGCGTGCTATTCTGCCCCCTCATTCGGCACGACTGAGACTCATATGAATCGACCCGCTCTCGTAAGATTCCTTGCGACTGCCCTTGCACTCATGCTCGGAGCGCTGCCGCTCCACGCGCAAAGCCTGGCCATCGCCAACGTCCGCATCATCGGTCCCAATGCCACGGTGATCGAGCGCGGCACGATCACCGTCCGCGACGGCAAGATCGTTTCTGTCGAAGCTGCCGGACAAGAGAAGCCAGCCGGGATCGGCAGCAGCGTCGTCATCGACGCGAAGGGCATGACCGCGATGCCCGGCTTCATCGACGCGCATCGCCACATCAACACCGGCCCGAACGAGAAGGCGCAGATGCAGGCGCAACTCGAGGCCGGCTACACCACGATCCTCTCGGGCGGCGGTCCCGCCGACGGCAACATCACGCTGAGGAACAACATCGAGTCGGGGAAGATCAACGGGCCACGCATCATCCCGTCGGGACAACTGCGACTGAATCAATTCACACCTGAGTCCGCGCGCGAAGAGATTCGCAAGATGGCGGCAGCAGGGATCAAGTTCACCGGCGAGATCGCGCTGACGCCGACACCCGGACCGACCGAGCCGGAGATGCAGGTCCTTCGGGCAGTGGTGGACGAAGGCAAGAAGGCAGGCGTGATGGTGCAGGTTCACGCCGTGAGCACGCCTGCGATGATGGCGGCCGTGAGCGCGGGTGTGCCGCTTCTCGTGCACCTTCCGAACAAGGACTTCACGAGCGTTGAAGACGCCAAGAAGCTCGCCGCGTCCGGCACGAAGATCCTCGCGACGATCGGTTTCGGGGCGCCGGTCTTCGGCGTGTTCGCCAACGACAACAAGCCGCGATTCCGTGATGGCAAGGACTGGCCACAATCCATCGTCGGCGGCGTGCGCCTCGGCGAAGAGGCCGGCTTCATGCCGGTGAACGCCCGCACCGTGTGGGACGCGGGCGCCATCCTCGGCTACTGCACCGACACGACCTACGATCCACTGGCGGGCCTCGAGCACGAGCTCAAGTCGTTCAACATGATGTTCTCCATGAAGGACATGATTCAGATCATGGGGCCGAATACGGCGTCCTACATCCAGATGGGCGATCAGCTCGGCACGCTCGAGCCCGGGAAGCTGGCCGACATCATCCTGCTCGACGGCGATCCGCTCGAAGGGTACTGGAACTGGCTGAAGACGAAAGTGACGATCAAGGGTGGAGTGGTCGTCGTCGACAAGCGATAACCGCTCGAGCGCGAATTGCAGTTGACATCGAGTAATGCGAGTACAGGCTCGTCATGTCGACGATTGATTTCGGGCGCTTCTTCGATTTGTCGTCCGACCTCCTCTGCGTGCTGCAGGAGGAGTTGCGGTTCGTCCGCGCGAACGCCTCGTTCGAGCGCACGCTGGGATGGACGCCACGCGCGCTCGAGGGCCGCGACTTCGCCTCGCTCGTCCACGACACCGACGCCACGAACCGGTGGCAACGCATCGCACAATGGACGTCGAATGACTCCGGTGATTTCACACTCCACATGCATCACGCCGACGGGAGCATCCGGCGTGTCCGCTGGCTGTCCAGCCGCACCGACGAGGGCAGACAACTCTTTCTCGCCGGGACGATCGCCGAAGACAGCGTAACGACAGACCCGGAGGAGCTCGCCGAGGACATTCTGGGCGAGCTGTCCGATTACATCTCCGACTTCGTGTGGGTGCGTGAGGCGGAGAGCGGAAAGATCCTCTATCGCAACGACGTGTGGGAGCGAATCACCGGACAGTTCGTGCCGGTTGGCGCCCACTACACCGAGTTCTTCAGATCGACCCACCCCGAAGACGTCGCGAGGGCCAGACAGGCAGGCTTGATGGCGAATCGTGGTGGCTACGACCAGCTTGTCAGGGCCATCGATCGCAATGGCGCGGTGCGTTGGATGCGGGTTCGCACGTTTCCCGTGAACAACTCGGCAGGTGAGCTGTGGCGTGTCGTTGGCGTTCTGGAAGACGTCACAGAGTTGAAGCAGGCGGAAGAGGCGCTGCAAAACAGCGAGCTGAGGTTGCGGTCGCTGCTCGAGTGCTCGTCCGACCTCATCATGCTGATCGACGCCGAGGGCCGATTCAAGTACCTGAACCCCTCGTTCGCAACGACGCTTGGTTACCCGGTCGAAGAGTGGATCAATCGCTCCGGTTTCGATCTCGTCTGGCCGGACGATGCGCGGGCGGCGCGGAACGCGATGAGTCAGGTCGTGCAAATGGCGCCGGACGCGATCCTGCCCTGGCAATTGCGCGCGCGCAGTGCGGACGGATCGTGGCGCTGGCTCGAGGGCACAACCACAAACCACCTGGCGGATCCGGCGATCCAGGGGATCGTCGTCAACTGCCGCGACGTCACCGATCGCAAGCGGCTCGAGGGACAGTTCCGTCAGGCGCAAAAGATGGAATCGATCGGCCGCCTGGCAGGCGGCATCGCGCACGACTTCAACAACCTGCTTACGGCAATCAAGGGCAATCTCGAGCTGGCCATGATGGAGATCCAGCCGATCGATCCGCGCTTCGAGTACCTCGCCGATGCGGACAAGGCTGCAGACTCCGCCACCAGCCTCACGCGACAGCTGCTGACGTTCTCGAGAAAGCAGGTCATCGATCCGAAAGTGATCAACCTGAACGACGTCCTCACGCACGTGCACAAGCTGCTGGCGCGGCTCATTGGCGAGGACATCAGCCTGGAACACTTCGTCGAGCCAGAGCTCGCGTCCGTCCGCTTCGACCCGAGCCAGGTCGAGCAGATCCTGATCAACCTCGCCGTCAACGCGCGCGACGCCATGCCGCACGGTGGGCGGCTGACACTCGAGACGGCGAACGTGGACCTCGACGATGAATACGTCAAGGAACATCCGTACGTGGAGGCTGGTCCCTACGTCATGCTGGCCGTTTCCGATACCGGCGCCGGCATGACCGACACCGTGCGAGCCAACCTGTTCGAGCCGTTCTTCACCACCAAGGAAGCGGGCCGCGGCACGGGTCTCGGCCTCGCGATGGTGTACGGGGCCGTGAAACAAAACGGCGGACAGATCGAGGTCTACTCCGAGCTCGGGCACGGCACGACGTTCAAGATCTACCTCCCTGCTGTGACGGACGCGCCGGGCACCGTCATCGAGCCCAGCCACGAGCATCGTCCGCCGGGCACGGAAGCGATCGTTCTCGTCGAAGACGAAGAGCACGTACGAGCGATTGCCTCGCGTATGCTCGACCGCCTGGGATATACCGTCCATGCGTTCGCCGACGGACCCTCAGCCATCACGGCGGTCACACAGATGGCGGAGGTTCCGCCGCTCCTCGTCACCGACGTGGTGATGCCCGGGATGAACGGCCAGATCCTCATGGAGCGCCTGCTGGAGCTTCGACCCTCGATGAAAGTACTCTTCACCTCCGGCTACACCGCCAACGTCATCGTGCATCACGGGGTGTTGCGCGAAGGGATCGAGTTCCTGGCCAAGCCGTATTCGCTCGACCTGCTCGCGCAACGGGTGCGCGAGGTCCTCGACAAGTAAGGAGACTCGCATGCTGCGACTGACCCGCGTAAGCGCAATCGTGTTCGCCGCCCTGGTGATCGTCGGCGGCTCGGCCGGCATCAGGTCGAAGGAACTGCCGCTGTCCAAGCCGGAAGAGGTCGGGCTTTCGAGCGAGCGCCTCGCGCGGATGGACAAAGCGATTCACGAGTACGTGGACGCAGGTCGCACGCCGGGTGTCGTGACCCTCATCGCTCGTCACGGCAAGGTGGTGCACGTGGACGCGTATGGCAAGGCCGATCTCGCGAGCGGCCGGGCGACCCGCTCGGACGACATCTTCCGGATGTACTCGATGACGAAGCCGATCACGTCAGCGGCGCTGCTGATGCTCTTCGAAGAGGGCAAGTTCCAGCTCACCGATCCGCTGTCGAAGTACTTCCCGGCATTCGCCGACGCCAAGGTCTACGTCGGCCGCACACCACAGGGTGGCCTGCTGCTCGATTCCACGAAACGTCAGATCACCGTCCAGGACATCTTCCGCCACACCGCGGGCTTCTCTTACGGCTTCGGCGATTCTCCCGTGGACAAGATGTACGGAGACGCCAACGTGTTCGCGACCGACTTGACGGGTCTCATTGACAAGGTCGCGAAGATGCCACTGCTCTACCAGCCTGGCGATCGCTGGGTCTATAGCGTCGCGCACGACGTTCAAGCGGCGCTCGTCGAAAAGCTCTCCGGTCAGAAGTTCGACGACTTCGTCCGTCAGCGAATTTTCAGGCCGCTCGAGATGAACGACTCGATGTTCAAGGTCCCATCTGACAAGAAGTCGCGAGTGCCGGCGCTCTACAGCATGGGTCGCGACGGCACGCTCGCGGTTGACAGCAGCCCGCTCGGCACCGGCTACGGCGACCAGGTGTTCGGCGGCTACAGCATCTCCACCACCATCGGTGACTACGCCATCTTCGCCCAAATGCTCCTCAACAAAGGTCAGTTGAACGGTGCTCGCCTGCTCAGCCCGAAGACCGTGGAGCTGATGGCCACCAATCATTTGTCCGCAACAGCCATGGCTAACGGAGGTGTCGGCCCCGGCACAGGGTACGGCCTTGGTGTGTCTGTGCTGCTCAACCCGGCAGAGCGCGGCAACATCGGCTCGGTGGGCGAATTCGGCTGGTCCGGGGCGGCATCAACCCACGTGCTGATCGATCCGAAGGAAGACCTCGTGGCCGTCTACTGCACACAGTTGATGGGCGGCGACTTCGCGATAAGGGCGAACTTCGCCACGATGCTGTATCAGTCGATCGTCGGCAACTGATGCTGGCGAGCACCGCTGACAGTCACATCCTGGCGATCACGCGGCCGCATCGCCATCTGTTGTGGCTCTATGTCATTCGTGCGGTGATGACTGGGCCCGGCTTTGTCATCGCGATGCCCTTGCTGTTCTTTCGCTACGAGACGATGCAGTACCGTTTCGACGCGGAAGGCATTCACATGCGCTGGGGCATCCTGTTTCGCAGGCAGATCAACCTGACGTATGCCCGGATACAGGACATCCATCTCACGAGCGGGTTGATCCAGCGCTGGCTGGGGCTGGCTGATATCAAGATTCAGACAGCCTCGGGCTCTTCGGATGCGGAGATGACGCTCGAAGGGCTGATGGAGTTCGAAGCCGTGCGCGACTTTCTGTACACGCGCATGCGCGGCTATCGTGATCGCTCAGCCGCCGCCCATCAGGAGCCAGCGCACGCGGAAGGAGGCGACGCCAGCCAGGTGGCGGCCCTGCTGCGCGACGCGATCGACGAGCTCCGCGCGACCCGCATGGCGCTCGAGCGGCGGCCGGGTCGCGCAGGAGCCGTGGAGCGGCGCGATGTATGAGCAGCTGAAATCCACGCTGCTCTGGCTCCTCAGAGTCCCGCCGGAACCACACGACCCAATGGGTGACGTGCACAGCCTGCGTGTCTTCCGCGCGGCACCAGGGTACCTGCGCTACATCACCATCGGGTGGGCCCTCTCGGAGCTCGGCATTCTGGTCTCCGGAATCCTGATCTTCATCCCGCTCTCGTTCGCCGCCGCCTCGGGGATCGCGGCGATTGTGGTGACGGTCCTCGGATTTCTCGCCGCGGCGATCTTCCTCGCGCAAGCAGGCCTCACGTTCTTCTCGCTGCGGTTGAACTATGAGATGCGGTGGTACAAGGTGACCGATCGCAGCCTCCGCATCCGCGCCGGTGTCTGGAACGTTCACGAGATGACGATGACGTTCGCGAATGTTCAAAACATCACCGTCTCACAAGGGCCGCTCGAACGCCTGTTCGGGATCTCGGACGTGAAGGTCGATTCAGCAGGCGGGGGCGGCAATTCTGCGTCTCACGGAAAAGCTGCGGGAACCAATCTTCACGTGGCGACGTTCAGGGGCGTCGACAACCCGGAGGAGATTCGCGACTTGATGCTGCAACGGCTGCGGCGCTTGCGTGATGCCGGCCTTGGCGATCTCGATGATGCGCAACCCGTGAAGAGCGCGCCGATCGACCTGTTCACCGCCTTTCGCGACGAGGCCCGAGCGCTGCGCCGTGCCGCCGAGGCCGCTGCCACGGAAGCCGGCAATGCATGAACGGGCGGCAGACACATTGAATCAACCGGTCAACACACCAGGCCAGGTATTGTTTGCGAGCCTGATCGGGACCACCATCGAGTTTTTCGATTTCTACATTTACGCTACGGCGGCGGTGCTGGTGTTCCCGCGCCTGTTCTTTCCGACGACCGACCCCGCGTCCGCAGTGCTGGCCTCGCTCGCAACGTTCGGCATCGCATTCGTGGCGCGGCCGATTGGGTCCGCGCTCTTCGGGCACTTCGGCGATCGCATCGGGCGCAAGGCGACGCTCGTGGCCGCGCTCCTGACGATGGGCGTCTCGACGGTGACGATCGGCGTTCTGCCGACATACGAAACCATCGGGATCGCAGCTCCTGCCCTGCTCGCGCTCTGCCGCTTCGGCCAGGGTCTCGGCCTCGGCGGCGAATGGGGTGGCGCCGTTCTCCTCGCGGTTGAAAACGCACCACCGGGAAAGCGGGCCTGGTACGGGATGTTTCCGCAGCTCGGCGCGCCGATCGGGTTTCTGTTTTCGGGCAGCTCGTTCCTGGCGCTCTCCGAGTGGCTCACCAACGATCAGTTCCTTGCGTTCGGGTGGCGCATCCCATTCCTTGCGAGCGCAGCACTCGTGGCGGTGGGGCTCTATATTCGGCTGACGATCACCGAGACACCGGTCTTCCAGCAGGCGGCCAAGCACGAAGAGCGCGCAAAGGTGCCAATGCTCACGGTGATTCGCGAGCATCCGCGCACGCTGGTCCTCGGCACGCTTGCGTCGATTGAAACCTTCGTCCTGTTCTACTTGATGACGGTGTTCTCGCTGTCGTGGGGTACGTCGGTGCTCGGCTACAGCCGCAACACCTTCCTGCTCATCCAACTCCTGGGCGTCGTGTTTTTCGCGCTGACGATTCCGATTAGCGCGCTGATCGCCGAGCGAGTTGGACGTCGGGCGACTTTGATCTGGGTGACAGTCGGGATCGGTGTCTTCGGCCTGGTGATGGCGCCGCTGCTGACGGCTGGCCTCGTGGGCGCAACCATCGCGATGGTCGTTGGCCTCTCGCTGATGGGGCTGACGTACGGCCCGCTCGGAACGACGCTCTCGGAACTGTTTCCAACGCGAGTGCGCTACACCGGCAGCTCGATGACGTTCAACCTCGCCGGGATCTTCGGCGCCTCACTGGCCCCCTACATCGCAACCTGGCTCGCGCAGAACTACGGCCTGCAATTCGTCGGCTACTACGTCGTCGGCGCAGCGTTGCTGACGCTCGTCGGGTTGGTGGCGATCAGAGAGACCAAGGACCAACGGCTTTGAAAAGCCGGCGGGCCTGAAGGCCCGCCGCTACTTCGGCACCGGCGCGAACTTCTGAATCCGCTTCGCCTGCTCCACTTCGCCCGTGTAGATGTTGCCTTTCGAGTCCATCGCAATCGCGTTGATCCAGTGGAGCTGCCCCGCATAACGGCCGTTGCCGCCGAACGATCCCAGCGTCTTGCCGCTCTGGCGGTCGAGGATCCACACGCGGTTGTTCGTTCCGTCGGCGACGTACAGGTACTTCTGTCCAGGGTCGCGTGAGATCGCGAGCTTGTAGGTGGTGCCGCACGGCGGCATCTTCGTGTTGTTCAGGCCGCCGCAGCCGTCGCCTCGGGCCGGCGTGTTAGGAGAGACGTAGAACTCCTGCAGAAACTTGCCTTCAGTCGTGAACACTTCGATTCGGTTCTGTCCACGCTCGCCGATGTAGACACGCCTGTCCTGCGAGATCTCCACGAAGTGAAGATCGGGCACGAAGTTCTTTTCCTCGGGCGGAGGCGCGCCGGTCCACTTGTATGGGGGAATCGGATCGTTCGTGATCTCGCTCAGCGGCATGCCATGGCCGCCCCATCCCCGCTTGAAGGCGCCCGTGTTCATGTCGTACACGAGCACTCGCTTCAAATTGATGATGTAGATCTCGTTGGCGACCTCGTCGATCTGAAATCTCCCTTTTGATCCAAGGACATCGGTCTGCTGATTGTTCTCTGCGAGCGGCGCACCCTGCGGCGGACGATGCCCGAAGTCCCAGACGAATTTACCGTCGCGCGTGAACTTGAGGATGCTGTCCTGTGGCGCAGTACCTCCCACCCACACGAACCCCTTGCGGTCTGCAATGACCGTCTGCAGCGCGGTCGGCCATAGCGGGTGATAGCCCGGCCCGCCCCAGGCGTGGACCACCTTGCCCTCTTGATCGAGCTCGACGACCTCAGGCCCACGGACGCAGCAGTCAATCCTCGGCGGAGTTCCCTCACCACCGATTTCGTCGCCTTCAGCGGCTGCCGCGCGATTGAGGAACCAGATGTGATCCTCGTGATCGACCTGAATGCCGGTCACCTGCTGCATGCTCCACCGGTTCGGCAACGGCTTCGGCCAGAAGGGATCGACTTTGA
>Ga0315912_10003956_pt1 | contig 14346 bp, 3 predicted proteins | sample VfabasoilMG_FD_204469 | JGI IMG/M metagenome (GOLD analysis project Ga0315912, IMG submission 204469) | Garden soil microbial communities collected in Santa Monica, California, United States - V. faba soil | ecosystem: Environmental > Terrestrial > Soil > Garden | place: USA: California... | reverse complement strand
AGGCGCCCGGATCCCGATGGGTCTGCACAAACCACGCATCAGGATAAACCTCGAGCAGCGTCTCGAGCTCCATCAAGTGAAAGGGCATCTTGAGCAACCATTGCCCCGGCGGAGTCCGGCATTGCCACCCAAGGATCTGCATGGCCCGCCGATGCCCAAGGTACGCATCGCGCAACCCCGCAGTCGCAAGCCAATCCGCATACGCAGGAACCCGATACCGCGCCGCGAAGGTCCACGACGCAAACGACTGCTCGAGCAACGGAAAGTCCTCCTCGGGCTCCTCGAGATCGATCGAATGCACGCCGGTCAGTCGCTCGACGATGTCGGACGCGGTCAAGAGATCGTTGACGTAGCTCCGCCGAGGGTCAATCCCCGAAGCCGCTAAAGCGTGGCGTTCGGCCAGAACAGGCTGGGCCAGCTCATGCGGTCGCAAGCACGACAGCCTCGGATCGCACGCCATCAAACGGTGCAACAATGTGGTGCCAGTCCGATTGATCCCAAGAATGAAGATCGGCTGAACGATCGCCTGGCCGCCAATCTCGGGTCGCCGACCAAACGCAGCCGCCAGTGCAGCCGCATTGCTCAACCGACGGCTCAGCTCAAAGGCAACCACGGGTCGACGGTCGGTGCGGAGACCAGACCGCGGATCGTGAAGCGCCTGAACCAGCCGCTCCACCCCCGCGACAAGCGAGGGAACAAAAGCCTGCTCAAAGTCCACGTCGTGACGCGAGGCAAGCTCGCGAGCACGTTCGAGCAGCTGGTCGGCATCGAGCCGAGCGGTCGGAATGACATACGGCCAAGCCTGCCGATGCTGTTGAACCCATCCAAGCGATCGCGCGGTAGTGGTGACGAGCCCCGACCAGGCGATCGGTTCGGGACAGTCCTCACGCAACGCAAGGTCAGAGATCGGAACCCCATCCGCATCGCGATCCCGCCGCCCGAACCAGTACGGCGCAAAGTGATCGAGCAAAGCCCAATGCCGCGACAGCGGCGAATCAGCCCGACTCTGACACGCCCGCTTGAACTCATCATACGCCACGTACCGCAGGCCAAAGCCGAACTCCTCGGGCTCGATGTCGTGGTGTTGCGGGCGGGGGTTGCAGCAGTGGTAGACGGTGTGCCGTCGAGCAGGGTTGAGCGAGATCGCGGTGACGATGCGGACGATCTCATCGACGGGCTCGGACCACTGCAGGTCGAAGCCGTGGGGGGCAACGCCGAGTTCGAGCACGGTGGAAGCGACGCGAACCTTGATGTCATCGGCTTGGGTGAAGCCGCTCGTGGCTGCGATGCCGGTCTGGGGGAGGCGGAAGATGGCGATGGGTAAGCCTCCGGCCTTGGCGAGGGATAGGCAGCGCTCGGCGACGAGCTTGGTCCACGGGTAGCCGATGAGGGCCAAGGGGAACCGGCGTCGCATCTGGTCGAGGTCGGGCTGGTCGTCGGGCTCGATCGCCATGCCGAGGTACTCGTTGGCGAAGGTGCAGAAGTACTGGGGGAACACGCCCATGGTGGAGGCGTAGAAGAGGTGCTTGGTGCGGTGGCTGAGGCAGAGCTCGAGGGCGTCTCGCAGGCTGCGGGTGTTGGTGTGCCGGATCGCCTCGTAGGGGGCGGAGAGGGTGAGGTCGGCGGCGAAGTGGTAGACGGCATCGACCTGCTGGCTGAGTTCGCGCCAGACCGGGTCGGTGAGGCCCCAACGGGGTTGGCCGAGGTCGCCGACGCAGACGCGAATCCTTGGGGCCCACGCGTCGTTCCACAGCTTCGCCTGCTCGAGGGCTGCAGTGATGCGACGCAGGCCATGCGCGGGGTCATCGGCTCGGACGAGGCATACGACGCGCAGGTGCGGGCGTCGGGCCAGCAGTTCGTGCAGCACGAATCGGCCGATGAATCCGGTCGCACCCGTCAACAACACGGTGCGGAAGGCATCGGGCGAGGTCGGTGCCGTGGGCAATCCCGCGTCGAGCAGATCTCGCAACGATGCCGCGAGCTCGGCCAGGTCCTCGCGGCACGCCCGGGGGAGCTCGCTCTCGACGAGAGGACGTGCGGACCCGCGTGACGGTGCGTGGCTTCGAACACGACTCGGGGGGGTCGCCCCGTCGTGCTGGGCTCCGTCCTGCGTTCGAGCGAGGGCGAGCGGGTGATCCTGGGCTTCGTCCTGCGATCCGTTCTGCGATCCGTCTTGGGATTGGGGCGGGCCGAAATGATCTTCGCGTGGGGTCGCGAACACCGAGGGGCGCATCGTCACGGACCTCGCTTGGGGACTCGGCGGGGTGCCTTGGTTCGATGCGCCGTTGGCCGAGGCCGAGTGTTCGGACGCGGTCGAATCCGCGGCGGGCGTGCTCGTGTCTTGGCCACGCAGAACGGTGAGTGCCAACGACCGGGGGGTGGCGGTGGTCATCAGCTCGAGGGCGCTGACCTGGACGTTGTATTGGGCACCGATGAAGGCGGCCAGCTCGGCGACGGAGATCGAGTTGAGGCCGAAGTTGGCGAGCGGTTCGTCCTCGCCGATCTCGGCGTGTCCGCAGAGCTCGGCGACCTTGTGGGCAATCTGGGCGATGACGGTGCCTGCCGTTTGTGGTTTGGCACCTGCCACCTGCGGATTCATCCATCGCCCGAGTCGCATGTAGTCGGGGTGGCTGGCGGTGCCGGGCAGGCGTTTGAACAGGGCGGTCACGACATGGTCGACGCGCTGCATGGTTCGCATGGCGTAGTCGAGGTTGTGGATGACGAACGCGAGGCTGACGGGGGGCAGGCCGGTGGATTTCATCATGCGCAACACGTGAGCGTTGCGTGAGGCCATGCCGGTCTCGGAGATGGCAGCCACGTGGTAGGCGAGCGCGGGCAGACCCTGGTGATGGCGGGTCGCGGCGAGGCCATCCATGAAGGCATTGGCGGCACCGTAGTTGACTTGCCCGGGGTTGCCGAACAACGAGGTGACCGAGGAGAACAACACGAAGTGGTCGAGCGGGAGTCCGGCCGTGGCTTCATGCAGGTGGAGTGCGCCATGGGCCTTGGGCGCGAATACGCGGGCGATCGAGGCGGGGGTCAGATCGGTGAGCGGGTGGTCGTCGAGCAACCCCGCGAGATGGAAGACGCCGCGAAGCGGTCGGTCGAGGTCGGCGATGCATCGGACGACATCGGCTTTGCAGGCGACGTCAGCCGGGACGATCGCGATCTCGACGTCGGGGAATCCGTGGGCCACACCGCTCTCTTGTCGCACCCACTCGACCGAGCGACGCCGCTGCGGATCGCGGTCGAGCAAGGTGAGGTGGCGGGCACCGCAGGCCGCGAGGAAGGCGAGCAGGCGCAAGCCCAAGCCGCCGAGTCCCCCCGTCACGAGATAGGTGGCACGCGGGTCGAGGAAGGGCCGGGCATCGACGACCCGGAGCTCGTCGCTCGCGCTCGTCTGTGCGCTTGCCTGAGCACTTGCTTGGGCGCTTGCCTGGGCGCTTGAAACAGGCGCTTCGAGGATGAGCTTGCCCTCGTGTTGGCCATGCATCATCGAGCGCAAGGCCTCGGCAAACTCACCATAGGCGAAGCGGGTCACGGGCAACGGCGGCAGGGCCCCGGTCTCGAGGAGATGCAAGCTGGCGCGAGAGAGCTCGGCGCACAGGCGAGGGTCGTCGACCATCAACCGATCGACATCGATGGCCAAGAAGCGCAGGTTCTTGCGAAAGACGGCGAGGTGAATGGGGCGATCGGCGTAGATATCGACTTTGCCGATCTCGCAGTGACGCCCGCCGGGCCGCAACGCCTGCAAGCAGAGGGCAATGTGATGACCCGAGAGCGCGTTCAAGACGACGTCGACCCCCTGGCCTCCGGTCGCCTGCATCAGGTCCTCGTACCAACCGTGACTGTGCGAATCGAACGCGGCTTTGACCCCGAGTTCGAGCAGTCGGGCTCGCTTGCTCGCCGAGCCGGCCGTCGCGTAGATCTCGGCGCCCACGTGACGGGCGAGGGCGATCGCGGCTTGGCCCACGCCGCCCATCGCCGAGTGGATGAGCACGCGTTCGCCGGGGACGAGGCGGGCGAGGTGGATCAACGCGTAATACGCGGTGACATGGACGGACAGCACACCCGCGGCCTGACCGTCGTCGAGCGGGGTGGGCTTGGTGAAAGCCGTCGCTTCGTTCGTGATCACGCGATTGGCGATGCAGCCCCCCTGCATGAACACCACCGGGTCGCCCACGCGATGGCGGGTCACGCCGTCACCGATGCGGGTGACCACGCCGCTCGCCTCCATGCCAACCTCACGACCCAGCGCCGAGCGTTCGAAAGAACGTAGTGGCAACAGGCCGAGCGTGACCATCACGTCGCGGAAGTTGAGAGCCGCCGCGGCTACATCGATTTCGACGTCGTGCGTCCCGAGGGTGGGGAGTGCATAGGTCTTCATTCGGAGACCGCTGACCTGACCGGGGGCTTCGAGGCACAACCGGTACGGGCCCGATCGATCGGACGGGATCGTGGGCACGTCTTCGGTGAGGTCGACGATGCGCGGGACCCAGATCTTGCCCGAGCGAATGGCGATCTCTCGCTCGCGGAGGTCAAGGTGAGCAAGCCCGGAGAGCATGGGCAGATCGCCCGGCTCGGCAATGTCGACCAGGCGAACCTGCAGTCGCGCCTGCGCGGGGATCTCGAGCGCGAGACAGCGGGCCGCCCCCCAAAGCGCGGCATGGCGCGGGGCGTGGACGTCCATCACCGCACGTCGGGTGACCACCGTCATCGTGCAAGGGGTCGACGCGCGGCCCATGCGGTGTGCGATCACCTGCTGCATGAACGCAACCCAGCGGGCGACGAGGTGCTCGCCTGTGGGATCGTTCGGATCGTGCCCACACACCCAGTCGATCGCGGCTACGTCGGCGACGGCTTGGCCATCGTGAATCGATCCTGGGATCGACCCTAAGGTTGTGCTCTCGACCAGGGCTCCAGGTTCGGCGATCACCCACCGCGGAGCCGGCGGACACACGGGGTCGAGTTGCCAACCGGGCGCTTGCAACAAGGTGCTGTGGCGATCGGTCCGGAGTTGGTGGAAGCCCGGCGGCGGCTCGACATGTTCGCCCTCGCCGTGCACGACCAGCACCAGGGCACCAGCCACGCCGAGCCCCGCCAGCAGCTGCCAGGCTTGCGGTCGATCGGCGAGGGTCTCGTGGTGGGCGACCACGAGCTCGGCCGCTCCACGCCGCAAGAGACCCGTGTCGAGATCGACCCCCGCGGGATCCTGGGGATCGGCGGTGGCGACCCGCAGCGGGAGGGCATGGTGATGGAAGGCCTCGTAGGCTGCGCGAGCCTCTTCGTCCGAGGCACACACGAGCCACATCTCGGTGGGCGTGTTCGCGAGCTTCTCGATGCTGCCTGCGAGCAAGGTGTCTTGCGGCTTGCGGTGGCCGGCCCACTCGACGACGTGGCAGATCCGGGGTCCATCGACGAGCGAGGTTTCGAGCGCATGGGCGAGTGCCGCGAGATCGAGGGGCCCATTCAGCCCCGGAGGGGCGTGCGGCCGGGGTGGCAGAGCTGCGAGGATCGGCGAAGCGTCGTCGATCGACTTGGGCTGCCAACTCACTCGGTGCTTGCTCGAACGCAGCTCGCTGCGCTTCGGATTGGCGTGGAAGCTGGTGTAGCGACCGAGGTGGGCGACGAGCTGCCCGGTGGCCCCATCGTACAAAGCGAGGCTGCCACAGACCTGTTCGCCGAGCGGCAACGTCAACTGGCCCTTGTCGTAAAGCCGGCTCGCGTCGTCGGGCGGGGTGAATCGGCACAGCAGGCGGGCCGACGTGGGGGCTTGGAAGACGGTCAGATCGAGCGCCTGCTGAGGCACGGCCGAGAGGTCGGACGTCTGCATGAGGAAGTAGAGAAACGACTGCAACCCGCCGTCCATCAACGAGGGGGGCAACACGTAGCCGGCGGCACGACCTTCGGCCCACAGCGTCTCGTCCATCGAGAGATCGAGCAGCAGCTCATGGGTCACCGGATCGACCTCGACGCGGGTTACGGTCTGGAAGTACGGGCCATAGTGAAAGTGCTCGCCGAGGACCGCATCGAGATGCTCGTAGAAGTCGCCCGCCACGGCGAAGCGCGTGGGTTGAAAGCGGGTCCGGTCGATGCCGCTCACGTGGTCCTCGACGCCGAGCGCGGGGCCCTGGCGTCGTTGTTGGTTCAGCCGACGCACGGCACCACAGCAGTGCAAGGTCGGGGTCGCGTCGGTCTCGAAGGCGAGCGACACGATCTCGAACGTGAACTCGTCGGCGACGTCGCTGGTCGGCTTCAAGATCGTCTGCAGGCGCACGGGCGTGTCGTGGATCGGGCACGGGCGGCGAAACTCGAGCGCCTCGAAGTGCACGGGCGCACCACCGAGCGCCTCGATCACCATCTCGATGTAGCCGGCGGCGGGCATGACCGCGATCTGCTGGACCCGATGATCGACGAGCCAAGGGAAGTCCTTGGCCCCCAAGCGAACCTCGAACCGGGGGGAGTCACCCGGGAGCTTGCGACCGACGAGCGGGCCCCATGAATACTCGCCTTGTTGAACAAAGTGCGTATCGTCGATCCCGCGATCGAGCACGGTCTTTTCATCGCGCGGGTGACCCGGCCAGCGATGCGTCATGGCCTTGGGCTGTGGATACTGGGCCGCGAAGTCGAGCTCGATCCCGGCGCCATACAAAGCACCGAGCGCCTCGTGAAAGGCGATGCGATCGTCCGTTTGGCGACGCAGGGTCGAGACGCAAGCCGGCACGGTCGCGGAGGTCTCGAAGCATTGCAGGATCGCCGTCCGCAGGACGCCGTGCGGGGAAACTTCGACGATCACCTCCGGGGTGTGGTCGCGTTCGAGGGTCCGCATGGCCGCAAGAAAGCGCACGGGCTCGCGGACGTTCGACCACCAGTAGTGGCTATCGAGCTGGTGCTGCACTTGGCCCGTCACCGACGAAACGAATGGGATCTCGCTGCACCACGCCATATCGTCGAGGAACGACAACGCCTCACGCAGCTCGCCCTCGAGCGGATCCATGGCGGCAGAATGGAAGGCGATGTTGCCCGCGAGGAGCCTGGAGGGCAGTTTTTGGCGATCGAGCTCAGCCTTGATCGACTGCAGCGCGCCTTCGGGACCGCACACCACCGTGGCAGCGGGCGCATTCTCGCAAGCGACCGCTACTTGGAGCTCGAGTCGTTGGACCAGCTCCTCGACCACGGGTCGGGGCATCCCGATCGCCAACATGCGGCCCGACCCCGCCGTGCGCTGCTGCAACCTCGCGCGGTGGAACACCAACCGTGTCGCCTGGGCGAGCGACAGCGATCCACTCGCGTACGCAGCCGCGACTTCCCCTGCGCTATGGCCCACGACGGCTTGGGGGACGACTCCCCAGGTCTTGAGCAGCTCGAACAGGGCGACCTCGATCATGAAGACGACCGGCTGGGCCAACCGACACTCGTCGAGCTCCTCTTGGCTGCCGTCGTGAGCCGCATCGCGCAACGACGTGGCCGACGACTTGCGCCATTCGTGCTCCACGGCATCGACCACTCGGCGATAGACCGGTTGGGTCTCATACAGCATTCGACCGCATCCCGCCCATTGCGTGCCCTGGCCGGAAAACACCATCACCCCGCGAGGGGAGACCTCAGGAGCGGTGAAGGTGGGCGTGGGATCGGCCACGAACGCACCGAGCTTGGCGATGAGATCGTCGCTCGTTTGCGCGGCGAAACTCGTCCGCACCGGGAAATGCGTGCGGCGACGACCGAGATTGCCGGCCAATGTGTACAGATCGCACGGGTCGGTCTGCAACGCGTCGCGCAGGCTCGCGGCCGTGCGCACCAACGCTTCGTGGGTCCGCGCCGAAAGGGGGATCATCGCTCCTGCCGTGGGCGACAGGGGAATCGAATACCGCCGGGGCGATGGCGGGACGTATTCCTGGATCAGGCAATGCCCATTGGCCCCACCAAATCCGAACGAGTTGATCCCGATCGTTACAAGACGATCGGGGAACGCCTCGCAAGCGGTGGGAACGAACATCCCGTGACGATCGAAGTCGATCTCTGGATTGGGCACCACGAAGTTGCGCGAGATCGGAGCGAAGGTCCGGCGCTGCATCATCAAGACGACCTTGAGCAACGAGGCCGCAAACGAGGCCGCCTCCATGTGCCCGACGTTGCTCTTGACGCTCGCCACCCGCAGGGGCCCGTCGCGATCGGGTCCACCGAACAGTTCGCCGATCGCATTGCCCTCGACCCGATCGCCCACGCGCGTGCCGGTGGCATGCGCTTCGACGTAGTCGACCTGCCCGGGGCTGATGCCCGCCCGCTCGCACGCGCGGCTCATCAGCTCGATCTGCGCGTGGCGAGTGGGTGCTGTGATCGTACGGCCTTGCGCGAGGCCAACCGCACCATCGGCTGCGCCCGCCGTATTGACGACCGAGGCCAGGATGAGCCCGTGCACGTGATCGCCATCGCGCAATGCGGCGGCCAGGGGCTTGAGCAAGAACGCGAACACCCCCTCCGATCGCATGTAGCCATTGGCCCCCGCATCGAACGAATGGCATTTTCCATCCGGGCTGATGACCCCGAGTGCGCCGAATCCAGCACTCCCGAGGGCCGAGGCGAGGTAATTGGATGCCCCGACGATCGCCTGTTCGCACTCCCCGGACGCGAGCGAGAGCATCGCGTTGTGCAACGCCATCATGCCCGACGAGCAAGCGGTCAGGACCGTGGACGACGGTCCCATCAGATTGAAGTGGTACGAGATCCGGTTGGACAGCATCGCGAGACTGCTGCCGGTCACCGAATACTCGTTGGGACCAAGCAGCGGCCGCCAATTGGAGGCCGCGGAGAGCTGTGCCCCGACGAACACCCCGGTGCTGCTATTGCGCAGCTGCTGCAAGGACCATCCGGCGTGCTCGAAGGCCTCCCACGTGCACGTGAGCAATAGCCGCGATTGCGGATCCATGAAGCTCGCCTCGTAGGACGAGAGGCCAAAGAACTTGGCGTCGAAGTGTAGCGGCCGGTCTCCGCTCATCAAGCCCTCGTAGGGGCTGGCGAATCGACTGGGTCCCGGCTTCGCGGCGATCGGCTCGCGGCCCCGCCCGTAGCGTTCGCTCACCCGGACCTGAACGATCCTGCGTTCGCGGAGCAACTGCCAGAAGTCGGCATCGGTCAGGAGATCGCCCGGCATGCGATGGCCATAACCGACGATCGCGATCGCTTCTTCTGTCTGCATGAGTTGTCGACCTTGCAAAGTAGCTATTCGCCACGATCCCCGGAAAGCTCCGTTTCGGTGCTCAGAGCCGGGATTCGGCGTGTTTCAGGTGCTGTTCCGTTGGAGCCCGGCCACGCATTGGCCCAAGGACTCGCCGATCGAATGGGTGACGACCGCACGCTCGCGAAACCCCGACTGTTGCATGAGTCGAGCGTGCAGGGCGGGCAGGTTGTAGAACGGGATGCTGGGATAGAAGTGATGTTCGATGTGATAATGAATGTTGCGCGGCAGGACCAACCACCGCTGCCAGAGGGGCGGCACGGTGGTCCGGGTGAGGCCGTACACGGGATCCGTCGAGGGGATCGCCGAATGTTCACAGATCAAACGAATGTATTGCGCGACGATATGCCACGTGCAGTACGGGACGAGCCAATAGAGCGCGAAGCGAGACCAGCACCCCGCCCAGGTCACCACGCCCGCCGCGACGGCGTAATAGCTCGAGCGCAACACGATGTGGCTCGTCGAACGGTAATACAAGAACCCGCTCACGAACCCACGCACGATCCAAAACGCCCCCGTGACGAACGCCCCGCGCTGAACGAGCACGAGCAGCAGTTGTAGGCGGGTCTTGGGGAACCGCCACGACGGGAGCACCCGCCCTTGCGAATCGTGCGTGCGCCAGGCCCAGCGATTGCCGTCTTTGGGGCCGGCCAAATCGCGATGGTGCAGCCCGTGCACGTGGCGAAATGCATCGAGATTGAGGAAGGTCGGCCACGCGCACAGCAGCTCTCCGGCCCAGTCGTTGACGACTCGGCCTGCGAACAGGCGTCGGTGCACGGCGTCGTGGCTGATCACCGTCAGGGCGTGCTGCCGTGCACCGATCCACACGATGGCCAGCAGGAAGACGAGCGGATGCCACCATCGCTCCAACGCGACGATGGCCCCGACGATGCATAGCCACTCGATGGCGATCGTGGCGATCGCACGCCAGGGTTCCAACCGGGACAGCTCGCGGACGGTCGTGATGGGTAAGCGATCGGGAATGGGTCGTTCGAAGTCGTCGGCGTGCGAAACCGATGCACTCACGGAACGACCACCTGCCCGGGCTGATAGGGGAGCACGCGGTCGGCATTTACCCCGGAGTTGTCCCCGCGAACCCGGATCGCACGCCAGCGGTCGAGCTTGAGCTTGCGGACACGGAGATAGGCGATCGTCAGGCCGCCATCGCCCAAGACCCACGGGTTGTGCACGAGCACGTCCGGGCGAATGTAGCGACCCGACATGCCCAGGCGCTTGTCGTGGGTGCTCACATTGGGCAATGACCCATGCATGATGCGCTCGGAAAAGATCACGAACTCTCCGGCCTTCATCACCATGTTGCGCGGGTCATCGGGGCCGATCTCCATGTCCGGCTGCAAGATCCGGTCGCCGAACCGATCCGACTTGTTGTCCGCGTGTTTGATCGGATCGAACGTCTCCACCCGCATGGGCCGCAACCGCTTGTGGCTGCCCGGAACGAATCGCAGGCAGCCGTTCTCGAGGGTGGAATCGGTGATCGCGATCCACACGGTGACCTGAAACAGCTGGCCGGGCCGGTCCGGATGCAAGGTCGTCACCCGCATGGTCTCGTTGAGATATTCGGTGGCTTGATGCCACGCCGTTCCCCCCATCCCGGGGTATTTGGGGAAGAACTGGGTCCGCCACAGCAACGCCTCGGGGCCGATGAGCTGGGCCACGCGCTCCACGATGGCCGGCGATGCATACAGATCGAGCAAACTCCCGTCCTCGAGGTGTTTGTCGCGACCGTTGAGCCCGCGGCGCGCGTAGTCTTCGTTCGAAAGCTCGGTCTGCGTCCCGTCGGTCGTAGTGCCGAAGTATTCATACGAGTTCGCCGGGTAGGTACGAGACGGACTGTCGAATAGGTTCCACAGACCGGACGCTCGGGCAGCCATGTCTTCAGGAGGAAGCACCGAAAAGGGTCCGACGAATCCCTGGGTCCAGAACTGTTCGATCTGTTCGGGCGACATCCGCCATTGCGGGTCGACGGGGGTCGCCGCTTGGATCGGATCAGGGACATCGAGCGGGCACGGGACGTCGATATAGATTTTCTCGCGGCCCGACCCCAGGAACGTTTGCAGCATCTCGAGCGTCCAATCGAGCGGCAGGTTGTAGCGGATCCGGTCGGGCAGGATCGGATGCAAGAAACGAAGCTGGGACAGCGCGTAGCCGGCCAACAAAGGCCCCGTTCGGATGATGCGTTTTGGACGTTCGGCCCGGGCAGCAGCGGTCATGGCTCCCCTCTATGCGTGCCCTCGCCCGGGCTGAGGATCGCTGTTTCAGGCCACCCGCCGTAGGGCCTCCGCGCCCTCGTCCAACTGTGACGCCAATTTTGCCACCCTCGTCCGATCCGCGGTCCGAGCGCAGCTCAACTCATCTCAACTCAACTCAACTCAACTCAACTCATCACGGTGTTCGAAGGGGGGTCGAGCCCGGGTCTCGATAGGGCTCGAACGCAACCTCGGTACTCGGACGAGCGTTGTATTCGCGGAGTTCGGCTTCGGTAAATGCAACTGCGGATCCCCGACGAACATGGCGACGGACGAAGTCGAGGATCATCTGCCGAGCCTCCGTGGCCGCGCGCTGCCGATGCGGTTCCACGTCGGTCTGGAGCGCCGCTGCGAGTACGCCGTCCGGATGCTCGGGAGGTGGTGCTTGGACGTCGTCCCAGATCTGCAGGAGAGACGCTCGGCGATCCTCGCTTGGGAATTCCGGATTCGACCATGCGGAAAGGAGGTCACCCGGCAATCGTCGGCCTTGCTCGTCGAGTCGCTCGAGATAGATCTCGAAGGCGAGTTGTAGACGGAACTCGAACGTTCGCTCGAGGAAACCGGTCATCGCCGCCACCGGCGATGGAAGATACCCGTAGCGCCCAGATACCCCTACCACCGCCGCAGGTGAGAACGCAGGGACCGTACTGGAGAGCGGCGCCGTCCTCGGGTGGGTCACGGTTGGAGATTCGTTGAGTTGGTTTTGGTTGTCCGAATCGGACGCCCCTCCCACGATCGCGGCCGCAATCGATGCAGCCACCAACGCCCCCCCAATGACCGCATTGACGCCCAGAGACGGTTTCTTCGATTGCACGCACACCGCGACGGCACAAACCCCGATGCCCTTCACTTGAATCAGCGGATCGATGTCGAAGACGACGCTACCGTCGGGTCGAATGAACGCACTGAACCGTTCTCCGCCCATACCGCGATAGTCATATCCCCCACCTTCGCGAAGCCGTAGCCCCAGCCCCAGTGCCGCGGCCTGTTGTTGGGTCGGAGACTGCCGTCGCGCGAGCGGTGGGGTGACCACACCGGACGCATTTGGGCCGACTCCGGGTGTGGTCGGGCTTGGATTCGCGCACCCGGGCGAACCCGACGCGCACGGAGCCGTTGGCGGGGCCCGTCCGGGGAGCATGACGAGAGCATTGGGACCGCTCGGCTGCGCGGGATCGCCTGCCGGCCCACTCAAAACCGCGCCCGCGATGAAGAAGACGTAGGCCGCCAGCATGCCGAGTACCGTGCGGGGCGTACCGCGAATTCGCAAGTGATTCGGATCAAAAGGATGTGCGCGAAACCTGGTGCAAGAGACTGATTCCTCGAAGGGCGCGGTACGGGGACCACGACCGTGACGCCTCCTTCACCCTCCACCCGGGGCCACTTCGTTAGGCCGCACGCCGCAGCGCATCCGCGCCTTCGTCCAACAGTGACACCAATCTCGAAGGGGCGGCCACCATCGTCGTGTCCACCGTCAGCGCACAGCTCAACGTGCTCGCGTAGCTCGAGCAAGCAATGGTGCACCCGTGGTAGGGCAAGAGCGGCGTGAATCCATGGATCGCGGTAATGCGTTGGCCAACGATGGATAGCGGCCGATCGCTCCACGGTAAATAATTACATATGTAGGGTGGCGCGGCTGCGAATACGCGATCGAGGACGCTGCGAGGCAATCGAAACAATGCACCGAAGACCCAGTACGGAACTGCGCCCGTGCTCGCCATCACCGACGCGGTCCGCTGTCCCATCCCCCGGATCCTCGACGACGGTTCGTCCGGCAAACCACCGAGGGCCAATCGCAATGCACGACTTCGATTGCCGAGCACGACGGCGTTGCCCGGCGTTCGCCGACTCACCGGGCACAGGATCGCCGTCTCGTCGCGATCGCCCTGCACCGCTCGGTAGCGGTCGATCGCTCCCGTGGCCCACGCCAGCACGACGTCGTGGGTCGAAACCCCGTGAGCGCGTGCGAGCGTTCGCAAGTGCCCGTGGTCGAGACCGAGCGCGAACCGATGAGTCTCGATCGTCGTGCTTCCGGGGTGGGTTGCGCGTGCGCGTCCGCTCGAGCGACGTTGCTGCAAGAAGCGGCTCACGGCCCCGCGCGGGCTCCATCCCCCCGTCTCCGGCAGGGTCGGCTTGCGATCGTGGGCGAGGCTCGGATTCATCGCATGCAGATCGCGAGGTCCATCGTCGCCGGCCGAACACAAGGCTCCGAGCAGATCGAGCATCCCCTCGCCATCCGTCAAGGCGTGCTGCCAGCGGAGGGCGAGCCCATACACGCGCCCATCGGCTTCGCCGTCACAACGATCGCTGATGATTCGACATTGCCACCCGGGACCGTCTGCGGGGAGCCGATCCCACCACGACGATCGTCCGAGCACGTCGGCGTGACTGCGTAGGGTCGCGTCGTCGTCCCATGTCACGATCGGCTCGCTCGCGTCCGATCCCGTCTTCCAAACTGGACCCCGAGCGCCCGCGACGAGCCGCTGGCCGAGCCGCGGATGGGCCACCACCGCGGCCCGGAGCAATACCTCGAGCGCAGCCCGCTCAGGGGGTCCTTCGAGCTCGAGATACGCTCCACAAACCATCGGCCGGGTCGGATACCGCTGCGCTATCTCCCAAAACAGGCGATCGTCGTCTACGAGCGGTTCTTCGGTCACTTTCACCAGCATTCGTGCGGTGTGCCCGAGCGTCAATGTGCCGAACTGGACCGCCGCCCATTGCGGAAGCGGTCTAGTACTCGGTGCCGGAAGTTCGTAGCCGGTTATGCACGGCACTACGCCACGATGGCTGCGTTGCTCGACGCTCACCGTATTCCCGATACGACTCGGTCTCGCGCCTTGCCCTCGC
>Ga0315912_10003955_pt1 | contig 14347 bp, 13 predicted proteins | sample VfabasoilMG_FD_204469 | JGI IMG/M metagenome (GOLD analysis project Ga0315912, IMG submission 204469) | Garden soil microbial communities collected in Santa Monica, California, United States - V. faba soil | ecosystem: Environmental > Terrestrial > Soil > Garden | place: USA: California... | reverse complement strand
CTCAGGCCTGGTGCCGGCCGAAGAGCAGGCTGACGTTGTGGCCGCCGAAACCGAGCGAGTTGCTCACCGCGGCCCGCACCGGCATGGCGCGTGCCTCGCCGGGCACGTAGTCGAGGTCGCATCCCTCGCCCGGCTCGATGTGGTTGAGCGTGGGATGCACGATGCTGTCGGAGATGGACCGCACCGAGGCGGCGGCCTCGACCGCCGCCGAGCCGCCCAGCAGGTGGCCCAGCATGGACTTGGAGCTGGAGACCGCGAGCTGGTGCGCGTGCGGCCCGAAGACCCGGTGGATGGCCCTGGTCTCGACGATGTCGTTGTAGTGCGTCGAGGTGCCGTGGGCGTTGATGTAGTCGATGTCCTCCGGCCGCAGCCCGGCGTCGCGCAGCGTGAGTTCCATGGCGCGCGAGGGGCCGGCCGCATCCTCCTTGGGCTGCGTGATGTGGAAGGCGTCGGCGGAGGCGCCGTAGCCCAGGAACTCGGCGTAGATGCGCGCACCCCGGTCGAGCGCGTGCTGGCGCTCCTCGAGCAGCAGCACGCAGGCGCCCTCACCCATCACGAAGCCGTCCCGGTCCTTGTCGAACGGCCGGGATGCCGCCTGGGGATCCTCGTTGCGCGTCGACAGCGCCTTCATCGCGCCGAAGGCCGCGACGGCCTGCGTCGAGATGGGCGCCTCCGAGCCTCCCGAGAACACCAGGTCGGCCTCGCCGTACTGGATCGTGCGCAGCGCCATGCCCAGTGCGTGGCCGGCCGAGGCGCACGCCGAACTCGTCGCGAAGTTGGTGCCGCGCAGGCCGAAGCGGATGGAGATCTGTCCGCTCATGGCATTGGGCATCATCTTGGGGATGAAGTGCGGCGAAGCGCGCCGCGGCCCGCGTTCGAGCATCGTGACGTGATGGGCCTCGATCGTCACGATGCCGCCGATGCCCGTGCCCATGATGCAGCCGCAGCGGTCGAGGTCCAGCGCGTCGAGGTCGAGGCGCCCGTCCTGACGGCAATCCTGTGCCGCCATGAGGGCGTACTGCGTGAACGGGTCGAGCTTCTTGGCCTCCGCGCCGAACACCTCGTCAGGCGAGTAGTCCGCCACCTGCGCGGCGAACTGCGTGCGGTAGTCGGTCACGTCGAAGTAGGTGATCCGGCGGGCCGCACTGCGGCCGTGGATCAGCCCCTGCCACGTGTCCTCGAAGCTGAGTCCGAGACCCGTGACGGCACCGAGGCCGGTGACAACGACGCGACGACGCTGCATGGAGCTAACCGGTTCGTTGCGGTCAGCCTGCGGCCGCGTGGTTGGCGATGTAGGTGACCGCGTCACCCACCGTCTGGATCTTCTCCGCCTCTTCGTCCGGGATGCTGATGTTGAAGTGGTCCTCGAACTCCATCACGAGTTCCACGGTGTCGAGCGAGTCGGCACCCAGGTCCTGGATGAACGAGGTGCTGGCGCTGACCTTGTCCTTGCTGGCCCCCATCTGCTCACAGACGATGGCGACCACCTTTTCCTCGATCTCCTGCGTCGAAGGCACCTGTTGTCTCCGTGATGAAGCGGCAGGGTCGCCCGTCGGGGGCACCTGGACCCTGCCATGAAACGGGATAGTTTGACGAGGCCCCGGCTCAAGTCAAGCCGGCCAGGCGGCCTCAGAGGGACATGCCCCCGTCGATCACGAGGGTCGTCCCCGTGATGTATGCCGCGGCCTCGGAGGCGAGGAACAGCACGCCCTGCGCGATGTCCTCCGCGGTCCCCAGCCGACCCAGGGGGATCTTGGCGAGGCTCTGCTCCTTCACCGCGGCGGGCAGGCTCTCGGTCATATCCGTCTGGATGTATCCAGGTGCGATGGCGTTGACTCGCACTCCGCGGCCCCCCAGCTCGGCCGCGAGGCTGCGGGTGAGGCCGAAGAGCCCGGCCTTGGCGGCCGCATAGTTGCTCTGCCCCGCGCTGCCCATCAGCCCGACGATCGACGAGACGTTCACGATGCAGCCCGACCGCGCCTTCATCATGACCTTCGCGGCAGCCCGCGCGTAGAGCAGCGCTCCCTTCAGGTTGATGTCCAGCACCGTGTCGATGTCCTCGTCGGACATGCGCATGAGCAGGCCGTCGCGCGTCACGCCCGCGTTGTTCACGAGGAGGTCGAGGCGACCCCAGGTCTCGACGACGCTCTGCACGATCTGGGTCGCGCGTGCGCCGTCGCGTACGTCGGCGCCGAAGGCCAGGGCCTCCGAGCCGGCCGCTCGCACGGCGCTCGCGCCGCGTTCGGCCGAGGCTTCGTTCGTGGCCACCACGGCCACGCGGCAGCCTGCGCGCGCGAGCGCCTCTGCGGTCGCGGCACCGATGCCGCGCGATCCGCCGGTGACGAGCGCGGTCCTGCCGGACAAGTCGGTCATGGGTCAGCTCCCGGGGGGCGGGTCTTGCGGCCACGGCGTGAGGGCGTCGAGGTCGCTGGCCTTGGCGCAGCCGGTGGCGAGCGGCGCGGGTTCGTAGCGCCGGAGCATGTTGCCGAGCTGCCGCTGCGGCGCCGGTTCGAAGAACTGGCGGATGCCGCGTGCGAGGAGGCCCTCCATCGACTGCTGCCAGAGCACCGGCGAGGTGATCTGCCGTCGCAGCTGGTCGCGGATGAGGCCCGGGTCGGTCGTGGGCTGGGCGCTCACGTTCATCACCACCGGGACCCGTGGTTGCCGGATGCTCGTGCCCTCGAGTGCGCGCGCCAGGGCGTCGCTCGCCGACTGCATGCACGGCGAGTGGAAGGCGCCGGCGACGGGCAGCGGCACGGCCTTGCGGATGCCGTGGCTGCCGAGCAACGCCTGGGCGCGCGCGAGCGCGTCCTGCGTGCCGGCGATGGCGACCTGGCCCGGCGCCAGCAGGTTGGCCACGACCAGCACGCCGTCGCCACGCGCTGCCTGGCAGAGCGCGGCCGCGGCCTCCTGGGTCGCGCCCACGAGCGAGAGCATGCCGCTCTGGCGTTCCTCGGAGGCGCGCTGCATCGCCTGGCCGCGCGTGCGCACCAGGCGCAGGGCGTCCTCGAGCTGCAGCGCGCCGGCCCACGTGAGGGCGCTGTACTCACCCAGGCTGAGGCCGGCACAGGCCCCGATGCGCTCCTCGCGCAACAGGCCGCGCGCGGCCACCGCGCGCAGGGCGGCCAACGAGGTGGCCAGGATCGCGGGCTGGCAGACGTCGGTGCGGTCGAGTGCTGCGGCGTCCTGCCCGGCGAGGATGTCGCGCAGGTCGAAGCCCAGCACCTGGGCGGCGACCTCGAAGACCTGGCGCGCCGCGGGTTCGGCCTCGCACAGGTCGAGGCCCATGCCGAGCTGCTGGGCACCCTGCCCCGGGAACAGCAGCGCGCCCGTGGCTGCCGGGCCTACCACCGGAAACCCAGCGAGCCCCACGTGAGGCCGGCCCCGAAGGCGCACATGACGACCAGCTTGCCGCTCATGTCCGTGAAGAAGCCGTTGCGGCGGGCCTCGTCGAGCGCCACCGGGATCGATGCCGCCGACGTGTTCCCGTAGCGCTCGATGTTCACGTAAACGCGGCTCTCGGGCAGGTCGAGCTTCTCGCGCGCCGACTCCAGGATGCGCAGGTTCACCTGGTGCGGGATCACGCCGCCCAGCTCGAGGTCGGCGTTGGCCGACATCTCGCCGCGCACCAGCTCCACCATCTTGCTCACGGCGAACTTGTAGATCTCGCGGCCGTGGATCACGAGCTTCTGCTTCTGCTCGTCGATGATGTCGTGCGTCACGGGCAGCTCGGCCGAGCCGGCCAGCGTATACATGACCTCGTAACCGGACCCGTCGCCCGAGATGTTCGACGACCGCAGCTCGCCGTACTGGTGGCCGATGCCGTAGACCACGGCGCCCGCGGCGTCCCCGAAGAGGATGCAGGACGTGCGGTCAGCGTAGTTCACGATGCGGGAGAGCGACTCGGCGCCGATCACCAGCACCCGGTCGTGCGTGCCCGATCCGATGAAGCGGCTGGCGATGGAGCTGGCGTACACGAAGCCGCTGCAGCCGGCCGCCATGTCGAAGGCGGGGATCTGCCGGCAGCCGAGCGCGGCCTGCACCTTGCACGAGGTCGCCGGCACCTGTCGGTCGGGGGTGACGGTGCCCAGGATGATGAGGTCGATGTCCTGCGCCGTGAGTCCCGCGTCGGCGATGGCCTTGCGGGCGGCCTCGATGCACAGGTCGGAGGTGGTCTGACCCTCCGCCAGGATGCGCCGCTCCTTGATGCCGGTGCGCTGCGTGATCCACTCGTCGGACGTGTCGACCATGCGCGAGAGGTCGTCGTTGGTGAGGACCCGGTCCGGCACGGCGGCACCCGTTCCCAGGATGCCGAACGTCCTCGGTCTGCCCGTCGCCGTCATGCCGGCGCCGCCCCGCTGCCCGACGCGAGCTGATCGGTGATGCGTCGGGTCACGTCGTAGCGGATGACGTTCGTGGCGGTCTTGATCATGTTCATGATGGCGTGGGCGCTCGAACGCCCGTGGCCGATGAGCACCGGGGCGGTGACGCCGAGCAGCGGCGCACCGCCGTACTCGGCGTAGTCGAGCTGCGAGAAGGCCACGGCCAGGGCGGACTTGACCGCGGGATTGGGCGGTTGCGCGGCGAAGGCGGCGTGCACCTGCTCGGCCACGAAGGTCGCCAGCCCCTCGGCCACCTTGAGGATGACGTTGCCGACGAAGCCCTCGCAGACCACGACGTCCACGGCGCCGCTCATGATGTCCTGGCCTTCGATGAAGCCCTTGTAGTTCGTGCGCGAGGCCTGCAGCAGCTCGTGCGCCTCGAGGATGAGCGGATTGCCCTTGCCCTCCTCGGCGCCGATGTTCAGCAGGCCCACCGCGGGGTCCACGCGACCGAAGTTCCCCTTGGCGTACTCGCTGGCCATGATGGCGTACTGCAGCATGTGGATCGGCTTGCAGTAGATGTTGGCGCCGACGTCGATGACGGTGCACGGACCTTCGCGGGTGGGCACCGGCACGGCGATGCCCGGGCGCGAGACGGTGGGCAGGCGCCCGAGGATGAGCTGGGCGGCCGAGACGACCGCCCCAGTATTGCCGGCGGACACGAAGCCGGAGGCCTTGCCCTCCTTCACGGCCTTCATCCCGACCACGATCGAGGCCGAGGTCTTGGAGCGGATGGCGGCCGCCGGGCTCTCGTGCATCTCGATCACCTGGGCCGCGTGCAGGACCTCCAGCCGCCGCTCCAGCTTGAACTCCTCGAGCAGCGGAGTGAGGGCCTCACTGCGCCCCACCAGGATGAGGGTGGCCGGGTCGAGACCGTGCTGCAGGGCGAGGGCGACACCCTCGACGACAACCCGGGGTGCGTGATCGCCCCCCATGGCATCGACGACGATCTTCACGAAGCGAAGGCCTCGGTGTCAGGCGTCCAGGGCCAGGACGTCCCGGCCTCGGTAGAAACCACAGCTCTCACAGACGGCGTGGGGCACCTTCTCGGCGCCGCAGCGCTCGCAGGCAGAGGTCGCGGGTGCCTCCAGCGCGAGATGGGCTCGCCGCTTCCGCTTGCGCGCCTTGGACGTCTTCCGCTTCGGGACTGCCATGGGTGACTACGCTCCTGGTTCCGATCGTGGCCCGACCGGCGAGTTGTGCGACCCACGGCCTGCGCCGTGGATCTCGTGACCGAACGGGTCACTCTACCGGCTCGCCCGGCCGTGGAAAAGAGCTCACCGGCTGGCGCCGCCCGCCGCCTGGAGCACCGCCTGGAGTGCCGCCGGCAGGCCTTGGGTCACGCGCCCGCGCCCCTGGGCGAAGCTGGCGTTCCCACCCCCCTTGCCGTCGAGGGTCACGCACAGCCGCTCGATGATCTCGCGGGCCTGGAGGCCGGCTTTCTGGGCAGCCGGGCCCGCGGCGGCGAGGAAGCTCGAGCCGTCGTCCTCCGGGACGCCGACCAGCACGAGGTCGCAGCCGCGCTTCACGAAGTCGCCCATCAGCTCGCGCAGGCTCTTGACCGGGACGCCCTGGACCACCGTGGTGAGCACGCGCAGGCCCTGGTGGTCGCGCACGGCGGCGGCCAGCGTGGCTTCCACCTGCTGGCGGCGGCTGGCCTCGAGCTCGCGGCGCGTGAGCTTGAGCTCTTCCTGGGTGGCCTGGATGCGCTCCTCGAGCGCCTCGGGCGCCACCTTGAAGAGCGCGGCCGAGCGCTGCAGCCGAGCCGACTCCTCGCGCAGCAGGGCCAGCACGCCCGCTCCCGTGCGGGCCTCGATGCGGCGGATGCCGGCGGCGATGGAGGACTCGCTCGTGATGCGCAGCAGGCCGATGTCGCCCGAACGGCGCACGTGGGTGCCGCCGCACAGTTCGACGCTGTCGCTCCCGGCGGGGTGTCGCACGCGCACGACGCGCACGACTTCTCCGTACTTCTCGCCGAACAGTGCCATGGCGCCCAGGGCCCGGGCCGCCTCGCGTCCCATCTCCTCCCCGCTGACCGGCTCGTTGGCCAGGATCCAGGCGTTGACCCTGTCCTCGATGGCTTCCATCTCGGGGCCCGTGAGCGCGCGCCCGAACCGGAAGTCGAAGCGCAGCCGATCGGGCGAGACCAGTGAGCCGGCCTGGGTGACGTCCGCACCCAGCACGGCGTGGAGCGCGGCGTGCAGCAGGTGCGTGGCCGTGTGGTTGCGCGCGGTGGCCGCGCGGCTGACCGCATCCACCCGGGCGGTGCACGGTCCAGGTGCGGGGTTGCCCTCGGTCACGACGCCACGGTGCAGGGAGATCCCGCGCAGGCTGACGACGTCATCGATGTCGATGCGGAACCCGGGCCCCAGCAGCACGCCCCGGTCCCCCACCTGGCCGCCCCCCTCGGCGTAGAACGGCGTGCGATCGAGCACCACGACGACGTGCCGCTCCCGTTCGCCCGCGGCAGCCGCGTCGAGGTCGCCTGCCGTCTGCCGGGCGGCAGGGACTGGTGCCGTTCCGGCGGGGCTGCCCGCGGTTTCCGCCGCGCGCTCGCCGTCCTGTTCGTCGACCTCGTCGACCTCGTCCACGACGGCCAGGATCTGGGAGTCTTCGACGTCCAACTGGTCCCTTACGAACCGGGTGGCCTGCAGCCGGGTCGAGACCGAGGCCAGCGGGCCTTCGTCGAAGATCGAATCGGAGATGCGCGAGGACTCGCGCGATCGCCGCCGCTGCTCCGCCATGGCCTGCCGGTAGCCCTCCTCGTCCAGGCCGAGGGATTCGGCCTCGAGCAGCTGCTTCTGCATGTCCAGCGGCAAGCCGAAGGTGTCGTGCAGCAGGAAGGCTTCGGTTCCCCGCAGGCGGTCGAGCCCGGCGTCGCGAGTCTGGCGTGCCAGCACGGCCAGGCGCTGGGATCCGGACAGGAAGGCGCCCGCGAAGCGCTGCTCCTCGTCCGCGATCACGGCCCGGATGTGCGATTCGGCCTCGCGCAGCGCGGGCCAGGCGCCCGCCATGACCTCGACCACCACCCCGGCCAGGTCGGTCAGCCAGGGATGGCGCAGGTCGGCCCCGAGCAGGTGCCGGTCGAGCATCGCACGGCGCAGCACCTTGCGCACCACGTAGCCCTGCTTCTCGTTGCTGGGTTGCACGCCATCCGCGATGCAGAAGCTGGCCGCGCGGACGTGGTCGGCGATGCGCCGGGCACGGGCTCCGTCCGGGGTCCCGAAGGCCGTGTCCCGCCCGACGTGTCCGTGGATGGCTGCCATGATCGGGGCGAACAGACGGGTCTCGAAGTTGCTCGGCAACACCTCGCCGCGCTCGATTGATTCGATGACGCGAACCAGCCGTTCGAATCCCATGCCCGTGTCGATGTTGCGCTGGGGCAGCGGGACGAGCTGCCCTCCCTCACGCCGGTCGAACTGCGTGAACACGAGGTTCCAGATCTCCACCCAGCGCCGGCCGTCACTGCCCGGACCGGCGGGCGGGATCGGTCCGCGTTCCGGATGGAAGTCGAAGTAGATCTCCGAGCACGGGCCGCAGACGCCATTCGGCCCCTTCGACGGAGCCGAGGCCGGCCAGAAGTTCTCGTCCTCGTCGCAGCGGAAGATGCGCTGGCGAGGGAGGCCGATGCCGCGCTCCCAGATGGCGGCCGCGTCGTCGTCGTCCTTGTAGACGGTCACCGACAGGCGCTCGGGCGGCATGCCCAGCGTCTGCAGGAACTCCCAGGCCCAGCGGATCGCTTCTTCCTTGAAGTAGTCCCCGAAGGAGAAGTTCCCCAGCATCTCGAAGAAGGTGTGGTGCGACGACGTGCGGCCGACGTTCTCCAGGTCGGGCATGCGCAGGCACTTCTGCGCGGTCGTCGCCCGCTTGAAGGGCAGGTTCCCCTTGCCGAGGAACATGGCCTTGAACTGATTCATGCCCGCGCCCGTGAACAGCAGCGTCGGGTCGTCCTCGGGGACGAGACTGTCGGACGGGTAGTGCGTGTGCCCGCGCTGTTCGAAGAAGCGCAGGTAGGCGTTTCGGAGTGCGTCGGGCGTCATGGTCTCTCGGCCGGGCGGACGGATGGCGGGACTGGGCCGCCCGGCCGAGAGTGGACGCGCTCAGCTGCGGGCGGCCACCGCCTTGGCAGCGCTCCCGTTCTCGGTCGCGGCCGCTGGCGCTGGCTTCGGTCCCTCGGCCACGGGCGCGAGCCGTTCGCGCACCTTGGCCTCCAACTCCCGGAGAATATCCACGTTCTCCAGCAGGAAGTCGCGCGCTTTTTCCCGGCCCTGTCCGATGCGGGTGCTGCCATAGGAGAGCCAGGCCCCCGACTTGTCCACCACTCCGTGCTCCATCGCCAGGTCGAGCACGTCGCCCTCGTAGGAGATGCCCTGGTTGAAGAGCACGTCGAACTCGGCCTTGCGGAACGGCGGCGCCATCTTGTTCTTGACCACCGTCACGCGCACCCGGTTGCCGACCACCGTCTCGCCGTTCTTGAGCGAGCCGATGCGCCGGATGTCCAGCCGGACCGACGCGTAGAACTTGAGCGCGCGGCCGCCGGTGGTCGTCTCCGGACTGCCGAAGAAGACACCGATCTTCTCGCGGATCTGGTTGATGAAGATGACGCAGGTGCCGCCGCGCGAGATGGCGCCGGTGAGCTTGCGCATGGCCTGCGACATGAGCCGCGCCTGCAGGCCGACGTGCGAATCGCCCATCTCGCCCTCGAGTTCCGCGCGCGGCACGAGGGCAGCCACCGAATCGATGACCACGCAGGCGAAAGCGTTGCTGCGCACGAGCATCTCGCAGATCTCGAGCGCCTGCTCGCCGCTGTCCGGTTGCGAGACGATGAGGTTCTCGGTGTCCACGCCGAGCTTCTTGGCGTAGCTCGGGTCGAGGGCATGCTCTGCGTCGATGAAAGCACACGTGCCGCCCTTGCGCTGGGCGTTGGCGATGAGGTGCAAGGTGAGCGTCGTCTTGCCGGACGATTCGGGGCCGAACACCTCGACGATGCGCCCCTTGGGCAGGCCGTTGCCGCCCAGCGCGAGGTCGAGCGAGATGGAACCCGTCGAGATGCCCTCGACCGGCACGACCTGGCCGTCGCCGAGGCGCATGATGGCCCCCTGGCCGAACTGCTTCTCGATCTGCGCCAGGGTCAGGTCCACGGTCTCGTTGCGCGGGCTGCCCTCACGGGTGGGCTTGCGCGGGGAAGGTGCCTTGGCGTCGTTGCGGCCGGGTGCAGCCATGCTCGGTGTCTCCGTTGCGGTCTCGGGTGCGGGGTGTTCCAGGGGCATCCCGGAGGGCGTCCGGGAGGGCCGCGAGCTTGTCTCGGGCATACCTAACACCTGCTTAACATGTGGGCTGGGGGCGCTGCACGGCAATTTCCGGGATCTGCCCGGGGCCTGCGCCGCCCGGCCGACGGTGCGGCGGGCCTGGCGTTACGGCAGCGGGTCGGTCGGGCTGCCCGCGCGACGGCTGCAGGCGGCCCGCGACAGAGCCTGCGCGGCTCATCGGCGTCCGGGTGGCGCGGCCCCCCCTCCCGCTTCCGGCGTGCCCTCCTCGTCGTCGTTCTCGGCGCTCTCGGCCGCCTCGAGCACGCGCTTGCGGTCCGCCACCAGGAAGACGCCGCCGAGCAAGGACACCAGCAGGGACGTGATGCGGTAGGTCAGCGAGAGCGCGGCCGAGTGCCCGGCGTTCACGGACACCGTCATGAAGAAGTGCGTGAAGGCCTTCTCGCCGACGCCCCAGCCGGCGGGCGTGATGGGCAGGGCCGAGATGATCATGATGACCGGCACGATCGAGCAGTAGGCGCCGAGGCTCACGGCTTCCAGGCGCTGCAGGTCGGCGTATTCCTCCCTCACCTGCTCGGCCTGTTCGACCGTGGTGACAGCCGACCGGTTGGCCTCGATCGCCTGCATGCCGCCCTGCGCCATCGCGTCGCCGAAGATCTTGAGCGACAGGATGATGAGCATGTGCACGACGAAGGACAGCAGCAGCGCGACGACCATGGCGCCGATGCGGTGTCGGTACATCGAGACGGCCTTGTCGGCCTTGGCGAGGAAGCCGTCCTCGCCCGCCGGCTTGCGTCGGAAGCGCGCGAGCAACGGGCGCAGGCGGTCCTTGGCGCGGCGCGACAGCACGAGCACGCTGCCCAGCGCCGACGCGGCGAGGAATCCGTAGATGCCCCAGGCCGCTTCCCCGAAGCGCTGCAGGTCGAAGGGCAGCACGACGGCCGCGATGAGAGCGAGTGCCACGATGCCGATGATGCGGTCGACGATCACCGAGACCACCGCGGCCGTGCGCTGGCCGGGATTCTCGCGCGAGATGTAGATGGCCTTCACGAGGTCGCCGCCCGTCAGGCCCGGCACCACGTTGCTGGCGAAGAGCCCGATGAAACCCAGACGCAGGGCGACCCAGGGCGTGCTGTGCAGGCCCACCGAGCGCATGAGGAGGTGCCAGCGCAGGATGGCCAGGCACGTGGCGGCGATGATGAGGCTGAGACCTTGCAGCCACCCCTCGCGGTCGATGCTGACGAGCGCGCCGCGGATCGTGTCCCAGCCGGCCGAGTCGATGACCCACCAGATGAGTCCCACCGCCACGAGCAGCTTCGCCGTGGTGAGCAGCGACTTGCGCGTCACGACACGGCCCTCACCTTGCCCACGGCATGCTCCACGGAGTCGAGCTCGCGCGCGAAGGCTCGGGCCACGCCGCGCAGGAACTCCTCCGGCGGCACGCGCAGGTCGCGCAGGCCGGCGGCCTTCACCGGCGCACCGGCGATGTCGACGTTCACGCCGAGGTGGATGAGCACGCCGCGCGGCGAGCGCGTGGCGACGGACACCGAGAGCTTCCCGTCCACGACGAACAGGTCGTCACCCTGGACATGCACCGTGACTCCCGAACGCGACGAGATCCAGTCGGCCGCGAGTCGTGCGAGCAGGCGCTGGGCCAGCACCCCCTCGCGCAGGCCGATCTCGCGGCGCTCGACGAGCACATGGGCCATGAGCGGGCTGTAGATGCTCTCGCCGGCCTCGGCGTCCTCCAGGTCCACCATGTGGTGGCTGGGGACGTCGGCCTCGGAGACGAACAGCAGGATGCCGTCCTGTCCGCCGGGGAGCTGCCGGTCGAAGAATGCCGTCGAGAGCTGCAGCCCGTCGTACACCGGGCCCGGCTCGAGATACTGGATCCTCACGGGGTGAGTTCCTCGCGGATGCGCTGGGCGCGGCGCCGGATGGCGGCATCGCTGGACGCGGCCGCCTCGTCGAGCAGGGCGGCCACGGACGCTTCGCCGGCGCTGCGCCCGACCGCTTCGAGGCTGTCGAGCACGGCGAAGATGAGCACCGGGTCCGACTCGTAGGCCAGCGCGCTGCCGAGCCGCTTGAAGGCGGTGTCCGGATGCAGGTAGCGGGCCGCGATCAAGGCCTCCTCCCGCACATAGGCCGCTCCGTCGTCGCCGGCCTGCAAGGTGACCAGCACCAGGGCGTGCCGGATGGTGGCCGGCGCGATCTCCGCGAACACCTGCTGCACCGCTCCGGGCCGGCGCTGCCAGGCGCGCACGGCGGTGACGGCCGCCAGGTCGATGGCGTAGCGCGCCTTCGACGGTGGGAACCGGTAGGTCCCGATGCGACGCGCGAGTTCCTGCATCTCGGGGCCGTCGGCCGTCGCCTCGTCGGCGTCGAGCAGCTCGAAGCGTTCCATCCAGGCGTTGAACTCCGGGGCCGTGACCGGGCTCGCCACGAGCGGATCGGACGGGATCTCCGCGGTCAAGGCCCAGGCAGCGCGCAAGGCCTCGCAGCGCACGATGGCCGCCGGGTTGGTCTGCACCTGGCGCGCGAGCACGGGGACGCTGAGCAGCGCCTCGGGCGAGCCCGGCGTCAGGTCACCGAGGGCGCGGATCTCCTCGGACATCTCCGCCAGCGAATCCTCGGGCAGCTCGCTCACCCAGAGTGCGCTCAGCTCCTCGATGCGAGCGCGGTGCTCGCGCGGCGAGGTGCAACCCGCCAGCCCGAGCCCCGCGAGGCAGGCCAAGCCGGCGGCGATCCGACGGCGCAGGAGGCGGGAGTTGGGCATGGAGGCGCGGGACACCGGGTTCCGGTCGGATTATCGGTGTGCACCCGGCCGCTTCAACCGCCGGATGCGGGCGTGGGGTTCCTGGCGCTCGGCCGCGCCCCCGGCCAGCGATGTGCAGCGATGGTGGAGGCGGCGGGAATCGAACCCGCGTCCCAAAGCGCCCTTCACCCGAGCCTCTACGTGCGTAGTCGGTCGACGAGTTGTCGCCGCGCGGGGCTCCGGCCGACAGGATCCGTCGCACAGCCAGTCCGTTGTGTCTCACCGGGTCCCGACGAACGGGCGGGATCCCGGCCAGCCTGCAGATGTCGTCCACGCGCGGCGGCAGGCGCACCACGCGCGGACGGGCTGACTAGGTCTTAGGCAGCCAGAGCGTAGCTGTTGTTGCCAGCTATGTTTTTCCAGGGGTTTTACGAGGCCACCTGGAACCTCGGCACGCCACCCGGGGAAGTCGGCCACTCGGTCGAAACCTGGTCGCCCCCCACGTCGCTGTTCACTGGCGCGGCATGCTAGCACAGCTCCGGCGGGTCGGCGCCCCGGGGCCGCCCCCCTCAGCGTCGCCGGTGCGCCTCGCGATCGATGTCGCGCTGGGCCTCGCGGCGCATGAGCAGCTGGCGCTTGTCGGCCTTCCGGCGCCCGCGACAGACGCCGATCTCGGCCTTGGCCCACGGTCCGTGGAAGTAGATCTCCAGCGGGACCAGGGTGAGGCCCTTCTCGCGGAGGCGCTGGTCGAGCTTGCGGATCTCGTCAGCGTGCAGCAGCAGGGTGCGCGAACGCCGGCCCTCGCTGCCGCGCGCCGTGTCGTGGCTGTAGGGCGAGATCTCCAGGTTGTGCAGCACCGGGACACCGTCCCGCAGCTGGACCCAGGCGTCGACCAGGTTGCCCTTGCCCTCGCGCAGCGCCTTGACCTCGGCGCCCTGGAGCACGAGGCCCGCTTCGAGCGTGGACACGATCTCGTAGTCGAAGCGCGCCCGGCGGTGGACGCAGACCGTCTTGCGCAGCGCTCGGTCGGCACGGGACATGGAGGGCCATTCTCCGCCCAGGGGGGCAGTCGGCAAGGCGCCTCGATCCCCGGCCCCGAGCGCTTGCGTCGCGGGGGAGCGACGGGGACAATCCCGCGCTCGCTGCCGTGCCGGAGTGGCGGAACTGGTAGACGCGCTAGATTCAGGGTCTAGTTGGGGTTAACCCAGTGGGGGTTCGAGTCCCCCCTTCGGCACCAAAGGCGGCGTCTGCCGCCGGTCGGGAGCGGCGGCGGAAGTCGCCGCGCGAGACCTCTCGAGGCGACACGGGTCGTCAGGCGGCTGGCTGCCGGGGCCACGCATCACCTGCCACGGTCCCGCGACGTGGCTCCCGGGTCACCGGTCGGGTGCGCCCGGCGTCTCGCCGTCCGTCGGCGGCGTCGCACCGTCCGAGGAGACTTTCTGCGCTGCGGCCTGCGCCGCCAGCAAAGCACGTCGGCTCTCCTCCAGCATGGCCGCCGCGTCGGGGTGACCGTGTCCGGTGGCGAGTTCCTCGATGAAGGCGCGCACCGCCTCCTCGTGTCGGCCTTCGGCCTGGTGCCAGACTCCCAGGTTGTGCAGGACGAGCGCGTCGTCCGGCCAGCGCTGCGAGAGCTGCCGTGCGGCGATCTGTGCCTCCTCCGCGCGCCCCAGGAGCCTCAAGGTGATGAAGCGGTTCACGTGCGGGAGCGGGTTGGCTTCGTCCAGCACGAGGGCGTGCTCGAAGGAAGCGAGCGCCTGCTCGCCCCAGGACAGCGCCGTATCCGGCGCTGCCTGCTGCATGCGCTGCAGCTGCGCGGCGCCGAGGTGGGCCCACAGGACCGGCGAGCCGGGAGCCACGGCCAGCCCGGCGCGGGCCAGGGCGAGGTCGTCGGACCAGACGGCCGCCCGCGCTGCCGTCACGGGCCCGAGCGTGGCGAGCAGCAC
>Ga0315912_10003954_pt1 | contig 14351 bp, 16 predicted proteins | sample VfabasoilMG_FD_204469 | JGI IMG/M metagenome (GOLD analysis project Ga0315912, IMG submission 204469) | Garden soil microbial communities collected in Santa Monica, California, United States - V. faba soil | ecosystem: Environmental > Terrestrial > Soil > Garden | place: USA: California... | reverse complement strand
AGCGACACGAGCAGCGTGAGTAACGAGATCGCGAGTGACCCCTGACGCTTGGCGGTCTGGAGCACGTTCTCCAAGCTGAGTTGCTGGGCTGGGCTCAGGAGATGGGGCGCAGGCTCGCGGGACCAAGCATCGAGCCGCAGGATTTCGAGCACATAGCTAGTCAGCGCTGGCGCATGCCTGGCGAGTTGCGCGCACAGTTGCCACCAGGTATCCGCTTCCTGTGGCCAAGCGTTGCCGATCTCACGCAGGGAACGCAGGCGCGCGCTCTCGTTGACTCGACCGAGACGAACCAGCGGCCCAAAGCTCGCTGGCACGGTGGGCGACACGCACCAGCGTTGAAACTGGCCCCGCACGGCTCGGACGTCGAGAAAAGCGCGCGCCCCGGCGCTTTGGGGGTCGAGCGTCCCGAGCCAGGCCACGTCGACGAAGGCTTGTTCGGGCATTTCCCAGGCCGCAACGCCGAGCACCTGCCAGGCAGCGACACGCAGTGTTGGATCGCTTTTGGCTGCGAGACGAAAGCCGCGGTCACGGAGCTGATCGAACAACACTGCCCAGTTGCCCTGCTCGAGCTGCGCCTCGGCATAGAGCTGCCAGAGTCGGCCGCGCCAACGGATGCCCCGCTGTCCGAGCGTCGGCCAAGCGAGGTCTTCGCTCAGTGCCAACTGTTGCAGTACCTCGCGGGGGCTATAGAAAAAGATCGACTCGACGAGCTCCAGCCCATCGCGGAGGCCGCTCAACCACCATTCCGTGAGCTCCAGCGTCGTCGCTCCGCCGCGTTGCCGGGAACTAAACTCGGCAACATGAGGTTCCGCCAAGTCCGGCTCTGGTTCAGGCAAGACTTGCGCGGTCGCGGCACGAGCGACGCTGGCACTTCCGTGCAATTTCGGCGCTTCGCGAAATTCTGGGAGGCTCAGTACGTCGCGCCAGTACTCAAAGGCGCCTTGGATGCGCTGATACTCGTGCGGTGCACGACTGGGCGGAAAGCTACGCAGCAGTCGCTGGCGCGCCGCATATATCTCGTCCATCGTCGGCTGTTCGGAAACACCCAAGATTTCACTTGGGTCGTCCGAGTCCGCGAGTTGTATCCGCCGCTCACTCATTCAGCGCTGGCAGCTGGGGTAGCAACGCGCTTCCAAACAATCGACCGCAGCCAAGCCGCTCGTGAAAACGTTGGGTTGCTCTTCGCCGCAGCCAGCGCTCAGGCCGCAACCCTCGAGATCGTCCCGACAGCTGGCATGCAGCGCCACGCAAGCCGCGACGTCGTCCTCGAAATTGTCGGTGACGCGCGGGGCCGATGCCCAGCAATCGTCGACGACGCACTGCATCTGCTTCAAGCAGAGGGTGTCCTTGTTGCACTTCAGCGCGGCGGGACATTGCTTCTTCACACAGGCTTGGCATTGCGCATTGCCGCTGAAGAGGGGCAAAATATTGGCGAGGCCCTTGCCGGTTGCGACGGCCCCGCCGCCGACGTTCGGAGCGCCGCCGACGTTCGGAGCGCCGCCTTTGCCGGGATTACCGGCAGCAGCGGCGCCTGCGCTGGCGCCGCCGCTGCTCGTCATGCCGGCGTGCCGAGTGTCGATCGAGCCGGCGACCGAAGGCGCGCCCGCGCTCGAGCTGGGACCGCCGCCGAGCCCTCCGGCGGCACCGCCGATGTCCGTCACGAGACCTGCAGTACGCCCGCCGCAGGCGACGACGAGCAACCACCCCAGGCTCCACGAACGCGCACTTCGCATCCGCGACAAGATGCCATCTTCGAAAGCATGATTCAAGTCGCACCGCCCTCTGCCTGATCCACTGTCGGCTGCGCGAAGCGCAAAGCGGAGAGCGTCTACAAGCAACTCACGAAGGCGCCGACAACCGCCAAAGAGATCGCGCAAGCGCCGATCCTTCGAGAGTTCAAAGTATCGGATCGCGCCCGTCATCTGATTGCCGGTGGTAATGTGATCAAGCGTCGCTCGTTGAGCTATCGCTTCTCGCAAGCGAACATCCCTAAATGCGATCCGGGAAGCCCCTGGCGCCGGCTGCAAATTCAGCTACTCTGACCCCAACGCGGCAGAGCCAATGAACAGGGTTCAGGGAAGATTGGGTCAATGCGGCGGCGAAGCCGGAACTGCGCCTACTCCGCAGGTTCGCCCGGCAGGTACAGCAAGCACAAGGGCTCAAGGAACCACGTTGAGAAATAGTTGCGGACAGTTCGGTGGTTTTGGCCTGAGCGCCGGTTCACTCTGTTTGGTAGCGTTGCTCACCTCCGCAGCCTGCGGGGGTGAGGCACGCGATCCACACAACACTTCGAGTACCGCGGGCTCGGGTTCGTTGCCGACAGGCGACAACGGCGGCGCCAACTCGAGTGCCGGTGCGCCCGCCACTCCCGCTGGAGGAGGCCGCGACACCACCGCCAGCGCTGGGGCGACCGGCGGTATCTTCATGCTGCCCACGGTTGATCCCGCAAAGGTCCCGCAATGCTTTCAAGAGCTGGCAGCGGGCAGCTGTACCCAGGCGATTGTCCGCTACTACTACGATCCCACCACGAAGAAGTGCCAACAGTTCTCGTATACCGGCTGCAACGGCAACGACAATAACTTTGCCACCAACGCCGAATGCGTCAGCTTCTGCTTCGGCGAGCGTCAATGCCATTGCGATGACACGAACGATAAATGCAAGGTGGTGGGCGCGTGCACGGAATGCCCCATCGACCCGAATATCGCCGAAGGTGATGCTTGCGATAGTGCGGGGCTCGCCTGTTCGCAGCCTGGTGGCAATTGCACTTGCCAGGCCGACAGCGGAAAAGATCCCACGTGGCATTGCCGCGTGAAGGCACGCTGAGCTAAACGATGAACGGCTGGAAGCGGCCTCGGCGTCGGCTTGCTTTTGAGCTTACCGACGCTGCGGCGTGAGCGACATCCAGCTCGCGGTCGATCATCGGCTCGGTCCGCACATCGCATACCGCATCGCCAGTCTCGGCTACGCGGCAGTGCGCATCGCCCATCGCTGCCAAGGAGAATGTTCCTCGGAGCTCGTCGAAGCCGCCAATGCCACACCCGATCTCGCGTTCGCTTACGGGCGGCGCGCTGCACGTCACCTACGCCGAAGCCGTGACTACGACTGCGCGGCGCTTGCGCCATGCATTTCGCTGAACGCCCCAAAGCGCGTTGACGCGTGCTAGCGCGCTAACGAGCCAACGCAAAGCGCAGCGGAACATCGTCACTCATTGCGGAGGAGTTGGAGCATAGTAAATTCTCCAAAGTCACAGCGGTGTGCATCGACATGAATGGCCGCTGACGTGGCGGGATTCGCCATGCGCCAACGCGCCTGCCATGTTCGAGAGAAGACTTGGACTCTGCGTGTCGATCTCCGTTGACATATAGAGTAAACGCGGGGCAGAGTTGCGGTTAAGGTCAGAGGTAGCCTCTTCGTGCGTCCAACGCACGCGGCTGGTGGTGTGGAAAGGACCTCGAAGTGCAGGCGTTGTGACTGAGCTCATCGCAATGATGCCGTTGAGGGAGCTGGAGAGTTTGCATGCAAAATGACAGCGGGACTCTATCCTCGCCTGCCACCGCTCAGGGCGATCCCGCTGGCTTTCGCCTGCTCGTGCGCTCGATCGGCATGGCGGATCTGGCTCTCGTGCCTGTCTTACGCAGGTTGCGGGGGAGTTCGGATGCTGAGCTCGCGAGTCTCTTGTATCGGGCACCCGCGGAATTGGTCTCTGGCCTCACGCACCAGGCCGGAACGCAGCTGCTCGATGTGCTGCAACAGACTGGCGTCGAGCTCGAGCTCATGCCCGCTTCTGAGCAGTTCGAACCAGGTCAGGGGAACTACGAAGTTTCGCTGGCGATCAAAAAATTCGACCAGATGGCGGCGGTCATCGACGCAACCGCCCGGCTCGTCGGTTTGGATACACAAACGGCCAAGCGCGTCGTGTGCGCGACGCCAGCATTGCTGATTGGCCACGTCTCGCTGGCTACGGTGGATGCGTTGCGGCGACGCTACGCGCCGCTCGGCGTTGAAGTCGACTGCTCGATCACGTCGCAGGCCCGCTTCGATCTCTTCACGGAGTCACACGATCCTCGTACCCGACAGCTCGTGCAGCAATTGCTCGCGGAGGCCGGTAGCAGATCGGACGTTCGCGATGCCCAGTTAGTCGCGTGCGATCTCGACGGTCGCGTTGCCAAGCGCATTTGGGACGAACTGTCACGCCGCTCGGAGCGCGCGCAGATGGTGAACCGGGACCTCCATCGCTGCGACGTCATCGTCGAAAGGGCGCCGGCGAGCGAGGGCATGCTGTCGTATTTGGTCAACTCCTTCGGCATGCCAGCGCGAACCGCCGAACGAGTCGTGCAACAGACTCCATTCGTCTTGGCGGAAAATGTTTCTCTCGGCGCGACGAGCGAAATCCTCGCTCAGATCGAGGCACACGGAGGAAAGGCAGCCGGAGTACTGCTGGCTCAACGCAGATACGGGCTAAATGTCGGCCCCGGTGGGGATCGCCAGCTGGCGAAGGTCTGGATCGAGACCATTGCCGGGCGCGAGGCGTTGCCAGGCGGCTGCCCGGATTCGGTTCGCCTTCCGGGGCCACTCACGAAGACGCAGGCACGGTGGCTGCAGTATGAATTGAAGGCCATCGGCGTTCCGTCTCAGTTGGTGGAACGATGACTGAACCATCGATGTTGCACCACGTGGCCCTCGCCGAGGGCGGCAAGGTCTTGGCGTTGAAGGGCGATCACGTGGGTGCCCTACAGAAGTACCGCGAGGCGATGCATTTGGCGGTCGCGACGAAAGCGCCCGAGGTCTTCTTTCGCCATTATCTCGAGGCGGCACTCGAATCGCTCGAGCTGATGAAGGATTTCGATAGCGTTCTTCAATACTGCGACAAAGCCATCCAGCACTATGCCACGCGGCCTCCCGAGCATGAGCTCGCGACGCTCGATCTCGCATCGGTGCATCAGCGAAGGGCCGTGATCCTACTCAAGCTCGGTCGCACCGCGGAAGCACACGCGGGGTTCGTGGAAGCGCTGCGCCTCGCTACGCAGATCAACGCAAACCTCGAGCTATCGAAGGTGCTCCGCGCGTGGCTGGACCGCGGCTTGACCGTGACGCCAGAGCGCGTGTTGGCCGAGCAGCGACGTCTTCGGTACTTCTCAGTTCGTGCCGATTCGCTCCGTTCGACACCGCCCAATGCGACTGCTGAGTGTGACTCCACGATTTTAGCCGAGAGGGGAGCATAATGCTCGACAACCGCGTCTTACATATGACACCGGGTGAAGCCCTGCTGGATGTTCCGATGGGGGACATCATCATCAGGATGGCCAGAGCCATCGCCGATGCGCAGCTTCGCATGGACGAATTGGGCATGCAGACGGCCGTCGCTCTCGGCCAGTCTCGTGTCAACTTGGTGGACGCAGCAGGCGTCACCATCTCGAGGTCCCTGCTCGAACTCGGCTTTCTGCCGACGTTCTATCACTTCACCGAGACCACCATCGAGATCTTCGTCACCCTGTCGATCCGCGTCGAAGAATCCGAAACGCATCGTTTCGGGCTCAACTTGAACCTGCCAATCGGGGGATCGCAAGGACCCACGGGCACCACCGGGCCCACGGGAACCACAGGAACCACAGGCACGACGGGAACCACAGGCACGACGGGAACCACGGGAACCACGGGCACGACTGGAACCACTGGGACGACTGGAACCACTGGGACAACGGGCCCCACTCTGCTGGATCCATCAGACCCCACAGGCACCACCGGACCCACTGGCAACACGGGACCCACCGGCGCCACCGGCGCCACGGGAGGCACGGGACCCACGGCACCCACCGGACCCACCGGACCCACGGCGCCAACCGGCACCACCGGGACAACAGGCACCACCGGCACCACGGGGACAACCGGCACGACGGGCACCACCGGCACCACGGGGCAGACCACTCAGCAGGCGGGTATGTTCGGGCTCACCATCAGCTCGGAGACGACGCGAAAGTACAACTTCGACACCTCGGCCTCCTCGAAGGTCACGGTGAAAATGCTGTCGGTGCCGCCCCCAGCCGTCTTCCTGGACGTGATTCGCGACAACTTCAGAATTGGCGGCACCAGCGGGCCTACGGGCTCGACCGGCCCGACTGGCCCGACCGGCTCGACTGGCCCAACCGGCTCGACTGGCCCAACGGGTCCTGGTGGACCGGATCCGACCGGATAGTTGGGGGCCGAAATGCCAAACAGAGTTCTCACGGAACTGCAGCAAGCGCCACTCGCCGAGATGGTGCAGAAGCTCGGCATTGCGATCGCGCAAGCGCAGCTCGCCTTGGACCGCAACTCGGCAGAGATTGCGCGGCTGCTCGCCGATTCAGAAGGCGGAATCGATCTCAACGATGGGGTGGGCACCCGATCATTGATGGAGCTCGGCTTCGCTCCGACGTTCTATCATATCAGCGAGGCGACGGTCGAAGCGCGAGTTGCCTTCACCAGCAGTGAATCGGAGCAGTTTTCCATCGGAGCCGCCATCGGGGTCAATGTCGGGTTCTTCGCTGCGGCCGTCAATGCTTCGTACTCCGCCAAATATTCGTTCGATGCGTCGGCATCGAGCTCGATCAGCGCGCGCTTCGTCAGCATTCCGCCACCTGGCGTATTCAGCGAACTGCTGCGTTCCACCGTTCGTTCGAGGACCACGTAACCGCGAGCATATCCACCGGGATTTTGAGGAATTAGTATGGCAGTTGGACAAGATCTCCTGAACGTACCGATGGGCGACATGATTCGTCAGATGGCGTTCGCCATCGCCGACGCGCAGGTTCAGCTAGACGAAGCGAGCCTGCGCGTGGCTGAAATGATGAGCGGTCGACGCATCGAGCGCGACGCGAACGGTGCGCCGACCGGGGCAACGGTCGATACGCGCATCTCGTTCGGCGGCGAACAAGTCAGCATGATGGAGCTTGGGTTCAGCCCCAATTTCTATCAGTTCGTCGACACGCTGATCGAGGTCAAAATCGCGATCAAGATGAGCCTGGAGATTGCCTCGAGTACCACCATCAAGGGTGAGCGGAAGACGGCGTCTTTGACCTTCGGTAACGGTCGGGTGAACTACAGCGTGACGACTACGCCGATCGACGCCACGTACAGCACGAAGTACAACTACTCCATCGAAGGGTCGAGTCTCCTTCGGACCAAGCTGATGCCGATCCCCCCGCCGCCGATTCTGGAGGAACGGATTCGCAAACTGATCGAACCCGCAGGCTGAGAGGAAGGGCATCGAAATCATGTCAATCGGTGAAGAGTTACTCGACGTTCCGTTTGCCGAAATGGTCACCAGCTTGGGCTTGGCGATCAGCCGTGCCCAGTTCGAATTGGACCGCGTATCCTTACAGATCGCGCAGATCATGGCGGGGCAACCCTTTCAAGTCCCGAATGAAGACGGTTCGGGCACGCACGAAGAACGGGTGCTCGTGAACTTTGGCGGCGACGAGCTGTCCATGATGGAGCTCGGCTTCACGCCTTCGTTCTATCACTTCGTGGACACCATCATCGAAGTGAAGGTGTCGATCAAGATGGCCCGCGAAACGTCGTACTCCCGCAGCACGTTCAACGCGAGCTTCGATAGCTATTTCGCGTTTTTCGCGGCGGGGGCCTCGGTGAGCTCCGTGAGCGCCTCCTACGCAACCAAGTACAACTACAGCGCAGAGGGCTCGAGCCTGATTCGAACCAAGATCGCTCCCATCCCCGCGCCAGCCATTCTGGAGCAACGCATTCGCGCGCTGCTCGACGCAGGAAACTAGGCGTGCAACCAGCCTACCTCAGCTGGGAAGAGCTCGCTGACCCCGACGAGTCGGCGCACGACACCGAAAGCGTTCCGGTGGACGCCTCGGCGCTCGAAACCAACCCGCGCTTGAGCCAGCTTTCACGGGAGAGAGCTCGCATCGAGCAGCGCCTCATGGAGCTGCTCGGAAAGGCGCCCCCATCCGGGGAAAAAGCCAGAGACGCCGCGCGTTTCCCGATGCCGATTCACACGGCCGAGTCTCGCCTCGCAGACCGCAAGAACGCACGCGAACAAGACCTGGCACGCGCAGCCGCCCGCCGAGCGGCCGAGCGCGCGCGCATTGCGGCGGCGGAGGTAGCGAGCCGCGAGCAAGCGAAGAAGCAATACGAGCGGCTCTTGATTCAGGCGCAAGCACAGCGGCGCAAGGACGCGAGCGCTCGCCAAGAGCGGCATGGCGACTGGCTTCGCGCACTCCACGCACAAGACGCGATGCACGCGCGCTGGGCAGAACAGCGAAGCACCGCGCTCAGAGCAGGCAGCGAGACCAAACGTCGAACGCAGGCGCTCTTCGAGCAGCACAGCCAAGATCTGCGAGAGCGAGCTTTGTCTCGCCGCCGCGAACAGCGCGAGGCAGAGGCTGCATTGATGGCGCGCCTCGATCGACGTCAGCAACGCGACCACTCGCTAGATTCGCGGCCCCGCGCCGGACGGCAATCCGGCGCGAAGGAGTTCTGATGCCCACGCCCGAAGAATCATTTTCGACCCTGGACGATTTTCTGCTGAGCCTTGCCGACGGGGTTACCCAAGCCCAAGCGGAACTGACGCGCTCTGGCGCGCTGGGACCGGCGGGACAAAAGTACATCTATCAAGTGCCGCGGGTCGATTTCGAGCTGCGCATGAATCTGCGCGTGGTCGATGACCAGGCGCTGTCGCAACGCTACCGACAACTGCGCCCCGCGCGCTCGAACGACAAGCATTTGCTGTTCAAGCCGCTAGCGCCAGAGGAGACGTCGTCGACGTTGGAAGTAGCCGCGGTCATCCGCGGAGCGTTCGTTGCCGTACCGGCCAACGGCGGCCTGCCGCCCTTGGTTTTCGACATGCGACTGGACACCCGCGACTCCGCAGCCCATGTCTTGCAGATTCAGGTGCGCAACGCGGCGGGCGAAGCGCTGCCTGGCGTCGAGGTGCAAGTCAATCTGGATCGCGAAGAGAGCGCGTCGCTCACGGCAGCGATCGGGAAGACGTTCAAGCTGTCCGCGGGCACGGGCTTCAGCAGCGGTGTCGTCACCACGGACGCTCAGGGCCTGGCGACTGCAACGCTGACGGTTAGCCCCGATCAGACCCCCTGTCTGCTCGCGCTCGTGGTCGATGTCGCGGATCAGACGGAAATGTTGGTCTACGAGGTGAAGCAGTGAAATTCAGTGGTCGAGTCACCTCTGCCGACGATGTTCCGCTCGCTCGAGGAACCGTCGCGATCGTTGGCCCCGCGGGCGTGGTCGGACGCGGAGTGGTGAGCGCGGGCAAGTTTTCGCTGAGCGCCGAGCCGAGCGCCGTTTGGGGTCTGACGATCGACGACCGACCGGTGGCTTGCCTGGTCGCCTCTTTCGACGAGGCAGGCGTGGATCTAGGAGAGATCGTGCTGTTCTCGCAGGGCGCCCCGATGGCGCTATTTCACGCCAAAGGCGGGCTTGTGTTCGGCGCGCCGTTGTCGCTGATGACAGGCGCCCGCGCGCTGGGAGCAGCCGCAGCCCCAGCGGCTGCACCGTTGCCCACGAAAGCCGGTGTGACTTTTGGCAAGTTGGTCGGGGACGTGGCGTTGCAGCTGGGCGCCCTACCGTCGACAAAAACCGGGTTTTCTCTGCAGGACGCGAAGGTATCGATCAAAGGCGTACCGACGACGACCGAGGGCGCCGTCGGTCTCGAGTTTCCGAGCGAGGGCGTGGCCGCCACGGGCATCGGCCTCTCTGAACTCGCTTTCACGCTCAAGCCGCGCGAGTCGACCACAGAGACTCAACCCACGACCAAGCCCACGATCGCAGTGCCAGATCTTACGAGTTACACGCGAGATCTGGCCGCGCGCAAGCTCCAGCAAGTCGGCTTGCTCGTCGACACCGTAGCCCAAGCCGTTCGCACGCCGAACGACGTCGGGCGGATTTTGCAGCAATCCCCAGCAGGCGGCGCACTGGTGCCCGTCGGCACCGTAGTCCGCCTGTTCGTGGGCAAGCGTGGAGCATTCTGACCGTGGCCATCGACACCAAAGTACTAGACGCGCTCTCGGCTCCACTCGGCAGTTTAATCGCGTCGGTGGGACGCGGGATTGCGGACGCACAGCGGGAGCTCGACGCCGCGTCGCTCGCGGCCTACCGCGACATCTATGAATCCGACGAAGGCTTGTTCTCTGAACTTCAGCGGATTGGCTATAAGCCGACGTGGTATCAAATCCCGGAAGCCGAGAGCGAGATTCAAGTGGCGCTCACCATGAGCGGCAGCGAGTCCACCCCAGGCGGCAATACCGCGGGGGCGAAGCCGAAGCTCAAGGTGTATGCGACCCCAGTCGACGCTGGCTACGCATCGCGCTTCAACTTCTCGCTGCAAGCGTCGAGCCGCGTGAAGTTTCGCATCGTGCCGATTCCGCCCAGCAGCGCGGCAGAAGCGTTGCTCGTCGTGCCTGCTCTGATTGGCTTGCCCCTGGGCGAAGCGCGCGCACGGCTCTCCCTACTCGGACTTCCGAGCGCACTGCCGGACGTCGCGCCCGAAACTCTCGTGACCAAGCAAAGGCCAGCGGCTGGCTCTTTCTTGTCCGAGGGCGCCCGCGTGGAGGTGGAGACGACGTGAGCGTGGTCGCCACACCGTCCGAAGTGGCGCTCGCCAAACGTTTCGGCATCGACGCGGCGTCGATCGCCAATGCTCGTGTCGTGCTCAACACGATCGCGGCTTTACCTTGGCCTGAGCCTGAACGCGTTTCGCTCTTGGCACGCCTTGCGCACGACGCGCAGGCGGACGTCGGCGTAGTCCTTTCGCGTCTCACGCTGTCGGCGGCCCCGCTGCGCGCGTTCGACGAGCTCATCCCGCTCTACGGCATTGCTGGCAAGCGCACCCTAGGACTCGTGAAAGCATTGGCAAAAGTCGATGTGAAGACGCTTTCGCCGGATGCCGAGCGCATTCGCGACGCGTGGGTGCAGGTTTCCGCGCTGCGAGCCGAGAACCTGGCGTTGCGCGAGGAGCTCGACCGCCTGAATACGCGGCTCGGTCAGGAGCCGTCCGCCGCGTCGACGCAGCTCTTGGGCGTCGGGGCTCTCGCGAGCAGTGTCGGCAGCCAGGTGGCCGCCGCAGACGACGCATTGCGCTCCCGGGCCAGGGGGCTGCAACTCGGCTACGTCGAATTGACCGTGCACGGGCGCGCGGCAGCGGTTGGCAACGACTTGGCTCTGGACGTTGGGTCTTCGCTCAAAGAAAGCGCGGTCGGCTTCCGTTTCGCGCGACCCGATGCCGCATCGGCGACGGGAACGGCTATGACCGTGCCGAACGTCTGCGGCTACACCGCGGGCTTCGCGCGTCGAAAACTGCAGGCCCTGGGTTATTCGGCGACGGTGACGCGAGTAGCTGGTGGCGGTGACACCGTATCCGAACAATCGCCATCACCCGGCGCCGTGCTGACAGCAGGCTCAGCGGTCCGCCTCATCATACGCTAATTCTCTGGAGGCGCCCTCTCGCGGAAACCGCCATCCACAGTCAGGTGACATTCGAAGGATGTCGGGCCCAGTAGTCCTGGCCGAGCTTGCCATGACGGGCTATAACCTCGTTCGTTGGAGACGATTCGGCGGGGCGGCCAAGGCAGTCACGTCTCAGGGGTGGCCTCATGAACCTAACAAAAGCGCACTTTCTCATGGCCCTCACCGGCAGCCTCTGGTTGTCGTTGCATGGCTGCGGGGGCCGAAGCGCGCAGGATGTGACGCTGGGCGACGGAGACGTCTCGCGTCCCCGCGCGGACGGCAGCTGCGCAGTGGGCGTTGTTTGTGGTTCTTCGTGCGTTGATTTCACGTCGGATCCCCGTAACTGCGGAAGCTGCGGGCACGGCTGCAGCAGCGATAAAGTGTGCAATAACGGCGTTTGCGCCGATGCGTGCCCAGCTGGAGGCCGATATTTGGCCTGCAAGGGCGCGTGTATCGACGTCAAGTTTGACGACGCCAATTGCGGAAGTTGCGGGCATCAGTGTACCGGCGGCCAGCATTGCGTTGGCGGTGTTTGTGACTGCACCGGCGGACGCGCGGTGAAGATGTGCGGCGGCAAGTGCGTGGACGTGTTCGCTGACGTCAATAACTGCGGAGAATGCGGCTCAGTATGCAGCCCACTACCTGAGAGCTCCGTGCTCTGCACCGGCGGTGCCTGCGCCGATCTCTGCCAATCTGCATTTCACGGGGCGCAGCTGACGGAATGCAACGGCGGCTGCGTGGATCCTCAGCAAGATGATAGAAACTGCGGTGGCTGCGGGCAACAATGTGTTGGCGGGGCCCGCTGCCGAGAAGGCGCATGCGCGTGCGCGAATGGCGAAGTATATTGCCACGGTCTTTGTGTCGATACAGCGAGCAGTAACGTTCATTGCGGAGCGTGCGACGTCGCCTGCAGGCCGGGTTCGACCTGCCAAAGCGGTCGCTGCTCATCGCCATGTGCAGAGGGCCTCGGTTCGTGCGATGGCCAGTGCGTCGACCTGAATACCGACGCTCGACATTGCGGCTTCTGCGATCAAGTGTGCGGGGGTAACCTGCTCTGCAGCAACGGAGTCTGCGCCTGTCCGAACGGACAAGACAATTGCGACGGAACGTGTACTGACCTGTCCAACGACGCGCTCAATTGTGGCAAGTGTGGAGTGTCGTGTCCGGCTGGACAGAGCTGCGCAGCCGGAAGCTGTGGCTGAACCATTGTCTCTCGGTAAGGGCCCGCGCGAAAATAACTGAGTCGCGAGACCGCCGAGACCGCCGAGAGACGGGCGCCCGAGGAGCGAGCACCGGAGCCCTACTGAAGTAGGGCGAGGAGCACAGCGCCGAGGCCGCCCATCGCAGTAAGAGGATCGGCGGGCGCAGTATCAGTTATTTTCGCGCGGGCCCTAAGCGTGACCGGCAGCAAGCTGAGTGCTGCGGGCGGGACCTGTGTCGAGCCAATTCGAAAGGTCCCGCCCGAGCTGCCAGACAGCGAAGCCTAACGCCGTGCCGCAAGTGTACGGATACGACGTGAGAGCGTCGAAACCCAGTCAGCGATCAATTGATGCTGAGCGTGTAGTTCGAGGCGTTGCCTGAGTCAACTTGCAGCGTGTTGACGTTCCAGTACGACGGCTGCGGGTTGGCGCAGTGACCAAAGCCGACACTGCCAATGCACTCGCCACCGCAACTGCCGAACGGGCCCTCGGTATACTGATCGAGCGTAAAGGCGCTGCTCGCCACCTTGAAAGAGTAGCTGTTCGCGTTGAGGAGCACCGAGCCATCGGAGATTTGCGCGTACACGTACTGATAGCGATTGTTGAGAGCGGACCCGTTTACGATCGCGCACTGGTTCTGTGTGAGGTACCACCATCCGCGGTTACGCCAGGTTTTGAAGTATTGGGGCGAGAAGACGCTAGACGAACTTCCGCACGCGTCCGTATAGAGGGTCGTAGTGGATGGGACGTAGCTCGCGTAGGTCACCCACATTGCGGCGCCGTTCGACTTGGTATTGCAGATCTTGAACCAAGCGTGCGAATCGGGTGCTGCCAACGTGGCAGCGGCTAAGGCCAAAGCACCAATGATTTTTTTCATGATGAATATTCCTTACAATGGGGCTTCAACGAACGCTGCGCACGACGGACGATTTCGTGTCTTCCGTGTCGGGCGGCGGCGCGCGATACGGTTCGATTTCCATCGCATGTTGCGGAGCCATGCTGCGTGGGTTCAGCGGGTTCGCTTTGGCCGCTTTGGCTGCATTGGCCACATTGACCGCATTGGTCGCAACTGCAGTGAGCGGAATCCTTTCTTCTGTTACGTGACGAGCTGAAGCGCCTCCGGCACCGTAGCCGATCGCTGTTGCGAGCAACGCCGCGGTGGAGCCGGCACATAGGAGGATGACCTTCTGCTTACTAGACATGGCGATTTCCCTTTCTGCAAACTCGAAAGAGAGAAAGCGCACACCCCGTACGACCTCCCCTCTTGCGTTATCATACAACTAACGCGGTCACAGCCTATTGGCAAGGCAAATCTCGCCACTGCCATGGACGCGACTATTGGCACAAATGATTGCCCACATGTAATAAATAAGGAGCACGGAATAAGGAACAACGAGTGTCTCTGTCACTCGCTTGTCGCAGAGATCTTCTTTGCCAATTGCATGGCACAAATGACTTCGTAGTTGCCGATGAAGTGCCAGCTTCCGACTCTGTGCGAAGCGTTGCTCTTTCGACGCTTCATGCCGGTGGTCGTGGCCCCATTGCTTGACGCGAACGTCGAGAGCGCGCGCCACACAGCACGCCTCACGATGTCACGGCCGTTGGCGCACCGACGCAGCCCACGGCGAAAGCGGTCGTTCGCCGTTCTTCTGCGCCCGCACCCAGCGACTTTCTGCGCCCACACCCAGCGAC
>Ga0315912_10003953_pt1 | contig 14353 bp, 11 predicted proteins | sample VfabasoilMG_FD_204469 | JGI IMG/M metagenome (GOLD analysis project Ga0315912, IMG submission 204469) | Garden soil microbial communities collected in Santa Monica, California, United States - V. faba soil | ecosystem: Environmental > Terrestrial > Soil > Garden | place: USA: California... | reverse complement strand
TTCTACCGGCGCATCTGGGTCGCCAAGGAGCCCAAGGCGCAGGCCTTATGGAACGCGAAGAAGCGCCTGCGCGAGGCCAAGGACGAGCGCGGTCAGCCGAAGTACTCGACGCGCGATTGGGCGGCCTGGGTGCTGACCGGTGATCCGGACTGAGGGGCAGCCTCAGGTGCCGCTCGGCCCGCGCAGGGGGATCGGCAGGCCCAGGAGGCCCATCGCCTTCTTGATGTCCTTCCAGCACTCCTTCTTCTCGCCCGGGCTGCGCAGCAGATAAGAAGGATGGTAGGTCGGCACGATCGGCCGGCCCTCGCGGGTGTGGATCTCGCCGCGCATCGCGCCCATCGTGGCTTCGATGCCGAGCACGTGCATCGCCGCGTGCTTGCCGAGCGGAATGATCACCGCCGGGTCCATCAGCTCGATCTGGCGGTCGAGGAACGGGGTGCAGGTCGCCTTCTCGTCCGGCGTCGGGTCGCGGTTCTCGGGCGGGCGGCACTTGAGCACGTTGGCGATCCAGACCTCGTCGCGCGCGAGACCCATGCCCTTGGTGATGATGTCGGTCAGCAGCTGGCCCGAGCGGCCGACGAAGGGCACGCCGGTGCGGTCCTCGTCGGCGCCGGGTGCTTCGCCGACGAACAGCACGCGGCGCGTGCCCTGGCCGTCCATGAAGACCGTCTGCGTGCGCGTCTTGCAGAGTTCACAGGCGGTGCAGCCGGCGACGGCGGCGCGCAGCTCCTCGAGCGTCGAGCAGGCGGCGGCCTTGGCGCGCACCTCGGCCGCGGCGGCGAGGACGGTGGGGGACTGGCGCGCCGGGGCGGGAGCCGGCGCTGCGGGTCCGCGCGCGGCCGGGGGCGGCGTGCGCGCGGGGGCGGCGCTCGCGGCCGGCTGCGCGCGGAGGCTCGGGGGGCTCTGCGGCGCGGCGCGCCGGGGTGCGCGCGTGCGTTCGCGCCCGCTGGCTGCGGCGCGCCGCGCGTGGGCCGCGAGACCGCGCGCGAGGGAGCGCGCTTCGTCGAGCGCATCGCGGACCGGCGTGTCGTCGGGCGGGGGCGAATCCATCGCGGGCGGGGATGGTACTCTGCCTCGATGCGACCGGCGACGATCCGCTGGCGGAGCGCGCTCGGCGTCGCGGCCCTGACCGCGGCCGCCTGTGCTCCGGCCGAGCCCGAGCTGAAGCCCGCGGAGGTGCGGGCGGCGCCCCTCGCTCCGCCGGTCGACACGACGCCGCTGCCCGCGCGCCGCGCGCGCTCGGCCGATCCGCGCGTGGTCGCGCTGCGCGGGGCGCTCGAGTTCGGCGACCTGGGCTACGTGCGCGAGCACCTGGCCGACGCGGATCTTGCGCCCGACGAGGCGGTCGAGTTGCGCGCGCGCGCGGCGGCGATGGCGGGCCGCACGGTCGAGGCGCTGCGCCTGCTGGAGGGCCAGAAGCGCGCGGCGCCGGCCGACCCCGCGAGCTACGCGGCGCTGGCCGAGATCTACGGCCAGGCGGGCAAGTTCGAGACCGCCTGGCAGGAGCTCGGCGAGGGCGACCGCGCCGCCGGCGCCCAGGCCGAGCTCGTGCGCGCGCGCGGCATCCTGTGGATCCTGCGCGAGGGCGGCGCGCAGAAGGGCCTCGAGCTGCTCGAGCGCGCGCGGCGCGCCGACCCGGAGATCGCCTTCGCGCAGCGCGCGCTGGCGCAGGCGCATCTGCTGATCGCGCGGCGCCACGCGCAGGCCGAGGAGTTCGAGCTGGCCCGCGCTCACGTCAAGCACTCGCTGAGCTTCGACGCGCGCGACGTCGACGCGCTGCGCCTCGACGCCGACCTGGCGGCCGCGGCGGGGGAGTTCAGCGCCGCGTTGGCGACGATGGAGGGCCTCCTGGCGCGCGGCGAGCCGCTGCAGGGCGAGCTGGCGCTGCTGCACAAGAAGGCCGCCTTCGGGGCGCTGCTGGCCAAGAACCGCGAGCTGGCGCTGGAGCGCTTCCAGAAGGCGCGCGCGCTGGGCCTGACCGACGCCGAGCTGGCGAGCGGGGCCGAGCTCCTGGCGCAGGAAGGCGCGCGCCTGGCGGGCGAAGGGCTGGCGCTCTACCAGGCCGAGAAGTTCGACGAGGCGCGCGCGACCTTCGAGCGCGCGCTGGGCTTCGACCCCGGCGAGATCACGGCGCTGAACTGGCTGGCGACCTTGGACTTCAAGGTCAGGGACTACCCGCGCGCCGCCGAGCGCTGGCGCGCCGTGCTCGACGTCGCGCGCGCGCAAGGCCTCGAGCTGCCCGAGCCGGTGCACCTGAACCTGGCCAAGGCGCTCAAGCTCGCCGGTCGCACGCCGGAGGCGCTCGAGCTCCTGAGCGCCGAGCTGGCGCGCGACCCCGAGGGCCGCTGGGCCGCGCCGACGCAGGCCTTGTTGAAGGCGCTGCGCGACGAGCGCTGAGGCGCGACGTGGATCGCCAGCTCCTGAACACGCTGCGCTTCGAGCTCGGCCGCTACGTGCTCGCCGGCGAGACGGAGCAGGAGGCGCGGCGCGCGAAGCTCGTGCGCTGCGTCGAGGCGCTGCTCGCCGAACCGCCCGGCGCGGGCGAAGGCCGCCTGCGGCCCTGGATCGAGGAGCTCGGCGCGGCGCTGGCCGAACGACGGCTCCCGGCGAGCCACGCGCAGCTCGCGCGCGCGCTCGAGGCCCTGCCGAGCACGCGCGCGGCGCCGCCCGCCGCCCCGCGCACGCCGGTCGACGAGGCGCGCGAGCTGCTGCGCGGCCGCGCCCTGCTCGTGATCGGCGGCCTGCCGCGGCCGGATCACATGGAGAACCTGCGCGCGAGCTTCGAGCTCTCCGAGGTGCTCTGGCCCCAGACCAGCGAGACCAAGCCGACGCTGCACGTCCTCGAGCCGCACATCGCCCGCCCCGACGTCGCCGCGGTCGTGCTGCTGATCCGCTGGATCCGCCACGCGCTCAACGACGTCGCCCAGCTGTGCGCGCGCCACGACAAGCCCTTGGTGCGCGTCCCCGGCGGCTACAACGTGCGCCAGATCGCGCAGCTGGTGCTCGAGCAGCGGCGCGGGCGCGCGAACTGAGGCCGGCGGCCGGGGGGCGCGCTATCCTCTCCAGCGTCCCGGGGCTTCCCGCCCCTCGCAGTCCGCGGCGCCCGGAAGCCGCCCGTCCGCTCGCCCCATGCCGCAACTCGCTTTGCTGCTCGCGCTGGCCCGAGGATGCTCCGCGGCATCCGCGTCCGCGCGCGGCCTGCCGGCCGACGACCTGGACCTCCAGCGCGCGCGCCAGGCCTTGGGCCAGACGCTGGCGACGCGCGGCGACCTCGCCGGCGCGCGCAGCGTGCTCACGTCCTTGTGGAAGGTGCCCGACGAGGCGACCAAGGACCTGATGCTCGATTTCTACCGGCGCGTGTGGGTCGAGAAGCAACCCAAGGGGCAAGCGCTCTGGGCCGCGAAGACGCGCTTGCGGGAAGCCACGGACGCCGCCGGCGCGCCGCGGTACGCGCTGCGCGACTGGGCCGCGTGGGTGCTGACCGGCGAACCGGACTGAGCCCGGAAGCGAGCGCGCCCGTGTTGACCGCCCTGCTCTTCCTGGCCCAGGTCCCGAGCCCCGGCGCGGCGGTGCTCGCGGGCTCCGACCAGGTGCTGGCGCTCGAACTCGACGCCGGCGATCCGCCCTTCGCCGGCCGCGGGGCCTCGGAACGGCGCCTGTTCCACACCGAGTTCGAGGGCGCGCTCCAGATCTGGGCGCGACCCGCCGGCGCGCTCGGGCTGTACCTGCGCGCCGAGACCACGGACGGCGAGCTGGTCGCCGAGGACGACGATTTCGACGGGGGAGCGTCGCCCTGCCTGCAACTGCAGTTCGAACGCTGCTCCGAGTTCGTGCTGGTCGTCGCGGCGCGCGCCGGACAGCACGGAGCCCTGGGGCTCGAGCTGCGCGCCGCACCCGAGACCGAGGCCACGCGCGCCGGCGCCGTGCGCGCGCGCACCGCGCTCGACGAGCTGCGGCGCCTGCGCGCCGCCGGCGAGGTCGCCGCGGCGCGCGCGCTGGCGACGCGCGCGATCGACGAGCTCTGCGCCGTCGAGGGCGGCGCGCGCAGCCAGCCGCTCACGGAGCTGGCGCGCCTGCTGGGCCTCGAGAGCCACGCTCTGGATCTGCTCGCCGCGACCGACCGCGCCTGGGGCCTGTGGCACGAGCACTGCGCGGCGACGCTGCCGCCGGATCACCCGCACCTGCAGCGCGCGCGCGGCAACCACGCGATCGTGCTCAAGGGCCTGGGGCAGGCGCGGCGCGCGGAGGAGCTCGAGCGCCAGGTGCTCGAGGTGCGCCAGCGCACGCACGCCGAGGACGACCCCGAGCTGCAGTACGCGCGCGCCAACCTGGCGCTGTCGCTCAAGGCGCGCGGCGACTACGCGGCCGCGCGCCGGCTCGAGGAGCGCGTGCTCGAGATCCGCGAGCGCACGCTGCCGGAGGCGCACCACGACCGGCTGTGGGCCAGCCTGAACCTGTCCACGACGCTCGCCGCGCAGGCGGATCTCGAGGGCGCGCGCGAGCTCCAGGAGCAGGTGCTCGCCGTCGCCGAGCGCGAGCTCCCCGCCGACCACGACGACCGGATGTCGGCCGAGGAGAAACTGGCCGCGACGCTGCGCGACCTCGGCGAGCTGGCGCGCGCCCGCGAGCTGATCGAACGCGTGCAGGCCCACGCCGCCCGCAGCCTGCCGGCCGATCACCCGCAGTTGCTGGTCACGCGCGAGTTGCACGCCACGATCCTCTACCAGCTCGGGGCGCTCCAACCCGCGCACGAGATCCTGCTCGAGGTCGTCGAGTCGCTGGCGCGCCAGTTGCCCGCCGACGATCCCACGCTCCTGACGGCGCAGCTGGACCTGGCCCTGACGACCCGCGAGCTGGGCGACGCGCCGGGCGCGCGCGCGCTCGAGGAGCAGGTGCTGTCGATCCGTGCCCGAACGCTGCCGGAGGAGCACCCCGAGCTGCTGGTCGCGCGCAGCAACCTGGCGACCACGCTGCTCGACCTCGGCGACGTGCTTGGCGCGCGCGCGCTCCAGCAGCAGGTGTTCGAGGTCCGCAGTCGGACGCTGCCGCCCGACCACCCCGAGCTCCTGAGCGCGCAGGGCAACCTGGCGGTCTCGCTGCAGCGCCTCGGCGACCTGGAGCGCGCGCGCAGCCTGCGCGAAGGCGTGCTGGCGGCGCAGAGCCGGCGCCTGGCCGACGACCACCCCGCGCTGCAGATCGCGCGCAGCAACTTGGCCGTGACCTGCTACGCGGCGCGCGACTACGCCACCGCGCGCGCCTTGATGGAGAAGGTGCTCGCGGTGCAGTCGCGCAGGCTGCCGGAGGACCACCCGGACCTGCTCTCGGCGCGCAAGAACCTGGCGGCGACCCTGTTCTCCCTGGCGCTGTACGCCGAGGCGCGGCCGCTGCAGGAGCTGGTGCTCGAGAGCGCGCTGCGGCGCCATCCGCCCGGGCACGAGGTCGCCCAGAGCGCGCGGCACAACCTGGCCGCGACCCTGCGCGAGCTCGGCGAGCTGTCGGCCGCCCGGGCGCTGTTGGAGGAGTCGCTCGCGGTGCGTGGCACCAGCCTGGACGACGCGCGGTCCGTGTCGCTGGCGCCGATCCTGAACTTGGCGCTGTGCCTGGCGGCCGAAGCGGCGCGTGCCGGGGCGGCGTCGGCGTCCGAGCCGCCGCCGAGCCGCAGGCAGCGCTGTGGCGAGTTGATCGGCCGCCTGTGCGCGGCCGAGACGCTCGCCGCCGAGCGCGCGATCCTCGGCAGCCCGCCGCGCGAGGCCGAGGAGCGCTGCGCCGCCGGCGCGCACACCTTGGACGTCACGCTGTCCTTCGCGGCGGGCTTCGCGGTCTTCGAACCGCTCGACGAGCTGTGGCCCGAGGCCTTCGCGCTCTCGGAAACCGCGCGCGGCGCCGCGCTGACCAGCGCCGCGCTGGCGCGGCGTGCCGCGGGAGCGCCGCGCTACGGCGAACTGCGCCGCGAGCTCGCGCGCGCGAGCGAGGAGCTGGCGCGCGGCGCGCAGCGCGGCCTGCCGCGCGCCGAGTTCGAGGTGCTGCTGGCGCGGCGCGAGGCGCTCGAGCGCGAGCTGGCGCAGCGGGTCGAGGCGCCGACGGCCGGCGGGCTGCGCGTCGACCTCGAAGCCTGCGCCGCGGCCCTCGGCCCGGGCCGCGCGGCGTGCGCCTGGCGTCGCACGATCCGCTGGGGTGTCGCCGCGGCCCCGGCGGATCCGACGGCCGCGCGCGGCGCGGGGCGCGAGACCGCGGTCGAGAGCCTGTGTGCCTTCGTCGTACGCGGCACGGCCACCGCAGCCGACGGCACGCGAGCGCCGGCCGAGCTGACGGTGGTCGACCTCGGTCCGCTGGAACCGATCGCGGCCGCCGTGCGCGCCTGGCGCGGCGCGCTCGGCGCCGCGCCGCGCGCGGGACGCGGGCAGGGCCTGGGGGCGCGCGCGCCGGCGCGCGAGCTGGCGGAACTCGGCGCGGCCCTGCGCGCGCGCGTGCTCGACCCGCTGCTGCCCGCCTGCGGCGACGCGACGCGGCTGGTGCTGGTGGCGGACGACGTGCTGCACCTGGTGCCCTTCGAAGCCCTGCCCGCGCCGGGCGAGGACGGCGCGCTGGTCGGCGATCGCTGGCGCATCGAGCTGCGCGCGACCCTGAGCGAGCTGCTGGCGAGCCACGCCCCGCCGGCGCGGCTGGCCGGGAACGCAGTGCGAGCCGAGCGCCTGCTCGCGCTCGGCGACGTCGACTTCGGCGGCTCCGAGTCGGCACCGCACGACGCGCGCTCCGGCCCGGAGCTGCTGCGCGACGGCAGCTGGGCCGGCTTCGCGCCCTTGCCCGGCACGGCGGCCGAGGTCGAAGCGCTGGCGCAGCTCGCCGTGGCGCGGCCCGAGCTGCGGCGCGCGGCTGACGTGCTGCGCGGTCCGCAGGCGACGCGCGCGCGCCTGGTCGAGCTCGCGCCCGGCGCGCGCTGGCTGCACGTCGCGACGCACGGCTGGTTCGCGCCGGAGTCGCTGCGCGGTTGGGAGGCGGGCGCGCCGCTCGACGCCCACAGCGGGCTGGTGCTCGCGGCCGCGGGCGCCGAGCCGTACCGGCGCCAGAGCCCGCTCCTGTTGTGCGGCCTGGCGTTGGCCGGAGCCAACCTCCCCGACGACGCGCTCGGCCGCGCGCGGGGCCTGTTGACGGCCGACGAGGTCGCGACGCTCGACCTGGCGGACTGCGAGCTGGCGGTGCTCTCGGCCTGCGACACCAACGTCGGCGAGCTGCGCGCCGGCCAGGGCGTCGCGAGCTTGCAGCGTGCGCTGCACATGGCCGGCGCGCGCAGCGTGGTCACCTCCCTGTGGAAGGTGCCCGACCAGGCGACCCGCGAGCTGATGCTCGAGTTCTACCGGCGCCTGTGGGTCGAACGGCAGCCGAAGGGTCGGGCGCTGTGGGGCGCCAAGGCGCAGCTGCGGGCCGCGCGCGACGCGCAGGGCCGGCCCCTGTACGGCCTGCACGATTGGGGTGCGTGGGTGCTGACCGGCGAGCCGGATTGAGGCCGCGGCGCGCCCGGACCTCGTCTCCGCCCGCGGGACTAGGTGCCGACTTCCTCCGCCCGTACACTGCGTTCGCCGCGCGCTCGCCCCTCGTGACGGGGGAGTCTGGCCTGCCCGCACCGCGCTGCAAGGAGACGCACACGCCATGAAGAAGCTCTGGACCCTGTTCGCCCTGCTCGTCCTGTCCCTGCTCAGCCACGCCCAGGCGCCCGACGCGCGCAAGGTGTCGGAGCTGAACACCAAAGCCATCGAGGCGCTGCAGGCCAAGAAGTACGACGAGGGGATCAAGCTGCTCAACGAGGTCCTGGCGCTGCTGCCCAAGGACAAGGGCACGGCCTACAACCTGGCTTGCGCCTTCTCGCTCAAGGCCGACATCGACGGCGGCATCGGCTGGCTCGAGAAGGCCGCCGAGTGGGGCTGGGGCAGCGGCACCGGCACGATCTACGGCACGCAGGGCGCGATCAGCGAGATCGAGATGTGCCGCAAGGACGCGGACCTCGCCAACCTGCAGAAGGACCCGCGCTTCGAGCCGACGCTGGCGAAGATGCAGGCCAACGTCGACAAGCGCAAGGCGCAGTTGAAGCTGGCCGAGGACTACGCCGCCAAGCCCGCGACCTACGTGCCCGAGAAGCTCAAGGACGCCGCCGAGCTGCCGCTCCTGGTCGTCGTGCACGACGTCGGCTCGACCAAGGAACAGGTGATCAGCGGGTTCTGGAAAGGCGTCGCCGACGAGCTCGGTTTCGCGCTGGTCGCGCCCTCGGGCAAGACCATGGTCAGCGACGAGCCGGCGAAGGGCATGGCCTGGTTCGAGAACGTCAACACCTACCTCGACCCCAAGGAGTCGTGGAAGAGCGAGAAGCCGATCCACGACGCGGTCTCGGCCTTCAAGAAGGAGCGCAAGATCGACAGCACGCGCGTCGTGCTGATCGGCGAGGGCGGCATGGGCGCGATGGTCGCCTACGGTGCGGGCATCTCCTCGCCCGGCCTGTACAAGGTCGTGATCGCGCTCGACGGCCCCTTCGTCCCGCAGGCCGTCGCGGCCAAGACCGCCAACGCCGCCAAGATGGGGCAGAAGGCCGCTGTGCTGTGGGACACGCGCCTCGAAGCCCAGGCGTCGGAGGCGGACAAGAAGCAGCTGGCCGAGGGCAAGGGCCAGATGGACAAGACGCTCAAGGACGCCGGGCTGGGTGCCTTGACCAGCTACACCAGCGACGAGAAGGACCCCGCGGTGCGCCACAAGGCCGTGGTCGAACTGGTCAAGTCGCTCGCGACGGGCGCCCCGGCCAAGCCGGTCGAGGCCGGCACGCCGAAGTAGTTCAGCGCGGTTCGAGCGGCTCGCGGCCGCCGAGTTCCCGGTAGAGCGCGTGGCTCGCCTCGGCGAGCGCGCGCTCGCCGGCTTTCAAGCACAGGCGCGCGCGCTCCAGGTGCGCGGTGGCGAAGCGCACCTCGCGCGCGTTGGAGAGCGCGGCGAAGGTGTCGTACTCGCCGCGCGCGCCGCGCTCGTCGCCGCGGGCCAGGGCCAGGCGCGCGCGGCCGACGCGCGCCTCGGCGCTCAGCGCGTCGGCGGCGAGGGCCCGCTCGTACGCGAGCTGCGCGGCGTCGAAGCGCTGCTCGCGCCGCTCGAGGTCGCCCAGCAGCGCCCAACCCCGCGCGTGGCGCGCGAAGCGCGTGGTCAGGTCGGTCAGCACGGCGCGCAGCGCGACCCAGTCCTCGGCCGCGATCCACAGTTCCGCCAGGCCCAGCAACGGCAGCGGATCGTCGGGGTGTTCGCGCGCCTGCAGCCGGCGCGCGCGGTAGTAGGCCTGCCACTCCGAGGCCGCCTGGGCGCGGCGCGCGAGTTCCTCGGCCGCGGCCGCCTCGCCGCGCGCGGCGGCCAGCCGGGCGAGCAGGTGCAGCGCGCCGGGGCCCTCTGGCGCGCGCGGGGCGAGCGCCACGAAGGCCTCGAGGTGCGCGCGCGCCTCGTGCGCGCGCTCGAGGCGCGCGAGCGCGAGGCCGCGCAGCCACTCGGCCTCGGGGCAGCCGGGGTAGCGCGCGCTCGCGCCCGCCGCGGAGCGCGTCGTCAGGAGCTCGAGCGCCCGGGCGAGCTCGTCGCGCTCGAGCGCGAAGCGCGCGGCGGCCAGCGCCAGCGCGCGCGCGCCAGCCTCGTCCGCGGCCGCGCGGCGCGTCAGCGCGAGCGCCTCGTCCTCGCGCCCGGCGGCGAAGACCGCGCGCGCGTAGAGCGCCAGCAACTCGCCGTCGCGCTCGGCGGCGCCGCCCGGGGCGCAGGGCGCACGGCCCTCCGCCAGGACCTCGTGCGCGAGGTCGAGCTCGAGCGCCGCCGCCCAGCGCGCCAGGCGCGCCGCGCGCTCCACCGCGGGCGCGACCACGACGGGGGCGGGCGCCGGCGGCGGGACCTGGCCGGCCGCGAGGACCAGCGGCGCGACGCTCAGCAGTGCGGCGACGCAGGGAATCACCGCGCGAACTCCCGCGTCTCGACCACGCCCTCGCCCTCGCGCAGCACCAGCGCGCGCCCGGCGGCTCCGCCCGGCAGCACCTCGACGCGGCCCGAGGGCCACAGCACGCGCAGCGCCTCGTAGCGCGCGTGCGCGCCGAGGCCGAAGTGCAGCCAGGGGCTCGAAGCCGACTGGTAGCCCGCCGCGGTCTGCACCTCGGCGATCAGGCCGCGCTGCGCCGCGCCTTCGCCGAGCACCACGATCACGCGCGCGCCGTGGCCGTCGGCGGGCGTGCGCGGCGCGTCGCGCGCGGGCGCGCGCGGGCCGAGGCAGCGCAGCGCGAGCCGCTGGCCGGCCGGCGCCAGGCGGTTGATGCCCAGGCGCGCCGGCCCGTCGAGTGCGGCGACCGCGAGGTCGGGCGCGCCGTCGCCGTCGCAGTCGCCGAGCGCCGAGCCGCGCGCGCCGAGCTCCATGGCGAACAGCGAGCGCGCGTCCCGCGGCTCGAAGGCGCGGCAGGCGCCGTCGCTCGTCAGGTGCCAGGCGGTCACGGGCTGGCGGTAGCGCGTCCCCGTGTCGGGCTGATCGGCCTCCGGGAACACGTGGCCGTTGGTCTGCACGAGATCGAGCGCGCCGTCGGCGTCGAGGTCGACCAGGTGCACGCCCCACGACAGCAGCCGGCGCGTCGCGCGCAACAGGCCGTAGCGGTGCGTGCCGCGCGCGAAGCCGCGCCCGGTGCCTCGGGCGCCTCCGGCGCCCCCGCCGCTGAGGTACAACTCGGTCGGCTCGTCGGTGAAGTTGGTGACGGCGAAATCGAACTGGCCGTCGCCGTCGACGTCGCCCGCCGCCGCACCCATGCCGGCCTGCGCGCGCCCTTCGGCCGAGTAGGCGACGCCGGCGGCGAAGGCGCGCTCGGCGAACACGCCGCGGCCGTCGTTGATCCACAGGAAGTTCGGCGAGCTGTCGTTGGCGACGAACACGTCGGTGTCGCCGTCCTGGTCGGCGTCGAAAGGCAGGACGCCCAGCGCGTAGCCGGCGCTCAGCTCGGGAAAGGCCGCGGCCGTCGCGTCGACGAAGCTGCCGTCGCCGCGGCCGCGCAGGAATCGATCGCGCTGCGGAGTCAGGCCGGCCGGACCGCAGAAGACCGCGTGCCCCTTCCAGCGGCAGGGGATCGCGAGCGCGCCTGCGCCCAGCGCCTTGCGCGGCGGATCGACCGGATCGAGCTCGAGGTATTGGCCGACGTAGAGATCGAGCGCTCCGTCGCGGTCGGCGTCGAAGAGCGCGACGCTGGTCGCCCAGGCCGGCGGCGGCGCTCCCGCGGCGCGCGCGCGGCCGATCACCAGCCGCCCGGGCGCGTCCGCGGCGAGCAGGCCGCTGCCCGGGTGGGGGAAGAGGCGACCCTGGGCGTCCTGCAGGCACAGCGCGAGCTCGCCGAAGCCCGCCGCGACCAGGTCCGCGTCGCCGTCGCCGTCGACGTCGCCGGTGGCGAGGCCGGTCCACCAGCCGGAGAGGCCCGGTCCCGGGGCGCGCGTGAAACGGCCGCGGCCGTCGTTGAGGAACACCTCGAGGTCCGCGCCGGGGCCGGCCGTGATGCGCTCGAGGCTGTCGAGGCCCTGTGCGAAGACCAGGTCGAGGTCGCCGTCGTTCCCGAGGTCGATCCAGGCCACCCCCGCGCCGTTGGCCTCGAGGATCACCTCCTTGGCCGCGCCACCCGAGCGATTGAGGTAGTCGAGGCCGCGCTCGCGCGCTTCGTCGACCAGGTCGGGTGCCGGCCGGTCCCCCGGCGCGCCCGGCGGCGCGCTGTCCGGCCCGCAGCCCGACAGAGCCGCGGCGGTCGCCGCGCACAGGACCTGGATCGGGCGCATGGGAAGAGGTGTAGTGTGTCCTGCGCCAGGGCGGAAGGCCGCGCCCGCCCCCGGCCCGTCGGGCGCTCCGCGCCGGCTGGTTTGACGCTCCGCGTCGGCGCGCGTACGCTCTTCCGCCCTCAAATCCGCCCGCACCCATGGTCCCGCAGAAGAAGAACCTGCTCGAAGCCTTCCGCGCTTCAGCGCCCGAGGGCCGCAGCGCGGCGCAGGGCAAGCAGCAGGCTCCCGCGGCGGCCGGCGGGCCGTTTGCCAGTGGCGCAAGTGGCGCAGGGGGGCCCGGTGCGACCGGCGCGCCCGCGACGGCGGCCAAGCCGGCGGGCGCGCGCGTCGACCTGCTGCAATCGCGGCCCACGCCCTTCCTCCAGCGCGCGTTGACCGACCGCGCGATCCAGGGCGTGCTCGTGATCGCCGTGGCCGCGATCGCCGTCGCGTACTTCGTCGGCCGCGGGCAGTCGCCCGAGGAAGCGCAGGCCGCCGGGACGGCCGGCACGGGCGGGGCCAACGGTGGCGCCGCGGCCACGCCGCCGGCCGAGGCGCCGGGCGCCTTCGTCAAGCCGACCAGCGCCGCGCCGCCGGCCGCGACCAGCGCCGACGCCGCGCGCAAGAACGCCGATTCGGCGCAGCTCGGCACCGTGCACGACCGCGCGCTGTACGACCTCGCCAACTCCTTCACCGTGCGCGTCGCGCAGTACAAGAACGACGAGTACGGCCTCAAGCTGGCGCGCGCGACGGTGGCCCACCTGCAGAAGGAGGGTTATCCTGCTGCCCAGCCGATCCAGACCGGCGACCTGCGCGCCCTGATCGTGTGCGTCGGCGCCAAGCCCAAGGCCTCCGAGCTGGAGGTCATGGCCGACCAGGTCCGCCAGCTGCGCGGACCCGCGGGCGAATCCAAGAAGACGCCGTTCGGCGACGCCTACATCGATCGCATCGACAAGTTCCTGAAGCGGCAGTGAGCTGCCGCGCACCTGACCGGAGATCCTGAACCATGTCCATCCACTCCAGCCTGCGCCGCAAGAACACCCTGGAGGGTGAGCGCAGCGTCTTCACACGCATCGAGCGTCTGGCGGTCCTCAAGAAGGACGGCCGCTTCAAGGAGGAGACGGGCTCGGTCTACGGCCTCCCCAAGGTGCGCACGCGCTTCAAGGTCGCCGGCGCCAAGAAGGCCGCCAAGGCCGAGAAGGCCGCGGCCCCCGGCGCGCCGGGTGCAGCGGCGGGTGCCAAGCCCGCGGCGGGCGCGGCGGCTCCGGCTGCCAAGCCCGAGGCGAAGAAGAAGTAGGGCGCCGCTCCCGCGCGGCCCGCGGCGCGCGAGACGAGCCCGCAGCTGCGGGGCGTCCTGCGCGCACGCGAACCGACGCACGGACGCGAACCGATGCACGCACGCGAGCCGGGGACCAGCCCGAGCGCTCCGCTGCTCGAGGTCTTCGCTTCGATCCAGGGCGAGGGCGCGTACCTCGGCGAGCTGCAGGTCTTCGTGCGCCTGCGCGGCTGCCCGCTGCGCTGCCGCTGGTGCGACACGCCGGGCTCGTGGAAGCTGCCGGCCGAACCCGAGGCGCGCATCGCGGCCCCCGGCGGCGTGCGGCGCGTGCCGTCCTGGTCGACGCCCTTCCAGGCGGCGTGCCTGGTGGCGGAAGTCGAACCCGGCGCGCCGCGCAGCGTGTCGTTGACCGGGGGCGAGCCGCTCTTGTGGCCGGGCTTCGTCGTCGGACTGAAGGCGATGCTCGGCGCGCGGCGCCTGCACCTCGAGACCGCCGGCGCCCACCCGCGCGCGCTGGCGAAGGCCGTGCTGGCTTGCGATCACGTCAGCCTCGACTTGAAGTGCCCGGCGGATCTCGACGCGCCGGTGGAACTCGAGCACCCGGAGGCCGGCGCCGAGCGCGTGCCGCGGACGCGCGACGAATGGCGCGCGGTGCGGGCGGAGTGTCTCAAGCTGGTCGGCGGCCGTGACGCGTGCGCCAAGGTCGTCGTGTCGGGCGAGCGCCGCGCGGAGGATTTCGAGGAGCTGCTCGATGATGTCGAGCGCCACGCGCCGGGGTTGTTGGTGATCGTCCAACCGGCGACCGCGCTGAATGGTGTCCCGGCTCCGGCGCTCGAACTGGTCGCGACCGTGGCGGAGATGGCGCGCGACCGCGAGCTCGACGTGCGCGTGCGCCCGCAGGTGCACCGCTTTCTCGGCGTGCCGTGACACCAGGTCGCGCGCGCGGCCGCGTTGCGCACGCACCGGAGGAGGGAGGGCACTGTCGACGGTCGCGGATCGGGGTCGAAGGACGTGGCCGGATCGTGCGTTGTGTCGCAGGCGTCGCGCGCAGCGCGGGGAAGGCGAAGTCGGCCCTTTCAAGTCCGGTGCTCGTCCGCGAGGCCCTCGCAGCGCACGGAACGGACGGACCTCGTCACCGCCAGCGCCGAGGGTGACGGTTGGGACCGTGTGCAGCAGTGGAGACACGGAACCTGCGCGAACGGACCAGCTGTGATGGTGTAGAGGCGGCCGGCTCCTCGCCGCAGTCGCTCCGTAGCGCTGCAATGGTCTTTCGGACCATAGAAAGGAAACCGGCCTATGCAC
>Ga0315912_10003952_pt1 | contig 14354 bp, 14 predicted proteins | sample VfabasoilMG_FD_204469 | JGI IMG/M metagenome (GOLD analysis project Ga0315912, IMG submission 204469) | Garden soil microbial communities collected in Santa Monica, California, United States - V. faba soil | ecosystem: Environmental > Terrestrial > Soil > Garden | place: USA: California... | reverse complement strand
CGCGGACTCATCCATGGCGCAAACGGGCGCTGCCTCCACGAGAACTCCTGGCGGCGGGGCCCATCACATGAACCGGACATTTCTACTTGGGGAGAAAGCGGACATTTCTAAATTGGGTTGACATAGTGCGGCGGCAGACTTGCATTTTGAACAGAAAGCCTCTAGACTCCCGCCCCTGGGAGATACACAGAATGTCGAGCGTGTTGAAAAAGCGCCGGAAGAAAATGCGCAAGCACAAGTACAAGAAGCTGCGCCAGCGCCAAAAATTCCTTCGCCGTAAAAGCTAATTGCCGTCTACAATGCAGGAGGACACCTTGGCCGATGGCAGAAGGGTTCGGATTCGCGTTCGGACGGTAAACTGCACGTACGTTGGCGATTTCTTGGTTCCTCCGATGCGCAATCGCATCTCTGATGCGCTGAACGAAGAGACGCGCATGTTCATCAGCCTGACCGATGTCGTCGTTGGCGACAAGGATCGGACTGACTTCATTGCGATCAATAAGAATCTCATCGAATCAGTCGCCCAACTCTGATCCTCGTCCAGCACTGTTCTTGCCCGGCTACGCCCCGCTCTTCAGAATGTGATGGACACTTGAACAGCGGCTTCTGCCGTCTTCCTCATACTTCGTAACCTGCCATGCTGATCTTCAAACGTTTCCTCCCGTTCGTTCAGCCCTATCTGTCGCGCATGCTGCTGGCAGGCCTGCTCGTCATGGGCGTGGCAGCCATCAACCTGGCCTTGCTCCGACTCGCCGGCATGCTGTGGGACATCATCACCGTCCAGCATGACGGCACCAGAATGACAGAATTGATCGGCGTATTCCTCGGTCTGGTCGTTCTCCAAGGTCTCTGCTCAATGGGGCACAGCTACCTGACCGCCTGGGTGTCTCAGCGAATCGTCGCTGATTTTCGCCGATATCTGTTTCGTCACTTGCAAATATTGGACATCGGATTTTTCGCCCGCCGCCGCACCGGCGAGTTGCTGTCCCGCCTCATGAGCGACGTCACGGTCATTCAATCGGTCGTCACGGAAACGCCCATCGACAGCGCAAAACAACTCGTCACACTTGTCGGTGGCATCGCGTTTCTGCTCACAATGAATTGGCGTCTCTGCCTCCTGATTCTGGTCATTCTCCCCGTGCTGGTGTTGGTGGCAAAAATATTCGGGCGCAAGCTCAAGACGCTCTCGACCTCGCTTCAAGACCATACCGCCGCGCTCAGTACGTTGGCGGAAGAAGTGATCTCCGGGATCCGCATCGTCAAATCGTTCGTCCAGACCACACGAGAAGACGCTCGCTTCTCCAGCCAGGTAGACCGTACGTTGGAACTCACGATGCGGCGGGCCGGCATCATGGCGCTGTTCATTCCGGTGATCAGCCTGCTCACATTCTCGGCTGCAGCCGCCGTCATGTGGTACGGAGGCCGCCAAGTCATCGAGGGCACCGTCACCCCCGGCGACTTGTTCGCCTTTGTCTTGTTCGCCGGCATCCTGATCGGCCCCTTCAGCTCGGCAGCCCGTGTATTTGCGCAAGTGAAAGAAGCGCAAGGCGCGATGCAACGGGTATTTGAAATTCTGGATATCCGCCCGGACATTCACGATCAGCCCGACGCAAAAGTTCTTTCCGCAGTCGCCGGCCACGTGCGCTTCGAAAATGTCGCCTTTGCCTACGACGCTCGCACCCCTGTGCTCTCACATCTGTCGTTCGAGGCCAAACCCGGCGAGATCATCGCCTTTGTCGGGCCGACCGGCGCCGGCAAGACCACTGTCATTAATCTGCTCCACCGGTTCTACGATCCGACCGACGGACGCATCACGGTTGACGGGCACGATGTGCGCCAGGCGAATGTCGAGAGCTGGTATCGGCAGCTGGCACTCGTCCCGCAAGAAACGATTCTGTTCGGCGGAACAATCCTCGACAATATCCGTTACGGAAGCCCGGACGCGGATGACGCGGCGGTGCGGGAGGCCAGTCAAGCCGCGCATGCGCATGATTTCATCATGAACTGTCCCGATGGCTATGAGACCGTCGTCGGTGAAAAAGGCGTCAATCTTTCCGGCGGGCAGCGTCAACGCATCGCGATCGCGCGGGCGATTCTCAAAAACCCGCGCATCCTGTTATTGGACGAAGCCACGTCGTCCCTCGACACCGAATCGGAGCGGCTGGTGCAGGAAGCGCTGGAGCGATTGATGAAAGGACGGACGACCTTCGTCGTGGCCCACCGGCTCTCGACCATTCAGCGCGCCGACCGCATTCTGGTTCTGGACAAGGGCAGACTGGTGGAAGACGGCACGCACGACCAGCTGATGGAACGCAGGGGCTTGTACCACTATCTCTATACGATCCGGCTCAATGAGCCGACTGCATAAACATGAATACGGACCGGCGATAGTATCAACAGCTCATCTACCATGTGTAGAAGGAGTTACGGGGCCGTTTGGCAGCAATGCCAGGTGGCTCTAGCTTTTTCGAGTGAGCCCAAACTCCTCTCGTTCCCACTCGAAATCCCTTCACAGGACATTCTCCAGTTCCCATACCTCCTGCCGACCAAGAAGCTGAGTCACAACCTGCTCAATGAGACCCTCTTCAGAACAGGCTTGGGCCACAGGCTAAAGTAGATCCATCTGGTTTTCGTGTGGAATCGGGAACACTCCGATAATGACCCATGGATTTGGCGCGAAGCCGTGAAACTGTTGCATCGTACCCAGAAAGAAATGGAGGTCACGACCGGAAAATTCGTTGAGGTATTTTCGACGAACTTTTTCTAATGCGTCACTTTCCGAATTGGATGTGGATTCTAGGCAGTTCCAGAAGAGCTGGCCAGCCTCCCAATCAAGCACCTGAAGTTCACTTTCTCGGCCATCGGCATCCGCAAACCGATAGGAAAAGTTGTAAGGCAGCTTTGGCATCAACTGAAACGTCTCACGCCAGCCTTCATCTTCAAAGAGATTGCCTTGGGAAGCAGCCTGACGCATTGCAGCGACCTTGGCCGTATCCCAGTCACGCTCGCACTCCTCCCAGATAAAATCAAGAATTCGAGCGGGCTTAAAGATAGCAAGGGAAATTGTGTTTGCCTTTGCACCATCAAGCAGCGGTTGGAGGCGGTCATACACGAGGGAGGCTTTCAGCAGTAACTGTCGCCGCTCTCTCCAGTTCTTGTCGGTCCCCACATGGCCGACACAGCGCATGTCTTTTGGATCTAGGAGACGATACGTCTCAGGCCTGCGGTCAATAGAACTCTTCACGAGTTCGGCTTCAATCCAATCAAACTTCGCGTACTGGTCCTCTTCTTCAAGCCGACGGAAAGGAACCGGATACAGTCGCACCCACGACCCATCGGCACGAATCCCCGCAGTGCACACCATCTCCCCATACCTCCGTGAGAGAGTGGGATAGGTCTTGACCGTGATGAGCACGCGTTCCTTGGGCATCACCGTTCAGGCTTATAAGTGGACCGGCTCTAACCTCCCATCACCACTTCTCTCGAACACCTTTGCGACACAATGGCGATGACACTGCTGCGGCAACTCCTCAAAACAGGTCAGCGCGACTCTTTGCTGGTCATCCACCAGCCACCGCCGAATCCGATCCAATGCGGCATGTTGACACGGCAGATAGTCCCGCTCATACAGCGCAAACAGCGCGTCGTAGTCTTGCTGGGTCTCAAGATTTCTCCGCTTATCGGAGTCGATGCCCAACTCCGGCAGATGCTCGTATCGTATTCCAACCCCCTCGCACGCCTTGCTCAAAGTGAGCTTTGAAAATCCATACTTCCGGCTCAGCGGATTGCGCCGCACGTCACACAGCAGCGTCACTCCAGCCTGCAGCAGCTGATTGAGATACCCTTCCAGACATTTTCCCTCATAGCCAATGGTCAGTAATGCCGGGCCTGACTGATTGGATGAGGCCTCTGCCACCAGTCGTCGAGACTCCGCGTCCGGCAAAACCTTGTCAACGATTTCACTCCGCGTGGCATAGTACGGATATCGCCGATAGATCTCAGCAATCAGCGCGTTGCCCCGCAAGCCAGCGTGCTGCCGGCAAAATAGGGCCACCCGCTCCGGCAAGATCGGCCGACGCATCGCTTCCTGCCGCCCCGCCTTGGTCAGCTGCCATTGCTGCTCGTCCTCTTCCAACAAACCCACCTCGATAAGCCGACGCTTATCGGCGTAGGAGGTGAAGGAAAAGCCACCGAATCGATAGGGCACAAACTCATAACTCGGCTTTTCCTCACATTCTTTGGTGTAGAGGAAAAGCAGCTTCTGGAAATCCATATGGCCAATTGGGCCATCAAGTGCTTTCAGTAGCGTGAGGATCACGCGCTGTCGTTCGAAAAGCATGAAAGACGTTACCTCACAAGATTTTAGACTGCACTCTTCCTCGGCAGCAGCCGCATGAGCAGCAGGTCGCAGGTATGGCGTGGGTTGGGAGTTTGACGTTGAAAGGCATGGACAGTCCCCTCCATGCTTTGGCCGTTACCGATACCGAAGACTCCCTCCAGCGCCGACAGCGTCTGCCAACCCATCTCAGTGAAGATGTAGATAGGAGGCTGCTCGACCAGGGACTCCACAGAATAAGATTGAGACATGCCGACAACTACGCTTCCTGTGATCTCCAAGCGTGCAACACTTTGGCAAAGTCTACATCTTTGGGTTCTTCATTCCATGTCTTATAGAATGAGGCATCATCACTATGGGGAGGCGGGCTGGGAGGATCGATGCGAATTCGTGTTGGCATCATCACAGAATCCCCGAGCAGTATACTCTCTCCGCGCCGGAGCGTTGAAAACATACTGGTGATTCCTCGAACTGCATCAGGCAAAAGGTTCCTCACATATGCTTGGTCGTCAGGGTTTGATATTCGAAGACACAGGAAACTATTACACTGCGATAAAATGGTTGCTGACACTTCCCTTGGCCTCTGACTGATAACTGTAAGACTTATGCCGTATTTTCGCCCCTCTTTGGCAATTCGCTCTGCTGAATGTTTTGAGGCTTCAGCAGTGGAGTCGCCATCTGTCAGATAGATGTGCGCTTCATCCGCAAATACTGCAATCGGGAATCGGGACGCGTTAACCCGGCGATACCAATAAGCAAAATCGAAGAGGCAGCGAAGAATCAGGGAGATAACTGATGATCGCACATCGAATGGAACCGGACTGAGGTCAACAACTACAACTTTCTTCCTTGCGCCAACCTTCTCGCCGAGCAGGCGACGAAACAGGTCCTCCATTGAAGCACTTGTCTTATAAGTCTTCGGGTGGAAGATGAGATCGTATCGTCGATCATTAAGCCGCGAATCAATACGCATGAGTAGTCGCGTAAATTGACCGAACAGAGGACCTTGCTTTTCCCCCTTTGTACCAGAAACCATTTGGGTGTCGAGTCTTCGAAAATCATCAAGGATCTCGGAGAACTCGAAGAACACCGGCGTATCAATGGTGATTTTCTTGATTCCCAATTTTGTATTTTCTGGATGTGTCTCCTTTGCACCTTGGAGTAACTCTTTGAATTTGGCAATCTGGTTTGGCGCTGCAGCTTCACTTCGATCTACCATGAGCCCGAGAATCTCTTCAGAATTCATCAACCAATACGGCAATTCCAAGTCATTTGCCGCTATAACATCAGCTGAATCGCCAAACGTCGTTGCATACTCTCCGTGTAGATCAAAGAGAACCACCGTTGCTTGAGGAAAAGTGCACATCTTCTGAATCAGCGAGGCTACGGCCCAAGACTTCCCGCCCCCGGTTTGTCCAAGAATGGCTGCATGACGTGTCAAGAAAGCGTCAAGGTTAATCTTCGCCTGTTGTCCAGGAATCAAGGAGAGTGATCCAATTGCAAAATCCCCCTCCGCATAGCTTGCATAAACCTTGTCAATCACCTCCGGCAGAACTGGAAATACAGGTGCATTGACAGTGGGTAGGACGCCAGAACCTCTTTCAAAGCGACCTGCTGAATCAATAGTCCCTACAGGGATCGTCGAAAGGCCTCGCGTCGCGCGATCAAGTAAATAGGCTCCATCCGTTTCTGCCTCGCGAGAGGTCGCCGCGCTAACTTTACTTTCACGCATATCCACTCCCGTCACCATGCACAGCAATCGCCCAGCTGGGAGTGAAACGGTGACAAAGGTACCAGGCTGCCCAATCAGCACAGGCGTCGGACCAGTATCGCTTGTCAGATGAACGGTCATTGATTCTGGAACCCCGCTCTCGACACCTGCGACCTCTTCATGGTCAATCAGCGCAACGAAGATTTCATCTCCGGAAACCCCGATTACTTTGCCTATCTGGTAGTTGCTCATATTGGGCTCCGGCTAAAAAAGTGAGACTAATTTACTGAATTGCCAAAGATCCGTCCCGCCAGCCGTAGATTTTCCGGAAAGCAATGTATGCCCTGAGAATCCAGCTGAGAAACTCGGTAGCGCCTTAAATGATGCGAGTCCTGGTGGCTCATTCTCACACAAGGCAAAGAGGCGGCATCGATTAGCCTTTAGAACTGGAAGGAGCAATTGTTGGTTGATGTGTTCATCACCGAAACTATAGCCGCAGCTTACGAGGTATTTACATTCAACGCCTAATACACGATTGGCGTGCGCAAATAGTGTATCGAAGGGGGCAGCTAACGACTCTACGACCTTTCTGCGGCGCGGCAGTACCATGATTCTGCTGGAACTACTGTTGAGAGAGTCGGGGTGGTTCTCAAAGAAAGCAGACGACTGCCTAACCCATGATATCGAGCCATGCAGCTTGATCAACTTTACCGTCAGCTGGTTATTAGGAATAAACCGCCCCCCAGCGAGTTCTCCGGTGACACATTTGAACTGCAGGGGATCGAAGAACCGCTCCGTAGAGCCGGAGAATCCATTCTCAACATTGACACCAACCCGAGCAGCTGCAATTTCGATGAGCAGATCGTAATTGGTCGTAAAGATCCAGACGACACGAGGTCGCCCAAACGTCCTCATCTTTAGAGCATCAAAGAATTTGCAGTGATGATCCAACAGTGGGCTTTTTACAGCGAGAATTCTTTCAAGAATTAATTCCTGAAGACGCCTTTCCAATTGACCGCATCGCAAGTCATTCGAGTTAACCCGATGTTCAATGACATAATCTGCGATCTCTTCAATATTCGGAGCTGCGGATTTCTCATCGTAGGTTAATCCGGAAGCCTTTAACACATCCTGCAAAATCGCACGTTCATCTGGTTTGAGCTCTGTGATGACTTGTCGGGTAAGTTCGGTCATCAACGGATATCCAGCCTCATATGAAGCCCCTGCACCAAAGATGAACCCTGTTCCATCCAAAGAATGGCTGACGTTGGGAAGGATAGTGTCTAGATCAAGCGCCATATGACAAATTTACATCGCCCGACAGCAGCCTCGGGAGCAGCTGGTCGCGAGTGCGGCGGAGGTTTTCGTATGGCTTCGTGAGCGTACCGACTGCCGCTTGAATGGGACGAGCACAGTGCACCCAATTGTTTCTGAAGTGAACTAGAGTAACAGGGCTCTTCTCTTCCCCAATGGCCACACGACCCAATTCGGTCTGTCCAGCGGCCAGTTCGTTCACGCGAGAGCCGCGCCGTGACGAGGAGGCCATCTTCTCCAGACCAGCCCGGATTTTCGCAAAGCGGACATCAGCAAAGCGGAGAAAGATGAGACCAAGAACTGGCGTGGAATATTGCGCGGCATTAAGACCGCTATTGGCCCGCAGTTGATCGGCAGCATCCCACAGACGCTTTTCCAGCGCGTCGGTCGCAGTGTCTTTCGCGGAAGGAGCAACCCACTGCATGTGGAACCTCAGGCTATAGGCTTCCGAAGTGGCACAAGAATACCCCTTTCCCCATTGGAAATCATCCCGCCTAGAGGTACGGGAGTCGAATAGGTGAGGCTTGCCGGAGATCTGATCTGCAGAGTTGGGAGGGTCAGACGCAGGTCTGCAAGGCCCTTGAAACTGGAGATGTTGAAGGATTACCAGGGCAGGATTGAGACTTACGAAGGTACAAAGCCTAGCACACTTCGACAAACGGAACTGTTGCCACCGGAACCTACCGCACCTTGGAGAAGTCGGCGGGGATTCTGGCCTCTTGCCCGTCTTGCAGATTCACAACGAAGACCGACTTGGCATTTGAATCAAACTGCTCGTAGGCGAAGAGCGCGGTGAAGCGGGAGCGGAAGGCCGGGCCCTGGCCTTCGTTCTTTCGTCCCCGTTCGGCCTTGCCGATGTCGATGGGCTTGATCCGCTTCGATCCCTGATGCAGCTCAATGACGGCCCCTTCGGCAAAATACTCGTCATCGCCGCACAGCTGAACCTCGATTTCCATATTGGGCATGTCCATGACTTTCTTGATGAACTCTTCGGGCATGCGCACGTCGATCTTTCGTTTCTTGGATTCCACCGCCTCCTGCCGACCAAAGGCTTCCAACCGATAGCGCTTAGTGCGCAAAATCGCGCTCGCGCCGCACGGTTCTTTCTCCGGATCGGCCCCCACGCGGGCAGCCAGTGACGCCTGCTGCAATACCTTCTTCACATCCTCGGGCAGGTTGGCCTTTTCCATGGGGATTCGTCCGGCCTCAAGTGCTTTCTGGGCATCTTCTGCGGACAGTTTGACATCGATGGCCCAAGCCGTTCCGAACCCGAGCAGACAGACTCCCAAGAAACCGGCCAGACCCCAAATTCTTTTATGTCTGTAGATATTCATGTCACCCTTTATCATGACTGACATTCGCCGAACCTGTCGGGAAGTGAGAAATTCCATGCATTGTAGGAGAACTGGCCGCCCTGATTCAATCAGGGCGTGAACCGGCTCCAGTTTGGATAGGGTTTCCGCCGATACAGTTCTTCGAGATCCACCACGACAGGGTAACCGGCAGCATGTAGTAACCTGGCCGATACCTGTAAAGGCAACCCCACCACAGCCGTATAATCGCCGTTGATCTTCTCGATCAAGTCAGCACCCTGGCCCTGAATCGAGTAGGCCCCCGCTTTTCCCAGCGATTCACCGGTCGCGAGATACCGCTCAACGGCACCACCGGTATCCGGCTTCACGTACACCATGGCCGTCGCGACTTCGACGACGTCGATCCCCCGTACTTGACAGCATAAGGCCACCGCGGTGTGGACACAATGTGACCTGCCTGCCAGGCTCGTCAGCATGGCTCGCGCCTCCTTCAGATCGCGCGGCTTGCCCAGGAGACGGCCATTCGACTCAATCACGGTGTCGCTGCCAAGCACCAGATCTTCCGGACAGGTGCAGGCCACCGATCGCGCTTTTTCCAGAGCGAACCGTGCTACCTGTTCAAGTGGCGAGAGGCCTGGAATCGGTTGCTCAACAAATGTGGGAGGGCAGACCTCAAACGAGAGCCCTAATAATGAAAGTAGTTCCCTGCGCCGGGGGGATGTAGATGCCAGGACTAGCCGCATCGCGACGCCGGCAGACTGGCTTCATCGATCGATTCATTCCCGTCCGAATCTAAGATACGATGAGCCCGATACTCGTCGAGGACCGCTTCGAGGTCACTGACGGAAGCCACTCGAACCATCCGCGCACGAAGCGCGGCGGCATGGGGAAAGGCTTTACAATACCAGCCTAAATGCTTGCGCATACGGTGAAACCGGCCTTGTCCACAGAGCGCCTGAAATTGGCGGGCGTGATCCAGCAGGACGGTGAAGCGTTGCTCGATCGGGATCGCATGACCGGCCGATAATTCGACGTTCACACAGTCCGTCTCACGGGCAAATGCGCGGGCCTGTTCCTTCTCCCGGAAGAACCAGGGTGCTCCAAGCACGGCCCGCCCCACCAACACGCCGTCCACGCCGGTTTCTCGGACACGCCTCACAGCTTCTTCCAGACTCTTGATATCGCCATTCCCGAACACCAGCGTCCCGGTTCCCTTTATCAGCGCCGCCGCGCGCGCAATGGCCGACCAATCTGCTTCACCACGATACATCTGACGCAGCGTCCGTCCATGAAGCGAGATCACCGCCGGCTGCTCCGCAAGAAGATGTTCGACCCAGGCTTCGACCATGACCGACTCATAGCCCAGTCTGGTTTTCACCGAAAGCGGCACGACACGGCGGAGGGCAGCACTTGAGCCGCCGCGCTCCTCGTTAAGACGCCGAAATGCGGCCACCCGAGCCGGTTTGAAACCCGCTTGTTCTAGCGTGTGGCCGCCCGCCCAATCGGTGATGCCTTGCCTGGCAGCCTGTACAATCGCACGGGCCAATTCAGGAGTCCTGATGAGGCCGGCGCCAGACCCGGATGATGCCACGCTCTTTGACGGGCAACCCATGTTGATATCCAATCCATCGAACCCCAACTCGCATACCGCGTGAGCGGCTTGATAAAACAAATCCGGGTTATTCCCATACAGCTGCGCCACCATCGGACGCTCGATCTCACTGTAGACCAGCGTCTCTAAACATACCTCCGGCCCGCGACAGATATCGTGCACATGCGTAAACTCGGTAAACGTGACATCCGGCTTCCCCTGTCGCGCAACGATCGCGCGAAAGCTCGCATCCGTGACGCCATCCATCGGAGAGAGGCCGATGATCGGGCGAGGGAGGGCCGACCAGAAACTCATGTTCGTTCACCTACTGCCTGCATAGGCGGTTCATTGGCATGATCATAGGCCCGCCGAAGTTCATTGGCTTCCTGCTCAACCACTGCGGCCAGATCCGGCGCTTCTTCGAGGACAAATTCCACAAACCGGTCAATCTTCACAAGAAAGAAATCGTACGAGCCGGACAGCGTGCGTGGTTGTCGAAACCAGAACGGGACAAACCTCGAAAGCGGCACGCCCCGTTCTTCAAGCCTGCGGCACGATTGCGGAAACATGGCGTCCACCTGTCCGCCCCAGGAAAGAATCTCATACGGAAGGTAGATAGACCGGTAGGTATCGAGCTCCTCGAGGCAGGCCGTCGGCAGACTCCACTCAGGACCTTCAGGCTCGATTCGGCCTGCGGCTACGCGAGCGTACCGCTCATAGGCTGCCTCTAGCTCATGTTTGACTGAGTCTGGCAAAGCGGCTCTCGGAAGCCGCTCATACCCGTGCTCCTGCGTGTCCCCAACCTCCTTCTTCACTGGGGCAAGCACTGCACCGTACCGTGCTGCGAATCGGTCGAATTCCTCGACGATCAGCGGTATCGGTTTCGTATCCACTTCCAGCGCAAGGCCCCGCAATCCTGTCAGACGAGGATGACTCAGAACTCGATCGAGGATCTCGAAGAGGACCGGCGGGATAGGGGCCGCATGGGCATCGGTCCAAGCGGGCAGGACATCACTTTCCCCGCGATCGAGCAACTGTGAACAACCGGCCAGGCTCGACTCATGGACCGCAAGCCCGGCGACATGGATTTCAACGATGCGATCCATAGGGAACTGCTTGAGGAAGCCATCGACGAATTGCGCAAGCGTTGAGGTTCGCCAGGCCCCAGAATACCGAAACACCGTCCACAGATGGCCGACATCCAAAACAAGTCCGCAGGGTGCCCATTGCGTAACAAGGCGGAAAAATGTTGGAATGGCCAGCGTACCTGCTACAAAGTACGTCAGGGGAGGCATTTCGAGCAGCACCAACGGAGACGCTCCGTTTTTGAGTCGACAGTGCCGGTCGAGAAGATCTTGAACGAGCATCACGTTCTCGGCCACAACCGACGCACTGGATTCCGTATAGAGCGGAGGAAGGTAGGTGCCATATGAATAGCCGGCGATGTATTTCGTCGCGCATTCATGGTTCAGCCAGGCACTATCCAACGTCTGGAGATGCCCGGCAACCTCACACACCTCCTGTGCAAACGAGGGATTATCGAGGGTTTCCGGCTGAGTCAGCCACAGCCCTTCGCCATGATAGGCCAACAAGCTGCTCTGAGCCTGTTTCCTCACAGCGGCCAATGCCGCCGGAGCTGCGCGAAAGATTTCAAGGTAGGCAGGCGTCGCTTGACACTGCTGTAACGCTCCCAACAAGCTGGTAAGATCCGGGGAGTAGATATCGACAGAGAGGCCCATCCCATGAGCTGGAACCTGCTCCAGGCGACGGGAAAACTCTTTTCCTACAGGACTCACAATCGCCACGCGGTTTCTCTTGCTGATAGCCAAAATTCGTCTCTAGTGTATGCCGTGAAACCGTTGAATGACAAGGGTTTCACACAACCATGGGTAGGGGAGGTCTTCTGCTATACTTGGCCTACACCGCAGGGACCGGAAGCCCGGTTTTCTCCGAAGAAAGGACCGGGCTGATCGATGCCGATTAAAGATGAGGACCGGTCAAGAACCCTTAATCACTGGGACACATTGGTCGCACGCATGATGACACCGGGCGTAGTTCAGATCCCTGGGGATATTTCCGTGACCGAAGCCGCATCGCTTTTGGAGCGAGAGCAGATGCCCTGCCTGCTCGTCAAGGATACGGAGTCGCACTTCGGACTGATGACGCCGGCCGACATCGTCAAGAAGGTGGTCGCTCAAGGGCTGGAGCCTGATGATATCGAAGTACGCACGATCATGACGCGGCCGGTACAGTTTATTGAGTACGATCGCATGATCGATGAGGCCTCTACCCTCATGATGGCAACCGGCGCCCCAATCCTCATTGTCACAAAGCAGGAACAGCCGGTCGGTGTGCTCACAGCGAGAGATTTAATCCTTTCGCCGAAACGCTCTCGCACAAACATTCCAGCTACTCTCAGCACGATAGAGGGCACCGGGCCGGGGGCTGACCATCGCGCCATCATCGTACAACTGAGCCATGTCGGCGCCTCGGTTGAATCTCCCACCTCGTTGTTGCCGGACACCAGGGTCAGCCTGAACTTCTCTCTCCCCGATCTCACGAGTCCATTGACCATCCGGGGAACGGTCTTGTCTCGTTGTGATCAGACCCGGGGTACCGGCACATCTTCTTTCACCTCGGTATCGAACATAGACGTCCAATTTGCCGATCTCTCCCCGACCGATCAGGCCAGAATCAAGGCCTGGGTGCTTCAGAATATGCCCAAATCGTCCGATCCGGACTAGGCCGCTGTGCATTCATTGAAACTCCTTTGACCAGAGCCCTATCCATTGGTAAAATTTCTTACGCCATTCATCAGCGAGAGGACCACGCATGAACATGTCCGGTAAATCCCAGCAGGCTCGACCACGCCCCTCCCTGTCGAAAGAAGAGCTCCTTCAACAGATCACCACCTTGTTGGAAAGCCCCGAAGACGACATGCACGCAGCCCTCACGAAGGAGCTCTTGGCGGGCGTGCTCAAAATACACGACGCACATCTTGATTTATTGGACCTTAAAATTCTCAACCGAGCGGTCAAAGAACTGCGCCACGCGTTCGGTGTGTTTCGCGGCTACCAGGACCGGAAAAAAATCAGCGTCTTCGGCTCCGCGAGAACCCCATCGGACGACCCGAACTATCAACTGGCCTATCGTTTCGCCCAAGCCGCTGTGCGGGAAGGATTCATGGTCATCACCGGAGGGGCAGACGGCATTATGCGCGCCGCCCAAGAAGGAGCCGGCCGCGAGCACAGCTTCGGCGTCAACATTATGCTCCCATTTGAACAGGGCCCCAATGCGACGATCGCGGACGATCCAAAACTGATTACCTTCAAATACTTTTTCACTCGAAAACTGATGTTCCAAAAGGAGGCCAACGCCATCGTGCTGTTTCCAGGCGGATTTGGAACACACGATGAGGGATTTGAGATTTTGACGCTGGCTCAGACCGGGAAGAGCGACCCTCAGCCGATCATCTGCCTCCAGGCGCCGGGATGCGACTATTGGGACGGCTGGTCGTCCTTCGTCACAACACAACTCCTGCAGCGGAACCTCATCAATGAAGAAGACCTGAGCCTATTTACAATCACAAACTCGGCCGAAGCGGCTGTCGACCAGATTCTCCGGTTCTATCGCCGCTATCACTCCATTCGGTTTGTCGGCCGGCAATTGGCCGTGCGATTGAAAGATCGCATCTCCGCTGAACAGCTCGACCAGGTTCAGGAACAGTTCCGTGATCTCCTGATCGACGGAACGTTTGAACTGCGCGGCCCGTTGGAAGAAGAGCTCGATGAGCCGGCCCTCCGGAATCTGCCTCGGCTCGTGTTCAGTTTCAACCGACGCAGCGCCGGTCGACTCCGCCAGCTGATCGACCACCTCAACGGGCTCTGATCTACCCATACGCGCGTTGAGCCCTGGCGGCTGGCCGGTTCAGCGCTCGGGCATAACGGTCACTATCCTCTTTAGCTGGCATCACCGGCCATGCTATTCTCTGACCTATCTATATGGATCATTCACCCTACTCGCGACGCTTCCATCATCCCCCGGACATCGTTCTGTACCATGCCGAGTGCTCAGATGGATTCGGGGCAG
>Ga0315912_10003951_pt1 | contig 14355 bp, 10 predicted proteins | sample VfabasoilMG_FD_204469 | JGI IMG/M metagenome (GOLD analysis project Ga0315912, IMG submission 204469) | Garden soil microbial communities collected in Santa Monica, California, United States - V. faba soil | ecosystem: Environmental > Terrestrial > Soil > Garden | place: USA: California... | reverse complement strand
CAGAATCGCTTTTGGACGAGCTACACTCGTACCGAAAGCTCAGCGATCTCGTTCTGCCTCCCTTGGTGCGAACCGCCTGTGAACAAGTCCTAGAAGAGCAGCATCGAGCGGACTTGCTGCGTTCACACGGGCTCGAGCCGCGGCATCGTCTATTGCTCCTTGGCCCTCCTGGAAATGGAAAAACCTCACTCGCGGAAGCAATAGGTGGTGAGCTTTCGATTCCCATCTTGCGAGTCCGATATGATGCTGTTGTTGGTAGCTTTCTTGGGGAAACGGCCAGCCGTTTAGCGCGCGTATTCGACCACGCCCGCACGCGCCAATGTGTCTTGTTCTTCGACGAATTTGACGCAATTGGTAAATCACGAGGGGATCAGCACGAGGCTGGTGAGGTCAAGCGCGTCGTCAATACGCTCTTGATGCGTATTGATAGTCTGCCTTCCTACGTTGTGGTCGTAGCCGCCACGAATTATCCGGAACTGCTCGACCGCGCTGTTTGGCGACGCTTTCAAGTGCGCGCCGAATTACCTCCGCCTACCTCGCAAGACGTGGCTGCTTGGCTTGAGAACTTCGAGAAGCAGACCGGCGTCCGTCTCACATCAAACGCTAAGACTCACTCCGGTCTCCATGGTTTGAGTTTTGCGGAGCTTGAAGAATTCTGCCGTGATGTTCAACGACAGGTTGTTTTAGCCGGTCCAAAAGCAAAACTGCCGACTATTGTGCGCAACGCTCTCGAACAGGTTGAAGCTCGCCACGCTTTGATGTCTACTTGATAGATGTTGGGGGAACTGCCACTGCTACCGTTGGCAAATGGTGAGCTCCACACGTGGCAGGACCGACGTCCCCGTGGTGGTGGACCAATGTTGCCCAACAAGACTCGCCAGGTCCAGCGACTTGCACCGTCCTTCCTGGAGCTGCAGAAGGTGCTTGATGCGAAGAAAGTCCACCTCACGGAGTCGCCGCTGGGAGCGTCTCCTGAGCATGTCCTTGTTTTCGAAACCATCGGGCATCCAGAAAAATTCTTTGCCGTCGTTCAAAGCCACCCGGGGCTGGAATGGCTGCTCGACGCGGAGAGTCGATGCCCTGAAGACGACGATTTCAAAACTAGGCGCAAGAACCAGGACCCTGACGCTCCCTCCGCAGACAAGGAACTTACATCATGTGTGTACATGGTGATGTTCAATCAGGCCGCGTTGGAACAGCTACTGTCCATGTGGACGGTGTACACCAAAGGTAAGATGCCGCATGGGTTGGGTGCCTGGTCAGAAGTCTTTCGCACCTTGCGCGCCATCCGCCGCTGGGGTCCCGACGACCGATTGCGTGATGCCGGTCTGATCGAAGACGCACTCCAACCGATCGACCCAAGCCGCCTTATCTCAATTGAGATCGAGTTGTGGCCCCGTTCGGGCAGCGCCAAAGACGAGACCCGAGTGAAGGCGGCAGTTGAGGCAGCTGGTGGAGAGGTCCTCGATGCGCTGAACCTACCCGCAATCCGCTATCATGCTCTTTTGGTTCAACTTCCACATGGTCGCGTCCGCGCCTTGCTGGATCGGAGTGACGTTCATCTCTTGCTGCTCGACGAGATCTATTTGATTCGTCCGCGCCCTCAGATCGTTATGGGGATGTCGGATGACATCCCGATAGAAGTATCGGCCGACGAATTCTCCGCTCAAGCTGAGCTCCCTGTAGTCGCACTCTTGGATGGTCTACCTATGGAGAACCATCCGCTCCTTCGGGGACGGCTCATTGTCGACGACCCGGATGATTGGTCATCCACCTATCCCGTCAAGGACAGAGCCCATGGCACAGCCATGGCATCGCTGATCTTGCGGGGAGACCGAGCGGATGACACTGCCCCCTCGCGCCGCGCCATCTACAGCCGGCCGATCCTTCAGCCTCACGAAGGTGAGGAACAGGGTCCGCAACGCCGCCTTTGGCTCGACGTCGTCCACCAAGCGGTTCGCCGCATGCTTGCCGAGGATGAACCCAACGGACCAGTCGCACGGACAGTGAAGATCATCAACCTATCCGTGGGTGATCGAGGTCGACCCTTTCTCCACGAGCCAAGCCCCCTAGCAAGGCTGTTGGATTGGCTATCCTGGACGTACCAAGTCCTCTTCATCGTCAGTGCTGGCAACCACGACGTGCCCCTTCCCTACGACTGCGCCGACGATGCCGAGTGCATTCGCCACGTTTATGCAAACAGTCGTCATCGCAAGCTGCTCTCGCCCGCTGAAGCCATCAATGGCATCACGGTAGGAGCGCTCGCCGCTGATGCTGGAACGGATCCCTTGCCACCGGGGGCACAACTCATTCCAAGCCGGCCCGATTTGCCAGCCACGTATTCGGCCCTTGGACGTGGCTTCCGACGCGGCGTAAAACCCGACGTTCTCCTTGCCGGTGGACGCATGTTTTTTCGTCAGCAGCCCCCGATGACGGTAGCCGATTGGCGTTCCGTGAAAACCACGCAAGGGGGACATCTTGTAGCCAGTCCTGCACCAGCGGGCCAACGCCAAGTGGTGCGACGTTCAGGCTCAAGTTGTGCTGCTGCTCTCACATCTCGTGCCGCAGATGAAATCGTCGACAGCGTCGAGCGCACAATAGCACTCGCTGCGCAAGACGCCGAACTCCATACGGTCCCGATCTCGCTCTTGGTCAAAGCCTTGATTGTGCATTCGTCCAGTTGGGAGCCCGAGTGCTACGGAACCGTGTCGCAGGCACTAAATGACGTGCTGCACCCAACTCTCGCCAGAGATCAATTGGCAGGAATCTTGGGATATGGGGCATTTAAGCCTGAACGCGCCTTGGGATGCGAGCCAACACGAGCAACATTAGTTGGTGGTGGAACCATCGGTCCTAGGGAACGGATGCGCCATGTCGTGCCGATACCTGACGCCATGCACTTACAGCGGGGATCGAGACGAGTGACGGTGACGCTGGCTTGGTTCACTCCCATCAATCCGGCCGACCGTAGGTACCGTGTTGCCAGTCTCGCGTTGGCATTGCCAAAAGACAGTCCGCTCTTGATCGAATCCAGCCAGGTTCACCGCAACGCGACAGTTCGAGGTACGGTTCAGCACTTGGTGCTCGATGGCGACGGCGGACTCATGTCGATCGCCAACAGCGAGATGTATGAGTTCTTCGTTGCTTGTTCGGCCGATGCAGGCGAGCTCACCGAGTCTATCCCCTACGCGTTGGCTGTTTCCATCGAGATGGCGCCCGGAACAGCCTTGCCGATTTACAGTCAGGTCCAAGAACGGGTAGCGCCACGCGTTGCGATTCGTGCATAAAGCATACCCCAACCATCTGGGTTCGGCACGTCACCTCAGTCGTGCACGAGGGAAAGGATGAAGTAGGTCTTTCGAGTCACGCCCGACGTTCCGTACGTAAAAGGGTCCGACGTGCAACCGGTCCATTTCCTACTTTCGTGAAGGGAACAGTGAAGAGGCACACTGAGCTGGCTCTGCGTGCGAACGTTTCCGCGCCCACGACAATCAGAGAGCTCCGTTGGATCTCCATTTTCTCCCCAACGCACTGCGCACTCAAACTGACCGATCAGGACTTTGCCTTGTGCCATTGGAATCATATCGTCGCGCAGAGGTAGCGCACTTTTCTGATTCTCTCGGCGACCGAAACCTTTTAAGAGCCAGAGTGTCTTCCTTTCATCCTCGGGGTTGCGTTCTGGCTTGTCGGGCGTGGGCTCCAAGGGTTGCGGGGAAATTGGTTCCTCTCGATTGGATCGGGCAATGCTTGGGAGATTAGGTAGACTGGTTGCGGCTCGTTCTACCTCCGACGCACCGATTGCAGCGGCCTCCTTGGTCGCGCTCCCCTCAATCACAGAACCCCAGATGGTGGCTCCGGCTGTCAAGAGGCCGACTCCAACAGTTGCAATAATAGACCATTTTTGACCAATTCTTTTCCTTACTGCGTCATCTGATGGTGAGGGCAAAGGAACGGGAGTGTGCGTCGAATTTCGAACAGCGAGCAACTCGCCGGGACGATCTCGCAAAGCCCGAAAGTCTCGAAGTAGGATGTCTACGTCATCATAACGACGGCCGGGATCTCGCTGTGTGCACTTCTCCACGAGTTCTCGCATCCCGGAATGATCGCGTAAGCCTTGTGCCAAGTCGTCTTCGGCGAAGTGCAACGACGGCTCCCGCTCGGTTATCAAGTACTGAAGCATGCGCCCAAGACTATAGATATCGCTCTCCTTGAGTCGTGGTGGGTCGTCGCTGCGTTCTTTTGGATCAATTTGCTCCGGGGCGGCATATCTGGGGGTTCCCCGGGAGTCTTGTGTCATTTGTCCGAGTTGGACCAGATCCGCCAAGTCGAAGTCTGTTAGGACAACTTGGCGGTTCTTCGTGACGAGCACGTTTGCCGGCTTGATGTCGCGATGGACGACCATATTGCGGTGAGCGAAGCTAATCGCCTCGCAGAGTTGTTCGAACACATCGAGTCGTTCGAATAACGACCAGCGTCGTGCGCTTACTTCTCGCAAGTCTCCCCCGTCGACGAAGTTCATCGTAAAGGCAAGGTCAGTATCCTCCGAATCTCGCCACTCAATTATTCCTGGTGGCGGCCCGTGCTTCTGTAGCAAGCGCATTGCGGCTACTCCACGACGGAAACGACGAACCATCTGACCGTCGCCGAGGCGATATGGGTGAAAAATCTTTACGGCACAATCGCCGCCGCCGGGTTCGATAGCTTTCCAGACCGAACCGAACTCACCCTGATCGATCAGTTCAAGCAATCGTGCTCCGGCTACTTGATCACCCACTCCTGCCTTTCCAAAGTCGTCAAGGCCCTGGACCAACGTTGAGATACGTTTTGAGACTGATTGGGTGGTCAGGGCTCCCTTTCTAGCCCGTTCCCGGCACAGTTCTTCCAGTTCATGAATTCTCTCCGGAGGATAGGGGCGGTACCTTTGGTGGCGCGTTTGCCTCTCAGCGTTCTCTGATTGCTCCAGAAGTGAGTCTTTTGTCATCGCACTCAACCGTTAGGGCTGTCTCGCAAGAAACAGCAGTCGCCGTCAACCGCGCTCGCCAAAACGGTAGTTCTCGCGGGTTTGAGTGGCGGCTGAAGGTCCTTGAGGAAGTATCCGTTCGCGAGCAGCTCATGCAGCAGCAACGACACCTACGCCACCAAGCTCTCGACCACCGCCCGCATCAACCTTTGCCCCTGATCGCGATGCTGAGCCAGTTTGGCTTCAAGGTCATCACAGAGAATGGCAAGAGCCGAAACGCGTCTTAGGATGCGAAGCTGCTCCTCAGAGGGTGGTATGGGGAAACAGAACCGACGGATCTCTTTGAGATTAATGTGGGGATGAGCGGCACCAACCGCGGCACTTTCTGACTGCCACCTGCCAAGGGGACTGTTGAGCAAGGCTGTCAGATACTCGGAACTTACTATCGGTTGAGGTCGCATCAATAACATACCTTGAGAAAGGCAGACGGAGGGCTCATCCGGAAGAATTACCGCCCAGCCAAGCGAGAGCTCTCGGCTGTAAACGATGTCTCCAGCAATCGGCCGTCGACGCAGAGTTTGTCGCTCGTACTCCTCGGCGTTCACCTTGGCAGCCGTCTTAAGCCGAAGGGTCCCCAGGGCAATATCCCGTGGGCGCAGGGCTGGATACGCACCATGCTCTGAATACGTCGGCGTCCGATGAGCGGAATCCACGAAAGTTGGGCAGATGAGTTCGAGGGGAGCGAAAGCCCATCCCTGGGGTAGCCCGTCTGACACCAATGCTCCCCAGTTCTCAGTCCCTATGGCGTTGCTCGCGTATCCACTCAGAAGCGCCTGAGGGACGGAGGCATTGGAGCCCTCGCTGAAACGTCCTCCGAACCATAGGATTTCAATGGTTCCACGCAGCTCCTTCACGTTCTCGGGAAGCTCATAAAGCACCTCAAAGTGGTCCTGGACGCGGGACCAACTGCTCTTGAGTTTGGACTTGTCGGGGGCGTGGACGACGGCGCTCAGAGCCGCCTTGTTGAACGAAACAGCCTTCTCCCGCTTCTCCTTCTGCTTGGCCTCCAGCTCGTCACACAGGGCCATGAGCTGGTCGACCTTCTCGACGATGCGTTTTTGCTCGGGGAGGGGCGGGAGAGGGAACTGGTGCCCTTTCAAAGAGCGACCGGTCAGATGTTTGATCGTGGCCCCAGTGAAGAGCTTTTCGAGGCGACCGTTCCAAGTGTCCAAACGGAATCGATAGGCAAGGAACTCGGGAAGGACCTCTGGGATCGGGCGGATTCGATGAAGTGCCTTCTGGAAGAACATGGGCCTTCCTGTGTCTTTCCAGATTGCTGCTCTACCGGGCTCGCCCCCTTCGCAGACAAGCAAGTCGCCATCCTTCAGCAGGAATTCATCGACCTCCTCGTCCTCAAGGCGCATTTCAAGGACATCGCCAAGCTCGAATCGAAACCACTGAACGTTCAGGTTTCGCAGGTACGGACGAAGGTCTCCTGAGTTCTTGGCCTTGTCGAGCATCTTCCCGAGTCTCTGCTCTGCAATCATCGGTAGCGTTACAAGCGCCCATCGCTTCGGTAGCGCATCTGAGGCTTCTAGCGGCTCGCAACCACGGCGCCTCAGAAGATCGACCACCGAGTCGTCACCTTCCCTTCCGAGTTGGAACCCGCCGGTGAGCCCAAGCGACAGCACCAGCTCCCGAAGCTGGGCGATACCCCCTTCCGTCGCCGCCAGATGCCCAAACTCCTTGAGGAAATCCTCGGGACTCACGACGCGGACTCCAGTGCCTTGCCTAGCTCGGTCTTCAGCTTCTCTTGGATCTTGGCGACTTCGGCAGACAGCGCCTTGAACTCTTGCAGCAGCACATCAGGATCGCCCACGCCATCCACTACGGCGTTCGGGTTCTTGATGTCGAGGTTGTAGCCGCTTTCGGCGATGTCCTTGGCGGAGACCTTCCAGGCGTATTCGCTTTCCTTGCGCTTGTTCCACCACTCCTTCTCGGGCTCAAACTCCTCGATCCGCATGGGCCTGGTCTTGGAGTAGCTCTTTTGCCCGTCGGGGTACGGGTGCTCGTAGTACCAAACGTGCTTGGTGGGCCCGCCCTTCTCAAAGAAGAGCAGGTTCGTCTTGATGCCGGTGTACGGGGCAAACACGCCGTTGGGCAGCCGCACGATGGTGTGCAGGTTGAACTCAGTGAGGAGCTGCTCCTTGATGCGGGTCTTGATGCCTTCGCCAAAGAGTGTGCCGTCGGGGAGGACCACAGCCGCTCGACCATTGGCCTTGAGCAGCTTCATGATCAACACCAAGAAGAGGTCCGCCGTTTCCCTCGTCCTGAAGGTCGCCGGAAAATTGTTCTCGATACCGTCCTCTTCCATACCCCCGAAGGGTGGATTGGTGATGATCACGTCCACGTAGTCCTTCTTGCCGTAGTCGGCGAGGGGACGATTCAGCGTGTTGTCGTGTTTGATCTGATCGGGCACCTCGATACCGTGGAGGATCATGTTGGTGACCGCCAGCATGTGAGGGAGTTGCTTCTTCTCCACCCCAAAGATGCTGCGCTCGATCTTCTTCCTTTGAGCGGGCGTTTTGGCCTGGGCCTTCAGGTGCTCGATAGCGCAGGCTAGGAAGCCGCCGGTGCCACACGCCGGGTCGAAAACCGTCTCCCCCAGCTGGGGGTTGATGATATCGACGATGAACTGGGTCACGGCCCGCGGCGTGTAGAACTCGCCCGCGTTGCCCGCGCTCTGCAGATCTTTGAGCAGCTTCTCGTAGATGTCGTTGAGCTGGTGCCGCTCGGCCTGGGTGTGAAAGTCGATCTCGTTGAGCTTGTTGACCACCTGTCTGAGCAGGGTGCCGTTCTTCATGTAATTGTAAGCGTCCTCGAAAACAGACCGCACTACCAAGCTCTGTCCTTCGGTCGCCGACAGGCCTTTCAACTTGGGAAAAAGCTGGTTGTTGATGAAGTCGAGCAGCGCGTCCCCCGTGATGCCCTCGTCGTCCGCTGCCCACTCACGCCAGCGGAACTTCTTGGGGATGGGCGACTTGTAGTCGTCGTTTTCGACTTCCCACTCTTCTTCGCGGGCATCGAAAATCTTGAGGAACAGCATCCAGCACAGTTGGCTGATGCGCTGGGCGTCGCCATCGACGCCCGCGTCCTTGCGCATGATGTCTTGGACGCTCTTGATCAGGGTAGTCAGGCTCATGGCTCCCCCGCGTTTTAGGCAGTCGGCCGCCGGAGTCCACTGCAAATTCCCCACCACGTCGGCACAACTGGGCAAGACCTGACGACGATCTTGGGTTACTCTTGCTACCGAGATGACCACACTGCCCGTCTTGCGAGAATGCCCTCTTGAACGCAGCTGTGCGTGGACGGTTCATAACTACAAGCACGCCCCCCATCGCGGAATGAAGAAGGAGCACACGCGCCACGGGCCAGCCCGCTACTTGGGTGGGATCGCCCACAGTCAAATGCAGACCATCGAGACCGCCACTGTCCAATCCGGGGAATGTACAGTTCTGCCGAGCACGAAGTCGGAGTACGTTCGCGACGCGGGCGAAGTCATCGGGTGGGACAAAGGTGAAGATGCGACCTGGTCGTTCGTCGAATGCAGCGGTGGTGTGAGCAGCGGACGCCACTATCACGGGCGCCCCATGGCAGAATCGAACTACAAGCTCGGAGGACGGACGTGACTGCTTTAGCAATGATCGAACTCAGTCTGCCGGAACGCCATCGCGCTGGACGAGTGTTTCTCGAAGCCAACCTGCTCCCCACCGTCTCTCTGATGGAACTCACACGGCAACTCGATCAAACCTTCATCGAAGAAGAGGACCAGGAACGGATGGACCTCCTTGAGCGACTGTTGCTCAATCATGAATCTCTACAAGTGACGGTATTCCCTGGTGAAGAAACACCTCCTGTCTATCACGCTTACATCAGAGATCCGCTCGACACAGAGGCGCAGCTTTTCGCATGTGTGCTCGCTCCAAAGCCAGTCATCAGCTCTTTGATTGCGAGCGAGCCACATGTGGTGTTTGAGACAGCAACATTCCAAGCACTCGACGGCGATTCGAGTCCAGCAACTCTGCAACGAGGGATCGAGGCTTGGGCAGGCCGAGTTTGGCCGGACTTAGAGCTGCCCCGTTTGGAAGTCGTGCCCTGGCCAATTGAGGAAGTGCACATCCAAGCGCTTCAACTTGACCAACTCAACCTCCCTCAAGGAGCACCCATGAAGCTGGCGCGCAGAGAGGAAAATCCGGAGCGCAAGGCAGGATGAAACTTGTCGCTCAGCGTGTTGTCCGTTCCACAGATCACGCCACTGGCGTCAACGCTTACTGCTACCTCCACCCAGATCGACATTTTTTTCAACAACCGCCTCATGACCTTGGACAAGGCGAACTTTCCGGTGAAATTGTCGAAATTCCTCCTGGAGGCAACAACGTGCGCAGCTACTTGGACATCGTTGCACCGGATGAAACCGCGAACGAAGAGATCACTCGCGCCGTCCTTTCCAGTTGCAGGATCTTGAGCGACGTTCGACAGAGTCTCCCCTGGAATTTCCGCTTTGCCAGCGTTTCCTTCGAGTTCAATCTCGAGCTGAGCTTGGTCCCTGAGTGGGCTCAAGAACTACAACTGCTGCTGGCCTACGCCCTACGGGCACGAAGCGGGTAACAGCCACAATTATCCTCGCTGGCTCTGCGGGCCGACGTCATTCGAGGGTGGCTCCGAATCCCCTGTCGAATACAAGGCCCGCTCCAATTCCCTCACCGCCTCCAAGTACTTGGGCTTGCCACCAAACTCTTCGATGATCTCCATGGTGGTCCCCAGCTGGGCCAGCGGCTCGACTTTGAGGATCTTCACGTCCTCGATCTTCTCCAAGCCCTCGTCAGCATACTTGTCGAGCAGAGCTTCCAACACCTTGCGGGCCTTGTCGCCGTATTTGGTGAAGTAGTTCCGCTTGCGCACATTCTTGGCGCGCTCCTGGCGCGTCAGCGGCGGTTGATCAAAGGCGATGTGACACACCAGGTCGAACGGGCTGTATTCTGTGCCTACCTCTTCCGCTAGGGCTTCGAAGAAAACGCCCTCTTCGGCGAGCACGGCGATGATGCTCTCTCGACGTTCGGGGGCTCGCCACGCATCGAGAAACTTCCGGAGGGTGGCGTACTCCTTGTGGACCGTCTTCTTGGTGTAGTCCTTGAGGCTTTCGGTGATGAGCTTGCCGTCCTTGTCCATGAACTGGACTCGTTCAGAACGGACCAGGACCCGCACATCGCGAACGTAGTAGCGCTTAGGCCGTCCCAATCGGCTACCGAGCCCGGAACCGTCTCCGTCCATCGAGCCTGGGCCCCCGTCCCCCTGGCTCTGTCCGGTGATCCATGCATTGTCCGCCTGCTCGGGACTCACGTGCGTTGTTGTCCCTGCCTCGTCGGGGGGAACCACCGATTCACCGCCCCTGGGCTCGTACACCACCACCGGATCTCCATCGAAAGCTGGGTCGGCAAAAAGCTCGGTGGCCTTCCGAAAATCCATGATGGTGAAGTAGTGCTTGCCGTAGTCCTCGTTGATGCGCGTGCCCCGACCAATGATCTGCTTGAACTCGGTCATCGACTTGATCGACTGGTCGAGCACCACGAGTTTGCAAGTCTTGGAGTCGACGCCAGTCGTCATCAGCTTGGAGGTGACCGCGATCACCGGGCGAGAACTTTCCGCATCGATGAAGTTGTCGAGTTCAGCTTTGCCCTCTGGGTTGTCGCCGGTGATCTGCATCACGTAGCGGTTGTCCGTGGCCGTGATGTCGGCGTTCGCATTGACCAAGGCCTTCCGCATCCGCTCGGCGTGGTCGATGTTCTCGCAGAAAACGATGGTCTTCGAATCTCGGTCAGTCCCTTTGAGGAACTCCGTGACCTTTTGAGCAACGAGTTCGGTCCGCTGCTCCAAGACGAGACCTCGGTCGAAATCCCTCTGGTTGTAGATGCGATCCTCGATCTCGTTGCCGTACTTGTCGACCTGCCCCTTGGTGGGCCGCCAACCTTCGAGATCTTTATCCAAGTCGATCCGAACGACCTTGTAGGGCGCCAAGAAGCCATCCTCGATGCCTTGCTTGAGCGAATACTCGTACACCGGGTAACCAAAGTACGTGATGTTGGACACGTCGCGCGTTTCTTTGGGGGTGGCGGTCAAACCGACCTGCGTGGCCGCGGAGAAGTACTCCAAGATTTCTCGCCACGCGGAGTCTTCAGCCGCGCTGCCTCGGTGGCACTCGTCAATCACGATGAGATCAAAAAAGTCGGGCGAAAACTGCTTGTAGATGTTCCTGTCTTCATCGGTGCCGGTGACCGCCTGGTACAGACTCAGAAAGATCTCGTAGGACTTGTCCACCGTGCGGTTGGTGACCTTCGTCATGGCCCCACCGAAAGGCTTGAAGTCCTGCCGCATCGTCTGGTCGACCAAAATGTTGCGGTCAGCCAAAAACAGGATCCGCTTCTTGGTCCCCGACTTCCACAGCCTCCAGATGATCTGAAAAGCGGTCATGGTCTTGCCGGTGCCGGTCGCCATGACGAGCAAGATGCGGTCTTGTCCCTTCGCGACCGCCTCCACTGTGCGATTGATCGCCTTGAGTTGGTAGTAGCGGGGCGTCCGCCCTGAACCGTCCGTGTAGTAGTCCTGGGTGACAACTTCCTCCGTCTCCGTGGTGAGACCTTTGAAAGCAGCCCAACGGTTCCATAGCTCCTTGGGGCTCGGAAACTGGTCGAGCTTCAGCTCTGTTTCGATGGTGCCGCTCGAAGCGGTCTTGTCGTGGAAAACGAAGCCATCCCCGTTCGAGGAGAAGATGAAGGGAACGTCGAGCATGTCGGCGTATTCGAGTGCCTGCTGCATCCCGGCTCCCACGCCATGGTTGTTGTCTTTCGCCTCGACGACCGCGAGAGGAAGGTTGGGCTTGTGGCAGAGGACGTAGTCGGCTCGCTTCTTCTTGCCTCGCGTGTGAAGCTTCCCACGGACGACGATCCGCCCGTCCGTCAGTTGGAACTCCTCCCTCACCTGAGTGGCCAGGTCCCACCCAGCCGCTTTGATCGCAGGCGTGATGTACAAAGTCCGAATCTCCGCCTCCGTGCGGTCAGACTTATCGATGTGAGACTCCATGACCTAAAGGTTGTAACCCGAGGTGGGAATAGTGATCTAGTCGAGGCGGTGAGCCCTGGCTTCCTGCTAGTCAGCGAGAACTCCTGACTAAACTGAGCGGGCGTCATGGTGAAAGTGGGCGAATGATGTGTCCAGGGATTTGCGCTCGCGAATAGCTGGGCCAAGGTTGGCCAGTGAGCGCAAATGCCTCGCCTGAGAGGCGCAACACGACGGCCGTATCAGTCAGGATCGCGACTTGATGAGGACCCAGAGTTCTCGCGCGCTCGGCCGCTCGCGCGGATCAGGGTCGAGAGCGCTGTCGCAGCCGTGAGCCTTCAAAACTTGTCTCGCGGGTTCGTGCCAGGCGCGCGCCCGGCTCCACTGCTCGCCGACGGACAAGCCGCGCGCCGATGGTGGCACGAAGTTGCGCAAGGTGTCTTTGAGCAACCAGGCCAAGAGCAAGGCAATTTGATACACGTCACCGGCTGACGAGGGAGCCTGCCCGGCGAGGAGCTCAGGTGGAAGAAAGCGTGGTGAGCCTTGAAGAAACTCGCTTGGCCGCGGGGGTTCGCACGCAGAAAATGCCAAGCCAAAATCCGAGAGCAAGACTTGGTTGCTTTCGAGGTAGACGTTGCTCGGCGTGATGTCGCGGTGCACAAGAGCTAGCTCGGTGTGGAGAGCCGCAACAGTTGCACACAATTCACACACAATGGACGCGATCTGGCTCAGTGTCGGCGCCTTGTCCGCGCGCATGATCCATTCGACAAGGGTGGGCCCTTGGACGTAGCTTCTGTACAGGCTGGAGCTGTCGTGACCAAACACGGGGACCACCCCGGGTAGACGGGCGCGCATCTGCAAGGTGGCTTCGCCTTTGATACGGCCACGCTCCGTCTCCACGTCACAAAAAGCGAGCAGGCGTTTTTGGACGCATGACCCATAGCTCGGGTGATCGACGAGGAGGATTTCAGTGCGATTACCGCGGAACAGACGCTCGCCCGTGCGCGCAGATACAGGCGCAGCTGCCAAAGCGCACTCAGCTGTCGCTGCGCGTGGAGCCGCGGGCAGTTGATCCATTGCTGCGCAAGAGATTGGGGAATTGGAGCGGGGAGAGCCCATCTGTCACTGACCTTGACTCGACCGAGAGCTACATCTAGCAACAATAGCAGTGCGCGCCTTCATCTTTTTGTTGCTGTTTCTCGCTGTCCTGTGGTGGTGGTGGGGACTCAAGCAGTCAACCATCCTGTTTACGGTGATGATCCGTGACGGGAAGGTGAGCCGCGTGCGTGGCCGCATTCCTCCTCGCTTGATGTCGGAGATCCGCGACATCGTGAGCCGAGCGGGCGTAACCCAGGCGCGTTTTGTCGCGGTCTCGCGCGATGGCGCTCCGGTCTTGCATTTCAAGGGCGAAATGGACCCCGGCCTTGCCCAACAGATGCGCAACGTAGTGGGTCAGTTTTCCGTGGGTGAGATCCGCAGCGGACAAGAGCACTGAGAATTTGATACATTCGCGGCGATGAACCTGCAGCGACTCGAGGTGTTTGAGGCCATCATCCGCAACGACTTCAACGTGTCGCGCGCGGCGCTCGAGTTGCGGTTGTCTCAGCCTGGTTTGAGCAAGCACCTGCAGTTGCTCGAGGAGGAGCTGGGGTTTGCGTTGTTTACGCGCAAGGGCAAGCGTCTGTCGGGGCTCTCGGCACCGGGCAAAGAAGTGCATCACATCGCGTCACGCGTGCTGCGCGATTGCGCGGCCCTGGCTGAGATTGGCCATGGGTTGCAAGCTGTCGAGCAAGGCACCCTCACCATCGCTACGACGCACACACAAGCGCGTTACGCCTTACCACAAGAATTGCTTGAGTTTCGCAAGCGCTATCCGCAAGTGATGGTTTCGATGCACCAGGGTAGCCCCAGCCAGGTGATCGAGGTGGCCAGCTCCGGGCAAGCTGACCTGGCGATCTGCACCGAGGGGTTGTCGGATGACGCAGAGCTGCTCGCGCTGCCATGTTACGACTGGAATCGAGTAGTGATTGCCCCCGCCGGGCACCCCATTTTGTCTGCCAAGCGCCTCACTTTGGAAGAGATAGCCAAGTATCCCATCGTTACGTACGCCTTTGCGTTCACTGGTCGCTCACAGATCAATGCATCATTTAGTGCGCGCGGACTCTACCCGAAGGTCGTACTTTCAGCGATCGACGCGGACATCATCAAGACCTACGTGCGCTTGCATTTTGGCATCGGCATCGTAGCGAAGATGGCGGTGGATGAACGCGAGGATTCCGATC
>Ga0315912_10003950_pt1 | contig 14356 bp, 7 predicted proteins | sample VfabasoilMG_FD_204469 | JGI IMG/M metagenome (GOLD analysis project Ga0315912, IMG submission 204469) | Garden soil microbial communities collected in Santa Monica, California, United States - V. faba soil | ecosystem: Environmental > Terrestrial > Soil > Garden | place: USA: California... | reverse complement strand
GTCCAGTGCACGACCACGTTCGTCGTGCCGACCGCTCCGCCCTGCAACGGGGCCACGGCGTAGAACGACTGGCCGTCGCGCGTGATCGCGTAGTGCGCGGGCGGGCCGACGGGGGCCAGGATCCGGACAGCGAACAAGGGCCGGGGGAGCACCACCTCGAACGGTGCGGGGGCCTTCGGCACCGGCATGGTCATGAGCTGCTGGTCGGAGGACAGGTAGACGAGCTCGGCGCCGTCGGCTCGCCAGCGCGGGTCCGAGCCGCCGTTCGTGGACACCTGCCACTTGCCACCCGGCTCGGGGAACGACTGCACGTAGACCTCGCTTCGCCCGGACTCGTCCGAGGAGTACGCCATCCAGCGACCGTCGGGAGAGAGGCGGGCCTGCGTCTCGTCGTAGGGGCCGTTGAGGAAGACGTAGGGCTTGTGCTCGCCGATCATGGGCAGCACCCAGATGTCCTGGCGTGTGCGGTCGGTGGACGACTCGTAGAACACGAAGCGGCCATCGCGCGACCAGTCGGTGAGGACCAGGTCCTCACCGCTCGAGGGCAGGACATTCTCGCTGCGGCCCGCTCCGGTCGCGGGCTGCACGTAGATGCCCGGGGCCTGCGCACTCGTCGAGTTGTAGGCGATCCGCGTGCCGTCGGGAGACCACACGGGATAGTTCTCGTTCCGGGGATCGAACGTGAGCCTTGAGGCCACCTCGCGCGCGATGTCCACGATCCAGATGTCGCGCGTGCCGGTGCCGACATCGCGGATGCGAAGGGCGATCCGCTTCTCGTCGGGGGACAGCGCGGGCACGAGCACGTCGCCGGCCGTGGTCAGCGTGCCGGTGAGCCGTCCGGTCCGGTCCAGCTTCACGAGTTGTCCGAGCGCGCCGCCGCGCGCGGCGAAGGCGAGCACGCCGTTCTGCGAGACGGAGAAGTCCGCACCACCCACGGCGTTGGTCAGCACCTGCTCGGCCACCGGGATGGGATCGCCCTTGATCTTGCGCGCGCGCGCGTCGAAAGGTTGTGCGACGAGCGTGCCGTTGCGTGAGAACAGCAGGAAGCCGGGCTCCGCGTAGACCGCGCGCGAATCGCACGGCATCAGGTCCTGCACCTTGCCGGTCTCGATGTCGCCGAGACGGAGCAGCGACTTCTGGCCCGAGGTGAGGTAGACGAAATAGCGTCCGCCGGGAAGGAATTGCGGCCAGCCCACGGAAGATTCCCCGCGCGTCGTGTCACGGGCCACCGCCGGCACCGGAATGCCACCGCCCGCCGAGACCTTGTAGAGCGGGTCCTGGCCGCGGCCGTCGTAGAGGATCATGTCCTTCTCGCTCCAACTGCCGTCGGAGCCGGAGGGCGCGTCGCAGATGACGATCGGGGGGCCGCCCGTGGCCTGAACCTTCTTGAGCTTGCCGCCCGCGACGAACGCGAGGTAGCGGCTGTCCGGCGACCAGAACGGCCGCGTCGAGCCCTCGGTGCCCGGCATGGGCGTGGGCATGAGCGAGCCCAGCGGCCGCAACCAGATGCGCGTGACACCGGTGGAATCCGTGGCGCTGAATGCGATCGTGCGTCCATCGGGTGAGACGTTCGGGGCGTCCAGCACCTGGATGGACGTCGGCGGCTCGAACTGGAACCGGATGGGCTCCTGCGGCTGGGGTCGGTGCGTCACCGTCCAGGCTGCGGACAAGCCCGCCGTGATCGCCGCGACCACGGCGACGATGACGAGCGTGCGCTCGCGTTGGCGCCGATGGTGCGCCACGGGGGCCGGCACGCCGGCCTGCGAACCACCCTCCAGCACCCACTGCAGGTGCAGCTTCACGTCGTGCGCGGTCTGGCTGCGCTCGTCGGGATCCTTGGCGAGGCATTGCCGGATCACACGGTCGAGTCCGGGAGGCGCCGTCGGCTGGATCTCCGAGAGCGGGCGCAGGTCGTCCTTCATGATGGACGAGATGAGCGAAGCCTGGGTGCGACCCTCGAACGCGTGCTTGCCCGTGGCCATCTCGTAGAGCGTCACGCCCAGCGACCACACGTCGGTCCGCGGATCGGGCTCCGCACCTTCCAGCTGCTCGGGCGCCATGTAGTGGAACGTGCCGACGATGGAACCTTCCGCCGTGAGCGGCCGGGTCATGGTCGGCGTGTTCGTGCTGCCGCCGGGGGCGCCGCCCATGCCCACCGGGCGCGCGAGGCCGAAATCCAGCAGCTTGGCGCCGCTCTTGGTGAGCATGATGTTGCCCGGCTTCAGGTCGCGGTGGACGAGCCGCTGGCGATGCGCCTTGTCGAGCGCGTCGGCGACCTGGATGCCGATCTTGAGCAGCTCGTTCGCGGGCAGCGGCCCGCGCTCGAGCCGCGCGGCGAGTGTTTCGCCCTCGAGCAGCTCCATGACCAGGTAGTCCGTGCCGTTGTGATGCCCGACGTCGAAGAGCGTGCAGATGTTGGGATGGTTCAGGCTCGAGATGGTCTTGGCTTCGCGCTCGAAGCGTGCGCGCACGTCCTCGGTGACCGCGGCCTGCGCGGTGATCACCTTGACCGCCACGTCCCGGCCGAGCCGCGTGTCGCGGGCGCGGTAGACCTCGCCCATGCCGCCGGCGCCCAAGGGGCCGAGGATCTCGTAGGGACCAAGACGTGAGCCGGGTTCGAGCGCCATCGCGAGTCCTCGCTGGGAAGTGGCCGGGGTGGCGCATCGTGAGGCAGCTCGGGATGTGCCCGATGCGCGTGTCGAGAAGCCGATAGACGGTAGCACAGGCGCGGCACGGGAAGATATGGGTATCGCATTGCCGGCGAGCCGGTTACGAGCAGCGAATCGGGTCTCATCGGGCGCTTTGCCCGGTCTCGCGCCCTCGCGTCTCGCCCTTCACGGCGTCGCACCGCGCGCCGGTGTCGCCGCCGCGTGAGCGCTGCTATAACTCACGCGAACGTGCCACCACGACGGCGGCCGCTCGCTCACCCGGAGTGCGCCACAGCCATGGAACGTCTCGAGTCGCATCTCGACACGAACAGCGCCGAGTTCCGCGCCAACGCCGAGCACCATCGCGCACTCGCGGACGACCTGCGCCGCCGGCTCGAAGCCGTGCGCTCGGGCGGAGGGCCGGATGCGGTGAAGAAGCACACGTCGCGCGGGAAACTCTTCGTGCGCGATCGCGTCGAGAAGCTGCTCGACCCGGGCACGGCGTTCCTCGAGCTGTCCCCATTGGCGGCGAACGGTCTCTACGGCGACGAAGCACCGTGCGCCGGCCTGGTCACCGGCATCGGCACCGTGCACGGCCGCCACGTCATGGTGGTGGCCAACGATGCGACGGTGAAGGGCGGCACCTACCTGCCCGTGACGGTCAAGAAGCACCTGCGGGCCCAGGAGATCGCGCTCGAGAACCGGTTGCCGTGCGTCTACCTCGTGGACTCGGGCGGGGCGTTCCTGCCGCTGCAGGCCGAGGTGTTCCCCGACCGCGACCACTTCGGCCGCATCTTCTACAACCAGGCGCGCGCCTCCGCCCTGGGCCTGCCTCAGGTGGCCGTGGTGATGGGCTCGTGCACGGCGGGCGGGGCCTACGTGCCCGCGATGAGCGACGAAGCCGTGATCGTGAAGAACCAGGGCACCATCTTCCTGGCCGGCCCGCCGCTGGTGAAGGCGGCGACCGGTGAAGAGGTGACCGCCGAGGAGCTGGGCGGCGGCGACGTGCACACGCGCATCTCGGGCGTGGCCGACCACCTGGCGGATGACGACGGCCACGCGCTCGAGATGGCGCGCGAGATCATCCTGCACCTCGGGGCCTCACGCGGCGCATCGCTCGATCGGCGCACGCCCGAACCGCCCGCGTACGACCCGGCCGAGTTGCACGGCGTGCTGCCGCGCGACAACCGCACGCCCTACGACGTGCGCGAGGTGATCGCGCGGCTCGTGGACGGCTCGCGATTCCACGAGTTCAAGGCGCGCTACGGCACCACGCTGGTGTGCGGATTCGCGCACCTCATGGGCATGCCGGTGGCGATCCTCGCCAACCAGGGCATCCTGTTCAGCGAGAGCGCGCTCAAGGGCACGCACTTCATCGAGCTGGCCGCCCAGCGCGGCGTGCCGCTGCTGTTTCTCCAGAACATCACCGGGTTCATGGTCGGCCGCCAGTACGAGCACGGCGGCATCGCCAAGGACGGTGCGAAGCTGGTGCACGCCGTGGCGAACGCGCAGGTTCCCAAGCTGACGCTGATCATCGGCGGCAGCTTCGGGGCGGGGAACTACGGCATGTGCGGCCGTGCCTACCAGCCGCGGTTCCTCTACATGTGGCCCAACAGCCGCATCAGCGTGATGGGCGGCGAGCAGGCCGCGAGCGTGCTGGCCCAGGTGCGCCAGGCGAACCTCGAAGCGGCCGGCAAGAAGATGAGCGCGAGCGAGGAGAAGGCGTTCAAGCAGCCGATCCTCGACAAGTACGAGGAGGAGGGCAGCCCCTACTACTCGAGCGCGCGACTGTGGGACGACGGCGTGATCGACCCCGCCTCGACGCGCGACGTGCTGGCCCTGTCGCTGGCCGCATCGCTCAACGCCCCCATCCCGGAGACGAAGTTCGGCGTGTTCCGGATGTAGGACGCTCGTCGCTGGATAGAACGACGAAGCCCCCGGCGCCACTCGGCACCGGGGGCTTCGTCCTGCTCGCGAACGTGCTACTCGAGCCGCACCGTCGCCTCGCCCACGCCCACGTGCAGCCGGACATCCGATTTGCCGTTGCCGCGCGACCAACTCGCGCGCGCACCCACGAACCGGCTGCTCTCCGTCCCGGAGCCCGCGCCCTGGATGGTGGCATCGCCGATCCCGGCATCCACGGTGACATTCGCGGCACTCGCGCGCGGCGTGCGGATGTCGGCTTCGCCCACGCCGAGGTCCACGTCGAGGTCCCCCTGGAGGCCGCTGATGTCGAGCTGGCCCACGCCCATCTCGATGCGCAGGGCCTGCGCGCGCGGCACTTTCAGCACGCCGATCACGCTGAAGCCCTTGTGGTGCCACTTGGGGTAGTTCTCGAGCTTGAGGCTCAGTGTGTGGCCACTGTCGTGGCTGTCGAGGACCAGGCGATTGGCGAGCTCCTCGCATTCCTCTTCGGCGCGGCCGCGGCAGCGCACGCGGATGTCGAACTGCACGTCCGCGTCCTCGGTGGGGACCACGCGCAGCTCCCCGATGGGGAAGTTCAAGTGGATGCGGTGCTCTTTCGTGACCTTGAACGTGTGCGTGTCGGTCACGAGCACCGTCGCACCGGCGGGGTCCGCGGCGAAGCTGGCGAGCGCAAGGACGCCGGCCGCGGCGAGGGAGAGGATGGGGCGCATGGCGACCTCCGTGGGTCCGGGATGAGGGCCGCGGGCGCGACCGAGCCGTCGCGCATTCGCGTCGCCATCGGATACGCGGCCGGGCAGGGTGGGGTTGCGGATGGTCGCGGACGTGAGGGGTGAGGGGCGCTGACCGGCGCCTGCGGCGGGCAATGCCTCGGCGCGTGTGAACGGCGGACCACCGGCTTTCGCGCCTGTTCGCCCTCCAGTACCATCCCCGACCCGCGCCCAGCGCCTGATTCCACCTCCTGACCCCCCCGGCGCCGGCTGGCCAGACCGGCCCTTCGTGCCTCCCACCCACCTCCAGGAGCCCCGATTTGGTCCCCGACTGCATGAGGCCCGCGAGCATCGCCGAGGCCCTGGGAGGCAGTCCGCAGCGAGTCCTCGTGGTGGGGTCGCGAGCGCTGGAGCACCAGCCGCTGTGGTCGGGCTCCGGCGCCGAGGTGCGCATCGCCCACGACTCGGCCAGGCTGCCCGAGGGCAGCGGGCCCTGGGACGTGGTGATCCTGGACGGCGCGCTCGAGCGCGAGCGCTGGGATCGCTGGTACCTGCAGCGACTCCACCGCGAGATCAGGTCCGGGGGCCTGTTGCTCCTGCGCGTGGACCATCTCTTCGATCTCGGCACCACCGAGGGACTGGCATACGTCGCCTCACGCGTCGCGCGCCAACTGGGCCGCAGGTTCGAGCGCCGCGGCGCGCTGCCGGCGGCAGACCGGTCGGCCTTCCGCGGCCGCCGGTACGCACCCGCGGCGCTCACCGCCATGGTCGCGGGTCTGGCGTTCGAGCCCGGGATCGCTCACGTGGAGGGTCACGGCTGGCCGGGGCTCTCGGCTTCATCGCTCGGCCCGCTCACACGCCGGACCGCGCGCTTCGTCGTGCTGTCGGCCCGTCGTGCGCCCAGCCTGTGGGGGGCAGCACGGCCCTTCCCCGAACCCGCCGCGACACGCGCAAGGTTCGCCGCTTCGCATGCGGCGGCACTCGCGGCCCGTGACGAGTGGGCGGCCCGGCGCGGCGAGGCCACGGCGCCCCGCGCGCTCGACATCGCGGATCTGGCGCGGCGCGGCGTGCTCGTGCTCTCGCCGCATCCCGACGACGAGGTGATCGGCTGCGGAGGGACGCTCTTGGATGTGAGCGCGCAGGGGGGAGCCATCACGATCGTGCAGGTCACGGACGGTTCGGACTCCGCGGCGTTCATCGACGAGCCCGACTCGGTCCGGCGACAGGTGCGCCTGGACGAGGCGGCGCGCGTCGCGCGGGGGCTCGGCGCTCGCGAGTTGGTGTGCCTGCGTGCGGACAATCGCGCGCTGCGCGCCACGCCGGAGCTGAGCGCGCGAGTCCGCGACGTACTCGAGCACACCCGGCCCGGCACCGTGTTCGCCCCATCGTTCACCGACATCCACCCCGATCACCAGACGGTGTTGCGCCTGCTCGCGGAGGCCTTGGCCGAGCTGCCGCGACCGCTCCCCGACGTGGCGCTCTACGAGGTCTGGAGCCTGGTCGCGCCCACGCACGTGCACGACGTGAACGGTCGCATGGCGGGCATCGAAGCCCTCCTGCTCGATTACGAGACCGCGCTCAAGATCGACGACTACGTGCACCTGGTCGCCGAACGACTGCTCTACAACTCACTCGAGCACCGGGGCCAGCCCGGCTATGCCGAAGTGTTCGAGATCGTGCCGGCCGAACGGTTCTTGGCATTGGCATCGGCTCACCTCGGATCGGCCGGTCGCTCATGAGTGAAGCCAGGACCTGGCAGACGCGCCGCTACCAGAGCGGAGACGAGCACGACCTGCTCGCGCTGTTCAATCGTGCGTTCGGCAAGGATCGAAGCCTCGAGCACTGGCGCTGGCAGTTCGAGCGGAACCCCTATGCTCCGCCCACGATCATCGTGGCGAGGCGCGGCAGCGACGGGTTGCTCGCCGGCAGCCACGTGGTCATGCCCATCGCGCTCGGGATCTCGGGCCGGCGCGTGCTGGCGGCCCACACGCTCGACTTGGTGGTCCACGAGGACTTCAGACGCCAGGGCCTTTTCGAGACCACCGCACGCGAGTGTTTCGACTGGTGCCTCGAACGCGGGATGCGCGCGGTGATCGCGTTCCCCAACGACCAGTCGTATCCCGGGTTCGTCCGCTCGCTGGGCTGGAGCCGGATCCTGGATCCCACACGCTGGGATATGCGATTGGGATGGTCCGGCGCGCTGGGGAGCTCTCCGCTGGCGAAGGCGTTCGCCGTTCTCCCGGACCTCGCGTGGCGCACCGCCACGCGCGCACGCCTGAGCGCGCAGGGTCCGTGGCGCGAGACCTGGAGCGAGGCCGTACCCGGCGACATGGATGCGCTGTGGGCCGAGTGCGCGCCGGAGCTGCGGGTGACGCTGTGGAAGGATCGCGAATACCTGGCGTGGCGCTACGACGCCAACCCCGACCACACGTTCCGCCACGTCGCACTGCGCGAGGACGGGCGATTGCGCGCGCTCGCGGTCGTCCTCTTCACGCCAGGCCGCGCGATGATCTGCGACTGGATCGCGCCTCGCTCGGCCGGTGTTCCGCTGGGCCAGGCACTGGTGCGATCGGTCTGTCGCGAGGGGCTGCGTCACGGTGTGGACCGCCTGTCGTTCGTGGGCGCGGACGGCGGCTACTTCACCGCCGCACTCGCCGGCTTCAGCTCGCGGCCCGCGCCGGAGAGCGTGCTCACCGGGCGCGGGCTCGAAGACGGCGAGCTGGACGTGCTCGTGCGCGACGGCAAGAACTGGTGCGTGACGTACGGGGATGCCGATTACGTCTGACGGCGCCCCGGCGCGCTGCTCGCTGGCGTCATGGAGAAACCACCATCCGGCGAGTGGTGCTCGCCCCTCCCTGGGAGAGCCGCAGGATGTAGACCCCTGCGCGCACACCCACGGCCTCGTCCAGCGTCAGCGTGTGACGACCGGGACCGAGGGAGGAGAGGTTCCGCGTTGCCAGTCGCCGGCCGGTCACGTCCACCAGTTCGAGTCGAGCGGGCGCTTCGGAGGCGAGTGAGAGCGCCAGGGTGACGCGTCCGGTCGTGGACGGGTTCGCCGACACGAGTGCGAGTTGGAGCGCGGGTGCCGACGGACTGGTGGTCCAGGCTTCCGCCGTGAACAGCTCTTGATCGCCATCCGGGATCCCGAGCCGGTATCCGTATCGTCGCCCGAATTCCACCGCCACATCGTCGAACTCCAGGTAGCCAAGGCCATCGAAGTACAGCTGGGCGAGCATCTGCCACTCCGTGGTGGCTTCACGTCGGTAGAGCGTCGCGGGGAGACCGCTACCCCCGCTCGAGTACCAGCGGATCCGCACGCGATCCTGAAGCACCTCGAGACCCGCGAGTGACGCCAGCGCGCCGACCGGCGTATCCGGCGAGACCGTGAGATACCGGCTGGTGTTCCCATGCAGATCGATGGCCGCGAGCTTGTAGATGAAGGAGCCCTGGCTCGGGTCGTGGAAACTCGAGTCCGTGGTCACCGCCAGCAGGTTCCCTGGGCCAGGCACGAAGTCGATGAGCCCGCCACGATGAATGCGGTATTCCCGTAAGTCCGGGGTTCGCCTCGGGGTCCAGCGCAGCGTGTTCCCCGAGGGTTCGAACACGACGCTGAACGGGGCCGGGGCCGGTGGCGAGAGATTGTCCACCGAATAGCCGCTATCCACCTGGGAGTGGAAGAACACTCCCGTGGTGTAGGTCTCGGCGGAGACGAAGAACGCTGTGTACGGATTACTGCCCGGCAATGAATCCTGGGTGGTGGAGGCGGTGTAGGCGTAGTGCGCAAGCCCTTCCGCGGGAGGGTCGGCGATCGCCTCCCAATAGTCGGCCTCGGCGGCGCCGGGCGCCTTCATGAAGACGTAGTGAGGTGCAGGCTCTCCCGCGGTGGCCGATGAGGCGAAGCCCGCCGGCGCACGGCGCCAGATGCGGTACTTCTTGATCCTGGATGCGCCGGGTACATCCGCAGGCGAGTCCCACTTGAGCGTCACGCGACCGCCCTGATCGTTCGGCACATCGCGGACGCTGACGAGTCGCGGTTCGGGTCCCACGATCTCCACCGCGATGATCTCCGAGAAGCTCGATAGATGATTCGCGGTGCCTTCGTACGATGCTTGTAGTGTGTGTGTGCCCAGCGAGAGCGAGTTCGAGCTCACATGAGCCTTGCCCGAGACGGGATCCAGGCCAACACTCAGCCAGCTCGTACCGTCCAGTCGGAAGATCACGATGCCGTCCATCGGACTCGGGGGAGACGGGACGACGGTGGCGGTGACCCCAAGGAGTTCGCCCAGCGCCGACGGGTTTGAGGACAACGCGATCGAAGTGCTGGTTGGCGCGGCCGTCACCTCGACCTGCACGGTATTGGACGCGCTGGGGCGCAGCACGTCATCTCCCGAGTACTGTGCTGAAAAGCCGTGGAATCCTCCCGAGAGTCCTGCTTTCGACAGTTGGGCAACGCCACCTGCGCCAACAGGGGCCTGGCCCACGTTGACGGTCCCCTCGAAGAACGTCACCGCTCCAGTGGCCGAGGAGGGCGTGACGGTCGCGGTGAGCTGCACCGATTGCCCATGTATGATCGCCGGTGGTGCACTCAACACCACCGTACTCGGGTTCACGCCACCGGTGACGACCTGCAGCCGGATGCGAACCGCTCCCTCGTATCCCGTCTCGATCAGGTCGAGTGCGCCATCGGCATTCAAGTCGGCAAGGTCCACCGAGATCGGGTTCAGCTGGGTGGGGATGTCCTTGTGGAATCCGAGCGAACCACTCGCACCGAGAAGGATGGAAAGGGTGGCCGAGCCGATGTTGGGCAGCACGGCATCGAGCCGCCCGTCCCCGTCAATGTCCGCAATCGCGTGCATCCAGGGGGACACACCGGTCGGGACAGTCGGGAGTTGGGTGAGTCCGCCGGCCCCATCACCACGAAACACGATCGCGCCGGACTGCGCGTCGGAAGAAGCCAACACGTCCGCCTTGCCGTCGCCTGTCACATCTGCAATGGACAAGTCGCGAGCTCTGATGTTGCTCCCGAAATCGGTTCGTGTGAATGAGCCGGCGCCATCGTTCTGAAGTCTGACGAGCGGTCCGAAGTGGTTGGCGACAACGTCGAGGTCGCCATCTTGGTCGAGGTCTCCGAGCGCGAGCCCCCACACCTGCGAAGTGGCGAAATCGCTTCCCATCACTGTCGAAGTAGGGGCTGCGAAGCCGCCGAGGCCATCGCCGGCGAATACGCAGACTCGAAGGTCGGCCGCCGCGACGATGTCGGGCTTGCCGTCGCCGGTCACGTCACCGACATGCGCGGCCGAGACTTCGGCGGGAGCCGGGAAGTCGGTGTGCGGCCCGAATCCGCCCGAGCCGTCGCCGAGGAATACGGAGACGCTGGCGCCGGACCGGTTGCCGGTCACCGCATCCAGGTGTGTGTCGCCGTTCACGTCGACGAGTTCGAGCGTGTAGGGTGCGGCCGCCGTCGGGAAGCGCGTCACTGCTTCCCACCCACCACCCGCCTGGCCGAGGAGGACGTCGAGCATGTTGCTCACCCAGTCCACCACGACGATGTCGAGATGGCCGTCGTGGTTGATGTCCGCGACCTTCAGGTCGTGTGCGAAGTTGGTGGTGTTCCCGAGCGGGAGGATCACTGGGGCCTGGAAGTCCACGGCCATCGCGGGGACGGGAGTCGCGAGGGTCATCGTGAGGACCAACGTCGCCATTCCTAGGCGCGGAAACCGTGGTCTGGACATGTCAGGGGCTCCTCTGACGGAGTGGTCGCAATCGCCTCCCGGGCCATACACGAGAGGGTCGGAGCTTTAATACTCCCTGAGGGAGGTTGGTATTGCTATGAGTAATTGGGCGCCCCTGCCCGCATTTGGGTCGAAAAGCCCTTCTCAAAGCTCAGGGACCCGGACACGGTCGGGCAAGGTCGGGACGACCGCTTGACTCCCGCCGTCCTGTTGTTGGTGTTGGGCTCGGCCGTGGTGCACGCCAGCTGGAACCTGTGGATCAAGCAACTGGGCCCGGGAGTGCGAAGCGCGCCGCTCCTGTGGCTGCTCACGACCATCTCGGCCGTGGTCTACGCGCCGTTCGCCTGCGGCGTGATCGCCGCGACCGGCTGGCGGCCCGACGCGGGCGCGTTCGTCTTGATCCTCGGCAGCGGGTTCATCCACGTCGGCTACTTCGTACTGCTGTTGCGCGGCTACCGAGTCGCCGACCTGTCGCTCGTCTACCCGATCGCGCGCGGCACCGGCCCGTTGCTCGCGGCCGCCGGCGCGGTGCTGTTGCTGGGCGAGCGGCCCACGCCGCTGTCGGTCGCGGGAACGCTGTCCATCGCCGCGGGTGTGCTGGTGATCGCCGGCCGCCCGGCGGGGATCTCGCCGCGTGAACTCGGGCCCGGTGTCCTCTATGGCCTCGCCACGGGTGTGTCCATCGCGGCCTACACGCTGTGGGACGGCTGGTCGGTCAAGCGCGCGCTCATCCCGCCGCTGGTCTTCTATTGGGCGGGCGAGGTGATCCGCGTCGTGCTGCTCACACCCGTGGCGATCGGTGCCCGCCGCGAGGTGGGCGAGTTGTTCCGAGCCCAGCGCTTGCGCGTGCTCGGGATCGCGCTGTTGAGCCCGCTGAGCTACATCCTTATCCTGCTCGCGCTCCGCACCGGCGACGTGGGGCACATCGCGCCCGCGCGCGAGGTGAGCATCCTGATCGGAGCGTGGCTCGGCGGTAGCGTGCTGGGCGAAGGAGACCGCCGGCGGCGGCTCGTCGCGGCAGCCGCGTTCGCGGCGGGCGTGATCGCACTGGCACTGGACTGACCGTCGCGCAGCGAGCGCGCCGGAGACGGCGGACACGAACAGGGGAGTGCGCACGCATGGCGCTGGTCGAGCTCGAGCGACAGGGTCCGGTGGCCCGGCTGTGGTTCAACCGTCCCGAAGCGCACAACGCGCTCTCGGCGGAGCTGGGCGGCGCGCTGGTGGATTCCCTCGGCGGCCTGTGGGACGACGACACAGTGCGCGTGCTGGTGCTGGGTGGGCGCGGACCGTCGTTCTGCGCAGGCGCCGACATCGGCGCGATGAAGGCGTCGGCGAATGCGTCCTTCGACGACAACCTCGCCGAGGCCACACGGCTGGGTGCGATGTTCTCGGCACTCGCCGACTTCCCGAAGCCCGTCGTGGGCCGGCTGCACGGCGGCGTCTACGGCGGCGGCATGGGCTTCTGCTGCGCGTGCGACATCGTGGTCTCGGCCGAGGACGCGATGTTCGGTCTCACCGAGGTGCGGCTCGGGATCCTGCCCGGGCTCATCAGCCCTTACGTGCTGCGCCGGCTCGGCGACCGTGCCGCGCGCGGGTTGATGCTCACGGGCGAGCGCTTCGGTGCTGCGCGCGCGCTCGAGCTGGGCGTGGTGGATCACGTGGTGCCCGCGGCCGAGTTGGACGCCAAGGTGGAGGAGCGCGTGGGCGAGCTGTTGAAGGGTGCTCCCCAGGCGCAGGCGCGCATCAAGCAGCTGCTCGTGCGCTGGACGGACACGTCGTGGGAGGAGTACCGGCGCTCGCTGCCCGAGACCCTGGCCAGTGTTCGCAGCGGCGACGAGGCCCGCGACGGGCTGGCGGCGTTCCTCGAGAAACGCAAGCCGAGGTGGGTGGACTAGGGCGGAATTCGCTTCCGGGCCGAACCCTTCGCTCGATACCATTCCAGGGTGGCATCTCCCAGCCCAAGAGGCCGGCGCTCGCTGCGCGACGGCCCGGGGCCCCGATTGCTCAGCTGCCCGACCTCCTCGACGAGGTGCCCCATGCCGACGCGTGCCGCCCTTCACGCCGTTCGCACGCTGCTCGCCGTTCCTGTCGCGTGCTTCCTGCTCGCTCCGCCGGCGAGTGCCACGCGACTCTTCCGCACGGACTACTCCACCTATCCCGGCCTCACGCCGACTTCGGGAAGTGGCTACCACGCCGCGGTGGCGGACGTGGACGGCGACGGCCGGGATGACCTGCTCACCCTGCGTCAGTATTCGTCGCCGTTCATGAGTGTCATCCTCGAGGTCCGTCGCGGCGCGCCGGGCGGAGAGTTGAGTCCATTGCTGGCGGCGTATCCGACGGGGTTGCAGCAGGACATGAGCGCCTATCCGCGCCCCGCCGACGTAGACGGGAACGGCACCGTGGACCTGATGGTGACCGCGCTCGACACGGTCGCGATCCTGCCCGGGGTGGGCGGCGGTGCTTTTGGCGCCCCCGTGCTCATCTCGGTCCCCGGCTGCCTCGAGGGCGGCATCGCCGCGGGAGACTTCAATGAGGATGGCGACAAGGACCTCGTCGTCGTCGAGTCGGCCAGCTCGGCCCGGATCTTCTGGGGCGCAGGTGGGATGGTGTTCTCGAGCGGCCCCAGCCTCAGCACCCGGCCGGGTGCCGAGTTCGTGCTGGTCGGGCTCGTGAACGGCGACGCCCACCTCGACATCGTGGTCGGAGCCAGCGTCGCGTCGGCCGTGTTCCTCGGGGATGGCGCCGGCAACTTCACCGCCTCCGAGGTGCCCGTCGCAAGAGTGCGGATCCTGGCCGACCTCGAAGGCGACGGAGCACTCGACGTGGTGGGAATCTCCGCTGCGGCACTCGGGCTCGGTGACGGCTCGTTCGCGGCCGCGATCGCCCACTCGATCGAGGATCCGTGGGTCGCGGCAGACTTCGACGAGGACGGCCGACTGGACCTGGCCGGCGTGGGCACTACGAACGTGCGACTCATCCGCACGCAGCAGGGTCTGGGAGGCGGCGCATTCGGCCCGGTCACCGAGTACTCCAACAACCCCTCTTGCTTCACGCTCGCGTCAGGCGACATGGATGGCGACGGCCACGCCGACCTCGTGACGAGCACATTCACGAACAGCTACGGCCTCGTGCTGCACGGGACCGGCACCGCGCTGCTGGAGCAGGCCCCGTACTTCGTCGCCGGCATGGTGCCCGGGACGGTCACGGCCGGCCATATGAACGGTGATGCCTGGCCAGACCTGGTGATCGCGAATAGCACGGCCGCATCGCTCTCGGTGCTTCACTCGACCGGCCCGGCCTCGTATGCGGCGCCGCAGGTGCTGGTGCAGCCGAGCGGGCAGGC
>Ga0315912_10003949_pt1 | contig 14356 bp, 12 predicted proteins | sample VfabasoilMG_FD_204469 | JGI IMG/M metagenome (GOLD analysis project Ga0315912, IMG submission 204469) | Garden soil microbial communities collected in Santa Monica, California, United States - V. faba soil | ecosystem: Environmental > Terrestrial > Soil > Garden | place: USA: California... | reverse complement strand
GTGCGGAAGGCGTACGCCATGCCGCCGCCAAACGCCGCGAGCACGAGGATGGTGATCACGGTCAAGTGCCAATTCAGCCAGAACAGTACGCCGAGGCCGAGCACCGCCGTGACGAGTCCGCCAACCAGCTGCACCAGGCCCGTACCGACCAGGTTTCTGATGCCTTCGGCGTCCGACATGATCCTGGACACCAGCACGCCGGTCTGCGTCGAGTCGAAGTAGCGGACCGGCAGGTGCATCACCTGCGCTTGCACACGCTTGCGCATGTCGGTGATCGCGCGCTGCGCGGCGACGCCGAGGATCTGCGACAGCGCAAAAGATGTAACCGCCTGAACGAGCGTGGCTGCGCCGGCCGCGAGCGCGATCAGCGGCAGCAGATCGGTGCGGCTTTTCCCGACCACATCGTCGATGAGGTACTTGGACGAGGCCGGCAGGACGAGCCCGGCCAACCGGCTGACGAGCATCAGGATCAGCCCGGTGATGAGCCGACGGCGATGCGCCCACAGGAGCGAACGTGCTTCACGCCAGGCGGCCGAGGCGGACACGCGCTTCCTTTTGGGAGCTTCCACCGTTGATACCGGAACTGTACTACGCCGAATACGCTCGCCGGTTCCGCGCGCACCCGTTCTCATATGAGCGGCCATGACATAATCAGCGATGGCGTCCCGCTGACCTCGAGCGTCAGACCCATCGCCTTAAACCCTTTGAAGATGACTGACACCAGCACACGCGGCGTCCGGATGAGCGACGCCACCACACGCGGAATCCGAATCCAGGTACGGAGCGAGTTCATTCCCGACCGGAGCTCCCCACGAGAAGGATCGTATCTGTTCCAGTACCACGTTCGCATCTCGAACACCGGCTCAGATGTCGCCCAGCTCATCTCACGCGAGTGGATCATCACCAATGCCGACGGCGAGGTCGAGCGTGTCAAGGGGCAGGGAGTCGTCGGCGAGCAGCCCGTGCTGCCACCCGGTGGGTCGTTTGAGTATACGAGCTTCTGCCCACTGAAGACGTCGGTAGGCGCGATGCAAGGAAGCTATCAAATGGTGACGGCCGACGGCGAGCGCTTCGATGCCGTCATCGCACCGTTCACACTCGCCGTCCCGAACGCCCTCAATTAAGCGCGTGACGCTTCCGCGCGCTGCCGTTCGACTTTCTCGGTTCTCTCTTCTCGGTTCGTGTTCAGGTTCAGTTCGAATCCGGAATCATGAACCGGGAACCGAACTTGAACGCGAACTGAGCACTGAGAACATCGAAATTCGAACGACTGGATTCTCTACTTCTTGAAGCTGGCCAGTGCCTCAGCTTCTTCGTCGTAGCACTCGAACACCGTCAGAAGCTTCGTAAGGACCAGCAGGTCCTTCAGCCGTTTGGTGACACGCAACAGCTTCAATTGCCCATCAAGGTGGCGCGTCGTCGCATAGACCTGCACGAGCTGCCCGAGGCCCGCGCTGTCCACATACGAGACGTTCCCAAGGTCGAGCAGCAACTTGCGATTGCCCTGCTGAAGCAGGCTCTGGACCTTGTCCTTGATGATGACATCGCCACCCTTGCTCAAGGTGATGTCACCGGTGAGCTCGACGATCGCCACATCACCCACCATTCGCTGTCCGATCTGCATTCGTCCTCCTAGCCCCGTCCGCGATACCGCAGCACGAGCGCCGTCACATCGTCGGCCTGGGCGGCCCCTTCTGAAAACTGCTTGACTGCCGCTATGAGATGTTCGAGCACAACCTCCGGCTTGGCGCCGTGTCGATCGCGCATGACGTCAACGAGCCGTTCGCGTCCGAACTCGTCACCTGCCCGGTTCCGCGCTTCTGTGACACCGTCACTGCAGACAATCACGAGGTCGCCAGGCTCGAGCACCACCGTGTCGAATTCGTAGGTCGCGATCGTCAATAGCCCGAGGACCGGCCCTCCGGTCTCGAGCCATGAGACCGCGTTTCGCCCGACGACGAGCGGCGGCTCCTGCCCTGCGTTGCAATAGCTCAAACGCCCATCCGTCGTCACCGCACCGTAGAACATCGTGGCGAAGCGTGCATCGATCGCACGACGCAGCAAGGCCTTGTTCACGCGTGCCATCGTCTCTGCCGGTTCGCTGCTCACCGGCGCAAGCGCGATAAAGTTGCTTTGCACTGCGGCCGCCAGCAAGGCGGCCGGCGGACCCTTCCCTGCCACGTCGCCGAGCGCGAAGCCGAGACCCCGTTCGCCGATCTCGAGGTAGTCGTAGAAGTCGCCCCCGATCGTCCGGCACGGGATCGATTCCGCGGCGAGATCGACATTGCCGACCTCGAACACCGGCTCGGGAAGCATGTTGCGCTGGATCTCGGCAGCGATCTTGAGGTCGCGATCGATGCGCGCTTTCTCGTCCGACTCGGCGTAGAGCCGAGCGCTCTCAATGGCCAGCGCGGCCTGCGTCGCAAACGCCTCGAGCGACGACTGCGTGGACTTGGAGAGCATCGTGCTGCGCTCGCGCCCGTCCAGGTAGAGCACGCCGATGACACGCTCAGTACGAGCGACCCCTCCCGACATCGGCGTCACGCGAAGCGGCACACAAAGGACGTGACGGATGCCGACCGCAATCGTGCCATCGTGCAACCCTTTGTTGTCGCCCTCCATCAGGTCGCCGACGATGCGGCTCTGGCCGGTCTGGAAGACCTCGCGCGGAATCTTCTCGCTGGTGGTGAAGCTCGTGCCGGACAGCGTCGTGCGCCCGCGACCGCGAGCGATCTTGAACTCGAGCTCGCCGTCGGCGTTGGCGAGCATCATGAAACCGCGCTCGGCCTTGGTGACGTCGAGCGCCGAGTCCATCACCAGTCCCAGGATCTCGTCGAGCACGCGGCCGGATCCAAGCGCGCGCAGGCCGTTCAGAATCGCCGCAACGTGACGGAGGTCGCCTGCATCCGAGGCACTCGACTCGAGAAAGCCGGTCGTCTTCGCTCCCTCGGTCATGAAGAGCAGTTCGATCGCGTCGGTGCGGCCCAGGCGGATCCGATCGCCGGGCTGGAGGACTCGCTCGGTCACCTGTTCGCCATTGACGAAGGTGCCGTAGCGCGACCCGCGATCGCGAAGCAGGTAGCGCCCGTCCTCCTGCGCGATCTCGGCGTGCTCACGCGACACGTCGGTGCTGACGATCTGCAAGTCGGCAGACGTCCGGCGGCCGATCATGAACAGCGGTCGGTCGAGCACGACCACTCGTCGTCCCTGCGAGTCAGTTACGTGAAGGCGGGCTTCGCTCATGGGCTCCAGTGACGGCTAAACAGGCTTGGCCTTCAAGGCGCCGACCTGCAGCAGCAGTCCGGTGAAATCGTACACGCGACGCTCCCGGGTGATAAATCCGTCCGCCAGTTCGCAGAGCGAGACCAGCTGCATGCTGAATGGACGATCGGTGGGAGGCAGCCCCATGATTCCGCCGCTGTTGGTCCCGTGGATATGCAGCAGCGACGCGGCCTTGTCTCCGTCGATGACCAACTGCTCCTGCTCGATGGTCGCAGTACTGAACGAGGTGAAGAAGGTGCGATACACCTGCTCGATCGCCTCGCGACCGACGGCAATCCCCCCGGCCATGGGGCTTTCGAGCACACCGTCATCGGCATGAAGGCTTGCGAGCATCTGCGCATCGAGTCGATGCAATGCCTCTTGCCTTCGCGCGAAGAACGCCACCATCTCGTCTCGGGTCATGGCCTGCCGCCAATCCTGCCAGTGCTGTAGTGAGTATCCCTCAATCCAGATGACCGCGCTCTGAGTCGCCCATCGTGACGTTCGCCGACGGGAAATATTCCCGCCAACGCCGGCTGACAAGGCTGGCGGTATCTTCCCGGCAGGACAATTCCTTCGGGTACCACGGCTTCATACGCGCGTCGATGACGACCGGCGAAGTGTACGCGATGTGGTTCCGGATGATGCGACGGTCGGCGGCGTGGATGTCGGCCGCGGGCTCGAACCGGGTAAACGTCGTCCAGAGAAAATTCATGTCACTGCGGGCAGCCCGCTCGGGCTCGTCACTCACAACCACCAGGGGCCACTGAGCGAACGCGGGCGATGTCGCGATTCGTGAGACGACGTCTCGCTCCGATTCGTACGAGGGCGCCCCGACCACGACGCAGCCACCACAGAAGACCCGAACGTCCGTAACACCCTGCGGCACATCCGATGCTGTGAATTGCCTCGGGAGATCGCGGATCGGATCGCCGAGCCCCATCCACACACCTTTCGACCCTTCGTTGACGCTCGGCCCGGTGTAGTCGAGCGTGTCCATCGCGAGATTCGAGAACACGTAGAGGTCGGTCTCGGGTCGCGTGCGTGCCAGGATGTGCTCGAGCGTCGCCTTGAAATTCTTCACGTCAACGTGCTGGTCGGTGACCAGGAGGAACTTGCTCAGCGAAAGCTGACCCTCGCCAAGAATGCGAAACGCACTGGCCATCGCTTCGCGGCGATACCGCTGCTTGACGATGGCCGCAGCGAGCGAGTGATATCCCGTCTCCCCGTACGACCACAGCTTTTCCACGGCGGGCATCACCACAGGGAAAAGGGGCGATAGCAGTTCCTGCAGAAGGTCGCCGATGAAGAAGTCCTCCTGCCGCGGTTTTCCCACGACAGTCGCCGGATAGATCGCATCGGCACGGTGCGCGACTCGGCTGACTTCGAAGACCGGGTAGTCGTGTTGCAACGAGTAGTACCCGTAGTGATCGCCGAACGGACCTTCTGGTTTGCGAGTACGCGGAGGGACTTCGCCGATCAAAGCGAACTCTGCGTTCGCCATCAGTGGATGTGGCCCATGGCCGTGCACCTGACTCAGGCGCTCGCCGGCAATGAGTGAGGCCAGCATCAGCTCGGGCACGTTTTCCGGCAACGGAGCGATGGCGGACAGAATGAGCGCAGGCGGACCGCCGAGAAACACAGTGGCGGGAAGCTTCTCGCCGCGGCCTTCTGCAACAGCGTAGTGATACCCCCCGCCCTTTCCGATCTGCCAGTGCATGCCGGTCGTTCGCTGGTCGTAGACCTGCATGCGATACATGCCGAGGTTATGACCTGGCTTGTCGGGATGCGTCGTGTAGACGAGTGGAAGCGTCACGAACGGCCCGCCGTCCTCGGGCCAGCAGGTCAGCGCTGGCAATCGATCAAGCCTCACGTCGTGCGTCACGCGTTCGGTGACCGGTCCAGCTGACTGCTTGCGCGTGCCGACTTTGAGCAGCTCCATCCCGACGTCGCGCGCGCCCCATAGCTTTGCTGGCGTGGGCGGCATGATCGTCTCGACAAGCTGGACGAGCCGTCGAATCAGCCTGAGTGGGCGCTCGCCAAAGGCCATCTCCGCGCGGCGAGCTGTTCCGAACAGGTTGGTGACCAGTCGAAAACCCGAGCCCTTGACGTTGGTGAAGAGCAGCGCCGGTCCGCCACCGGCAACGACGCGCCGATGAATCTCAGCGACTTCGAGGTTGGGATCGACCTCGGACTCCACCGTGACGAGATTCCCGTCACGGCGAAGCTGGTCGAGAAAGGCGCGCAGATCGGGAAACGACACCAGGGCCTACTGGCCTTCAGCGTCCGCGCTGGGGCCGTAGATGTTCGGCACTTTCGAGCCCATCGGGCGCAGGTAGGCTGCGAGCTGACCACGATGGTGAATGCTGTGGTTGTTGGCGAAGCCGATGAACTGCGCCCGCGACATCTTCATCACGCCAAAGAAGTCGAGCATCTCCGTGGACTTGTCCGCAGGAAGCGCACGCAGCGCAGCGAGCTTTTCAGGAAACGATTTCTTGTAGAACGCGACGATGTCGTTCACGCTCTTGAACTGCGACTCGGCCTGCTTGGCTGCGTCGGGGTTCCACTCGAACGCACCCTTGGTGATGCTGTCGATGAACCAGACGTCCGCAGTGGCCAGATGTGTCGCCAGCTCCCACGCCGACCGGGACTTCGCGTCCGGCTTGTAGCTGCGATTGTCGTCCTTCACCGCGGCGATCACCGCGCAGGTCGCCGGGAACTCTCCTTCCCATACCGTGGCGAGCATGTCGGCCGCAGCCTTTCCCTGTTCGGGAGTCATAGCGCCTCCTATCGTGTGAGCTTGCGGTACTTGATTCGATGCGGAGTATCCGCCTCCGCGCCCAGCCGACGCTTACGGTCGGCTTCGTAGTCCTGATAGTTGCCTTCGAACCACACCACCTGGCTGTCTCCCTCGAACGCGAGCATGTGCGTGGCGATGCGATCGAGGAACCAGCGATCGTGACTGATCACCACGGCACAGCCCGCGTAGTTCAACAGCGCTTCTTCGAGCGCGCGCAGCGTGTCCACGTCGAGGTCGTTGGTCGGCTCGTCGAGCAACAGCAGGTTCGATCCGCGTTGCAGCAGCTTCGCCAGATGCACGCGGTTACGTTCTCCGCCTGACAGCGTCCCGACTTTGCGCTGCTGCTGCGCTCCCTTGAAGTTGAACCACGAGACGTATGCGCGCGACGGCACCGGCCGTTTGCCGATCATCAGCTCGTCCTCCCCGCCGGAGATTTCTTCCCACACGCTCTTGCTCGCAGCGAGCGCGTCGCGGCTCTGATCGACGTACCCTGCCTGCACCGTCTCGCCAAGGCGAAGCGTGCCGGCATCAGGCTTCTCTTGCCCGGTGATCATCCGGAACAGCGTTGTCTTACCCGCGCCGTTCGGTCCAATCACGCCGACGATTCCGCCCCGCGGCAGCGTGAAATTGAGATCGTCCATGAGCAGCTGATCGCCGTATGCCTTTCGCAGGCCACGAGCCTCGACGACCATGTCGCCGAGACGAGGGCCAGGCGGGATGTAGATCTCGACTTGTTCGATTTTCTGCGCCGTGTCTTCGTTGAGCAGCTGTTCGTACGCGTTGAGACGCGCCTTGCCTTTGGACTGGCGCGCGCGCGGCGACATCCGGATCCACTCCAGCTCTCGCTGCAGCGTCTTTTGACGTTTCGTCTCGGACTTCTCTTCCTGCGTCAGGCGCTGTTGTTTCTGATCGAGCCAGGACGAGTAGTTGCCCTTCCAGGGAATGCCGTGACCACGATCGAGCTCGAGAATCCACTCTGCAGCGTTGTCCAGGAAGTAGCGGTCGTGTGTCACCGCCACCACCGTGCCCTTGTACTCCTTCAGGAAGCGCTCGAGCCACGCCACCGATTCAGCATCGAGATGGTTGGTTGGCTCGTCGAGCAGCAGGAGGTCAGGCGACTGCAGCAGCAATCGACAAAGCGCAACGCGTCGCCGTTCACCGCCGGAAAGCTTTGTGACATCGGCATCGGCGGGCGGACAACGTAAGGCGTCCATCGCGAGATCGAGCTGCGAGTCGATGTCCCACGCGTTGACCGCGTCAATGCGATCCTGCAGACGGCCCTGCTCCTCGAGCACCTTGTCCATCTGATCCGGCGAGAGGTCTTCGCCGAGCTTCATGTTCAGCTCGTCGTACCGCTCGAGCAGCGCCTTCACGGCGGCCACGCCTTCCTCGACGTTCCCTTTGACGGTCTTCTTCGCGTCCAGCCGCGGCTCCTGCTGGAGGAATCCGACGGAGATGCCGTCCGCGGGAAACGCTTCGCCGAGGAACTCGTTGTCTTCGCCCGCCATGATCCTCAGCAGCGAGCTCTTGCCCGCTCCGTTCAAGCCGAGGACGCCGATCTTCGCGCCGGGGAGAAAGGACAACCAGATGTCGCGCAGAACGACGGCGTCGGGAGGATGAACCTTCCCGAGGCCCTTCATCGTGTAGATGTATTGCACGTGTGTTCCTGAGATACCGAGTAGCGGCGACACTCGCCGCACTAGCCAAGCGCTCAGTATATCAACTGGGTTCAGTGAGCGCCCCCGAGGCACGCAGGTCAAATCCAACCACGAAGGTCACGAAGATGACGAAGGGCGCGAAGACCAGAGAGCCGAACAAGCCAAATTCGACAGATTGACCAGGCGCGAGCGCGCCTTGCGCGCCCTCGCGACTGGCGGCCCTCGTGTAGCCGCCATTCCCAAGACTCGAAGGACGCTTCGCGGTCCCTACTCAATCCACCAGATAAGGCCAATTGAAAAAGTACAGCAGCACGGCCAGTGCTCCCCACGGTGCACCGGAGATGATCCCGCTCGTTCTAGAGAATCCTCGCCGCGGAGCGGCATGGTGTGTCGAGCAGAGATTGTGTCGTCGGGCTCGTCTTAGTGAACTCGACTGGAGCTATCGGCTCTGGCGACGATGTCGTGAACCGGCGAGGTGATGATGCGGCGCCCCTCGGCAAGGATCTCCATGCGAAGCCCAACGCCGATCCATCCAACTTTGAGAAAACTTCCACCGACGCTCGCGCCGCTGAACCTGGCTTCAGTCAGCGCGGGGAAGAAATGACCACCTTTGACCAGCACCTCGTCGCCCGACGAGACGACGATGTGGTACTCGGAGTTGCGCGTTCGCACCACGAGCGTCGTCATGGGCGCGAGATCGCGCAACTGGACACCGTTCGTGCTCGTCACCGCCGAGGTGAACCCGGTCAGTGTGGCTGCACGCGCGATGCAGGTGGTGTCGTTCATCGTCGAAGGCGGCTCTGAAACATTCTACGCCGGTTGTCCTTCGGGCCTTGAACTCATTGTCCGACTGCCGGAGCTTTCGCCTCTGGCATCAGGGTTACTTCGGTATGGCGCTCAGCGGGAAAGTACTTACGAAGCGCCGCGTGCACGTTGTCCTGCGTGAGTGAGTCGGCCCGTTCCGTTCGCTGCAGAATGCGCTTGGGATCGCGCCCAAGCAGGTGCATCGCCTGCAAAGAACTGAGCCAATAGCCGTTCTGTCGCATGGCGGTCTGCAGGTCGTTCTTCTCCGCTTCCTTGACGGCGCGCACGTCCTCGGCGGAGGGCCCTTCCTTCCGGAGTCGAGCAATTTCCGTCATGACGGCGGCTGTGAGGCTCTGGACGTTTTCCGGAGCGCTCCCGAACTGCACGCTGGTCACGCCGTAACCGGGCTCTGGCGACGTGTTCGAGTAGTTGACGCCGACGGAATACGTGCCACCAAGTTGCTCGCGCAGGATGTCGCGCAGGCGCATCTCGAGAACTTCGGTGGCGGCCTGAAGACGATGAGTCTCCATCTCCTCGAGCCCGGTGTCTGCGAAGAACGTGATGACCGTCTGGCTGCGAGGCTCCTGCCCTTTCGTCACCGTCTCACGAACCACCGACTTCGGAAACTCCAGGCGCATCTCGCCCTTGCGCGAATCGGGCGAGCCACGCGACGGCAGCGAGCCCAGATACTGCTCGAGCAGCGGCGTAATGGCGTCCACGGTGAATGTTCCAACGAAGAAGAATGTGAAGTTGGCAGCGTTCGCGAAGTTCTGTTTGTAGAACGACAGCATCTTCTCCGGATCGAGCTTCGGGAGATCCGAGAGCTGCATCGCTCGCGCGCTGTAGTGATCACTGGTGTTGATGCGGCGAACGCGTTCGCCGTAGACCGCGCCCGGGCTCTGCGCCTGATTGGCGAGTGAAGCCTCGAGGCGACGCTTCATCAGCTCGAACGCCTCGGGGCTGCTGTTCGGCGCGGTGAAGTGGAGATACGTCAGCTGCAGCGCCGTCTCCAGATCCTTTGGCGTGCTCGACCCGTTCACCCCCTCCGAATAGCTGGAGACATATGCGGAGGCGCCTCCAATGCGACCCGCGAGCAGCTTGCCAAGGTCGATCGGCGTGAACCCGCCAACGCCGGCGATGCCGACGAGTGATGTCGCGAGCGACGCGTTCAGATAATCCGCTGCGCTGACCAGGGAGAGGCCGCCACGCCCGTACGACGTGAAGACCACCTGGTCGTTACGGAAGTCGGTGGGCTTGAGCCACACCTCGACGCCGTTCGACAACTTGAGGACGGTGACGCCTATCTCGGGGACCTCTCGACGCGAAGCAACCTTGCCGGGCTGTGGCTTGTTCGCGATGAGCTCACGCCCGCCAATCTCGTCACGCCATGCCGTAACGGTGGCGGACGTTCCGGCGGCCAGCGCATCGCGCAGCGCGGGCTCAGTCGCGGCAACGAGACCAGCCTTTTCCGGAGCAGTCGCGATGACCACACGATTGCGATCTGAGAACAGCTCCCGCGCGAGCGCGCCGATCTCCTGCGCCGTGATCGTGGGCAGGACTTGACGGACCAGGTTGAGCTCGATCTCGATGCCGGGGGCGGCTTCGTCGCTCAAGTAGTTGCGAAGCAGCTCCGACGCGTATCCATCGCTCTCCGTCGTGCCGCGCTCGTTGTAGGCGCGCTCGTAGGACGCAATCGCCGAGCGCTTCGCGCGATCGAGCTCCGCTTCACCGAAGCCATGCTGCCGGACCCGCGCGATCTCTTCACCGAGGGCACGCAATCCCTGCGCGGTCGCGCCGTCATTCACGCGCGCGGACACCGATACCGCCTCGATCGTCAGCCCATACGTCTCATCGTCCGAACCTGCGCGAAGGAAGGGTGCGTTCGTCTGACGTGAGATTTCCGCGAAGCGCGCGTTCAGCATCTGATGCATGAGCGAACGCACGATCGTCTTGCGATAGTCGTTGCCCGTCCTCAACTCGACGAGCGGGCCCTTGATCGTGACCGACACCCCTGTCCCCTGCGCTTCCACATCGGAGAGAGAGACATAGCGGGTGTCTGCATGATCAGGGATGGGATACACAGTGCGGGGCGCGCCGCCAGGCTGCAGGGGCGCGAAGTATTGCGTGATCAGCTTCTCGATCTCTGACGGATCGATGTCGCCGACGACGATGACCGCCATACGGCCGGGACGATAGTGGTCGCGATAAAACTGACGGAGTCGATCGGCCGGGAAACTCTTGAGAACTTCAGGTGTGCCAATCGGGATGCGGTTCACGTATCGACTGTCACCGAAGAGCGCCTTGAGCTGCGGCTCCTGCATGCGCGTGCCCGCCCCGAGACGTCCGCGCCATTCCTCGATGACCACGCCGCGCTCGCGATCGATCTCCGCTGTATCGAGCGTGACGCCGCCGGCGAAGTCGCTCAACGCTTCGAACCCGCGTACAAGCGCGCCTGTTCGGTCCGTGGGCACGTCGAGCATGTACACCGTCTCATCGAAGCTGGTGTACGCGTTCACGTGGGGGCCGAAGCGGGCGCCGATCGATTCGAGGTAAGAGACGAGCTCACCCGGCTTGAAATGCGTGCTGCCGTTGAACGCCATGTGCTCGAGCATGTGCGCAAGCCCGCGCTGGTCGTCGTCTTCGTCCATCGAACCGGCCTTGACGGCCAGGCGCAGCATCGCGCGCTTTTCGGGCCGACCGTTCTGACGAATGAGATAGCGGAGGCCGTTTGGCAGCGTGCCGGACTTCACCGCTGGGTCGAGGGGCAATGGCGCCGACAAATCCTGCGCCGACCCGGTGACGGCCGACACGAGCAGCATTACGGTGACGAGGTATGCTGACTTGATGCGCCTCAAGATCACTCGGCTGGATCCCACGTTGCCCCTCCCTGGTTACGGTACATCCGAAGCGGCGGGCTTCGACCTCGCCGCGAGCCACGACATCGTGGTCCAGCCCGGTCAGATCGCGCTCGTCCGGACGGGGCTCATCATCGAAGTGCCCGCCGGACACTTCCTGGCGATTTTCGCCCGAAGCAGCACGCCGCTCAAGCGGGGACTGCTCGTGGCCAACGGCGTGGGCGTGATCGATCCCGACTATTCAGGCCCGAACGACGAGGTCATGGTCCAGGTGTTGAACTTCACCCAGGCTGACGTTCAGGTGCGGCGCGGCGATCGTCTCGCGCAGGGGATCGTGCTGCCTGCCCCTCGTGTCACCTGGGAAGAAGTGGAAGCGATTCGCTCGACCACACGCGGCGGTTTTGGCGCGACGGGGTGATATTTCGGATTAACCGAATCATCAGAATCACCAATTGGAGTACAGGCGCATCCTCCACATCGACATGGACGCCTTCTACGCGTCCGTCGAGCAGCGCGATCGACCCGAGCTGCGGGGGCGTCCTCTGGTCGTCGGCGGCCAACCCGATAAGCGCGGCGTAGTGGCGGCGGCCAGCTACGAGGCCAGAACATTCGGCGTCAGGTCTGCGATCTCGATGGCACAAGCCGTTCGCCTGTGCCCTTCGCTCGTCATCGTCCCGCCCGATTTCCAGAAATATCGCGCGGTGTCTCAACAGGTCTTCGCGCTCTTCCGCACGGTCACTCCGCTTGTCGAGCCGCTGTCGCTCGACGAGGCATACCTGGATGTCACGGAGAACGCGTGGGGCGAGACGCTCGGCATGACCGTCGCGCGCAGACTGAAAACAGAGATCAAATCCGCCACAGGACTGACGGCGTCCGCCGGCGTTGCGCCAAACAAGTTCCTCGCGAAGATCGCATCGGGCTGGCAGAAGCCTGATGGGCTGACTGTGATCGCGCCAGAGCGAGTGGAGCCTTTCCTGCGATCGCTACCCGTGGACGCACTGTGGGGTGTCGGTCCTGTCACCGCTCGAAAACTGCGCGAGCGTGGCATCGACAAGCTGACCGACGTGCGCTCCGCCGATCCGGACCGGCTGCGCGAGGCGGTTGGCTCGCTCGCCGAGTGGTTGCAGCGGCTCGCGCACGGCATCGACGATCGACCCGTCGTCTCCGAGCGCGAGACCAAGTCCGCGGGCAGCGAGAACACGTTCGAGCGAGACCTGACCAGCCTCGATGACATTCGTCAGGAAGTTGCGGACATGGCTCGGAGCTCGGCCTCGTGGCTGACGCGACGCGAGATGTTCGCGCGCACCGTGGTGATCAAAGTGCGCTACAGCGACTTCACCACCGTCACGCGCAGCCACACGGAGGCGCCGACACGCGAGGAGTCATCGATCGTGACTCGCGCAGTCGCGCTCCTCGAGAAAACGGACGCAGGTCAGCGGCCGGTGCGTCTCCTGGGCGTGAGCGTTCACAACCTCTGTGACAGCCCAGTCGTGGTGGTCGTGCCGAAGCACAAGTCAGCGCCACGATTGCCTTTCGAAGACTAACCACGAAGCCCACGAAGATCTCGAAGATTGATCAACGCAGGGATCGCGGGGATCGCAGAGCCGACTCACTCACGTCATTCGGGCATTCCCAGTCAGTCGCGCTGTCGCCGGCTTTGGCCGGCGACATGCTTTGGAGTGCCAACGGGAACACAAACGCAATCCAGCCTCTAAGGCGTTTGTGTACACGCTTGCACTCCAGACATGGCCGCGCGAAGCGCGGCGCGCGACTGACCCTCCCTGCGACATCTGCGATCTCCGCGTTAACAATTCTTCGTGAACTTCGTGCCCACGACCTTCGTGGTTTCCATCAAATGCGATGGATCGCAGTGACGACGCCGACCAGAAAGTCGAGGCGGATCTTGTCGCCAATCTGCAGCCCGGGCGCCAGCGCTTCGGGCCCGACTCGCGCGACACGCGCCTGACTGTCAGGCTCGTCGGCGAACGTGTAGTGCACGTCGTACGACAACTGACCGTGGATACTGATTGGCTGCATCCGCCGCAGCACACCGTCTCGGGATCCCTTCAACATACGTTTGATTACTGACGGACGAGCCGCACACCGGTCAGCTCGATTCGCGCGACCGGAGCTTCGCCGGTCACAGGTGCGGTCTCGATCTTCTCGAGTACGTCCATGCCGGCGGTGACCCGACCGAAGACCGTGTATTGATTGTCGAGTGCCGGCGAACGCCCCAGCACGATGAAGAACGAGCTCGACGCACTGGCCGGGTCGTCGAGTCGCGCCATGGAAACGATCCCCCGTTCGTGGGGCGTCGGGTTGAACTCGGGTTGCAACATGTGAACGTAGCCCTGTTGCCGCTCGCTCAGCGGCTCCCGCCGCGTGGGCAGATGTCCCGTCTGTGCGACGAACCCTTTGACCACGCGGTGAAACGACGTGCCGTCATAAACGCCGGACTGCGCCAGCCGCAGGAACTGTCGAACGTGATTCGGTGCGCGATCGGGAAACAACTCGATCGTAATGTCTCCGAGCGTCGTCGTCAGCACCGCACGATACGAGCTCAATTCCTCGACGCCGGCGGACACAAATGGTTCCGGCTCCGGCGCCGGTTTGTCGCGTATCGACACTTTCCGGATCTCGATGCGAGCCGCCGGGACAGAGTTGGCGGCGGGTGTCGTCGAGATCTTCTGAGCGACGTTGATCCCATCCACGACACGAGCGAAGACGGTGTACTGCCCGTCGAGCGCGACCTGGTCTGTGACAACTATGAAGAACTGGTTGCCGGCGCTATCGCGATTCCCTGGCACCTGCACGGCCGACACGGCGCCTCTCGTGTGCTTCTCCGCGTTCGCCTCAAAGCGAAGCTTGCCCAGACCGCCGCTGCCGTACTTTGCCGACTGCGACGGATCCTTCGACAACGGGTCTCCACCCTGGATGATGCCCATCGCAATCACGCGGTGAAACACCGTTCCATCGTA
>Ga0315912_10003948_pt1 | contig 14358 bp, 12 predicted proteins | sample VfabasoilMG_FD_204469 | JGI IMG/M metagenome (GOLD analysis project Ga0315912, IMG submission 204469) | Garden soil microbial communities collected in Santa Monica, California, United States - V. faba soil | ecosystem: Environmental > Terrestrial > Soil > Garden | place: USA: California... | reverse complement strand
GCCAGGAGGCGGAGGCAGAGCGGCATATAGGCGCCGTGCGCAGCCTGATCGCGATCCTCGAGGAGCGCTTCGCCCCGCCGCCGACGCAGGAGAAGGTCGCCTGATGGACCTCTCCGGCTACCGCTTCCAGGACCCGCTCTGGCTCTGGATGGCCCTCCTGGGGCCGCTGACCGTGGCCGCGGTGCTGTGGAAGGAGCGTCACGCGCGCGTCCTGTCGTTCCCGGGCGCCTCGGCGCGCCTTCGCGGAACGCCCCCCGGCTGGCGCGCCCGACTGCGCCACCTGCCGGCGGTGCTCGCCGCGCTCGGCCTTTCCCTGGGCGCCGTGGCCCTCGCCCGCCCGCAGCACGGCACGTTGAAGGAAGACGTGACCACGCAAGGCGTCGACATCGTGGTGGCCCTCGACGTGTCGGGGTCGATGGCGGCCCAGGACTTCCAGCCCCGCAACCGCCTGGTGGTGGCCAAGGACGTGGTCGCGAAGTTCGTGGAGCGGCGCTCGACCGATCGCGTCGGCCTCGTGGTGTTCGCGGGCAAGAGCCTCACCAAGGCCCCGCCCACCACGGACACCGCGGTGCTCCTGCGCCAGCTCGACGACGTGCGGCTCGAGATGCTGCCCGACGGCACCGCCATCGGCTCCGGCCTCGCCACCGCCCTCACCCGCCTGCGCCACTCGAAGGCCAAGAGCCGCGTGGTCGTGCTCGTCACCGACGGGGCCAACAACGCGGGCGAGATCGACCCCAAGACCGCGGCCGACCTCGCGAAGGCCATGGAGGTCCGGGTCTACACGATCCTGGTGGGGCGCGGGGGACAGGTGCCGATGCCCGTGCGCGTCCGTGACCCGTTCACCGGACAGATCATCGAGCAGACGGCCATGACCGAAGTCCAGATCGACGAGGATCTCCTGAAGGGCATCGCCGAACGGACGTCCGGCGAGTTCTTCCGGGCCACCGACCCCGAGTCTTTGCGCCAGATCTTCGCGCGTATCGATACCCTGGAAACCTCGGAGATCAAGCAGAAGTCCTACCGCCGCTACCGCGAGCTGTTCTTCCCGTTCCTCCTGGGCGCCTCCGCCCTCCTCGTGGCCGCGGGCTCGGCCTTCGCTTCCGGCCTGCGCGTGGCCCCCGCCTAGTCCCCCATGGTCTTCGCGCAGCCCGCGTGGCTCGTCGCACTCCTGATCCTCCCGGTGATCGCCGTGATGGAGGGCTTCCTGCTGCGGCGGGACCGCGAGCGCACCGCGCGCTTCGTGGCCCGGCCCCTGTGGGAGAGGGTCCTGGGCCGGTCGCGAGACCACTGGCGGTTCGTGCGGCTCACCCTCCTCCTCGTGGGCGCCCTGGGAGTCGTGCTCGCCCTCGCCCGCCCGCAGTGGGGGATCGTGCGCGAGAAGGTCGAGCGCGAGGGCGTCGACGTCGTCCTCGCCCTCGACACGTCGGGATCGATGGCCACGGAAGACGTCCAGCCCGACCGGTTCTTCCTGGCCAGGGCCGCCCTGTCGTCGCTCGTGGCCCGGCTCGAGGGCGACCGCTTCGGCCTCCTCGCGTTCGAAGGCGAAGCCTACCCGCTCGTGCCCGTGACCCTCGACGCCGACGCGGTGGGCCTGTTCCTGGAGACGGTGGAGCCGGGGATCGTGCCCGCGCCGGGATCGTCGCTCGGCGTGGGGCTCGAGAAGGGCCTGGCCATGTTCGTGGACGAGGAGCGGCACAACCGCGTCATGGTGCTCGTCTCGGACGGGGAGGACCTCGAGGGCGAGGTCGAGGGCGCCATCCGCCGCGCGAAGGAAGCGGGCGTCGTCGTCCACACCGTCGGAGTGGGGACCGAGGCCGGCCAGCCCGTGCCGGACTTCGATCGCGAGGGAAAGCGCATCGGCTTCAAGAGGGACGAGCAGGGAGGCGCCGTCGTGTCCCGGCTGAACTCCGCGACACTCGAGGAGATCGCGCGCGGGACGGGCGGGCAGTACTTCCGCATCACGCCCGCCGACACCAGCCTCTCCGGCCTCGCCGCGGCCGTCGAGGGCATGGAGCAGAGGACGCTGGCCAAGGAGTTCTCCTACCGCAGGAAGGAGCGCTTCCAGGTGCCCCTGGCCGTGGGCCTCGCGGCGATCGCGGCGGCCCTCGTGCTGCCGTTGCCGTGGCCAAGGCGCGCGGCCGCCGGCGCGCTCCGGAGGGCCGCGGCCCTGGTCCTGCTCCTCGCCCCGGTGCACGGCAGCGCGCAAAGCCCCGATCCCGCGCCGCCCGCGCCGACGCTTTCGCCCGCCCCGTCCGCGTCCCCGTCCGCGCCACCGAAGAAGCCCGGCCCCCTCGACGAGGTGCTCCTGCGCCCCCGCCGCTTCACGGCCGCGGGCCGGGCCGAGTACGACAAGGGCAACCACCCGGCGGCCCTCGAGTCGTTCGAGAAGGCCTCCGCCAGCCGGCCCGACGACGCGCGCGCGAAGTTCAACCTCGCGGACGGGCTCTACAAGAACGGCAAGTATCCCGAGGCGGGCACGATGTTCAAGGCGCTGGGGCAGGACGCGAAGTCTCCGGTGGCGCTGCCCTCGCGCTTCAACCTCGGCAACACGCTCTACCAGCAAAAAGACTGGAAGGGCGCCATCGACGCCTATCGGGACGCGCTCCGCCTCGCCCCGGGCGACCCCGACGCCTTGCGCAACATGGAGCTGGCTCTGCGCGAGCTGAAGAAGCAGGAAGAGCAGCAGAAAAAGGACCAGCAGGACCAGAAGAACAAGCAGGACAAGAGCCAGCAGGGCAAGCAGGAGCAGAAGGACGGCAAGGGCCAGGACCAGAAGCAGGACCCCAAGGACCAGCGCGCGCAGAGCAAGCCGCAGGACGGCAAGCCACAGCGGCCGGAGACGCCCGAGGAGAAGGAGCAAAAACGCTTCCAGCAGGACACGGGCATGCCCAAGGAGCGGGCCATGCAGCTCCTGGAGGCGCTGCAGCAGAACGAGAAGGCTGAGCAGAAGAAGGTCCTCGCCGCCCAGCGCGCGCAGAAGAAGAAAGGCAAGGACTGGTGAGGCGCGCCCGGCCCGCCGCCGCCTTCCTCGCTACGCTCGCGCTCGTGCTCGGGGCAAAGAGCGCGTCCGCGCAGGCCACCGTCCGCGCCGAGGTCGACGCCCAGAAGGTCGGCCTCCAGGACCAGCTCCAGCTCACCGTGACCGTCGAGGGGACGGGCTTCCGGTTGCTCGAGGAGGTGGCCCTCCCGAAGCTCCAGAACCTGCGCCTGGTGGGCGGGCCCTCGATCTCCACCCAGGTCTCGATGGTCAACGGGGCGATGACGCAAGCAAGGGCCTCCACCTGGCTCCTCCAGCCGATGGCCGTGGGGAAGGCCGAGATCGGCCCGGCGCGCGCGCGGCTCGAGGGCGGCGACCGCGCCAGCGAGCCGATCGCCATCGACGTGGTGGCGGGGAACGTGAAGCCGGCCCGGCCCGCGCGCCCAGCCGATCCCTTCGAGCAGTTCTTCGGCGGCCGGCGCAGCACAGTGCGTGAGCCCCGGCTCTTCGTCGAGGCCAAGGTCAGCCGCAACCAGCTCCGCGTGGGCGAACCCCTGCTCCTCACGTACTGGCTCTACCAGCAGACTCAGGTGACGGACATGTCGTTCGTGGACCCTCCCCAGTACCCGGGCTTCTGGGCGGAGGACCTGGAGCGAGCCCGCAATCCGAATCAAGGCGAGATGGTGAACGTCGAGGGCGAGAGGTACAACCGCTTTCCGATCTACCTGAAGCTACTCTTCCCGACGAAGTCGGGTCGCCTCGTGCTTCCCGTGGTCCGCTTCCGCTTCGGCCTGCCCCGCCAGAGCTTCTTCGACTCGGGCGGGGTGGTGGAACGCGAGTCGAAGGAGGTCGTCGTGAACGTGGACCCGCTCCCCGACGCCCCCGGCTTCAGCGGCGCGGTGGGGAAGTTCAAGGCCCAGGCTTCCCTCGACAAGACCTCGCTCGGCCTGGGCGACGCGGCCACCCTGCGGTTCCGGATCGAGGGCACGGGCAACCTGAAATGGATCGACAAGGCCCCCGAGGTCGCGGTGGAGGGAGCCAAGGTGTACCCGCCCCAGGTGAAGAGCGACCTCCGGGCCGGGGCGTCCGGCATCGCGGGATCACGCACCTGGGAGTTCGTGGTCGTGCCTCAGACTGGCGGCGCGCTCGAGGTGCCGTCCCTGGCCTTCCCGTACTTCGACCCCGCGAGCGGAAAGATCGAGACCGCCACCACCCCGGCGCTGTCCATGCAGGTCGCGGGCAGCGCGATCGCCGCGGGCACGCCGCTCCTCCCCGCGCCCGCGGGCTTGCCCACGCGGAGCGGCGCCACGCTGCCCCTGCGGAGCGATCTCGACGCGCCGGCGCCGCTCGTGCCTTTCCTCGGCCCACGCTTCCTCGCCGTCTTCCTGGGGGCGGTGGTCCTGGCCCATGCCGCGCTGTCCGTGGCCGCGCGCTTCGGCGGGAGGGGACGGCGGTCGGGCGCCGCAAAGGCGGCGTCCCGGAGCGTGCGCGCCGCGCTCGCCGACCTCGACCGCGTGGGCCAGGACGGCCTCACCAAGGAAGCCTCCGCCGCTCTCATCGCCCGGGCCCTGCACGAGGCCTTCGGCCCCCTCGACGACCCCTCGGCCGAGGGTGAGGGCGAGGAAGCGGCGCGCGCGCTGCTCGAGGAGGTCCAGTTCGTGCGGTACGCGCCCCAGCTCGGCGACTACTCCGAGAAGCTGCGCGAGCTGGCCGCGCGGGCCGCGGCCACGGTGAGGCGATGGGCGTGAGGCGGGCCGCCGCCGTCGTCCGGCTCGGTGCGGGCCTTCTGCTTGCGACGGGCCTGGCCATCCCCGCCTACGCCGCGGCCGGGGCCGACGCCGCCTTCGACGACGCGAACGCCAAGGCGCGGGCGGGCGACTATCCCAAGGCGATCGCCGGCTACCAGGCCGTCGCCTCCGCGGGGCGGGAGAGCGCGTCGCTTTACTGGAACTGGGCGCAGTCGGCGGCGGCGCGGGGCACGCCGGGCGAGGCCCTCTGGGCGCTCCTGCGCGCGAGGGAGGTGGAGCCGGCGGACCGCGCGGTCTCGCGCGAGATCGACCGCCTGCGGCAGGCCGTGAACCTCGACGCCGCGGAGCTCAACCCCGACCCCCTCGCGGGCACGGCGCGCGTGGTGCGCCACTACCGGATCGACCTCGTGGCCGCCGCCCTCCTCGCGGCCTCGGTCCTCCTCCACGCCGCGGCCCGCGTCCGCGGGGACGACTCGCTGCGCACGGCCGCCGTCGTCGTCTTCATTCTCGGCGGGATCGCGGGTGCGGCTCCCCTGGCCGCCGCTTTCGCGCGGCCCTCCGCGGTGGTGGTGAAGCGCGGCGCGCCCCTTCTCGACTCGGCCTCGCCGACCGCCGAGATCGCGGGGGCGCTCCGGGAAGGCGAGGTGGTGCCCGTCCTCGCGGAAAGCGGCGACTACCTGCGGATCGAGGACTCGTCGGGCGCTCGCGGGTGGGCCGCCGCCCTGGACGTCCGGAGGCTCGATCGTCCGCCCGCGCCCGTCGCCCCCTGAGGCACGCGCCGCTTCCCGGGGAACGCGGTGCTACACTTTTCACATCAGGAGGCGCAAGCATGCGGCAGCGGTACTTCCGGGTGTGGCCATACCTTGCGGCCGTCGTCGGGGCTCTCGCTCTTCCGCCCGCGGGCGAAGCCGCGGACTACAAGGCCCCCCGCGGCCTCGAGGACCAGGAGATGGTGGTCCCCGCCGACAACCCGATCACCCCCGGGAAGATCAAGCTGGGCGAGCAGCTCTTCTTCGACAAGCGCCTCTCGAAGTCGAAGGCGATGTCGTGCGAGACCTGCCACGTTCCCGAGAAGGGGTGGACGGACGCCCTGGCCCTGTCGCCCAAGTTCGACGGGAGCGTCAACACCCGCCACACGCCCACGCTCTACGGCGTCGCCTACTACCCCGAGCTGTACTGGGACGGGCGGGCCAAGGGCCTGGAGGCGCAGATCCTCGCCGCCTGGAAGGGCCAGATGGGCGCGGATCCCGACACGATCGCGCGCGACCTCGACGCCATCGCCGGCTACAAGGCGGCTTTCGAGGCCGAGCTCGGCGGCCCGCCCACCGGCGACCGCATCGTGAAGGCGCTCGCGACCTTCCTGCGGACGATCCACGCCGGCGACACGCCTTTCGACCGTCTCGACTCGAAGACCCGCGACAAGACGGCGGCCGGCCGGGGCTTCGAGGTCTTCTCGAAGGTCGCGCAGTGCACGCTGTGCCACCTGCCCCCGACCTTCTCGGACGGGCTCTTCCACAACGTCGGCATCGGCATGGACAAGCCGACCCCGGACGCCGGCCGCGGGAAGATCCTCGCCGACGCCGCCACCAAGGCCGGCCAGCCCGCGCCCCCGGACGCGGAGAAGCTTCAGGGCGCCTTCAAGACACCCACCCTGCGCGGCGCCGAGCTGTCGGGGCCCTACTTCCACGACGGCTCGGTCACGCTGTTCGCGGCCGCCGTCGACGCCATGATCGCGGGCGGCAAGCCCAACGCCCACCTCGACGAGAAGCTGAAGCCCGCGAAGCTCACCGCGAAGCAGAAGGCCGACCTGGTCGCGTTCCTGAAGAGCCTGACCCCCGAGAGCAAGCCCTACTCGCGCCCGACGCTTCCGTAGCCCCTACTGGACCGTCCCGCTGAAGGGGTGCGTCACCTGGACCGGCGCGGGTGAGGCGTGGTGGTGCATGATCTTCCAGCCCGCGGGGGTGCGGCGGAAGATGTTCGTGGCCTGGGCGACGGCGAGGCCCACGTCCTCCTCGGCCTTGGCCGTGATGTTCTCGGCGCAGGACACGAGGGCGATGTCCCCGAAGACCTCGATGCGCACCGCGGTCGCGGTCACCCGGATCCACGACGTGTTGGCAAAGATCTGCTCGAAGGAGTGGCGCACCGCCTCCCAGCCCACCAGGATGTCCCAGCCCGGGTGCACGCAGAACACCCACCCGTCGTGGGTCCAAAGGTCGTCCATGGTGAGAAGATCGAGGTTCTCCAGGGCCCGGTAGAAGCGGTCGTTCGCCTCGCGGAGGCTGGCTTCGTCCGTCACGCGGCCAGTCTACCGTAGTCCCCGCTGGTAGAATCGGACATGCCCATCGCGGAGGCCGAGGCGGCGACCGGGACGCTCCCCACGTTCCACTCCTGGATCGCGGGCAGGGAAAGCCAGGGAACGGGGGGTTCGAGCCCGGCCGTCGATCCCTCGACCGGCGAGCCCTTCGCGGAAGTCACCCTTCTCGACGCGAGGGGAGCGGGGAAAGCACTCGAATCCGCGTCCGCCGCGTTCCCCTCCTGGAGTGCTTTGTCCTTCACGGAGCGAGGGCGCCACCTCCTGGCCTTGAAAGCGGCGGTCCTCGCCGACCTCGACGGCCTCGTCGCGCTCATCGCGAAGGAACAGGGCAAGCCCGCCGCGGAGGCGATCGCGGTCGAGGTCCTGCCCTCGCTGGAGGCGCTGCAGCACCAGGCCCTCCATGCCGAGGACGTCCTGCGCGACGAGGAGGTGGAGAGCCACCATCTCCTGTTCGCGAGCAAGCGGTGCCGCCTCGTGCACGCGCCGATCGGACCGGTCCTCGTGATCACGCCCTGGAACTACCCGTTCAGCATCGCCCTCATCGGCATCGCCACCGCGCTCGCCGCCGGCAACACGGTGGTCCTGAAGCCCGCGCCGACGACCCGGCTCATCGGCCTCCGGATCGGCGAGCTGTGCGCCCGGGCGGGCCTGCCCTCGGGGGTCGTGAGCGTCGTGGCGGTGGACGACGCGGGGGCGACGGCCCTCGTCGAGGACCCCCGCGTGGCCAAGATCGTCTTCACGGGGAGCGTCGCCACCGGCAAGAAGGTGATGGCGGCGGCCGCGAGGAACCTGACGCCGGTCGTCCTGGAGCTGGGTGGCAAGGACCCGGCCATCGTCTGCAAGGACGCCGACCTAGGCCGCGCGGCCAAGGGGATCGTCTGGGGAGCCTTCGTGAACGCGGGCCAGACCTGCGCCTCCGTCGAGCGCGTCTACGTCGAGAGGGCGGTGATGGAGCCGTTCATGGCCCGCGTGCTCGCGGAGACGCGCGCCCTTCGGGTGGGCCGCCCGGACGACGCCTCCACCGAGATCGGCCCCATGACGATGGAGCGGCAGCGCCGCATCGTCGAGGATCACGTGGCCGATGCCCGCGCGCGCGGGGCGCAGGTCCTCACCGGCGGCGAGCCGGTGGCCGGCGCCGGCTGGTTCTACCCGCCCACCGTCCTCACCGGCGTCGACCACGAGATGCGCGTGATGCGGGAGGAGACGTTCGGCCCCGTCCTGCCCGTGATGGCCGTGGACTCGGTGGACGAAGCCATCCGCCTCGCCAACGACAGCGACTACGGGCTGACCGCGAGCGGCTGGACGCGGGACGAGGCGACCGCGCGGAAGCTGGCCGCGGGCCTGCGGGCGGGGGTGGTGACCATCAACGACTGCGTCTCGAGCTTCGGCGAGCCGACCGCTCCCTGGGGCGGGGTGAAGCAAAGCGGCATCGGCCGCACCCACGGGGCCACCGGCCTCCTGGAGATGACGCAGCCGAAGTACGTGAGCCTCGACGGCGGGACGAAGCCCGCTCTGTGGTGGTTCCCCTACGGGGAGGACTACCGGGGCATCCTGTCCCGGGCCGCGCGCGCCCTTCATTCCCCTTCGTTCTTCGCGCGCTTGCGGAACCAGCTCGGCCTGCTCGGCTTCGGCCGCTTCTGGCGACGCGTCCACCCGGGAACGCTCCTCCGCGGCCTCGACAAGCTCTTCTAGGACCCATGGCGTCGGGCGGCTCCCAGCTCTCGGCGGCCCAGCGCTCCAAGTGGCCGCACGTGTCGATGGGTGTGGCCCTCATCGTGGTGGCGGTCGCCCTCACCGTGGGCTGGCAGATCCTGGGCGCGGAGGCCCCGAGCCTCGGCCGGCCCACCCTGCGCTGGGTCGTCTACTTCTTCGGCAGCGTGCTCTCCCTCCTCCTGATCGGGGGGCTCGTCCTGATCGTGATCCTGCTTCTGCGCGAGGTGCGCCTCAACGAGCAGCAGTCGAACTTCATCAGCGCCGTCACCCACGAGCTCAAGACCCCCGTGGCCTCGCTCAAGCTGTACCTCGACACCCTGCGCCTGCGCGAGCTGCCCGAGGCCCGGCGCGACGACTTCTACCGGACCATGGACCAGGACCTCGCGCGGCTGAACGCGACCATCAACAGCGTCCTGAACGCGGCGATGTACACGGACCGGCCGGTGGTGGACCCGCAGCCGCTCGACTTCGCGCGCCTGGTCAAGCGCGCGATCGAGCTGACCCAGACCCGCCACCAGCTCGCGGCGGGGACGATCGCCTACCAGGGCCCGGAAAGCCTGCGCGTGCTGGGCGACGCCACCGCGCTCGAGACCGCAACCCTGAACCTCCTCGACAACGCCGTGAAGTACTCGCGGGACACCGTGGAGGTCGGCGTCGAGGTGGGATCGAACGGCGACGGCCAGGCTTTCCTGCGCGTGCGCGACGAGGGAGTGGGGATCACCCGCACCCACCTGCCGTTCATCTTCAAGCGCTTCTACCGCATCGGGCCCGAGGTGCGGCGCAGCCGGCCCGGCACCGGCCTCGGCCTCTACATCGTCCGCTCGGTGGTGAAGGGGCACAAAGGCACCGTGCACGCGGAGAGCGCCGGGCCCGACCGCGGCTCGACCTTCACCATCACCCTGCCCGGCCTTCTCGACGCGCCGGCCCGCCCCGACCATGGCTAGGGTCCTGGTGGTCGAGGACGAGGTCCACCTCGCCACGGGCATCCGCTTCAACCTGGAGCTCGAAGGCTACTCGGTCGAGGTGGCGGGCGACGGGGGGCAAGCCCTGGAGCAGCTCCGCGCCGTGCGCGGCTCTCCCGCGTCGGCCTTCGACATCGTGATCCTGGACGTGATGCTCCCCGGCCTCGACGGCTTCCAGGTCGCCGACCGGATGCGCCAGGGCGGCGACCACACGCCGGTCCTGATGCTCACCGCGAAGAGCCTGCCCGAGGACGTGGTCCAGGGGCTCGAGGCGGGGGCCGACGACTACCTGGCCAAGCCCTTCGAGCTGTCCGTCCTCCTCGCCCGCGTGAAGGGCCTCCTGCGGCGCCGCGACTGGGCGCGCAGCCAGAGCGACGGGGCCGACACCGCCACCATCGGCGACGCGGTCGTGGACTTCCGCACCTTCGAGCTGCGCACGGGGGGCGAGGTGGTCCACCTCACCCTGCTCGAGGCGATGCTCCTGAAGCTCCTCGTCCAAAACGCCGGGCGCGTGGTCTCCAAGGCGGAGATCCTGGAGAAGGTCTGGAACGTCAGCCCCGACACCGAGACGCGCGCCGTCGACAACTTCATCGCCCGGCTCCGGCGCTACCTGGAGGCCGACCCGCGCGCCCCCCGCTTCCTCCACACGGTGCGGGGCGCGGGGTACCGACTGACCCCCTGAACGGGCCGCCCCCGGAGCCCGTGCTATGCTTTTCGCCCTTCCTGAGGTTCCATGATCCTTCATCACTCCCGGTCTTTTTCGAAGCTCGCCCTCGCCTTTTTCCTGTCGACCGTCCCCGCGGCCGCCGAGCGGATCCAGATCGCGACCCACGCCGTTCCCCTGGACCCCACCGATCCCAACCGCCACACCGTCGGGGCGCTCGAGTTCAGGGGCGGCCTCGTGCTCACCTCGATCGACTCCCGCTTCGGCGGTTTTTCCGGGCTGCGGCTCAGCGAAGAAGGGAAGCGGCTCACGGTGGTGAGCGACGAGGGGAACTGGTTCACCGCCCGCATCGTTCACGACGAGCGGGGCTGGCTGGCCGACCTCGTCGACGGAGACATGGGCCCGCTGCTCGGCCTCGACGGCGAGCCGCTCAAGGAGAAGGTGTGGGCGGACTCGGAGTCCCTCGGCCGCATGCCAAACGGCGACTTCGTCGTGGGGTTCGAGCACCACCATCGGCTCTGGCGCTACAAGTCGAACGAAGGCCGGCCCGACGGCGTGCCCCAGGTGGTGTCGCTGCCTCCCGGGATCGAGGAGGTGCCGGAAAACGGCGGGTTCGAATCCGTCACCGCCCTCTCCAACAACCGGCTCGTGGTGCTCACCGAGTACTGGCTCGTGGGCGACGCCATCCGGGGGTTCTTCGACGGGCCCGCGCGCTGGCGGCCCTTCTCCTACCGCTTCACCGGCGCCTACCGCCCGGCGGACATGAGCCGCCTTCCCAGCGGCGACCTCCTGGTCCTCGAGCGCGCCTACAACCCCGACCGCGGGATAGTGGGAGTGCGGTTGCAGCGGGTGCCGTACGGCTGGCTCCGGCAGGGCGCGCGCCTCACGAGCCAGACCATCGCGCAGATCGACCCGCCCCTGACCCTGGACAACTACGAGGGCATCGACACCGTCAAGGGAGCGAACGGGGAGACGCTGATCTACCTCGTGACCGACAACAACTTCCGGGCGGGCGACCAGCGGACGCTGCTCATGATGTTCGCCCTGCCCAGGAAGTGAAGCCGTGAAGGCCTAGCGCTTCCGCCCCCGCGCCTTCTTGGCGGGCTTCTTGGCGCGCGCCTTGGCCTTGGTCTTCGCCTTCCCGGCCTTGGCGCGGACCCTGGCCTTGGCCTTCTTGACCGTCTTCTTCGCCTTCTTGCGCGAGGTGAGCTGCCCGAAGGCCTTCTTGGCCTTCTTCGCCCCCGCGGCCAGCTTCTTGCGGGCGGCCTTCGCGGCCTTCGTGCCCGACTTCTTCGCCCGGCCCATGGCCTGTCCCGCCGCCTTGCGGAATTTCCGGGCGGCCCGCCCCGCGGACTTCTTCGCCTTCTTGACCTGCTGCTCGCCGACCTTGCCCGCGGTCTCGAGGGCCCCGCCCACGCTCTGTGCGACGTCCGAGGCCGTTTCCTTGATCCTCTCGGCCGCCGTCTCGGCCATGTCCTTCATCTCGTTCAACATTCTGCTGCTCCTTCCCGCTGGTCGCCGCGGCGCTCTACTGGCCCGCGACCGAATGGTAATAGCGGCCGAGGTATCCGACGATCGCCTTGCGTAGCGCCAGCGGGTCGAACGCCCCCTGGCTCCGGTAGAGGACCCGCCCGCCCGGGGCCACCACCATGGTGTAGGGAAGCGCGCCCTGCCACTTCGCATCGACGGACTCGATCATCGCGTAGGGATCGCCCCCCTCGAAGAGGTAGTTCTTCGTCGAGGCCTGCTTCTCCTTGAGGAACGCGAGGGCGGCGTCCCGCTTCTCCGCGGGGTCGGCGCTGATCGTCACCGTCTCCAGGCCCCGCCCCCGGTACATGCGATTCACGGTCACGAGGTCGGGGAACTCGATCACGCAAGGGCCGCACCAGGTCGCCCACACGTTCACGAGGCGGAGCTTCGTCCCGTCGTTCGCGGAGATGGCCTTGAGCCCGGCCTGGTCCACGGAGGCGAGGGACACCTCCTCGGCCGCCCACTTCTTCTGCCCCTCGGCCAGCCAGCCCCGCTTGTCCGCCCACTTGATCGAGCAGCCGAAGACCTTGGTCGTCTCCACGGGCACGGGCTTGCCGGCGAGGAGGGCGTCGATGGCGTTCCGGGTGTCCTGCACCGTGATCTTCGCGGGGTTCTCGCCGTTGTCGATGCGTCCCACGAAGCGCAGCTTGCGGGCCTCGTCGAAGACGAAGACGTGGGGAGTGGCCACCGGCCCGTAGCGCTTCGCCACCACCTGGGTCTCCCCGTCGTAGAGGTAGGGATAGGTGTAGCTCTTGTCCTTCGCCCGGACCTTCATGTCCTCGAGGGTGTCGCCCACGTCGGTGAAGCCCAGCTCGTCCGGCCGCACCGCGAGGGGATCGTTGGGCGAGATGGCGACGAGGGCGACGCCCTTCTTGCCGTACTCGTCCTGGAGCTTCTGGACCCGCTCCTCGTAGGCCTGGGCGGTGGGGCAATGGTTGCAGGTGAACACGATCACCAGGAGCTTCGCCTTCGCGTACTCCGCGAGCTTGTGGTTCTTCCCGTCCACGCCGGGCAGGTCGAAGTCGGGAGCGGGAGCGCCGATGGCCAGGGTGGGCACGGCCGGCGCGTCCTCGGCGACGGCCCCGCCGGAGAGGGTGAGCGCCGCCAGGACGGCCAGGGCGCCAATTGTCTTCATCTGGGTCATGCGACGAATCCTAGCACCAGTACGGGCCGAGCCCGTCCATCCGAGCGCCGCATCGCGTACCATCCCCTCCGACGCCATGGACGCCCCCCCATCCACGAAGCTCGCCACGAATCGCGCCTGCGCGGTCGCGTTCCTGGCCGCGTTCTCGGCCCTGTTCCTGCAGGTCCTCGTCCACCGGATCATCTCCGCGAAGCTCCTGAGCGACTACGCCTTCCTCGTGATCTCCCTCACCATGCTCGGCTTCGCGGGGGCGGGCGCCTTCTTGAGCGTGGTCCTCGCCCGTGCGCTCGACCGCCTCGCCGGTGCCTTGAACCTGGCCGCGGCCCTCTTCACCCTGACCTCCCTCGTGGCCGCGGTCGCCTTCTACCACACGACCACGACCGCGCCGTTCGCCTACACCCGCCCCGCCTTCGTCCAGGCCTTCCTCCAGTGGATTCCCTTCGCGCTGCTCTTCGCCCTCCCCTTCGGCGCCATCGCCTTCATGCTCGGCCTGCTCCTGGCCGCTCCCCACCTGGACACGCGGCGGATCTACTTCTTCGACCTCGTGGGCTCGGCCCTCGGCGCCGTCCTCGTGCTGCCGGCCATCCGGCTCGCGGGAGTGGAGACGAGCCTGCTCGTGCTCCTCGGCCTCTTTCCGCTGCTCGTCCTTGCCCTCCTTCCTTCGGGGCTCTCGTCGGCGCGGGGGCGGGTCGCGGTCGGGGTGGCCGTCGTCGCGGTCGTGGCCGCCGGCCTTTTCCGCGGCTGGGCCTTCGATCTGCGCCCCGCGGGGGGATCGCCGGTCGAGGAGGCGCGGCGGGAGGGCGGCCTCGCCGCCGCCGACTACGAGCGATGGGATCCCCTGGCCCGCGTCGAGCTGACTCCCATCCGGCCCCCTGATCCGGGGTCCGCCCTTTTCCGCTCGCTCCTGGGGGACGATCCCCGCTTCCTCGCGCGCTTCGAGCGGATGCTCACCCAGAACAACTACGCCTACGCCTACGCGGTGAGATACGACGGCGACCCCGCCTCCTTCGCGGGAGTCGAGAAGACCCTGTACGCCGCCGGCTACGTCGCCCTGGGCAAGCCCCCCGAGCGGGTGGTGGCCATCGGCGTGGGCGGAGGGTTCGACATCCTGACCGCCCTCCATTTCGGGACGGCCTCGGTGACGGGTGTCGAGGTGAACGGCACGATCCTCCGCCTGCTCGAGCGCGATCGGCGCGATTACTTCGGACCCTGGGTCGGAGACCCGCGGGTCAGGCTGGTCTGGGACGAGGGCCGCCATTTCCTGGCCACGAACCCCGCCCGCTACGACCTCGTCCAGCTCTCCGGC
>Ga0315912_10003947_pt1 | contig 14358 bp, 15 predicted proteins | sample VfabasoilMG_FD_204469 | JGI IMG/M metagenome (GOLD analysis project Ga0315912, IMG submission 204469) | Garden soil microbial communities collected in Santa Monica, California, United States - V. faba soil | ecosystem: Environmental > Terrestrial > Soil > Garden | place: USA: California... | reverse complement strand
TCCAGAACGCCAAAACGAACTGGCGGGCCAACAAGAACTGGAACCGCGTACTCTCTCAGCTCGATATTTTTTTCGAAGGACGTCTGCCTGCGTGAGTCAAATTACACGGAAGATCTGACACGCTCTGGCCCCGCGCCGATCGGTCTTTCCGAAGGCTGAATGCGCGAGCGAGTTCCAGAGGTCCATCATGGCAACGGGGCCTACTCCGGACCCATCGGCACACGGGGGTACGTCCGAAAAGTCGAGCCCGATGCCCCCGCCCGCCTTCAACGTGCTCCCCGATAACCCGAGACAATCCAAGATCCGCTCCGGGCGCTCGGACACGGGCGGGATGACGTATGTGTTGAGAAGCGGCAGGCAGCCGCGGCCGGCGTTGGCGAGGATGCGCCCGCCCGGCAGCAGTCGGTGCGATGCGAACGCGTCCAGGAAGCGCCGGCACCAGAGCTCCGGTGCAGCCTCGCGAATGCACGCGACCCGTGCGGCCCGTTCAAACGTAGCTTCGATCGATCCATCCGGGGCGGACCCGGGCCAACCTGCCCGGTACTTCATGCGCCAGATGAGGTCCTCTATGGATGCCTCGTCCGGCCTCCCCGCGGTCGCCAATTCACCGACGTCTCGCGCTATGCTCATCGCGATTCGCCCCTCGACAGGAGCTCGGCCAAGCGCTGAGCCGTCTGGGACAGCGCCTCGTCGCTGCCAACTTCCAGCCGCTGCCACGAAAGAGCACGAGCAAGACCCAGCAACTCCCCTTCGACACGCGTCTGGTAGTTGATGAAAGACAGTTCCCCCAGATCGGTGAACTTGGACAGCGAGCCCATTTCGAACGGGCTGAACCCGCGCTTGCGTTGCCAGACCACCGTTGGGCTTGGCTGCAGCAAAATCACGCGATCGGGTGCTTGAACGAGCCGACCAAAGTGAGCGTACAGCTTGGAGCCGGGTTCGCCCTCGACGAGCAGCTTTGCCATAAATTTGTAGACCCAGCCGTCCACGATGAGATTCGTGCCAGAGGCGAGCTTGGTCTTGATGACCTGCTCCCAGAGCACCTCGTACCAAGCGACTTGCAGCGCCAACCAGTACCCCGGAGGTAACAGATGTGCGTGATGCTTGCGTTCGGCCTCGGGCCACAGCAACGACGCCAATTGGCGCATCGACCACGCCACGTGCGGATGAGACTCGCCAATACTCTTGTGAGAGCAATATTCGTACGGGGCGCCAAGCAGGGGAATCAGCGCCTGCGCTAGTGAGCTTTTTCCGGACCCATCAATTCCCTCGAATACTATGAGGCTACCCATACGCTGATCTCGGCTCCTTGGTGAGCGATTGCCAGGCGCTTGCCGCGCGCAAAATTCCCCAATTTTCGTTGCGTGCGCACTACCCGTTGGAGCGCAAATCCTCCCTTCGGCAGGCCGGCAACGCAGCTCAACGAGAGAGAGGATGGTCCCGTCCACCTCACACCATGCAGGAACCGTGAAGGTCTAGTGACAGGTGCGTGACCACGTCAAGTGGGAACAAAGCAACGAGCGTTCGTATCGTTCTGCGATCACTTCAATGCCTCATTGGTTGCTGACGGGAACTGCTCGATGATCCCTGGCTCTTCGTCATTCAACGCCGCGGTGGTCGCTTGGGTATCACTCTCGTACGTAATTTTGCAGACGCGATCGCGAGTCTGTACCTGCAATTTCATAAGTACCGAGTGTCGCTCCTGTCCCAGAAATCTATGACATTGCCCGACAGAATCGGTCTTTGGTCTCCCCCAGCAAAGGGAACTTCCCTTCCCGGCATGTCGCATCTCGCGGCTCCGACGACCCGTTCGTCGTGTAGCAGCTCGAGCCCGAGCGCTTTCATTCCGACCGGCTGCGCTGAAGCAGGCGCGCGCCGGGGGAACCGGCGCGCGTTGCTGCGGTTCCGGTGTGGCTAATCGTCCGCCCGGGAGCGACGCAGATCGCTCTCGTGGCCAGAGAAGGTTGCCGCCCTTGGCTCACTGGCGCTCGTCGTGCTCGACCCAGATGACGGTGCGACACTGCGTCAGCGCTGGCCAGTCGAAGCGGCTGCGTGTCTCAGCGTCGATCTGACCCGTGGATTCGTCCAGCAGCGCCTCGCGATTCGACGCAAACGCAGCGGTGAGCAGGATCAGCTGGCGCTGCCCGGAGGAGAGGTTTTGGCCTTGTGCCGCCAGCCGTGTCTCTTCGCCCATGGGCAGGCTCTGCAGCATGCGAGACAGCCCGGTTTGTTGCGTTACTTGCAGAATGGGCTCGCGCGGCGCGCAGCTCAGGAGCTCCAGGTTGTGGCGGATCGAGGTCTCGAACAGCTCGCAGCTCTGCGGCAAGTACAGCACCATCTCCGCGGCCTCCGCTGGCGTCATGCCGAACACGGAGATGTTACCCTGGGTGGGCTCCAAGAGCCCCGCGATCAGCCGCAGCAGCGTGCTCTTGCCCGTGCCGGACGGCGCACGCAGGTGGACCATCTCTCCGCGCCGAACCTGAAAGTATGATTCTGGAGGATCCAGTGGTCGTCCCGGGAATAGCGAAACCAGGCGTGGTCGACGATGATGCGCTCGCCCGTGGCGACTTCTGACGTCTGCGGTCGGGGCCGAGACAGCGAGACCAGCTCATCTACCCGGCCCGCGCAGGGCCCGAGCGCCTTCAGTCCCAGTCCGGCTTGCATCGTCCCCCCGAGCGTGGCGGACAGACCACCCGCCGCGGTCAGCAAGAACATCATCTCCCCCAAGCTGAGGCTGCCGCCGAAGCACTGGTAGGTGGCCCACACCGAGATCCCGGTCGACAGGGCTGTCGTTCCGACCGAGTCCACCGTGCCCATGAGCAGACCGACCTTCCCGCTTTTGAGCTGCGCTTCTGCTGTCTTGTTCACCTCATTCGACCAGCGCTCTGCCAAGCGCTCCGTGGCAAACAAGCCCCGCAACGAGGCGATGCGGCTCAAGAGCAAGTGCAGGTATTGCTGCTGCGCGCTGCTGCATTCGAGGCTGCGCTGGACATGCCCGGCCTCGAAGCGCACGACCTTTAGACCCAGGTAGAACACGGCGCAGTGGACGCCGAGCACGAGCAGCGCCGCATTGGTGGAGAATTGGGCGGGCGACACCAAGTAGCCCGCGCAGGGCTTGCCCTGGCCGAGCAGTGAGCCCCAGTCGAGCCAGGCCGAGCGCAGCGCGAGGGCAAAGGCTGCGGCGGCGGCCACCAGCATCAGGCGCGGAGAGCCGTCCGGTAGCGCGCGATCGAAGACGAGTTGCGTGAGGCGCGGGCTTGCGAGGGCGAGCAAGGCAGAGAGCGCGGAGCGAGCCCGAGCCGAAACACCAGGGAGCGGTCGGCATAGGTCCACTCAGTCAGGCACACCTGCAGAGGTCGCCGGTCGCCGGCCTCTAGGTTCAGATTTGGTTGCATAAGCGTCTACTTTCCGAGCGGCTCAGGCGGCGCTGGCGCCGCCTCCAAACTCTGCTTGCACGATGCGCCCCGTCATTTGCTTCTGGCTGTTCGTACGTCGGATGGTCTCGCGGGTGACGCGCCCGGCTTCGATGCGGTAGACGAGGTCCGAGGTCTCGATGACCGCCGGCCGAGGTGCGACCGAGATCATCGTGGTGTGAGCCTGGAGCGTGTTGCGGATGACACGGGCTTCGGTCTCTGCGTCGAGGAAGCTGGTGGCTTCGTCCAGCAGCAAGATGCCGGGGCGTCCGATCAGCGCCTGCGCCAGGCCGAGCCGCTGCAGCTCCGCAGCTCCCCGCCGGAGAACGGCGGCGCATGCCCGGATAACAGCGTTCCATAGCCGCTGCGCAGACGGCCGGCGACCTCGTCGAAGCAGGCGATGCAGGTGGCCTCGCGCAGCTCTTCATCGTTCGAGATCGGACGCCGGAGCCGCAGGTTTCCCCGCAGCGAACCGTCCACGAGCACGGGCGCACCCACGACTGCGCCAATTTTTTCGCAAAGCGAATCGCGATCGAATTCGCGCAGATCCACACCCTCGAGCAGCACCTGGCCCTCGGTGGGGGTCAGCACGCCACCCAGGATGCGCAGCAGCGTGGATTTGCCTTGCCCGGACGGGCCCACCAGGATGACGATCTGGCCCACCTCGACGCGCAACGAAACGCCGCGAAACAGCCAGTGCGACCCGGCGCTGAAGCGGAAGCCCACGTTCTTCAACTCCAGCACCGGCGTGCTGCTGCGTGGTTTGCGGTCGCCGGATGGCTCGAGCTCCTGACGGAAGATGTCGTCACTGCGGTGGATGACGCCACGGAACTCCATCCAGCTCTCGAAGGTGTGCACCAGCCCTCCGAGCGGCCCGATCAACAGGCGGCGAATGGCCAGGACGGCTTCACGGTTGCTTGCCCTCGTAGCCTTCGATGATGCTCAGGTCCATCACGCCGGCACCCTGCCGCAGCAAGAGCGCACGCTGGTACTCGGTCGAGCGGTAGCACTCCACCGCTGCCTCGTAGCTCGGGAACTCTACGACTGCGTTCCGCCCACGCGGCGCACCCTCCGGGTGCTCCGCTTTACCGCCGCGAACGCGAAATTCGGCTCCATACTTGCTGAGGGCCTCGATATTTGCGGCCAGATACGCACTGTAGCGCTCCTGGTCGGTGACGTCGACGCGCACGATCCAATATCCTTTGGGCATTTCTCTCCTCAGACGCGGGGTTGAGCTCGAGCACCCTCGAGCAGTTGCACTGCGCTTGCCACGATGCTGCGCGCAAAGTCCTTGTCGCGGTTCACTCGCGCCACCAGCGCGAGACCTTGAGACAGCGTGAGCAGGCTGCGCGCCGTCGCCCTCGCATCTAGGCTGCGCGAGATCTCGCCGGCTCGCTGGGCCCGATCAAGCACACCCCAGAACCAGTCTCTCACACCCATCTCGGCGATGCAGCTGCCCACCAGGCAGCCGTTGAAACCCGGCGTACTCGCGGCCTGTTGCCAGTACGAAAGGACTCGATCGAGATTTCCCAGCGCGGAGCCGGGAGCCTGCAGCACGTCGCGCAAGCCGGGCCGAAGCACAGTCTGTTCGTAGTGCTCGACCACCTGCTCGAACAGGCCACGCTTGTCGCCGAAGGCGCCGTACAGGCTCTGACGCGCGAGTCGCGTCGCCTCTTCCAGATCAGTGATCGAGGTTTCGGCGTAGCCCTTGCGCCAGAACAACTCCATGGCACTGCGCAGCACCTCCTGTTCATCAAACCCTCGTGGACGACCGGCCATGGCCGCTAGCCTCCCACCCCGGACTCACGCCACACGATCCGCGCAATGTGCGCCCAGGCTCTCCGACAACGAGCGCGTGATGTTTCGCATGTTCGCCTGTGAACGCTCAAGTCCATAGACGCACCTTGGGAAATTCAGCGGCTCCTGGATCTGCCAGATCTCAGTATGTGCGGTCGGCGGCAAGATTCGCGCCGGATCTCCGACAGCCACCCAGGAGATCGGGACGGTTTCACCCGGCGCGAGCACGGTCTGGATGTGCACGACGCCGTTCACTCGCACTTCACTCCCCTTCCCGACCCGAGCGCCGTGGAACACGGCGGCACCCGTTGCAATGAAGACCTCGTCTTCGACGCTGCATCCGACCACGTGCGCTTGCGGCCCGATCAAGCAATGGCTGCCGATGGAGAGCGCATGCCGAGGCGTGCTGCGAAGCACCGCATTCTCCGTGACGATGCAATACTCCCAGCCGGATCGATGCGCCCTCGGCGATGACCTGCGCGCCGAACAGAATGCGGCAACCGGGGCCGATGTGCACGTCGCCACAGATGACCGCGTTGGGCGCCACGTACGCCAGTGGGTCGACGTCAGGCCATTTGACTTCATGGGCGATGAGCATGCGCCGATGCTAGGGCCAATTTTGACCGATCAGTCAATATTGCTTTGCGGTGCCGGCGCGGAGTGCCCGATGCGCTGAGCTGTTACCGCACGAGGGGCCTCGGCCGATCTCGCGGCTCGCGCCAGGGATTGTGCGGATCGAGCTCGCGCTCGCGCCGCAGGATCACGTTGAGGGCGCCGTTCCACGCGGGAGACAGCGTGAAGCTGGTCTTGCCGTCCTGGATCTGCCTCGCCCAGTAGCGAAGCATGGTCTTGGCATCGGCGCCCTCCGGCGGCGGGAAAGCAGCACCCGCCGAGCTGGACGCACGGCGCGCGCGGCTCTGGAGTAGCTCCTGGTTCTCGAGGGAGAGCGCGAGATTGCGCGCCGCGAGCTCCTGATTTCGGGCCGTGACAGCTGCAAGTTCCGAAGACTTGCCAGCGGTGTGCGCGGCGGGGCGTTGCGCCTCGAGCTCTTTGACCCGTTGCGCGAGCTCGGCGATGCGACGCTGCGCGGCGTCCTCGGACGTTGCGGTCGCCGTCGGGTCCACCCCGAACGCCCGCATCCAGCGCTCTGGTTCCGCAGCGCGGGCCAACATCCCGGGCCCTGCCGAGATGACGAACCCGGCAGAGACACAGGCAACCAACGCCAGACCACGAGCCAATTTCACCGGCATACCATGCTCAGCATAGCACGGGGCCGAATGCACCACCCGTGACAGCAACTGGTCACGCACGGCTGCGGTGTAGCACGGTGGAACAGTAGCGGAGCGTTCCGTGCCGCCTGAAGCTCAGCGCACATCCCCCCGGAACGTCGAGGCGGCTCAGCGCTACGGGTCCCGCCCTGCCGCGGGCTCACCCTCGAGCGTGAAGAAGAACGTGGCGCCTCGCTGGGGCTCCGCCTCGGCCCACACGCGGCCACCGTGACGGGTGACAATCCGGTGGACGATCGCCAGGCCGACCCCCGTCCCCTCGAACTCGCCCGAGCGGTGCAGCCGCTGGAACACCTGGAACAGCTTTCCGGCGTACTTCATGTTGAAGCCCGTGCCGTTGTCGCGCACCGAGTAGACGGTGCGCTGGGCGTCGTCCCGGTGCGACTCGATGCGGATCGCGGGCGCGGGGTTCTTGCGGGAGTACTTGAACGCGTTGCTGACCAGGTTCGTGACCACCTGCTCGATCAGCCCCGGATCGGCCTCGCACTCGGCGACCTCGCCGAGAGTGACGGAGGTCGTCGGGTACGCGGGCGCGAGCCGGCTCACGCAGGCCTCCACCAGCTGGCGCATGTCCAGGGGCCGGCGCTTCAGGGGCTGCCGGCTCAAGCGGGAAAAGGCCAAGAGGTCGTCGATCAGCCGCCCCATGCGCAGCGCGGCCTGCTGGATGTTGTCCAGGAAATGCTGGGCCTGCGCCGGCAACGTCGCGCCAAAGTCCTGGAGGAACGCCTTCGCGAAGCCGTTGATGGCGCGCAGCGGCTCGCGCAGATCGTGGGACACCGAGTAGCTGAACGCCTCCAGCTCGCGGTTCGCCACCTCCAGCTCGCGGTTCGCCGCCTCCAGCTCGGCGGTGCGCTGGGCGACCCGGCGCTCGAGGTTCGCGTTCAGCTCGCGGAGCTGCTCATCGATACGCCGGCGCTCGGTGATGTCGGCGAGCGTACCGTGCCAGATGGTGGTGCCGTCGGGCTCGCGCACGGGCATCGAGTGTGTTTCCACCCAGATCTCCCCGATCTCCGGCGCGGTCACGCGCCACGCGTGGCGCCACAAACTGAGCTCCTGCCGCGAAATCTCGACGGTGCGGACGATTTCGGAGATGTCCTCGGGGTTCGCCAGCTGGAACCACGAGCTCGGGTCGACCGCCAGCTCCTTCGGATCGAGCTGGAACATTTTCGCGTACCTGGGGCTGACATACGGAAAACAGGAGCGCCCCTCGCGGTCTTGCCGGAACGAAAACAACATGCCGGGCGAAGCATGTGCGATGTTGGCCAGCCGGAGCTGCTCGGCGCGCAGCGCGGCCCGCGTCGCGACCTCCTTCTCGATGTCGTCGGTGCTGCCGACCCATTGCGTGGGTCGCCCATCGTCGCCCAGGAGCGGTCTAGCTCGTGACTCGAACCAGCGGTAGGTGCCGTCGGCGCGCAGCAGCCGGTACTCGACGCGCATTTCGGTGGCGGTCGCCATGGCCCCCTCCCAGGCGCCCGTCATGGCGTCACGGTCGTCGGGGTGGATCCCCTCGCTCCAGAACGAGAGCGGCAGCTCGCGGGCTGGGTCGAAACCCTGCCATGCGAGCAGCCGCGGATCGACGTACGTCGGCGTGCCTTTCGCGTCGGCCGTCCACACGAAGAACGGCAGGCTCGTCAGGATCGTGCGCGCCCAGGCCTCGTCCGGAGGTGAGCTCATCTGGCCTCCGAGATCAAGTGGCCCCCGCGCCCGCGGACGGCGCTCCCAGCACCCGATCGAGGCTGCGCAGCAGCGTCTCGGTCCGGAACGGCTTGGTCAGGAACTCGACCACGCCCAGCTTCGCGCAGGTCGCACGGCTCTCGGGTGTAAGGGCCCCGGTCATGACGACGATCGGCAGGTCACGCCGCCGCTGGCGGATCTCACCTGCCAGGCGCAGACCATCGAGGCGCGGCATGGCGATGTCGGTAATCACGGCCGCTATTTCGCTGCGGCGCTCGTCCAACGTCCGCAGCGCCGTCGGCGCGTCGGACGCCAGCGCCACGCGGTAGCCGCTGCGGCCGATACTGGCGCCCAGCACGTCGAGCACGGCGCGCTCGTCATCTACCACCAGCACGAGCTGCCCGCGACCGCGCGGGCGGCGGAGCGCCGCACCGACGGGCTCCTCGACGGCGGCCCCCCGGTACTCGGGCAGCCACACCTCGAACTCGGTCCCGGCACCCAGCACCGAGTCGACCTCGATGAAACCGCCATGCCCCTCGACGATGCCCAGCACCGACGACAATCCGAGACCGGTACCGCGATCCAGCTCTTTGGTGGTGAAGAACGGGTCGAAGATCCGCTCCAGGTCGTCCGGGCGAATGCCGACCCCGGTGTCGCGCACCGACAGGACGACGTACGGTCCCGGCGCGCTGCCGGGGTGCCGGCGGGCCAGCTCCGGGGGCGGCATGTTGCGGTCGAGCTCGATCCCGAGCGTGCCGCCGTCCGGCATCGCGTCGCGCGCATTCACGCACAGGTTGACCAACACCTGCTGCAGCTGCGTGGGCTCGGCCAGGATGATGGCGTCGACGGCACCGACCACGATCCGCACCTCTACGTTCTTGGGGAACGTCTCGCGCAAGACCGCCTCGGTCTCGGCGATGGCTCGGCTCGGACGCACAGGCACGCGGTCCCCGCTGGTGCCGCGACCGAACATCAAGAGCTGCTTGAGAACGGCAGCGCCGCGCCGGGCGCTCGTCTCGACGATGTCCAGCAACTCGATCAGCGGAGGGGCGTGGAGCTGATCGCGCAGGAGCTGCTCGGCCATCATGATCGGCAGCAGGATGTTGTTCAGATCGTGCGCCAGGCCCGCCGACAGGCGCCCCAGGCTCTCCAGGCGTGCCGCGCGGAGCAGGCGCTCTTCGAGCGCGCGGTTCTCGCGCCGCAGCTGCGATTGCGAGACGGCGCTGCGCACGGCGGTCGCCAGGCGCGACAGGCGATCTTTCAATAGGTAGTCCGCGGCGCCTTCCCGCATCGCCGCCACCGCCAGGTCCTCGCCGATGGCGCCGGACACCAGGATGAAGGGCACGTCGGGGTGACGCTGCTTGAGCAGGCGGAGCGCCGTCAGGCCGTCGAACTCCGGCAGCGCGAAGTCCGACAGCACGAGATCGGGCGGCGTCTTCAGGGCCTCGAGGTAGCTCCCCTGGTCTTGAACGCGAAGGACCTCGAACACGAGCCCACCGAGCTGGAGCTCGCGCTGAACCAGCTCGGCGTCGGTCGGGTTGTCCTCGACCTGCAGGATGCGGAGGCGCGCGCTCATCCCGCGGGGGCCGGCGCTCGGTTGAGGAGCATCCAGTACATGCCGAGGTCCGCCACCGCCGCCATGAACCCGTCGAAGTCCACCGGCTTGACGATGTAGCTGTTCACACCGAGGTTGTAGCTCTCGACGATGTCCCGTTGCTCGTGGGACGACGTGAGCACCACGACCGGGACCGTGCGGGTGGCCGGGTTCTGCTTGATGGCGCGCAGGACCTCCAGCCCGTCGACCATGGGCAGCTTCAGGTCGAGCAGCACCAGGCGCGGGTTGTCGGCGGCCCGCCCCGCGAAGGCGCCCTGGGAAAACAGGAAGTCGAGCGCCTCGGCTCCGTCGCGCGCCACCTCGATGCGGTTGGCGACCTTGGCCTGCGTCAACGCCCGCAGCGCGAGTTCGAGGTCGGTGTCACTGTCCTCGACTAGCAGGATCTCCACGGCAGCCCCGTCCATCGGTCCTCCCCGTTGCAACTCCCTCTTCTACCACCGTTTCGCAGGCGAAGCGGAAACGGCATGACCCCTCCTGGTCGCGGCCCAGAAGAGTTCATCGTCACTGCCACGATGTCAAACCACCAGAATCCTGGCGTGGTCGACGTGGAGGGGACGCTACGCGATTTTGCTCGCCGGATTGGCTCTGGGCCGAGGTGGGAAGTCGCTAAGTGCTCTGCCTGGCCCGGGATTGCGTTCCGGGTCCAGACCCTCTCGGACCTGGAGCACCAGCGGGGGCTGCACGGTAGGGACGCCTACTCCTGGTCGGGGTCGCTCGCGGGCTGCGCCGGAGGCGACGCGCTGGTGGTGGGGCTGCCGCTCGCTCCGCCCGTACCGGCACCGGCCGAGTCAGGCATGCTCGCTCCGCCCATCGTGGGGGGAGCACCGGGCAGCGGCTTCACGTTCCCCGGCGTTGGCACCGGGTCACCCCCGTAGTTGCCATACTCGTAGACCGGCGCCGGCAAGCTCACTTGCCCGACGGCGCCCGCAGCCATCGCCGCCAGCTCGTAGGCGTACACGCCCGAGTCGCTGATGCCGTACACGAAGTCCTCGCGGAAGAGCCCGCGTTTGAACTGATGGCCCCAGCGGCAGGAGTTGAGCACTTCCGTCTGCCAGCTCGGATCGCTCGCGATCAGGGCCAGCGTCTCGGGCGGATACCCATAGTTGCGCAGGCACTGGTCCAGATCGAGGTTCTCCGTCATGCCGCCGAGGGGAGCGAACCCGTCTTCGGGCGAGACCCGGAACACCTGCAGGCTGGCCTCACCTGTCTGGTAGCTCTGGTACGGGAACGCGATCACGTTGCCGTTCGGATGAAAGCTGATCGCGCGATGATCGATGTTCGCGGGCGACGCGCCGAGCTCGGGCAGCACGTAGCGCTGCGTCAGCGCCGGCCGGGTCGCGTCACTGACGTCGAAGATCTGCAGCGCGATGCCGCGCACGACGCCGTTGGCATCGGCGTCCTGACCGATCGCGAACAGGTGATCGTCGTCGAGCGGAAACAGGTAGTCGCTGAAGCCCGGGATCTCGAGCTCGCCCACCACGGCCGGATGAGCGGGATCCGACAAGTCCACCACGAACAGCGGATCGGTGCGGCGGAAGGTCACCACATAGCCGCGGTCGCCGATGAAGCGCGTGCTGTAGATGCGCTCGCTCACCCCGAAGTTCTCGGTCGAACCGAGCACGGTCAGCTCGTCGCCGTCGGTGCCCAGCAACAGCACGCGATTCACCGGGCCATTCAGCGGCGGCACCATCGGAGTGGGCCTCGGTTGGTCCGGAGCCACGGCGGCGGTAGAGGCCGGCTGCTCCGGCTCTGTCTTTGGATCGGGCTGCGGCATGCCCGCCGGCGCAGCGGCGCTGGTTCCAGGCGGCGCAGCAGGCGCGGGCGCCGAGTCATCCACCGCCAGGGGCGGCGTCGGATTGCTCCCCGGGCTCGTCATGCCGACACCAATGCCGCCCTGCCCGGTGGAGAAGCGCTCTTCCGTGGTGGACACGCGGATCACCCCGGCGCGCTCATCCAGCGAGAATTGGTCGTGGATGTTGCCCGGCACGGCGCCGGAAGCCACATACGAGGTGTCAGCGCCATCGATGTCGAAGCGGTGGATGATGGTTTGCTCGGTCGAGCCCGCCGCGTATTGGTAGCGGTAGTCGGTCTGCGTGAGCAACACGACGTCCTCATTGGCGTACACGCGCTCGGCACGCCCCAGGATCGTGGCGCCCCCGAGCGGCGCGCTGACCGCGTCCAGATCGAAGGACACGATGCTGGTCACCCCCGACTCCGCCAGGCCCGCGTCGGGCGCGTAGTAATCAGCGCAGCGCGGCTCCTCGCTCTCGAGCTGCCCATTGTTTTTCGAGAATTCTCGCGGCAGCCAATCGCCGATCTCGGTCTTGCGAATGCTGCGCTCCGTGCGCTCGAGCCAGGCGTCCACCTGCGCGTCGATCTCCTGCTGCGCATAGCGGCGCCCAAAGCCGTCGACGTACTCGATGTACGGGTTGCCCAGCTGCGGCACCTTGAAGCCGTCCTGCACGACCACACGCACCCGCCCGTCGTGGCGGCGCGCCGACACATAGTCGCCCTCGATGTACGACTCGCGCAGCACCTGCGGCGCGGTCTGGCTCACGTCGAGCAGCGTCACCTTGGTGTACTGGGAGTCGGAGTAGCGCACGGTATCGTTGCTCGGCCGCGCATTCTGGTCGACCAGCGCGCCATACACGCGCGAGAACACCGCGGCCTTGCCGTCGCGCACGAACATCTCGGTCGGCTCGCCCTCGACCAGCGTCGAACCGAGGATGGCCGTCGTCTCCGCAGGCCATCCTGCGAGCACGAACAACGTGCCGCCGTGCAACACGTAGATGCGGTCGCCCTCGGTCTTGACGATGTCGGCCTCGTCGATGTCCTTGACCTGCACGGTCGTGCCGGAGAAGCCGCCGCCCGGTGGCTGCGGGGTGCTGCCGGGCGTCTCTGGAGCCAGCGCGGGATCGCTATCGGTTTGATTCCCGTTTTGGTCGGCTTCACCCTGGGGAGAGGGCCTCGGTGCGCTCGTGCCGGAGCCGCTCGTCGGCACTCCGCTGGGGTCCGAGCTGTTGTTGGTGGCGGGGCCAGAGACGGCGTCGCCCGGCGTCGCGGACGGCGGGGTCGAGCCCCCGACGGCCACGCCGTCGTCGCGGCCGTAGTAGTAGTCGTTGGACGACGCGGTGCGCAGCTGCTTGGCGCGCTCCGCGAGCGGCACGAGGAAGCCATCTTGCACGCGCGTCAGCAGCTCGGCGCAGGTGTCGACGTGCGTCAGCTGCAGCTTGATCTGCCCGGCAGCAGGCAGCCCATCCAGGGGATCTCGCGTCGCCGTGCCGGACTCGCAGGCGCTGAGTAGCAGCAGGCAGGCGGTGCCGAGCACGCTGGCGCGCGGCAGAGAGGTCGAAGCAAGCAGACGATGTCTCATGGCTGCAACGTCTGCAAGCGCCGAGCCAAGACAAATACGTCTGATTTCGCGGATCTGAGCGCCGCTGCGGGGCGCTCTTCTGTGCCAGCTGTGCCAGCCCTGCGCCGCAGCGATCCGGCACGCGGCCAGGGCCGCCCCGCCGGAGCGACGCCAGGGGTGAAGCGGTGCCGCCGGCGGCCCCCTGCTACATCCGCCAGAACAGGCGCTGTTGGCGCATCGCGGCCTGGATCTCCGCCTCGTGACGAGGGTTCGAGACGAGCGGCCCGACCGGCGGCGGGGGCTCATACAGCGCGCCCAAGGTGTGCTGTACCGACTCGCTCACCGCCGTCAGATCGTATCCGCCCTCGAGCAAGAACGCGATGCGGTGACCGGGCCCGCGCCGCATGACAAGGAGCAGCTGGCGCGTCATCCAGGCATAACCGTCGGCGTCGAGCTCCATCCCGCCGAGCGGATCCCGCCGGTGGGCGTCGTAGCCCGCGCTCACCAGCAGCAGATCCGGCGCGAACTGTTCGAGCACCGGTAGGAGCAGCCGCTCGAACGCCGCCGCGTACACGGGGTTGTCGGCGCCCGCGGCCAGCGGCACGTTCACGGTATAGCCGAGCCCGTCGCCAGCGCCCCGATCACCCACCGCGCCCGTGCCCGGGTACTGCGGGCTCTGGTGGAGCGAGATGTACAAGACCTCGGGCGTCGCCTCGAAGATCTCCTCGGTGCCATTGCCGTGATGCACGTCCCAGTCGAGGATGGCCACGCGCCGAGCGCCTCGCGTCAGCGCATGCCGCGCCGCCACCGCGGCATGGTTCAACAGGCAGAAGCCCATGCCGCTGCCGGGGCGCGCGTGATGGCCCGGCGGACGCAGCAGCCCAAACCCGTAGTCCGCTCTGCCATCGAGCAAGGCGTCCGTCAGCGCCAGTGCCGCCCCGCTGGCGCGCCGAGCGGCGTCGACCGAGCGCGGGCTGAGGAAGGTGTCGGCGTCGAGATAGCCGCTCTTGCCGCTGACCTGTTCGAGCTGCGCCAGGTACTCGGGCGTGTGCACACGGGCGAGCTCGTCCAGTGTGGCATCGCGCGCGTCCAGCCGGAGCGCCGCCGTTGCGGCCGAGCACGCCTCGACGCCCTGGCGTGCCGCCGACAGACGCGCCGGTCGCTCGGGGTGCCCCGCCGGCGAGATATGCTGGTCGAACATGGCGTCGTCCGCCAGGCACA
>Ga0315912_10003946_pt1 | contig 14359 bp, 17 predicted proteins | sample VfabasoilMG_FD_204469 | JGI IMG/M metagenome (GOLD analysis project Ga0315912, IMG submission 204469) | Garden soil microbial communities collected in Santa Monica, California, United States - V. faba soil | ecosystem: Environmental > Terrestrial > Soil > Garden | place: USA: California... | reverse complement strand
ATACTGTGCCCCGTAATAGATGCCGGCCAGCATGATGAGCGCCGACACGGGCGGCAGCGCAAACGTCGCGGGCAGCAGCATGGCGATGGTTGCCACGGGGCCGATGCCGGGGAGCACGCCGATCAACGTGCCCAGTACGACGCCCGCGAAGCAATACAGGACATTCTGGAAGGTCAGCGCGACATCGAAGCCGAGCTGAAGGTTGGTCAGCAGTTCCATCAGACGGGTATCAGGCTGAACGGCCAGACCGACAGCAAGGCAGGCGGCAGCGTCGGCATGAGCTTGAACGGCAGTCCCAGCGCATAGGTGAATACGCCGACCGCAAGCGCGAGGAGCACGGCCAGCAGCGCAATCACTTCCAGCGGCCGGCTTTCCGAACTCGCGGCTGCGCCGATGACGACAGTGAGCACCGTCGCCACGATGATGCCGGCAGGTTCGATCGAGACCGCGAAGATGCCCACTGCGGCGAGGATCAGCACCAGCGGGCGCAGACGCCGCGCTTCCCTGAGATCGAGACCGTGCAACAGCGTGACGATGCCCAGCGCCAGGAGGATTGCGCTCAATACGGTTGGGAAGTAGCCCGGTCCCATGCGCAGGGCCGACCCCATCGGGTAGTCGCGCGCGACCCAGGCGGCAACGCCACCGAAGAACAGGAACAGAAGTCCCGCGTAGAAATCCTTCGGATCTCGGATGAGAATTTTCGTCTCCTCCCGCCTTGTTGTTGTGGTCGTCATGCCGGACGCGGGGCGCGGCTATTCTTCCACAGGCGTTCCCCGTCCGGCAAACTGAATCGCAGCCGGTCCCGGCCCGGTCCTTCGAAGAGTGGGGTTTTGCTATGATGCGGGTTGAGCTTTCCCGCACCCCCTCCTTGCGCATCGACCTCCATACCCATTCCTCCTGTTCCGACGGCTCCCTGGCCCCCGCGGCCCTTGTGGCGCGAGCGGCGGACCGGCAGGTGGACACCCTGGCACTGACCGACCACGATGACCTGAGCGGACTCGACGCGGCATTCGCCGCCGCGAAAGCGGCGCGCGTGCGTTTCGTTCCCGGCGTGGAAATTTCCGTCAGCTGGTTCAGCCAATCCGTGCACGTGCTGGGCCTCGGCGTGGATGCGTCGAACAACACGCTCGCGAGCGGCCTTTCCGGGCTGCGGATGTCGCGCGAGTCGCGCGCCGTTCGCATTGCAGCCGGACTCGAAGCCGCAGGAATCCATGGCAGCCTGGACGGCGCGGCACGCCATGCAACCAATCCCGCCACGATCGGCCGCGGGCATTTTGCGCGCTACCTGGTCGAACTGGGCATCGCTGCGGATGTCCAGAGCGTGTTCAAGCGTTACCTGGCGGCCGGCAAGCCCGGTTACGTGCCGCACGAATGGGCGGACTTGCGCGATGCCGTTTCCTGGATTCGCGCCGCCGGCGGCATTGCCGTCCTGGCGCATCCCGAGCGTTACGCCTTGTCGCGCGCGCGCCTGCGCGTTCTGCTGCAGGAATTCTCGGAGGCGGGCGGGGAAGGGCTGGAAATCGGCCCGGGCGCGCGCGCCAACCTGCTTCCGCAGATCCACGTCGCGCGCCAGCTCGGCTTCATGGTCTCCGTCGGTTCGGATTTCCACGCGCCTGGCGAATCGTCGGCGGACCTGGGCGATACCGCGCAGATTCCCGCCGGCGTGCCAGTCGTCTGGGATCGGCTCGAGTGCCTGCGGGTTGCGGCGTGAACCATGGCCGAATACTTCGAAATCCATTCCACCCACCCGCAGCCCAGGCTCATCAGCAAGGCCGTGGAAAGCGTGCGGGCCGGCGGATTGATGGTATACCCGACCGATTCCTGCTATGCGCTGGGTTGCCACATAGGCGACAAGCCGGCGATGGAACGCATCCGCAGGATCCGCCAGGTCGATGAACGCCACCACCTCACCCTGGTATGCCGCGACCTCTCCGCGCTCGGACAGTACGCCGTCGTGGACAACGCGCAATACCGCATGCTGAAGGCCGCGACGCCCGGCAGCTACACCTTCATCCTGAAGGCGACGCGGGAGGTGCCCCGGCGCTTGCAGAATCCCAAGCGCAACACCATCGGGTTGAGGGTGCCCCAGCATGCCGTCGTGCAGGCGCTTCTGGACGAGCTCCAGGAGCCGATCCTGAGTTCGACGCTGATCCTGCCGGATGACGAATTGCCATTGAACGACGGCATCGAGATCCGGGAACGCCTCGACCATGCCGTGGACATGATCCTCGATGCCGGTTCCTGCGGCGTCGAAATGACCACCGTGGTGGACCTGACTTCGGAAACGCCGGCGGTGGTCCGGCTGGGAAAGGGGGATCCCGCGCCATTCGGGATCGCCGCGTGAGCAACTCCAATATCATGGCAAGCAACAAACGGGGAATTCAATGTTCGTAGATCGCGTACTTTCTGGAATGCGCCCGACCGGCAGCCTGCACCTGGGGCACTACCACGGCGTGCTGAAGAACTGGATCAAGCTGCAGCACGAATACCAGTGCCTGTTTTTCGTGGCCGACTGGCATGCGCTGACGACCCACTACGACACCCCCGAAGTCATCGAGCACAACGTCTGGGACATGATCGTCGACTGGCTCGCAGCCGGCGTGGACCCCTCGCAGGCCACGCTGTTCATCCAGTCGCGCGTGCCGGAGCATGCGGAACTGCACCTGCTGCTCTCGATGATTACCCCGCTGGGCTGGCTGGAGCGGGTGCCGACCTACAAGGACCAGCAGGAAAAGCTGACGGACAAGGACCTGTCGACCTATGGTTTCCTGGGATATCCGCTGCTGCAGGGCTCCGACATCCTGATCTATCGCGCCAACCGCGTGCCCGTGGGGGAGGACCAGGTCCCGCACATCGAATTCACCCGCGAGATCGCGCGCCGCTTCAATCATGTCTATGGCCGCGAGCCGGGCTTCGAGCAAAAGGCCGAGACAGCCGTGAAAAAGCTGGGGGTCAAGCGCGGCAAGCTCTACCGGGAACTGCGCACGCGCTACCAGGAGCAGGGCGACGAGGAAGCCCTGTCCGCCGCGAAAGCGCTGCTCGAGGAAGCGGCCAACCTGTCGATGGGGGACCGGGAGCGCCTGTTCGGATTCCTCGAAGGCGGCGGAAAAATGATCCTTTCGGAACCGCATGCGCTCCTGACGGAAGCCTCGCGCATGCCGGGCCTCGATGGCCAGAAGATGTCGAAGTCGTACAACAACACGATCACCCTGCGCGAGGATGCGGAAAGCGTCACCAGGAAGATCCGCACCATGCCCACCGATCCCGCGCGGGTCAGGCGATCGGATCCGGGCGATCCCGACAAGTGCCCGGTGTGGGAATTCCACAAGGTGTACTCCGACGAGACCGTGAAGGACTGGGTGCAGAAGGGCTGTCGCAGCGCCGGCATCGGCTGCCTCGATTGCAAGCAACCGGTGATCGATGCGGTGCTGAAGGAGCAGGAGCCGATGCGCGAACGCGCGCAGGCCTACCTGGAGGATCCGACCCTGGTGCGGAACATCATCGCGGACGGATGCGAGCGGGCGCGCAAGCTGGCGCATGAAACCATGCGCGAGGTGCGGCAGGCGATGGGGCTCAACTACTCCTGAGCGGTGCGACTACAAGCGGCCGGCCAGGCGCACAGGTTGGCGGAGGCTGCTGCGCGGGGCAAGTTGGCCTACACTGCAAATCCGATGCCTCGCCTCAGGATCTGTTTCGCATGACCCTTTGCTGTTCGCGCTTCCAGTCCTTCTCGCGCTCCGAATCCCTTTTGTCGTGCTGCTTCTTGCCTTTGGCCAGGCCGAGCTCCAGCTTGACCCGGCCGCGGACGTAGTGCAGATCGAGCGGCACCAGCGTGTAGCCGGCGCGTTCGACCTTGCCGATCAGCTTGCGGATTTCCTCCGCGTGCATGAGGAGCTTGCGGGAGCGCACCGGATCCGGCTCGACATGGGTCGACGCGGCGGCAAGCGGCGTGATGTGGCACCCGACGAGGAAAAGCTCCTCGTTGCGGACGATGACGTAGCCTTCCTTCAGTTGCACATGGCCCGCGCGGATGGCCTTGACCTCCCAGCCTTCCAGCGCGATGCCGGCTTCGAAGCGCTCCTCGACGAAATAGTCGTGCGTCGCCTTCCTGTTCTGGACGATGCTCATTGCGGGGAGGCTGGGGCGGCGTGAGTTTTGCGAGGGAGTCGCGTATTTTACCAGCCCTGCCGGGCTTGCCGCGCACACGGCCGCCTCTGTCCTCGCGGACTCCCGGCGTTGCTGGACCTGTGGCAGCGGATTCGTGGCGCTGACGGAAAAATCCGTGCTGGTCGAGTACTCGGCAGCGCAAATGTTCGCGCTGGTGGAGGATGTCGCCCGGTATCCCGAATTCCTCCCCTGGTGCGGCGGCGCCCAGATTCTCGGTCAGGAACCGGGCGTCGTGCATGCGTCCATCCTGATCGATTTTCGCGGGATCCGGCAGCGGTTCTCGACGCGCAACACCCTGGAACAGGATGCGCTGATCCGGATGAAGCTGGTGGACGGCCCCTTCAGGGAACTCGATGGCAGCTGGCGGTTCAAGTCCCTGGGCGAGCACGCCTGCAAGATCGAATTCCGTTTGCACTACGAATTCTCCAGCAAGCTGCTGGAAAAGCTGGTGGGGCCGGTATTCCACTACATTGCAAACACGCTCGTCGATGCCTTCGTGAAACGCGCGCTGCAGCTCTACGGACCGCCATGAGCATCGGCATCGAAGTCGTCTCCGCGCTGCCGCAAAACCAGTCCATCGTGCAGCTCCGGCTCGAGGAAGGCGCCACGGTCGCGGAGGCGCTGGTCGCAGCCGGCATGGTTCCGCCGGGAGAAGGGGGCGGTGCGGCGGCCTGCAAGGTGGGCATCTGGGGACGGGTCGTGGACCCGACGCAGGTGCTGAGGGATGGGGATCGGGTGGAAGTCTATCGGCCGTTGCAGGCCGATCCGAAACTGGCTCGGCGCAGGAAGGCCGCAGGCGAGCGACGGAAGCGTTGAGGTCCGGCGCCGCGCCGGCTTACTTGCACCAGGAATCGGCGATCTGCTTCGCGCGCGCCAGTTCCGACGCGATCTCCGCATCGCCCAGGTATTCCACTTCGCCCTTGTCGTTGTACCGGGTGAGCCGGCCGCCTTCTTCGAGGCGCTTGACGTTGGCGGTCGCCTGGGCGCAGTTTTTCTTCTTGTCGGCCGCCTCCAGCTCCGCCTTCTTGCGGGCCGCCTCGTCCTCGGCCGCCTTGACCTGGCGTTGCTTGAACTCTGCGTCCAGTTCCTGCGAAGTCTTGGGGCCGGCCGCGGGTGCCGGCCTGGAATCGGTCGGCGTGTCTGAACTGGCTTGCGGCGCCGGAGCGGACCGCGATGTCTTTTTCCTGGGCGTAACGGTCGTGGGGTTTTTCACGCTCGCAGGCGGGGGTTGGTCGGAATAGTGGACCTTGCCTTCGGCATCGGTCCATTTATAGGTTTCCGCCGCCGCGGGCAGGGTGGCAAGGCTGGCGCCCGCAACCAGGGCCAGCAGTGCGATTCGAACCGGCTTGTGCATTCTTCTCTCCTAGCGGCTAGCGGGTAAGGGGATACTGCTTTTGCGCAATGCCCAGGGCGGCCTGGTCGGCGGCGACCCGTGCCTGTTCGGCTGCCGTGCCTTCGTCGCCGCCTTCCAGTGCGCGACGCGCGTTCCGCAGGGCCTCGTCAGCGGTCGTCCACAGCGCATTCCGGGCCCGGGCCGCGGCGACGGCTTTTTCAGCCTCCGCGATCGCCGCCCTGGCGTCGCCAGCCAAGGCCTGCCGGGAGGCCCATGCCATGACCATGGCCGCAACGACCCCGAGCGAAAGCGAGGCAGTCCTGCGCAGCATCGGCATTGTATCCACACGCCGAACCATAGCGGGTGGACCGCCCCCGGTCAACGCCGGGCCGTGGCGGCGTTTACCGGCAAAAACGCGATCGGTATAATGGCGTCTTTGTGAAGGATCAAAAGGCATGCGCGTCCTGCATAAGGCCCTCACGTTCGACGACGTCCTGCTCGTTCCCGCCCATTCCACCGTACTGCCGCGCGACGTCAGCCTGACGACGCGCCTGACCAAGACCATCACGCTCAACATCCCGCTGCTGTCGGCGGCCATGGACACGGTGACCGAGGCGCCGCTGGCCATCGCCATGGCGCAGGAAGGCGGCATCGGCATCCTGCACAAGAACATGCCGCCCAGGAAACAGGCGGCGGAAGTCGCGAAGGTCAAGCGCTTCGAAAGCGGCGTGGTCAAGGATCCGATCACCATTTCGCAGGACATGACGGTGCGGGACGTGCTGAACCTGATCCGCAGCCACAAGATTTCCGGCCTGCCGGTGGTCGATGCATCCAAGGTGGTCGGCATCGTCACCAACCGCGACCTGCGTTTCGAGAACAACCTCGACCAGCCGGTCAGGAACATCATGACGCCGCGCGAACGGCTGGTGACGGTGAAGGAGGGCGCCAGCAGCGAGGAAGCCAGGCGCCTGCTGCACCAGCACCGCCTCGAGCGGGTGCTGGTGATCAACGACGATTTCGAATTGCGCGGCCTGATCACCGTCAAGGACATGCTTAAGTCGTCGGAGCATCCGAACGCCTGCAAGGACCAGCTGGGCCGCCTGCGCGTCGGCGCGGCCGTGAGCGTCGGCGAAGGCACCGAGGAGCGCATCGAATTGCTGATCGAGGCCGGGGTCGACGTCCTGATCGTCGACACGGCGCACGGACACTCGCAGGGCGTGCTCGACCGGGTGCGCTGGATCAAGAAAAAATTCCCGAAAACCCAGGTGATCGGCGGCAACATCGCCACGGCGGCTGCCGCGAAATCCCTGCTTGACCAGGGCGCGGACGGCGTCAAGGTCGGCATCGGTCCCGGATCCATTTGCACCACCCGCATCGTGGCGGGCGTCGGCGTGCCGCAGATCACCGCGATCAACAACGTGGCCACGGCGCTCGAAGGAACCGGCGTGCCGATGATCGCGGACGGCGGCATTCGCTACTCCGGAGACATCGCCAAGGCCATTTCAGCCGGCGCGGATTCCGTCATGCTCGGCGGCCTGTTCGCAGGCACGGAGGAAGCCCCCGGCGAGATCGAGCTCTACCAGGGCCGTTCCTACAAGTCCTACCGGGGCATGGGTTCCCTGGGCGCCATGCAGCAGGGCTCCAGCGACCGCTACTTCCAGGATGACGAGGACAGCACCGAGAAACTGGTGCCCGAGGGCGTTGAAGGCCGCGTGCCCTACAAGGGCAGCGTGATCCAGGTCATGCACCAGCTCATGGGCGGCCTGCGCTCCGCGATGGGTTACCTGGGCTGCGCGAGCATCGCGGATGTGAAGGCGAAGGCGGAATTCGTCGAGATCACCTCCGCCGGCATCCGCGAATCCCACGTCCACGACGTGCAAATCGTCAAGGAAGCCCCCAACTATCACGTCGACTAGCCGAACCGTGAGGCGTCAGGCGTGAGGCGGGAGGCGTTTCCCCCTCACTCCTCACCCCTCGCCGTGCTTCCATGTCCCACGACAAGATCCTGATCCTCGATTTCGGTTCCCAGGTCACGCAGCTCATTGCCCGCCGCGTGCGGGAGGCGAAGGTCTATTGCGAAATCCATCCTGCCGATGTGTCGGACGACTTCGTCCGCGGCTTTGGCGCGAAAGGCATCGTCCTTTCCGGCAGCCACATGTCCGCCTACGAGGAATCGACCGACCGGGCGCCGAAAGCGGTGTTCGAATCCGGCGTTCCCGTGCTGGGCATCTGTTATGGCATGCAGACCATGGCACAGCAGCTCGGCGGCAAGGTCGAAGCCGGCAAAGTACGCGAGTTCGGTTTCGCGGAGGTCCGCGCCCGGGGCCACACCCGCCTGCTCGACGGCATCCAGGATTTCGGCACCCCCGAGGGGCACGGCATGCTCAGGGTGTGGATGAGCCACGGCGACAAGGTGACCAGCCTGCCGGCGGGGTTCACGGTGATGGCGTCGAACGAGGCCTGCCCGATCGCCGGCATGGCCGACGAGGCCCGCGGCTACTATGCATTGCAGTTCCACCCCGAAGTCACGCATACGAAGCAGGGCAAGGCGATCCTGTACCGGTTCGTGCATGAGATCTGCGGCTGCGGCGCGGACTGGAACATGCCGGATTACGTCAGCGAAGCGGTCAGGCACATCCGCGAGCAGGTGGGCAATGAGGAAGTCATCCTTGGGCTGTCGGGCGGGGTCGATTCCTCGGTCGCCGCCGCGCTGATCCACAAGGCCATCGGCAAGCAGCTGACCTGCGTCTTTGTCGATCACGGCCTGTTGCGCCTCGACGAGGCGACGCAGGTGATGGATACGTTCGGAAAGCACCTGGGCGTCAAGGTGATCCATGTCGACGCCAGCGCGGAATTCATGGGCAAGCTCGTGGGGGTGTCCGATCCCGAAGCCAAGCGCAAGGTCATCGGCAAGGAATTCGTCGAGGTCTTCCAGCGCGAGTCGGCGAAGATCCGCAACGCCAAGTGGCTGGCGCAGGGCACCATCTATCCCGACGTGATCGAATCGGCCGGGGCCAAGACCAAGAAGGCGGCCACCATCAAATCGCACCACAACGTCGGCGGCCTGCCCGATACCTTGCACCTGAAGCTGCTGGAGCCGCTGCGCGAGCTGTTCAAGGACGAAGTCCGCGAACTGGGCCTGGCACTCGGCCTGCCGCGGGAAATGGTATTCCGCCATCCGTTCCCCGGGCCGGGATTGGGGGTGCGCATCCTGGGTGAGGTCAAGGCCGAGTTCGCGGACCTGCTGCGCCGCGCCGATGCGATCTTCATCGAAGAGTTGCGCAAAGCCAAGGATGCCGACGGCACAAGCTGGTACGACAAGACCGCCCAGGCTTTCGCCGTGTTCCTGCCCGTAAAATCCGTCGGCGTGATGGGCGACGGACGCACCTACGAATATGTCGTCGCGCTACGCGCAGTGCAGACCAGCGATTTCATGACCGCGGACTGGGCGCCGTTGCCGCACGAGCTGCTGGCGAAGGTATCGTCCCGCATCATCAACGAGGTGCGCGGCATCAACCGCGTGGCCTACGACATCTCCTCCAAGCCCCCCGCGACCATCGAATGGGAATAAGGCGTCCGATCGCACCGTCCAAATACCGGCCCGCACCCGAAGTCGGACAGCGTCCCACGGGAACGGACGGCCAGGAGAAAGCACCGCGTGCGCTCGTGGCCGCCGTGCAGTTGACCGGCGTGAGCGACCTCGATTTCGATTCCTCCGTCAACGAACTGCGCGAGCTCGCCAAGACCCTGGGGTTCGAGCTGGTGGGCACGTTCGCGCAGAAGCGCGACCATTTCGACACGACGGCCTACCTGGGCATCGGCAAGCGCCAGGAAATTCGCCGCTTCGTCGAGAACCGGCCGGAGCCGGAGGATGGCGAAGAAGAGGAAGCTGCCGGGGAATCGGGCGCTGTCCCGCGCGCCGCGAAAAGCGGCGCCGCGCGCGCGAAGGAGGCGGCGAAATCCGAAGCCGATCCGGAAACCCGCCGCGCCGACATCGTGCTCGTCGACCACGAGATTTCCCCGTCGCAGGCCCGCAACCTGGAAATCGAGGTGGGCTGCGAAGTCATGGATCGCACCATGGTGATCCTCGAGATCTTCCATCGCCACGCGCGCTCCCGCGCGGCACGCGCCCAGGTCGAGATCGCGCGGCTGGGGTACATGGGACCGCGCCTGCGCGAACAGGCGAAGCTGGCGGGACCCAAGGGCCGCCAGCGCAGCGGCACTGGCGGACGCGGCGCCGGCGAAGCCCACAGCGCACTGGACCGGCAGAAGATCCGGGACCGCATCGCCGAGCTGCAGCAGGAAATCGACGCGATGGATGCCGAGCGCAAGACCCAGAAGGCCCGGCGCCAGCAACGCCAGGGGCTCGAACGCGTCGCCCTGGTCGGCTACACCAACGCCGGCAAGTCCACGCTGATGCGCGCACTCACCGGCAGCGATGTGTTCGTCGCCAACAAGCTGTTCGCGACCCTCGACACCACCGTTCGCACCTTGCATCCGGAAACCGTGCCGCGCGTGCTCGTCAGCGACACGGTCGGCTTCATCAAGAACCTGCCGCACGACCTGGTCGCGTCCTTCAAGTCGACGCTGGAGGAAGCCGCAGAAGCCTCGCTGCTCCTGCACGTCATCGATGCGAGCGACCCCGGCTTCGAGCGCCAGCTCGCGGTGACGGACGGCGTGCTGCGCGAAGTCGATGCGCAGGACGTGCCGCGCCTGCGGGTGTTCAACAAGATCGACTGCGTGGGCGATCCGGCGCTGCAGGCCGACACGGAAAAAGCATTGCGCGAGCGCTACCCGGATTGCATCGTCATGAGCGCCAAGCGTGCCGTGGACGTGGCGAAGCTGCACGAGACCATCGCGGTCTTTTTCCAGAAGGACCTCGTCGAGGCGGAGATCTTCCTGCCGTGGACGGCGCAGCACCTGCGCGGCGAGGTATTCGGCAACTTCGAGGTCCAGGAGGAACGCGCCGACAACGACGGCACGCACTTCCGCCTGCGCGGCGAGGAATCCAGTTTGCAAAACCTTCGCGACCGGCTGGCGCAAACCGGGTCGCCGCACCCCGAGCCGATGCCGGCGCAGGATCCGTGATGTCGCCGCAAGGGCGCGACACGACTGGCAGGGCGGAGGACACGCGGTTCATGGATGCGGCGCTCGCGCTGGCCGGCGAGGCCGCCGCGGCAGGCGAAGTGCCCGTCGGTGCCGTCGTCGTCAAGGACGGCCGGATCGTCGGGCGCGGATTCAACGCGCCGATCGGCCGTCACGATCCGACCGCCCATGCGGAAATCCAGGCCCTGCGGGCGGCGGCCGCAGCGCTGGGCAACTATCGACTCACCGATTGCTCGCTGTACGTCACGCTCGAACCCTGCGTCATGTGCGCCGGCGCCATCATGCACGCTCGAATCACGCGGCTCGTTTATGGCGCCGCCGATCCGAAAACCGGAGCCTGCGGCAGCGTGATCAACCTGTTCGCGGAATCGCGGCTCAACCACCACGCGATCGTCGAAAGCGGCCTGATGGCCGGGGAGTGCGGGGCATTGCTGACGGATTTTTTCCGCAGCCGCCGCGGCCTGCCGCCATGAAATCGATCCGCATCAGCATCGCCGACCAGGCGCTGGAACTGCGCGAAGACGGCAGGCTCCTGAAACGCTATGTCGTGTCGACCGCCAAAAACGGCGCAGGTGAACGGAACGGCAGCTTTTGCACGCCGCGGGGCCGCCATGTGGTCCGTGCCAAGATCGGCAGGGACGCGCCGGCCAATACCGTGTTCGTGAAGCGCCGGCCGACGGGCGAGGTCTTTACCCCTGAGCTCGATGCCGCGTCCCCGGGGCGGGACTGGATGCTGACCCGCCTGCTGTGGCTTTCCGGACGCGAGCCGGGTTTCAACCGCCTGGGGGACGTCGACACCATGCGGCGCTACATCTACATCCACGGCAGCCCGGATTCGCGGCAGATGGGCAAGCCCGGCTCGATCGGCTGCATCAGGATGCGCAATCCCGACGTCATCGAGCTCTTCGACCTGGTCGAAGCCGGGACAGCGGTCGAAATCCTCGAAGGCCCGCTTCCCGCCTGACCGGTTGTGCGTTGCAGCGTAACCGGCTAGAGTGCCGCCGCCCGCATGAAAAGCGCGGCGTCATAACAAGACTGGCGAGGAGATTCCATCCATGAGGCTGCACGACAAGGTCGCGATCATTACCGGCTCCGCCCGGGGCATCGGCGAGGCGACGGCGCTGAAGTTCGCGGAGGAGGGCGCGAAGGTCGTGGTCTGCGACCTGGACCTGAAGGGGGTGGATGCCGTCGTCGCGCGCATCAAGGCGCGCGGGGGCAGGGCGGCCGGATTTTCCGTCAACGTCACCGACAAGGCCAGCATTGCCGCGATGGTCGAAGGCACCATGCTGCTGTTCGGCCGCGTCGACGTGCTGGTGAACAACGCAGGCATCGTCGCCGATGCGCAGTTCCGCAAGATGACGGACGACCAGTTCGATCGCGTCATCGACATCAACCTCAAGGGCACTTACAACTGCACGCGCGCGGTCGTCGACATCATGGTCGCGCAGGGGTCCGGCGTGATCCTCAACGCCTCGTCGGTCGTCGGCCTCTACGGTAATTTCGGCCAGACGAATTACGCGGCCAGCAAATTCGGCGTGATCGGCATGGCGAAGACCTGGGCGCGCGAGCTGGGCCGCAAGGGCATCCGCGCCAATGCCGTTTGCCCGGGATTCGTGGAGACGACCATCCTCGATTCGATTCCCGAGAAGGTCATGCAGGCGATGGTCGAGCGGGTGCCGCTCGGGCGCCTGGCGAAACCGGAAGAGATCGCGAATACCTACGCGTTCCTTGCATCGGACGAAGCCAGCTACATCAACGGCGCCGTGATCGAGGTTTCCGGCGGCGCGACGGTCTGAGCGGGCCGCCGGCTCAACGCCGGTATTCGTAGGACGCAATGCGCGCCTTGACGCGGCCGACCAGGTCGACCATCGGCGCGATGTCCCCGTAGTCCTCTCCCTCGAGCACCTTGATGTGCGTGGCGTCGGCCACCGGCTGCCCGAAGGTGGGGTCGACGGCGCGCCACTGGCCGCCGATCAGGCTCTCCGCCCAGGTGTGATAGAGAAAGCCCCGGTGTTCCTCGGAGTACACCAGGCCATTGGCCACGCGGGTGGGAATCCCGGACGCGCGTGCGAGCGCGGCATACAGGTAGGTGTGTCCCTGGCATTCCGCGCGCCTTGTGGCCAGCACATCGAGCGCCGTGAATGCGTCGGCCGCCTGCTTGCGGATGTTGTCCCCCAGCCAGCGCAGGATCGCCTGCACTCTCGCGTCCGCCGACCCGGCAGCGCCGGCAATCTCTCCCGCCAGGCGGACGATCGAGGCGTCCGTGCTCGGCACGGTGAACGAAGGGCGCAGCCAGGCTCCGGCGTCTCCGGACTGCGCGCCGCGCAGGCTGCTGTCGAGTTCGCAATCCCAGGTGGTGCGGGTGCGCTGGCAGCGCTGTCCGGTGCCCGAGGGCAACTCGAGGCCGATGCCCTCCAGGGCGATGCGCATCTTGCCTACGTTCCGGGGCAGGGCAACGTCACGATCCGCTTTCACCAGGCTGAGGTCGACCATGACGTCCTGCCCGGTGCTGCGAGCGCTCCGCAAGTAGTCGCGCGCGTTGCCCTCGGATTCAGGAATCGCACGCAATGCGCCGCCCATGGCGGTCTCGCCGAGGACGCGGCCGCGGGCATCGAGCCACATCACGCCGTCCTGGCCCTCCTGGCGCGAGCGGATTGCAAAGGCCGCACCGGGGTGCTCCGCGCCGCTTTCGACCGCCTGCTCGACGTCCGCAACCTGCATGGATTCCGGATTGAAAACCGAATAGCTGTAGCTGCGCCCTGGCTCGACGCCCCTGATCAGGGGAAGCAGCCCGACCGCCGAACCCGGCAGGATCGGCCCTGAAAGCGCGATTTCCCTGTCAGTGGCCACGCCTGCATTTTCGAGCTTGAGGAACAGGCGTGCGCCCTCGACGCGCCCCGACATGGCCAGGCGGTTTCCATCCATCAGGATTTCGGCCTCGAAATCCACCAGCGACAGGTCCGGCTGCACGGCGTCGCGGGTGCGCATCACGATGGTCTTTTCGAATTCGAGCATGCGCAGTGCAATCACCGTTTCGCTGCGGATCGCATAGAGGCCCGTGGCGGCCGGCTGGACCGACACGTGGGCATACCCCACCCTGGCATTGTTGATCAGGAGGCCGGCCCAGAGGCTTTTCTCCGGAAGGGTATCGAGCGTGAACCGGAGCGGGGATGCCGCGGTGTCAGCGGCAACGCCAACCCGGGCAAACAGGAACAGCAGGACGACCGCAAGGATGCGGACAATGCCGGAAAAGTGACGGGGCGCGGCGCCCCTATAATCGGGCCTCATGGAGAATCCAGGCTCCTACTTCGTTCGGATCGCCGCGTGGGAAACCGACCAGGCTGCATTGCGCGCGGTGCGCGAGGCGGTGTTCGTGCGCGAACAAGCCGTTCCGGCTGCGATGGAGTGGGACGAGTTCGATCGCGTAAGCCTCCATGTTGTCGCGGAAGCGTCCGGACAAGCCATCGGCACCGGTCGCCTGCTGCCGGACGGGCACATCGGCCGCATGGCCGTGCTGGCGCCGTGGCGCGGCCGGGGTGTCGGCAGCGCCCTGTTCCAGGCGTTGCTTCGCGCCGCGGCGGACGCCGGCCACCGCCGCGTACTGCTGAGCGCGCAGTCGCGCGTGCAGGATTTCTACCGGCGATTCGGATTCGAGTCAGAGGGCCCACCCTACGTGGAAGCCGGCATCGACCACGTCGCCATGGCGCGCGACCTGGTCCCGCTCACGAAGTCGCCGTCGTCACGCTGAAGCGG
>Ga0315912_10003945_pt1 | contig 14360 bp, 17 predicted proteins | sample VfabasoilMG_FD_204469 | JGI IMG/M metagenome (GOLD analysis project Ga0315912, IMG submission 204469) | Garden soil microbial communities collected in Santa Monica, California, United States - V. faba soil | ecosystem: Environmental > Terrestrial > Soil > Garden | place: USA: California... | reverse complement strand
GTAACACATTCACATCTCGATCATATCGTATCTATTCCATTAATGCTGGATACTGTGATGGGGTTGCGTACTAAGCCAGTTAATGTCCATGCTAGCGTGGATGTTATCAATGTATTGAAACAACATATCTTTAACTGGCTTGTTTGGCCAAATTTTAATTTGATTCCGAGTCCAGCTAATCCATTTTTAATCTATGATGAAATAGATCTAGGTGATAGCTTTAATATTAACGGCAAAGTAATCACTGCGTTACCAGCAAATCATGTGGTTCCCGCAATGGGCTATCAAATTAATAGTGGGGCTGAAAGCCTTGTATTTACTGGCGATACAGCAGGCGGTGAGGATTTTTGGAACGCCGTCAATAAAATCAAGAATTTGAAATACTTAATCATTGAAACTGCGTTTAGTAACGCAGAAGCTGAACTCGCTAAACTTTCAAAGCATTTATGCCCTGATACGCTTGCGAGTGAATTGGCAAAGCTAAATAATCAAGTGGAAACTTATATTACCCATCTCAAGCCCGGTGAAGATGAAGTGGTAATGCAGGAAATTATGGCTAACCCGAAAACAAAGCATTGTGTGGCGCTTCAACATAAGCAAATATTTAATCTATAGCTTATAGAGACCAGATATTATGAACATGGACATAAGTCATTCCGCAAAACCAGTAGCAGTCGAGAAATCAATACTATCGAAATTCGATCCGATTTCGAGACTGTCGCCTAATCGTTTAGAAGAGCTAGCTGAGGTATGTATTCTTGAACATGTCAGTAAAGATTTAGATCCAACGCGTATGAACACTGAAAGCTTGCAGGCTTTGTACTTGGTGAGAGGTGACTTGGGTATTCGATATGAAAACGGTAATAAGCTCATTTTGCGCGGTGGTACTGATGCATCCAAGTATCCAGTCGACTCCGAACGGCTTAAGATTAAAGATACTATCGCACTTACCCCGATTGATGTAGTACGTATTGATTTAGATTTGTTGGATATTATGCTGACATGGGATCAAATTTCTGGATACGAGGCGCATGGCGCGCACGCCATACACGTAAAGAAACCGCAGAATATTAAAATGGATGCAGCCAGCTTTAACGCATTCAAGCTAAAAAATGGCGTATTTGCTAGGTTACCGGCAGCCAATATCGAAACCATGTTTACCCGTTTAACTAGTATCGATGTGGAAGCAGGGCAGACAATTATCACTCAAGGGCAAGATGGCGATTATTATTACCTTATTCAAGAAGGAACTGCTATCGTTACTCGTGTTACAGACCCGAGTCGACCGCCAATAGAGTTGGCAGAAATTTCAGCTGGGATGGCGTTTGGGGAGGAGGCGTTAGCTTCTGATACTAAACGTAACGCTACAGTGAAAATGAGAACTAATGGTCAACTTTTGCGACTGAAAAAAGAAGACTTTATTGAGCTACTGAAAGCGCCGATTGTGAATACAGTAAATATGGAGCGTGCCAAGCAGCATGTGGCTAAGGGTGCGGTGTGGCTGGATGTGCGCTTTGAATCAGAATATAAATATCATCATTTAGAAGGTGCAGTCAACGCACCAATACATGAGCTACGTAACAAAATCGATTGGCTGGATAAAACTAAGGAATATATTGTGTATTGCCAAACTGGGCGTCGTAGCTCAGCTGCGGCGTTTATTTTAGCTCAACATGGCATTAATGCGACGGTGCTGGAAAATGGAACGCGAAATGCTAGCTAAAATTAAAATAGAATAAACTATTAGCTCAAACATTATGCTTTGAAACCTGCACGGGAATTGCTTCAGAGAACTGTTTTCTCTTTCTCTTATTTTATATTTTGATTAAGATGCAAAAAACCCACCGATTGGTGGGTTTTTTGTTGTTACATTGAGTCTCGATTTCAATTCATCGAGGCTAGGCTATCTAACAATTATGGTAATGCACATACGCCAGTGTCGTAGGCACATGTAACGTTTACGTTACCACCTGGAGCAACTGCAGTTGCTGTGAATGTTGTACCCGCAAGTGCAGCTAAAGCGGCCGCAGTAGCTGGCTGTGCTGGGAAAGCGGCATTACATGCAGTATTTTGAACAGTTGGCCACAGATTGACATCTGCTGAAGCGACTGCAGATGCAGCACCACGGGCAAAACCAGTTGCTTCGGATTGACATGCACGGTTTGCTGAACGTTCTGTATAGTTACGATATTGTGGCAAAGCGATAGCAGCCAAAATCCCGATAATTGCAATTACGATCATCAACTCAATCAAAGTAAAACCTTTTTGATTCATATGTTTTTTCATGCTCATGTTATTTCCTTTATAAATTTAATATTACATTAAAAGATTGGTACCCGCCCCAGGGGAAAAGCAGATACCAGGACTTGGAAGGTTAACAGCAATAGCTGTGCCAGTTTTGGGGTGTTTTATTAACTTATTGTTTTTATTGTGTTTATGTAATGGGATTACAATTTTATATAATTTAAAGTGATAAAAAAAGCGGGTTTTACCCCGCTTTTTGTGTCATTCAGTGACAAAATTTGTCACTTTGTCATGATATTAAATTACTTCTCGAGTATCTTTTTGAGGTTAGGTAATCCTGCATCATAAACATCGTTTACAAATTTAATGGCAGTCTCATCGTCTTGGCCAGGTGGAATAGGGGGATTTAAGCTATATAAGCGATAAAAACGTCCCACCCAAGTCACCGTAGATTCGCCTGCTCCAGGGCCTGCTGTGACCTTGATGAATGCGTTATAGTCCTTTACTGGAGCTACTCCGCCGACGATTTCGTATTTGATTTTCATATCTGCATCATCTATGCCTTTCAGGCGTTCGTTGATTACACCACCATCTTTAAGTGTGAGTGTTCTAAAAGTGTCTTCTCCCTTTTTTTCAAGCTTGGTGCTGGCAACAAGCGGTAGCCATGCATGTAGGTTGCCAAAATCCTTGACCATTGCCCAGACCTTGGCTGGCGCAGCTTTAATAACAATGGTTTTTTCAACCTTCTGAGGGCTTGGGCCGTGGGCGGTAGCGTTGATTGAAAAGGCTGCAAAGGCGAGTAGTGCTAAAAACTTTTTCATGCATGGTCTCCATAAAACACAATTAAAATTTAACTACAGATCGAACTAAAATTAATCAAGATATATATTATAAAGGACTAAAGGAATTAAGCCTATGCCAACAATAACGCGTAGTAGCACCGCGGGTTGACGAGAGTTATGCAAAGGCTATTGCAGTTTGCATGATTTTTATTGCTGGTTGAGTATAAATTGACCAAATGCTCGGCTTTTATTGCCTGTTTTAATTTTACTAATGATTTTGTTGGTTCTTGCATCCATAATGCTCACATTGTTATCGCCCCAAGAGGCAATAATCACGCGGTTACTGGAGGCGTCATAACTAATGCCTTCAGGTGTCATGCCTACATCAACAGTCGTTAATGTTTTTTGCGTTTTTAAGTCAATAACTGAAACCGTATCATCAAGCGTATTGGTCACGTATAAGAGTTTATTGTCTGCGCTAGGAACTGCACAATAGGGATGATCACCCACTTTTATTATACTTTGTGACCAAGTATTGGTATTGATGATTGAAACAGAATTGTCATATACATTTACCACATATATAGCACTACCATCTGAACTGATATTAATGCCGAAGGGGTGTGTGCCCACTGTGATACGTCTACTGATTTTAAGTGTAGATGCTTCAATGACTACTATTTCATTAGTATCTCGCGCCGCTACAAAAAGCCACTTGTTATCTGGACTCACCACCAAGCCAGCTGGCGCTTTTTCTACAATAGTCTCACGTCTTTCTTCGTAATTAGCGGTATTGATGGCAATAATGCGATCGCTAAACCAATCGGCTACATACAAAGTTTTGCCATTGGGAGCGATAGCAATACCGACGGGAGCGCCTTTTATAGTAATGGAGGAAATGACTTTTTGTGTGTTGATATCAATCACGGAGATATTTTGGCTATCGACATTGGTGATAAATATGCGTCTTAATCCCTTAGAAACAGCAACGCCAACTGGCCCTTTGCTAACAGGGATAGTGTGCATCACCCTCCCTTGTGCAATATCAATCACTGACACTGTGTCATCGCCTTGATTGGTAATATAAGCCAAATTTGGACCTGAACATGCACATATGAGCAGAGCTAGAATAAAGACTAATTTTTTCATTAAATCCGTTGATTGATTCTTCAAGTTACATTTTAGATACAAAAGCGTACTTTCCATAGTGCTTAAAATGTGAAAAAATGGTATTAGACAATTTAGGTAGCTGCATTATGTTAGATCGTGACGGATTTCGTCCGAATGTGGGAATAATTTTGTGCAATGCACAAAATCAGGTGTTCTGGGGCAAACGTATTCGTGAGCATGCCTGGCAATTTCCACAAGGCGGCATAAATTATGGCGAAAGCCCAGAGCAAGCGATGTATCGCGAGCTGATGGAAGAGATTGGCCTTAAGCCTCAGCATGTAAAAATTTTAGGACGTACGCGTGATTGGTTACGTTACGAAGTGCCAAGCAGCTGGGTTAAACGCGAATGGCGCGGCAGTTACAAAGGCCAAAAGCAAATCTGGTATTTACTTCGAATGACAGGACGTGACACTGATGTTTCTTTGCGTGCAAGTGAACATCCGGAGTTTGACGCATGGCGCTGGAGTGATTATTGGGTTCCATTAGAAGATGTAATTGAATTTAAACGCGATGTATATAAAGCTGCACTTAATGAGTTAGCGGTGCATTTGCACCACAAGCCAAAAACACCTAAAACTAAGACAAAAGCAGAAAAAATAACTTAAGAGGGTTTTTGATCTCCCATCATTTCGCCTAGTCTGATTGAAAGTGCTGGTTGCCATTCTGTATTGAACTGAATTGCGTTTTTTTCAAATAATATCACCACGGTTGAACCCAGTAAGAAGCGTCCCATTTCTTCCCCTTGCTTCAGCGTAATTTCCTGACCTGAATAATTCCACCGACGAATCTCCTTGCTTCGCGGGCTTATCACGCCATGCCACACAGTCGCTATGCTGCCAACTATGGTAGCACCAACCAATACTATTGCGAGCTTGCCATTGGCTGAATCAAATTCACACACAACACGCTCGTTACGAGCAAATAAATTAGGTAAATTTTCTGCAGTAATTGGATTAACTGAAAATAAATCGCCAGGCACATAAATCATACTTTTTAAGATGCCATCACATGGCATGTGAATGCGGTGGTAGTCTTTGGGGCTCAAATATAAACAAACAAAATTGCCATTTTCAAAATGACTGGCAAGAGGTACATTGCCTGCAACTAAGGCTAATGTTGAGTAATAGTGGTTTTTAGCCTGAAAGATCTGATTTATTTTGATATTACCAAACTGGCTTATGGTGCCATCAACAGGGCAAATAAAAGCTGTTTGAGCAAATGGACGCACTCCTTGTTTTAGTTGCCTAGTAAAAAAATCGTTAAAGGTCGTGTAGCTACCTATATCCGAGTTTTCGGCTTCGTCCATATTAACGTGATAACGTTTTACAAACCAAGCGATAACAGTCGTAGTTAGGCTACCGCCCCTATGGTTGGCAAATTTGCCAGCGAACAAGGTAATTAGATGCTTGGGCAACACATATTGTAAAAAACACACAAAATTTGACATGATGACTTCAATAAAAAAGGGCAAGAAAAATTCCTGCCCCCAATTGTAAACTAGCAAGCTAGATTAGTCTGACATAAGTTAATTTTTAGCTTGGTCAACCAGTTTGTTCTTTGCAATCCATGGCATCATAGCGCGAAGTTTGCTGCCTACTTGTTCGATTGGATGCGCAGCATTCAAACGACGGCGTGCAGTCATTTCAGGGTAGTTAGTACGACCTTCTAAAATGAACTGTTTTGCATAGTTGCCGTTTTGAATATTATCTAACGCTTCTTTCATCGCCCAGCGTGACTCATCGTTGATGACTTTAGGGCCGGTAACATATTCACCGTATTCAGCATTGTTAGAGATCGAATAATTCATATTCGCTATACCACCTTCATACATTAAATCGACAATTAATTTCATCTCGTGAAGGCATTCGAAATAAGCCATTTCCGGTGCATAGCCAGCTTCTACCAATGTTTCGAAGCCAGCTTTAATCAGCTCTACACAGCCGCCACATAGTACAGCTTGCTCTCCGAATAAATCGGTTTCAGTTTCTTCGCGGAAATCCGTTTCAATCACACCACCTTTAGTGCCACCATTGGCTGCGGCGTAAGAGAGTGCTATTTCTTTGGCTTTGCCGGATTTGTCTTGATAGACCGCGATAAGTGAAGGTACGCCACCACCTTTCAGGTACTCGGAACGCACTGTATGACCAGGTCCTTTTGGTGCGATCATGATTACATCTAAATCGGCACGAGGTATGATCTGGTTGTAGTGAATATTAAATCCATGCGCAAAGGCCAGAGCAGCGCCTTTTTTTAAATTTGCAGCGACTTCTGCGTTAAAAATACCTGCCATAGTTTCATCTGGCAAAAGAATCATCACGACATCTGCGTCTTTAACGGCATCAGCAATTTCCATTGTTTTGTGTCCAGCACCTTCTGCTTTTGCCCACGAACTGCCGCCTTTGCGTAAGCCGATAGTGACGTTGACACCACTGTCCTTAAGATTGGCGGCATGCGCATGACCTTGCGATCCGTAACCGACGATTGTTACCTTCTTGTTTTTGATAATACTTAGGTCAGCGTCTTTGTCGTAATAAACTTTCATTGCTATTTGCCTTTCAATACAAATACTTAAAGATTGAGTTAAATAATTAAACTTTTAAAATTCTGTCACCACGTCCAATGCCTGAAGCACCTGTGCGGACAGTTTCTAGAATGGCGGTTTTATCCAAACTTTCGATAAAAGCATCAAGCTTATTTCCGGAACCTGTAAGCTCAATCGTAAAACTACCATCAGCTACATCGATAATACGTCCACGGAAAATATCACACATCCGCTTCATTTCATCTCTAAAAGCATTTGTGGCCTTTACTTTAATCAGCATTAGTTCGCGCTCGATATATTTACCATCATTCAAATCTAGAACCTTAATTACGTCGATGAGTTTATTAAGTTGCTTGATGATCTGCTCAATAACTTCATCGGAGCCACTGGTAACAATAGTCATACGTGACATAGTAGGGTCTTCGGTTACTGCTACTGTCAGGGATTCAATGTTATAGCCACGTGCTGAAAACAGGCCAGCAACGCGTGATAATGCTCCAGACTCATTTTCCATCAAAAGAGAAATAATATGGCGCATTACAAGTCCTCTGCCAATATCATTTCAGATAAGCCCTTACCATTTTCAATCATCGGAAATACATTTTCTTTTTGATCGGTAATGAAATCCATAAAAACAAAACGATCTTTCATTTCGAACGCTTCTTTAAGTGCGCCTTCAACATCACCTGGTTGGGTGATTTGCATACCTACATGGCCATAGGACTCTGCCAATTTGACAAAGTCCGGCAGGCTATCCATATAGGATTCCGAATAGCGATTTTCATAAAAGAACTCTTGCCATTGCCTTACCATGCCCAAATAACGGTTATTCAACAGAATCACCTTGATTGGTAGATGATATTGCTTACAAGTCGATAGCTCTTGAATGTTCATTTGGATGCTGCCTTCGCCTGTAACACAAGCTACCTGTGCTTCAGGAAAGGCAAACTGACAGCCCATGGCATAAGGTAAGCCGACACCCATCGTGCCTAGACCACCCGAATTAATCCAGCGTCGAGGTTTATCAAAGTTGTAGTACTGCGCGGCCCACATTTGATGCTGACCCACGTCAGAGGTTACGAATGCCTCACCTTTCGTTACTTCGCACAGTTTTTCAATCACGTATTGAGGTTTGATTAAACCATTACTATTGTCATAGTTTAAGCAAAGTTTACTGCGCCATTTTTCGATTTGTTCCCACCAGGCCTTAAGGGCAGGCGAAACTTTAGGTTCTTCCGCAGCAACCAATGCGTTCATCTCAGCCAATACAGACTTAACATCACCTACTATTGGTACATCAACTTTCACTCGTTTAGATATTGAGGATGGGTCAATATCCACGTGAATGATAGTGCGAGATTTGCTAAAAAAATGAAGAGGGTTACCGATCACGCGGTCATCGAAGCGAGCGCCTACAGCTAAAAGTACATCGCAGTCTTGCATCGCCATATTGGCTTCATAAGTGCCGTGCATACCAAGCATTCCTAGAGACTGCTTATCAGTTGCTGGGTAACCACCTAAACCCATAAGTGTATTAGTGACAGGCATGCCCAGTGCCTTGACTAATTTAACTAAAGATTCAGATGCGTCGCCCAGCACCACACCGCCACCTGTATAAATCATCGGGCGCTCGGCTTCCAGCAGCAGTTTCACTGCTTTTTTGATTTGTCCGCTATGACCTTTAGTGATCGGATTATAAGAGCGCATTTCTACGCTTTGGGGATATTCATATATAGCTTTATGTGCTGTGATATCTTTTGGTATGTCCACCACTACCGGTCCCGGACGCCCAGTTCTGGCTATATGAAATGCTTTTTTCATCGTGATAGCGATATCTTTGACATCCTTTACTAGAAAGTTGTGTTTAACACATGGGCGTGTAACTCCTACCATGTCAACTTCTTGGAATGCGTCTAAACCGATTGCAGGCACAGGTACTTGACCGCTAATCACGACGAGAGGGATGGAATCCATGTAGGCTGTTGCAATACCCGTTACGGCATTTGTTGCACCGGGACCAGAAGTCACTAATGCAACACCGACCTCACCAGTTGCTCGAGAAAAAGCGTCCGCAGCATGTACCGCGGCTTGCTCATGACGCACCAGAATATGCTTAAAATAATTCTGGTTATAAATTGCATCGTAAATATGTAGCACTGCCCCGCCAGGATAACCAAATACAAATTTGACTTCTTCTTCTTTCAAACAGCGAATGACAATTTCCGCACCAGTAATTTGGTGCGTCTCAGCATCTTGCTTAGTAATAGGGGCGGAAACCTGATTCATAAACCTGTTCATTTGTTTGATTGATACGAACCCTACAGAATAACGGTTTGGGCTTGTTTGGTCAAGATTGAGGCGTATAAACAATTCTTAAATTAAAGAGTTGACATTGTAAATAAGAATCATTATCATTTAAGAACATTGATAACGGAGGACAGCATCATGAATCGATCACAAGTAATGAGCCAAACCACATTGATGGGTGATGAGCAATGTAAGGTAATTTACAACCAACGTAGCGATGTAATTGTGCTCGAGGTGGGTGGTACTTCGTTGAAATTGGATGCTTGCAATTTTATGATGATGAATGAAATGATGAGAAAGGCAGCAGCCAGACTGGTGATGCAAACTAATATTAAAATTAATTGATAGTAATTAACACTTTACAAAATTAATGCGAATCATTATCATTTATATTATTTGGCCGTTATTAGGATTTAGCAAAATGGGAAATCAGGTTAAAAGTGCATTGTATGATCCGGACTTGCCAACAGCTAGCGAGGTGATGGCGTCGTTGTGTTGTGTAGCAACGCAATATGCCAAAGAGCCTTCTTTGGATTTAGCTACCTTGGCCTCAAGTTTAGCTAATACCCTCACAGCACCTGAATATGCAGAAACGAAATTAATTGTGACGGTAGCCAAAAGATTGGCTCATCAATGGGATTCAGTGTTGCGTGAATATAAACGGTTTACAGGCCAGCAACGTGAAACACAGCCACAGGAAACACAAGGTATACCAGTAAATATTACCTTGCAATAGATAATTTTAGAAAGAGAACATGTCAAGATTAACAAGGCCTAGAGTCAAGATAATGCGTGCATTAGGAGTGGATTTACCAGGACTTTCGCGCAAAACAATCGAGACTAGACCAACGCCGCCGGGGCAACACGGCAATAAAGCCTCACGCAAACGTCGTTCTGATTTTGGCGTTAAATTGGTAGAAAAACAGAAGATTCGTTTTAATTACGGGTTAACAGAACGTCAAATGCGTATTCTCATTGTAGATGCGCGTAAAGGTAAAGAGCCAACTGGTGAGACATTGTTGCAGTTATTAGAACGCCGTATTGATAATGTGGTATTTCGTGCAGGATTTGCGCCCACAGGAATAGCAGCACGCCAATTGGTGAATCATGGGCACATGTTACTGAATGGCAAATCAGTAGACATCGCTTCTATTCGATTAAAAGTGGGTGATGCAGTCACCATTAAACAAACAAGTAAAAATATTCCGATGGTGATTGAAACATTAAAAGATTTGCCTTTAGCCCGGCCAGAATGGCTGAATTGGGATGAACAAACGCAAACGGTAAGAGTTGCACATTTGCCAGCCATGAATGATGTGCCCTTTCCGGTAGATATTCAGCAAGTAGTTGAATATTACGCGAACAGAATTTAGCTAGGCTTCAAGCATAGCAAAAAAGAATTTAAGGCGTTCCCTAACAGCGTCTTAAATGTTGCAAATGCATAGAAATATGCATCTCCTTAAGATCGTGAACGATCTTTTATGGCCGCATTAAGCTTGCTTATGTAAGACGGTCAATTTTTTGCAGTTATGAAGATGAAAGTAATGTGCAATTTAGATGATGACGGATTCAAGCGCTAAAAAAAGTATAGATATTGATGTGGCACTAATAGATAGCTCTGATACAAGAGAGAGTACCAATATCTCACGCATTAAAAAACTGAACAGCATTAAGTTATTTGAGGCGTCAAAAGAAGTGATGATAGAACATGATCGAGATATTTATTTTTTGCGAGTAACGCGCCAAAACAAACTTATTTTAACTAAATAGCACGGGCGTTTAAACAAGTAACAAGGATGCAATATGAACAAAAACACATCATGCTCTAGAGTTTTACTTGCTAAAAATGAGGCAGGTCGCGCCGGATATTGCGAAGGTTGTGATGTGGTGGAATTAGAAATCGGCGCAATAAGCATTAGGATAGTTGCGACTGATTTGCATTATATTTCACAATTGCTTAAAGAAGCAGATGCGAATATGTCGCACTATCGCTTGGCAAAAGATTATGAACAGCGTCAATCAGTGCTACCAGTGGAGGCTGTACACTAGATGGAAAAAACACTCCCACAAAAAATACTCAATGCCACAACTTTAGATAAAAGTTATCAAGAGACAATCAGGCGGTTAAGTAATCCACACGCAGCAGGGAACGCCTATGTGTTTACGCCACAGCTGCCTGAACCATATCAGGATACAAAGAGGTCAAATGGGATATTGTTTTTAGTGTTACTTGCACATTTGGTAATTGTTTATTTTTTAGCACACAAACAATTTATGGCTCCAGCCCAATTGACACCGATAAAACCAATGTTGGTGAGTCTAATTGCCCCTCCTGCGCCTGAGCCTGTTTTGGTGCCAATTATTGAACCGCCTAAACCTGTTGTTCAACCTAAACCCAAGCTAAAAAAAATAGTAAAGGAAATCAAGCCGATCGAGGTGCCGACTGAACGCTTGGTTGAGGCTACTACTGAAGAAGCGAAAGAAGAGGCGCCCCCAACTCCAGTGCCGCCTGTTCAGGAAATAGCAGAAGCTAAAGCTCCACCGCCTCCTGCTGTTGAACCAAAAATAGAACCGCCAAAATTCGGTGTAGCTTACCTTAATAATCCTGAGCCAGAATATCCTCGATTATCCAAGCGCATGGGCGAGGAAGGGCGAGTGCTCTTGCATGTGTTGGTGAATGAAAGCGGTGCGCCGGCAGAAGTAAGCCTTAAAAAGAGTAGTGGATCAGAACGTCTAGATGAAGCTGCTCTAGAGGCTGTGAAAAAGTGGCGTTTCATACCCGCACGAAAAGACAATATCGCATTAAGTGCGTATGTCGATGTGCCAATCAGATTTTCACTTAGTAATTAATTTTAGTTTTATTTAAAGGATTAACATGGATCAAGTTCAGGAATTTAATAGTTTAAGTTTTATTATCAATGCAGGACCTGTGGCAATAGTCGTGGCGGTTATACTGTTATTAATGTCAGTTGCTAGCTGGTATTATATTGTAACTAAAACGATTCAGCATTTGCGTATTAAAGCGGCAATCAAGCGCCATACGCTTGACTTTTGGTCCGCAGCTAATTTGCAAGCCGCACTAAAAACAGAAGCCCCAGCATCCCCGATATATCAGCTGGCACATAGTGCAGTAGCGGCTTCACAACACCATCAATCACATGCTAACAACACCCTTGATAGTGCATGCAGTCATGAGGAATTTGTCGCGCGAAATATGCGCCGTACTTTGGCACATACGAATACAGAGCTTGAGTCTGGTTTATCTGTATTGGCTTCGGTGGGTAGTGTATCGCCTTTCGTAGGCTTGTTTGGTACGGTGTGGGGTATCTATCATGCACTTGCCGCTATTAGTTTAAGTGGGCAGGCTACGTTGGATAAGGTGGCAGGACCAGTGGGTGAGGCACTCATTATGACGGCGATTGGCTTGGCGGTAGCTATTCCTGCTGTGCTCGCTTATAACGCGTTTGTGAAAGCGAACCGTAATATTTTGAATCAGTTAGACCATTTTGCACAAGATTTACATATCTTGATTACCACAGGGGCAATGCTGACTAAAAAACAAAACACCAAATCACAGTCTACAGAAAATCTTAACATGGCACTAGAAGCCAATAAACGTGGAATGCCAGTATGATAGGAAACCAAACGAATCACAGTTTTAATACTGATCTGCATGCGCAGCCTATGTCAGAAATCAATACAACTCCGTTAGTAGATGTGATGTTAGTGCTGCTTGTGATATTTATCATCACTGCACCATTACTTACGCATGCGGTAAAAATCGATTTGCCACAAGCTACTAGTCAGCTTTTGCCTGAACAGCCAGAAGTTATTTCTTTGGCGATTGATAATGCAGGCAAGATATATTGGAACGATGCACCTTTAGTGCAGGGTGAGCTAAAAGCTAAACTAATAGAAGTTGCTGATAAAAAACCACAGCCTGAGTTGCAAATCCGTGCTGATAGAGAAACACGTTATCAAGTGTTAGCCGAAGTGATGGCGGATGCTCAAAATGCAGGTATTACTAAATTGGGTTTTTTAAGTGAGCCCAAATAGTTTAAACAAGAAAGAAAATGCCAGTATTAGAAAAGACCACTCCTGATTTTACTGCCCCAGCAGTGTTAGAAAGATTATTAAATGTAATTAACGCGGAAGTTTCCGAATGATACTGACTAAATTTTAGAAATTATTTGTAGCAATATTAATTTTAAGCCAGCCAAAGAGTTCTCTCTGTAGCCAGCAAACAACAATGACAGGGAGTAATACATGAAATTTCAGCAACAAAAATCGATTTATCTGGCGGTAATGCTAGCCGTTCAGACATTAACGGCAGTCGCGGAAGAGCCGCCAACCACTACCTCTGATGTTGAAGAGCTGGCAGAAGTTAAAGTTAAAGCATCAAAAGAAGTTAAACAAGAAGGTTATCAGGCTACTAAAACCCGAGTAGGCAAGGTAGTGGAAGACCCGCATGATATTCCACAAGCCATCACCACAGTAACTGATGATTTAATGCATGATCAGCAAGTAAGCTCATTAAGAGAAGCGCTGCGTAACGTCTCTGGTCTTACCTTTAATGCGGCAGAGGGTGGCCGTGGTGGGGATAACTTCAACTTGCGCGGATTTTATACCTTTGGCGACATTTATTTAGATGGTATTCGCGATACTGCTCAATATTACCGTGAAACATTTAACTTAGAACAAGTTGATGTACTGCGCGGTTCAGCAGCGATGTTATTTGGGCGTGGTCAAGCTGGTGGTGTAATTAACCAAGTCACTAAAATGGCTGAGTTAAATAATGACAATACAATTACAGGCAGTCTGGGTGAAGAAGATTATCATCAATTTACCGGTGATTTTAATAAACAACTTTCCGATACCATAGCAATCCGGGTCAATGTGATGGATCGTCACGATGAATCTTATCGTGAAAACCCAGCAACGGGGGATCATCCAGAAACAGATCGAACAGGTCTTGCTGTAAGCTTTGGTGCTGGGATTGGTACCGCAAATGAGTTCTTCTTGAATCATGTGTATACACAAACCCGTGACGTACCAGACTTTGGTATTTCATTCTTTGAAAAAAGACCAATTGATCGTACAGTTGCGACTGGCAAGATAGATGATTCAACTTTCTATGGTGGCGATCGAAATTTTGATGATAGTGACGTGCGCGTGACTACAGGTATTTTTACGCATAAATTTTCAGAAGATACACAAATTCACACGACACTAAGAAGCGGTAGCTATCAGCGGGCTTATTGGGCGAAAACACCTAATGCGAATGCTATTCCTACCGAAGCGTTAAATGTAGGAGG
>Ga0315912_10003944_pt1 | contig 14360 bp, 13 predicted proteins | sample VfabasoilMG_FD_204469 | JGI IMG/M metagenome (GOLD analysis project Ga0315912, IMG submission 204469) | Garden soil microbial communities collected in Santa Monica, California, United States - V. faba soil | ecosystem: Environmental > Terrestrial > Soil > Garden | place: USA: California... | reverse complement strand
AGCACCCAGTCGCTGAGCGCGCGCAGCTCGGGCTTGCCGAGGGAAGCCAGGCGCCGCCCCGAGGTGACGACGAGCGACGCGGGAGCCCACCCGGCGGGCCAGCGCGGCAGGGTGAGATCGCCCGAGGTCGGATCGGTAGGGGGCGTCGTCACGAGGGCGCCGCTCTCGCGCATGCCTCCGCCGGCGCGATTCACGAGCAGGAGCCCTGCCCCCCGGATCGCCGAAGCGACGCGGCTCGGCGTGCTGAGATCCACCAGCAGCGGATCGTTCGGGCGCGGCTCGGGGAGGGGAGCGGCGGCGAGCAGCGTGCCGTCGGCAGCGATCGCAGTGAGCTCGAGATCGGCGGGCGAGCTCGCGTAGCCGTGGGTGGGCAGCTCGAGCTTGGCGCGCGCGCCGGGAGCAAGGGTGAAAGGTGCCGTGGTGAGGCCGCGCGAAAGCTCGCGCGCGAAGGTGGTTTTCGCCTCGAGCCGCAGCGTGCCGCTGAGCTCGCTCGCGCCCGAGTTGTGCAGCCACACGACGTAGCTCGACCAGCCCTCGGGCAGCGGGCTGCCGGGTCCGAGCACCGGCAACGGCGTCAGATCGAGCCCGGACGGCAACGGCCGAGCCGCGTCCGCCCGCGTCACGACGACGAGCGCGAGCGACGCGACGAGCAGCGCAAGCAAGCGTACCCCGGAACGCATCGGTCGCGTCAGTTCCCTTGCACCGCGCGCTCCACCGCTTCCGGACGTGCGGGCACGTTCGCGACGAGCTCCTCGATGACCCGATCGGTGCCGATGCCGTCGGCCTCGCCCTCGAAGCTCAGGAGCAGGCGGTGGCGGAGCACGGGCTTGGCCGTGCGCGTGAGGTCGGCGAACGACACGTGGGCGCGCCCATCGAGCAGGGCGACGGCCTTGCCGGCGAGAATCAGGGCCTGGGCGCCGCGCACACCCGCGCCGAGCCGGAGCGCCCGGCGCACGAGCGGCGACGCGTGCGGCGCATCGGGAGCGCTCGCCCCGACCAGGCGGGCGGCGTAGCGCAGCACCGGCTCGGCGACGACCACGTCACGGCAGAGCGCGCGGAGCTCGAGCACCGCCGAACGCACGAGGACCCGCGGGGGCGCTGCCGCCGGTCGCCCGGTGGTGCGCGCCAGGATGGCGGTGAGGTCGTCCTCGTTCGGAGCGGGCACCAGCACCTTGAGCAAGAAGCGGTCGAGCTGGGCCTCGGGCAGCGGGTAGGTGCCCTCCATCTCGATCGGATTTTCCGTGGCGAGCACGCAAAATGGCTCCTCTAGCACGTGCCTCGTGCCCGCGATCGTCACCGCGTGCTCCTGCATCGCCTCGAGCAGCGCGCTCTGCGTCTTCGGCGTGGCACGGTTGATCTCGTCGGCCAGCACGACCTGTCCGAAGATCGGCCCCTTGTGGAGCTCGAAGCGACCGGGCGTCGAGCCGGGTGCGCCGAGCGACAGAACGTTCGTGCCGATCACGTCGCTCGGCATCAGATCGGGTGTGAACTGGATGCGCGAGAACGTCAGATCGAGGCACTCGGCGAGCGTCTTCACGAGCAGCGTCTTGCCGAGCCCGGGGTTGCCTTCGAGCAGCACGTGACCGCCGGCGACGAGCCCCCACAAGACCTCCTCCACCACCTCCCCCTGACCGACGATCACCGACCCGATGGCGTCCCGCAGGCGCACGCAGGCGTCACGCGCGGCGGCGACGCGCGACTCGAGCTCGGAAACCGCGGGAGCGATGGCCATGAGGTTTGCCAGGCTACCATCGAGCACGAGGGGCGCGCGGGCCGGCCTGTGCCAGATCGTGTCAGGCTGCGATCCGAGCGTCGCGAGGGCCCCGCCCGCACTCCGGAAAAAACGGGCTCGTCGGCCCGGAACGGCTCTTGCACCAGTGGGGGGGATGGGAAACCACAGGCAATGGGCGGGGAACATCGGGCTTTTCGTCGCGCTCGGCACGGCAGGGTGCGGCGCGGACCACGGTCGCGATCCGAACCCCGGACCCGTGACGCCCGGCTCGGTGACGGAAGCGAAGAGCGAGCTCGGGCGTGGCGCACCGGACGCCGCACCCGACAGCGTGACGGCGCGAGTCGCCGGCGACACGACGTTTGCCCTCGAGCTCTTCCGCAAGGTCGGGGAAGGCGCGGCGGCGCATCAGAATCTCCTCTTCTCCCCCTACAGCATCTCCGTGGCGCTCGGCATGCTGTACGCCGGAACGGCCGGCACGACCAAGACCGAGATGCAGAAGGTCCTTCACTTCGAGCAGCCGGACGAGGAGGTGGCGAGCGCGTTCAATACCCTCGAGCAGGCGCTCGCCTCGCGCGGGGCGAACGCGACGGGTACGAAGGGGCAGCCGTTCCGGCTCGCCTCGGCCAACGCGCTCTGGGGGCAGAGCAGTGCAGAGTTCCTCGACACGTACCTCGACGTGCTCGCCGTGAACTACGGCGCGGGGGTGAACCTGGTCGACTTCTTGCGGAACCCCGAGGGAGCGCGCGTCACCATCAACCACTGGGTCAGCGACAAGACAGAAGAAAAGATCCCGGAGCTGCTCCCCGAGAACTCCATCGGTCCGGACACGGCTTTCGTGCTCACGAACGCCGTCTACTTCAACGCTGCGTGGGCCACGCAGTTCGAGAAACAGGCCACGGAAGCCGGCACCTTCACGCTCGCCGACGGCAGCGCGGTCGAGCTGCCGCTCATGCACGGAGGGCTCTCGACGCGCTACGCCGAGGGCGGCGGCTGGAAAGCGACGGAGCTGCCGTACAGTGGTGGCGAGGTCTCGATGCTGCTCGTTCTGCCGGACGCCGGCACGTTCGACGCGTTCCAGAGCGGGCTCGATCCGGCGAAGTTCGCCGGCATCGGCGCGGCGCTCGCGGCATCGAGCTCGGTGCCGGTGGTCGTCACGCTGCCGAAGTTCGAGGTGCGCACACCCTTGTCGCTCGTCGACGCGCTCAAGGCGCTCGGCATGCCGACGGCCTTCATGCCCGGTGCGGACCTCTCGGGCATCAACGGCGGCCACGAGCTCTACATCGGCGGCGTGATTCACCAGGCGTTCGCCAAGGTCGACGAGGAGGGCACGGAGGCTGCGGCCGCCACGGCCGTGATCGGCGTGGGCAGCTCGGCCCCCCAGAACCCGCCGCCCGTGCCCAAGCAGTTCGACGTGCGCCAGCCGTTCCTCTTCGGTATCCGCGACAACGCCACCGGGGCGCTCTTGTTCTTGGGCCAAATCACCGATCCGCGCGGCTGACGCGCGGCTAGAGCCTGTCTCGCAATTGGCTTCGCCAGTTGCGAGGCGTGGCTTCGCCACGCTGCGCTGCTACGCAGCGCTACTCCAGCTCCATTCTTGGGGGCGTCCCCGCCGCACCGGCTGCGCCGGTTGCGCCCCCTCACCCGCTCCGCGGGTGACCTAGAGCGCTCCTCCGCGAGGCAAATTGCGACACGCGCTCTAGGCGATGGATGATAGCGTCGAGGGCATGCGGCTCTCGAGTTCCCCCGTGTCCGCGTTCCTGCTCGTCGCGCTCCTTGGCTGTAGCCACGCCGAGGAAGAGAAGGCCAAGCTCGCCGAGCTGCAGAAGAAGGCGGACGAGCGCATCGCCCAGGTCGAGAGCCAGGCGAAGACCAAGCTCGCCGATGTCCAGAAGGAGCTCGACGCGGTGAAGGCGGAGCTCACGAAGGCCAAGGAGCAGACGGCAGAAGCCGTGAAGAGCGCTCAATCGGGCGCCGAGGAGCAGGCCAAGGCAGCGGAAGCGGCCCTCGGCAAGGCTCGTCAGGCTTTCAAGGAGAAAGCTCGCCTCGAGCTCGCCGACGCCAACAAGGAGCTCGCCGAGGTGCAGGGCAAGGTGGGCAAGGTCCCGGCCAAGTCCAAGGCCGCGGTCACGGCCCTGATGCAAGACATCCAAAAGCAGCAGAAGACGCTCGCCAAGGACATCGCCGCGTTCGACGCCGCGACGCTCGACACGTTCAAGACGGTCGACGCTCAGGTGAAGAAGGACATGGCCGTGCTGAAGGCCAAGATCCGGACGGTTCGCGCCAAGGTGGGTAGCTAGGGGTTAGGTTTTTGTTTGTGGGGTCGCGACTGTCGGGGAAATGGCGTCGGTGACGTGTTGGTAGAGGTTGGCGCCGGCCGCCCACACGGCCGCGTACCACGGCGCACCTTCTCCCACATGCCTCGGCGCAAGCGTTGCGCGAGGGGTCTCAAGTTTCCCGCTCGCGTGCCGTTGTCCACTCTGGACGCGTGCGAACCGTGCGAAGCGTTGCTCCTTCCAGGGAAGCCGGGGCCGATGAAGCTGCCCCGACGGATTTCTCCATCACGCATCAGACGACGAGGGTGGCTTCGGCGGGGCAGGTGATCCCCCTGCGTGAGGACCGCTACGCCGCGGGCGTCGTGGTCGAGCAGAAATACGAGCTCGTGCGCCTGCTGGGCGAGGGCGGCATGGGGTCGGTCTGGGTCGCGAAGAACCTCACCCTCGATTGCCACGTCGCGCTCAAGCTCATGCGCTCCGATCTCGCTCGCTCGGTGCCGGGAGCGGCGGAGCGCATGCTCACCGAGGCGCGGGCGGCGGCGAGCATCCATCATCCCGCCATCGTCCAGATCTTCGATTTCGGGCGCACGCGCGACGGTGACCCCTTCATCAGCATGGAGCTGCTCGATGGCGAAAGCCTGTCGGGCACGCTGAAGCGCCGCGAGCGACTGCCAGCCACCAAGGCCGTGCAGGTGCTCATGCCGATCGCCGATGCGCTCGTCGTGGCCCACTCCTCGGGTGTCGTGCACCGCGATCTGAAGCCCGACAACATCTTGCTGGCGCGCCTGGCCGATGGTCGCGTGCAGCCGAAAATTCTGGATTTCGGCATCGCCAAGCTCGAGGCTTCCTCCTCGCCCAAGCTCACGCTCGACGGTACCGTGCTCGGCAGTCCGGCGTACATGTCGCCGGAGCAGGCTCGTGGCGAGAGCGAGATCGATCTGCGCGTCGACGTGTGGGCGTTCTCGGTGATGCTGTACGAGCTCGTCACCGGCTGCACGCCCTTCGCCGGTGAGAGCTACAACGCGCTCCTCTACTCGATCATGGGGCAGGAGCCGCTCACCTTGGCGGACCACGGCATCGACGACCCGGCGCTCTGGGCGATCCTCGCGCGCGGCATGGACAAGAACCGCGAGACGCGCTTCGGCAGCATGCGTGCCATCGGCCGCGAGCTCGCGCGCTACCTCCTCGACCGCAAGGTGAAGACCGACATCGCGCAGGGTCCGCTCAAGCCGTGGCTCCAGGCGAGCGAGCGCCCCCCGCAGGTATTGCCGTCGTTGTTCGCGTCGCTCGCTCCGGGCAGCGCGGCGAGCGATCGACCGCCGACGCTGCATCCAGCTCAGATCCCGGGCGTGGAAGGCATCCTCGAGCTCCTCGGCGAGTCCGTCCCGGCGACGCAGCTCTCGGCGGGCCAGCTGCGCGTGCAGGAGCCCGAGGTGCGCGTGCGAGAGCGGGACGCCAAGGCCGCGCGCGGTGCGACCACGGTCGGCCGCCAGCGCTCGATGCCGACCTTCCGCCTGCCGGCGCCGCTCGCTCGCGTGCCGCGCTGGGTGTGGTTTGCGGGTCCCGCTGCGGTGGCGTTCCTCGGGTCGCTGGTTTTGTCGCTGGCGCGCGCTCCCGAGCCGCAGGAGCCACGCGACGCGAACGCGACGGCGGCTGCCCTTCGGTCCCCCGAGTCGCCGAAGGCGAGCGCGCCGCCTGCGCCGAGGCACTCCGAGACCGCCGTGCGAGCGGCGAAAGCGGAGCCGGTCGCCGAGGCCCCGCGAGTCGTTGCCGCCCCGCCCGCCGCGAAGGCGCCGCCAAAGCCAGCGGCTCGTCAGTCCGCGCGTCCCACCGGGCGCAAGCAGCCCTCGCGAACCGAGCTCAAGAACCCGTTCGCCCGCTAGCAGCTCGCTGGACTCGCGCCCGGCGGGCTCGGTCCGCCCCGCTCAGAAGGAGCCGCGGTAGCCCGCGACGAAGCCGCGCGGCTTGAGCCCCGCGTGCCGCTCGTCGCCCGCTTGGTCGCTGAGATCGAAATAGAGCATCACACCGCCGGCCACGGAGGCTGCCGTGCCCAGGCCGGCGAAAAACGCGCTCGCGGGCGAGATCCCGGAGCTCTTGCTGCCGGAGGCCACCTCGACGGCGATGGCGGTGCCGAGCGCGGCCGTCCCCGTGGCGAGCGTCGCCCAGGTGAGCACGCTCATCTTCTGGGTGAGCGGCCACGGCTTGGCACGGCTCGCGACGGGCGCAGGGGCAGGCGGCAGAGCTGCGGGCGCGCGCGAGAGCTCGAGCGTCACCTCCTGGGCCTTGAGCGGATCGAGCTCCATGAGCGTCTCGCGCTCGGCGAAGCCGGCCTTTTGCACGACGACGCGGTGGCGGCCCGGCCAGGTTTCGCCCGTCCACGGCGTGAGCCCCACCGGCTCGTCGTCGAGCAGCACGAGCGCGTCAGGGGGATCCGACGTCACGCTGACCTGCTGCACGCCCCGCTCGGCGAGCGCCGTCTCGAGCTCGTGGATGCGGGTCGTGATGGCGTCCTTGTCGGGAGCATCGGGAGCACGCCGCAGGTACTCGCGGTAGCTCCGGAGCGCGCCGGGGCGGCTGCCGAGGTTGTCGTAGGCTTTGGCGATGTTGAACGAGAGCTGTGCGTTCGGGTAGAGCCGGTCGACCTCGAGGAACACCTCGATGGCCTCGTAGTAACGACCGGCCGCGTAGACGCTGGCTCCTTTTTCGAACAGCGACTTGGCGTGCGCCACTCGGCTCGGGTCACCTTCCGAGCCGGCGGGAAGCTCGGGGCTCGCGAGGGGTGCCGGCTGGGGCGGTGACGGGGGAGCCTTGCTGGTCGCCGGCTTGCTGGGTTGCGCGAAGCTCGGCGCCGCGACCGTCACGAGGCTGCCGAGCAGGGTGGCGGAAAGGAGGCGCGAACGGATCATGTCTCAAACCAGGAACGGCTCGTTCGGGGATCTCCTTAAGGACGCGCCCCCTCTTCGTCCCGCCTACCCGGCCCCGTTCCGGTACCACGACAATCGACGTGCCCTCACGCCGCGCGGGGCGCCGTGGCGCGGGCGTCGAGCAGCGCATTCAAGCAAGGCCGGACGAGTCGGGGGTCAGTGCCGCGGGCGCGACCCGCTGCTCGGCGAGCTCCCGGGCGAGCAGCGCCCGCACCACGCGCCCGGTGAGCTCGCGGTCGCGCGCGAACGCCCAGCCCACGAAGCGACAGGCGAGTGCCGCGTGGCGCGCCTCGTCGCGAGCGATAAGGGAAAATACCTCACGCAGCACCGGATCCTCGGCGCACGCTACGGCTCGAAGTACCGCCCGACTTGCTCGCGGTACTCCTCGGGGATGTCGGCGCCCTCGACCGCGCCGACCTCGGCCGGGCCGACCTTGCCGAGCGTTCCCGTGCCGAGCTGGTTGGCCGTTTCGCCGGTGCGCGCCGGGGCGCGTCCCTGCGCTGCGCCGTGCATCGGCGCGCCGGGAATGATCTGCGCGCCGGCTTTCGAGCGCAGCGACTTCAGCTCGAGCGGCTGCGTCTTGCCATCGTGGGTGCCGCGCCCCTCGTCGTGCTGGCCGCCGGGGCCGCCCGGTCCGCTCTGCTCGGGCTTGGCGAGCTCCTGCTGCGGACCGCTCGATCCGGGCTTGCCTGGCCCGCTGCCGTTGCTCGGCGTGGGCACCGCGCCGAGTCCGCGTTCCGCCTCGGCACCGCCACGATCGGCGTCGCCGAGCCCTTGCTCGCGTCGCGCGTCGTCGCTCGGATCGCGCCGTGCGAGCTCGCGGAGCTGCTCCTCGAGCTCTTGCTCGGCACCCTTTTGTCCGAGGCGACGCGCGAGGTCCTCGAGATCCTGCTTGCCGAGCGACCCCGCGTCGCCGCCTGCCTTGAGCTGCTCCTTCAAGTTCTCGGCCAGGCGTCGGCGCTCTTCGTCGCTGAGCTTCTTCAGGGCGCGCTCGAGCGCTTCGGCGAGCTTCTGCTGCGCTTCGGGGGTCGGGGAGCGTTCGGCGTCGCCGAGCGCTCGCTTGCCGTCGTCATCGAGCTGGTTACCGAGACCGCGCGCGAGCTCCTTCAGGGCCTCGAGCTTCGACTCGGAGCGCTCGAGCGCTTTCTGCTGCCGCTCGAGCGCTTCGGCGAGGGCCTTGGAGCCCTTCTCGCGCGCCGCTTTCGCGGCTTCGCCGAGCGTCTGCTTGGCGGTCTCGCGGTCCTGCTTTTCGGCGAGCGTCGCGAGGCGCTGCATCTCCGCGTCGAATGCCGTGAGATCCCCTTCGCTCAGGGCGCGTGCGGCCTTTGCGGTGAGCTCGTTTTTCGAGAGCTCGTTCACTGCGGCGTCGAGTCCGCCGCGGTTCTCTGCGTCGCCCAGGCGGAGCTTCTCGGCGGCGATGTCGTCCCGGAGCTTCGCGATGCGCGCGAGCGCTTCGCGCTTCTCGAGCCCGCGCGCGAGATCCTCGCGCAGCTTCTTCGCCTCCGCCGCCAGCCGCTTGAGCCGCTCGCTTTGCGCGGGGTTCGCTCCGCCGAGCTCGGCGAGCGCCTGGATGCGCTCGAGCCCCTTGAGGCTCTGGAGCTTGATCTGCTCGGCCCCCGGGGGCGTCGGCGGCGGAGCGGGCGGCGGGGGCAGAGGGATCACGGAAAGCCACACGGCCGCGGCACCGCCGAGCGGCAAGAGGCCGTGCCAGCGCGAGAGCACGCGGGGCGCTAGTCCCCGTGCCGGCGCCGCGACCAGCGCCTGGGCCGCCTGCTCGCGCACCTTGGAAAGCATCGGCGAAGAGCCGCCCTCGACGCTCGTCGCTATCGCCTCGCCGCTGCCGAGCTTCGCGTCGAGGTAGAGCGCCACGTCCGCGTTCGACCAGCGACGGCGACGCGCCGCGACGGCGCCCGCGACCGCACCGATCAGGACGGCGCCCCCGAACACGAGCGGGCGCGCCGGACCGAGCCGCAGGTAGTAACAGAGCGCGGACAGCGCTACTCCCGCCATTGCGCCGAGCGCAGCACCGAGTGCCGCTTGCCGCAGCCAGAGGGCCGTACGCATGCGTCCCGCACGACGCGAAAAGTCGCGCTCGAAGCCAGCGTTGTCGATCGGGCGCGCTACCGACACGACCGAAATTCTAGCGCCGTCGTGCGCCGAGCACCACCGCAGCGCGCGCTGCCCGAGGATCTCGCGCCGCACGCCAGGGGCCGGTGCTAGGCTCCGCCCTCGTGGGCCCTTCGAAGAAGATCACCGTTCCCGCGCTCCGGGCGCGCAAGCCTTCGGGGCCGAAGCTCACCGTCGTGACGGCCTACGACGCCACGTTCGCCCGCCTGTTCGATCAGGCCGGCATCGACGTGCTCCTCGTGGGCGACTCCCTGGGCATGGTCGTGCAAGGTCAGCCGACGACGCTGGGCGTGACGCTCGAGGACATGATTTACCATGGCCGCGCCGTGGTTCGCGGGACCGAGCGCGCGCACGTGGTCGGTGACCTGCCGTTCATGAGCTACCAGACGGGCGCGCTGCAGGCCCTCGAGGCCGCCGGACGCATGGTGAAGGAAGCGGGCTACGAGGCGGTGAAGCTCGAGGGCGGCGTGCTCTACGCCGAGCACGTGCGAAAAATCGTGAACGCGGGGATCCCGGTCATGGGGCACGTCGGTCTCCTGCCGCAGTCGGTGCACGCGCTCGGCGGGTTCAAGGTGCAGGGCCGGGACGCCGACGCGGCCGAGCGCATCCTGGCCGACGCCCAGGCGCTCGAGCAGGCCGGCGCTTACGCCGTCGTCGTGGAGGCCGTTCCCGCGGAGCTCGCGCAGCGCATCACGCGCGCCGTTGCGATCCCCACGATCGGCATCGGCGCCGGCCCGCACTGCGACGGGCAGGTGCTCGTCGGCTACGACCTCCTCGGCATGTACTCCGAGCTCCGGCCGAAGTTCGTCAAGCGCTTCGCCGAGGCAGGTAAGGTCGTGGTCGACGCGGCTCGCGCCTACGTTTCCGAAGTGCAGAGCGGCGAGTTCCCGACGCTCGCCCACACCTTCGCGGCTCCGCGCGAGCCGGCGGGCACTGCCGAGCACACCGGTGCCAAGGCCGTCGTCCCGGGCACCCCGCCGAGCTACGGCCCGGCGAGCGACGAATCGTGAGCGGAATCGGCAGCACTCTCCGGTCATGAAGGTCGCGACCAGCGTCGAGCAATACCGCGCCGTTTGCGCCGAGCTCCGTGCCGAAGGCGGCGGGCTCGGTCTCGTGCCGACGATGGGCGCGCTGCATCGCGGCCACCTGGCACTCGTCGCGGAAGCGCGGCGCCGGGCACGCCACGTCGCGGTCTCGATCTTCGTCAACCCGACGCAGTTCGGCCCGAACGAGGATCTGGAAAAGTACCCTCGGCCCCTCGAGCGCGACCTCCAGCTCTGTCGCGAGGCCGGGGTCTCGCTGGCCTTCACGCCAAGCGCCGCCGAGATGTACGCCAAGGACGAGCGCACGCGCGTCCACGTGGCCGGCCTCACCGACGCGTTGTGTGGGCCGTTCCGTCCCGGGCACTTCGACGGCGTCGCCACGATCGTGACGAAGCTCTTCGCCGCGACGGGTCCCGCGCTCGCGGTGTTCGGCCGCAAGGACTACCAGCAGCTCCAGGTCGTCAAGCGGCTCGCGCGCGACCTGCTCCTGCCGCTCGAAATCGTGGGCTTCCCGACGGTGCGCGATCCCGACGGGCTCGCCCTCTCGTCGCGCAATGCCTACCTCGCGCCCGCCGAGCGCGAGCGCGCTCTCGCCATCCCCCGCGCGCTCGCTCGGGCCCAAGCGCTCCACGCCGAAGGCGAGCGCAACGCGGGCAGGCTCCGCAGCGCAGCGGAGGAGCTCGTCGCCGCGGCGGCCACACGTATCGACTATGTTTCCGTGGCCGACGCCGACGAGCTCCGCCCCTTCGCGGACGACGCCGGGGTAGGGGAGCGGGCCGTGATCGCCGTCGCGGCTTTCGTGGGCTCGACGCGCCTCATCGACAACGCCGTCTTCGGGGAGGATAGTAGAGTATTGAGCCCAGGATGAGCCTGCCCGCTCCCCGCAAGTACCCCGGAGTGTTCGTCGTCGTCGAAGGTGTCGACGGCTGCGGCAGCACCACGCACTCGCGGCTGCTCGCCAAGGCGCTGAAGTCGGCGGGGCGCGAGACGGTGCTCACCTGCGAGCCCTCGAATGGGCCCGTCGGCGGTCTCATCCGCCAGATCCTCCAGCGGCGACTGTTCGTGGCGGACGCGACCGGGCCGCGCGGCTTCGCGTGGACCACGATGGCGCTGCTGTTCGCGGCCGACCGGCTCGATCACCTCGACTCGCTCGTCATCCCCGCGCTCGAGGACGGCTCCGTCGTCATCAGCGATCGCTACGACCTCTCGAGCCTCGCGTATCAATCGGCGACCTCGACCGACGCCGCGGCCGCCATCCCCTGGATTCGCGAGCTCAACACTCGTGCGGTGCGACCCGACGTGACCATCGTGATCGACGTTCCCGCCGAGGTGGCGGAGGAGCGCCGGCGTGGTCGCGGCGGCGTCGAGGAGATGTTCGAGCATCGCGCCCTGCAGGAGCGGCTCGTCGCGATTTACACCCGCGCCGAAACGCTCGTGCCGGGCGACCGCGTGGCCCATGTTTCCGGCGTCGGCGAGCTCGACGCCGTGAGCGCTCGCGTGCTCGACGCCGTGCGCGAGGCCGTGCCGGCGCTGCGCTGAGCGGGGCACGGCACTATCTGACGCTGGCCGCGGCCTCATCCCGCAGCGCATGAACCTCACGTGAACGCGGCACCGTCGCGGGCTCGTTGGCCTCGTAGAAAGCAGTGGTCAGCGCTTCCACGAAGTCGTCCACGTCTTCGGCCGTGTTGTGGCGCGTCACGGTGAAGCGGACGCCGGGCTGGTTCACGGGGACGGCGGGGAAGGTGCTCGGGCACGCGTAGAAGCCGAGCGTGCGCAGCCGGCGCACCACGTCGAAGGCGATCTCGGGAGCTTCGCAAGGGACCATGAAGATGGGGGTCGCGTCGGTGCTGGCGAGCGGGACGCCGGTTCCGCTGAGCGCCCGATTCGCACGCTCGATGAGGCTGCCGAGCTCGGCCTGCAGGCTCGGGAACGAGGGGTCGAGGTGCAGGCGAGCGGACGCGACGGCGGCGCCGAGCATCGGCGGTTGAATCGGACCCGAAAAGAGCATCGGTCCGCCACAGCGACGGATGCGCTTCAAGAGCTTGCGGTCGGGCAGGAGCAGCGCCCCACCCGCGGCGGCAAAGGCCTTGTTGAGTGACAGTGCCACCACGACGCGCTCGTGGCCGCCGAGCTCGCTCAAGGCGCCACCCCGTCCGTGGGTTCCGTACCAGCTCGTCGCGTGGGCGTCGTCGATGTAGAGGTGGAGCGCCGGGTGGCGCTCGAGGAGCGTTCGAAGGTCGGCGAAGCGCGCGAGATCCCCCCGCATCGAGTACACCCCGTCGCCGACGTACCAGACCCGACGATGGGTCGAGGAAAGCGCGTGCAAGCGCGCCTCGAGCTGATCGAAGCGCTGGTGGCGGAGCATCTCGACCTGGGTGTCGTGCAAGAGCGAGGTTGCGGAATGCAGGCTCGCGTGGGCGAATTGATCGATGATGACCGCGTCCCCGTCGCGCACGAGCACGGGTAAGGCGGCGAAATGAGCGAGCGTGGTCGACGCGCCCACCAGCGCGGGGCGCCCGGTCATGGCCGAGAGGCCCGCCTCGAGCTCCTCGTACAGGGCATTCTCGAGGTACGCGCGCGAGAACGGCATCTGCGTACCGTAGCGGTCGACCGCCTCGCGGACGCCCTGCCTGAGCTCGGGCCTGAGCTCCAGGCCGAGGTAGCTACAGCTCCCGAAGCTCCGGAGCTCGCGTCCCTCGATCTCGACTTCCCGGCCGGCGTAGCTACCGGCGCGGTTCATGATCACGCCGTGGTCCTCGGCCGCTCCGACATAGCGATCGGCCGTGTCCACGATGCGCGAGGGGGAGAAGCGATAGCGTCGATCAACCATGGTGGTCTGCTCCGAGCAGGGCGCGCACGTCGCGCTCTTTCAGTGCCTCGTCGTCCCAGCACAGGCTGAGCACGCGCCAGCCGTCGTTCTCGCGCACGAGCTGCAGCGAGTTGATGCCGCGGCTGAGGCAGGCGCGCGCCCCCGGTTCGCGTCGCGTCTCGTACGCGCTCGCGACGTGCGCCACGTTGCCGAAACGTTCGACCCGGCAGGCGACCTCGGTCTCGTGGAACGCCGTGTAGGCGCCGATCCGCACGAGCTCCTGCGCCATGGCCTGGAAGGTGGGCAGATCGAAGTAGTCGGTGCCTTCCGGCGTGATGCGCGTGATGCGCGCGTGAGTCGAAAAAACGTCGGCCATCCCGCCCCAATCCGGCTCGCCGCCTTCGGGGAAGGAGATGACCTCGTACAGTCGCGACAGAAGTCGCGCGATGTCAGCGTCGGAAACCTGCGGGCCGCCATGTGCTGGGCTAGAGCCGAGATCGATCGACATGGGTGTGTTGCGACCGAAGGGTGATGGTCGCTTCTCCTGCTTCTGTCGATAGCAACCGGCGACGACATCCGGCCATAGGCATTTTTAGCGAGACCCGAGGTTTGCGCGCACATTCGCTGCGCGCCTCACGATCTACCTATGTCACTCTCGAGAGTGACGTATGAGGCGTCGCGGGCACCACTCCCGGCTGAACGAAACGCCGGAGCACCCTCGCCCGGCAGAGCTGCCGGCGGCGGCGTCTACCCGCGCAGGGTGAGGACGACGACGATGCTCATCAGCATGACCAGCACGGCCGCCCCGAGCCACAGCGGGCCGAGGCTCCGTGGGGGTGCCGGCTGAGCCTTGACGGGACGCGGCAACGTGGTGGCCGAGCGGGGGTTCGACGCGGGGTCGCGCGAGGGCGGCGCGCCGGCAGCAGGGCGCGGCGTCGGGTGCATGCTTGGCGGCGGATCGCTGCGGCCGGTACGTACGCCGAGGGTCCCCTTGCTCTGCGGGGTCTCGGGAGTCGTGTCAACCTCAGAAGGCTTGCGCTCTGACATGGCGGATCTCCGACTTTCGGGCGAGTTCACCATAGAACCATCCGCTTGGCGAGGGGATCCTCATGCGTGTCCAGGCTTTCGAGCCTTGGATGCCCACGTTGTCCGACATGCTCGCCCGAGCCCCTGTTTTGTCGTAAATGACTATCGACCCTCGCAAATGACTATCGGCGCGCGGCCGAGCCCGGGCTTTCGCGAGCCGGAGCAGCCGCCGCTGGTCATTTCTGGGTTGTTTCAGGCGTCGCCGGGCCGAACCGGGCGCCGCTCGCGCTCGCCCGCTCGAGCGCGGCGATCGTCCGCTCGAGCTCGGGAGGGAGCGGGGCTCGAAGCGTGACGAGCTCGCCGGTCGAGGGATCGATCAAGGTCAGGCTCAGCGCGTGGAGCGCCAGGCGGTGGAGCGCGAGCTCG
>Ga0315912_10003943_pt1 | contig 14363 bp, 10 predicted proteins | sample VfabasoilMG_FD_204469 | JGI IMG/M metagenome (GOLD analysis project Ga0315912, IMG submission 204469) | Garden soil microbial communities collected in Santa Monica, California, United States - V. faba soil | ecosystem: Environmental > Terrestrial > Soil > Garden | place: USA: California... | reverse complement strand
AGGCTGGCCTGGGACAGGGCGCACCGCGTGCTCGGACGCGTCCTGTTCTGGGGCGGCCTCGTCGGTCTGGCGGCAAGCTTCGTGACGCCACCGCTTGCGTCCATCGCCCTCATCTTCGCCACCGTTGCGCTCGCCGTGTCGCTGGCGCTCCTCGAAAGCTGGCGCACCTGGCGCGATGACCCCGATCGAAACGGAGGAAAGGGGCCTGGTTCCCCACACCAGCGGTGCGCATTAGAGTAAGTGGCGGCTAAGTGAGCCGCGCCCCTCTATGATCAACCGCACGCTCAACCACTACAGGATCACACCAACATCGCGCACGTCTACGAGATCGGCGAGAGCGAGGACACGTGCTTCATCGCGATGGAGCACATTGACGGCGTGACGCTCCGCGAAAAAGATCCTCGATTTCGGCCTGGCGAAACTGGTCGAATCGCGCGAGCCGTTCGTCATCGATCAGGCAGGGGCGGAGACAATGATGGCCACAGTGCCGCGATCGACGCCCGGCATGGTGCTCGGGACGAGGGGGTACGGCCGAAGCGCGCGTCGCTCAAGTGCTGTCCCTCAAGCCAGACTTCCGGCAGATCGCCCGTGAGGAATTTGCGAAGTGGTACCCGTCGGATTTGGTCGAGCGATTGATCGAGGGCTTGCGTAAAGCAGGTCTCGACATTTAGCGGCCGCGGCCCCACCACCTACCCAGTCACCCGCCAAACTGACGCTTCGCAAACGCGCGGAGCCTGACTTCAGGTAGCGCTCGAAATCAGCGGGCTTCGATGGGCTCCACGCGCATGATGGCGCCGTCAGGTGCGCGTGTCCCCACCTTTTCGGTTGCGACGTAGAGCAGTCCATCCGGCCCTTGCTGCACGTCACGGAAACGCAGCCCCAGCCCCTGCAACAGCGACTCGTAGCGCTCGCGATGGAGCGGCGGTTGATCGAAGGCGACGCGCTGGATCTGTCGTCCACCCAGACCCGCGACGAGCACGTTGCCTTTCCACGGCGCAAACCGCGGGGACGTCACGAAGGCCAGGCTGGACGGCGCCAGCGACGGCATCCAGAAGAACCGCGGCATCTCCACGCCAGCACGCGACCACGGCTGGTCCGACACCAGCTCCCCGTTGTAGTTCCGGCCGAGCGAGACGAGCGGCCAGCCGTAGTTCCTGCCCGGCAGCAGGATGTTCACTTCGTCGCCGCCGGTTGGTCCGAGCTCGGCCTCCCACAGGGCGCCGGTTTCGGGATGGAACGCCAGGCCGTACATGTTTCGGTGGCCGTAGGTGTAGATCTCCGGCTTCGCGCCCGCGCGATTGACGAACGGGTTGTCCGCCGGCGCAGTGCCGTCGTCGCGCAAACGAAGCACCTTGCCTCGGTGGCTGCCGAGGTCCTGCGCGCGCATCCGCTCCTTGCTGTCGCCACCGCCGAATTCCGTGTCGCGATCGCTGACGGTCACGTACAGCATGCCGTCGGGACCGAACAGGAGCTTGCCGCCGAACGACGCGGCACCCGACGAGATCCACGCGTCGGCCAGGAACACGTCGCGCACGTCAGTGAGCGCCATCCCTTCGAGGCGTCCGCGCGCCACGGCGAGCGTGTTGCCCCGTGCGCCGCTCTTGGGATACGACACATAGACGAAGTGGTTGTCCACAAAGCGCGGATGAACGGCGACCGAGATCAGGTGCTCGAACTGGATCTTCGCGAGGGCGGCGTCGGCGACCGGCACGCCGGAGATTGGACTCGGATCGAGCACCCCGTCACGGAGGATCCGCAGGCGGCCGCCCCCGCCGCGCTCCGTGACGAGCAGATCGTGCCCGTTGGGCAGAAACGCCATGCTCGACGGATTCACCAGCCCCGTGGCCAGTGTCGACACCCGGATGCGAAAGATGGGCCCTTGCCCACAGCCCTGACACCCAGTCGACACGTCGGTATCGAATTCCACCGGCCCCGGAAGTGCCGTCGTAGAGGGCTGCTGGGCGATGTTCATCGTGCTGAGCAGCACGAGCATCGACACGGCCCCGACCGCCAGACCCAATCGAGTTCGACTCATCGCAACCTCACGTTGGTCGTCGGTCCCAGCGCGGCGTCGTTCGACGTCGTGGGAAGGTGTACGAGCCAAGCTTCGTGCCGGGAGTCTGGGACATGTGGTGACCGCCGATTCTATCGCGCGTGCTCGCCCGTCACTCCTCATGTCGAACTGAAGTGTCGCTTCGCGAACGCACGGCCGGAGCCGGACTTGAGGTAACGCTCAAAACGAACCGCCTGTGCCTCCGCCCGGAATTCAATCAAGACCGAGATCGACCACGGGCGGTATGCGGTCGTATAGCCGCAGGGCCCTTTGTTATGCCAGGCAAGGCGCGCTTGTGGATCGTCGGCAACACCAACGTAGTGCTTGTTAGGATCCGAATCACTTTGAAGCACATAGACGAATCGCTTTTCTCGTGATCGCATGGCCGTCTCTGGTGCATTTGTGGGTCCGGTGCAAGAAGTCGAAGGATCGCCTCGACCGAGCGGTCGAAAGGATGAATTCTTGCGCAGCGCTTTTGGAAGTGAGGTCGCGGGAATTGCGTCGACCGGTCCGCCTTCGCGCCGTTCCGTACTCACGGCGCTTCGGCGCGACAGCCTTCGCCCGTGGTGGTGCGCTCGCTTCTGACGCTCGTTGTAATCGGACTCGGCTTGCCGAGCCGAAGCTCGCGCTGGTTCAGGCGAGCGAAGGCTGGCTGGGAGGCAGGGATTCGAACCCCGATAACGGCGTCCAGAGCGCCGTGTCCTACCGTTGAACGACCTCCCAGTACTGGTCGCGAACTGCGCGAGGCAGGAAACTCCAATTGTATCGGGTGGCTTGCGAACCACGCAAGCCGCCGGCGCGGACCAAGCGCGGGCCGGATCCGCGCCGCAGTGTCTAAACCTATGACTTCAGTACGGAATCAACCAGGAACAGGTCGGTGAGCAGTGCACGCACGTGAATCGACGCGTTCAGGTTGTCCACCAATTGCGAGCCGATGGATGGCTGCGCGAGCACGAGTTGAACAGCCGCCTGCGCCCGGCGCGCGTCCTGTTCAACCACGTTGATGAACGCACGATAGGGTGCAGCTGAAGGAGCATCGAGCCGTGGCCCACAGTTCATCAAAGCCTCGGCTAGACCAGTGAGCGCGGCGTCGCACTTGCGGAGGAACTCGCGGATCTGGCTGCCCGACACGCTTCCGGTCTCGTTGGGCAGCCCTTGCGCGGCGTACGCCAGCATGAACTCGTACGCCTCTTCGATGGCATCACAGCGTGCCGAGAAATCAACCAGCGTCGTGTCGCCGCCGCTCACGATCGGCTCGTCGGCTGATTCGCGGTAACGCGCCAGCGCTCCGGCTCGTGATGCTCGAGATACTGCCGCCGTGTAATCCAGCCGAAGACCATGGACTTGGTGATCCACCACTTCTCGGGCCGGACGGCGAAGTAGACATGCGCGATGACGAGGCCGACGAGGCCGACTCCCGCCAGACCATGCAGGACGTAAGTCACGCCCCAGGCGCTGTCGCCGAAGAGATATGGGTTACGCGTGAACACCGGCGTCCGCACGCGCGACATCATCAACACGCCAGTCAGTACGGCGGATAGTCCCGCGACGACAATCGCCATGTGATACAGCCGATTGCCCAGCGGGTACTTGCCTGACTTGGGACCAGGCACATCGCGTCCGAGCTCTCGCAGGACTTCAGCCTTCATCTCGGGGATGTCCTTCGGGCCTACCCAGATCGACCAGAAGTCGAGGAAGAACGAGGCGTGAATGATGTGGAACAGGATCGATCCCGTCAGCACGAGACCAGCCATCCAGTGCCACTGGACCCAGGCGAACTTCATGCCGACGACGGGCAGGAAGGCCGTGAACAACAGCACGAACATCGCGGCTGCCATCACCCAATGAAACAGCCTCGCCATCGCCGAGTGCCGCTCGACGCGCGCGGGAACGTTCGAGTAGGCCGCTTCCAGCTTGTCGGTCTCAGTCTCGGGTCGCTTGCGATGTGCCGAGAGCAGCATGTAGCTGCCGTGAGCCACGAGAAACATCAGGCCGGCAAAGAGCGACGCCCAGAACAGCGTCCAGGAGACGTGGGTGAGGATGCTCTGTCCCCAGGGATTCAAGCCCCACTTTACGAGATCCATGTGTCGCTCCTCTTACGTGTCGCTGGGGTTGCCACGGATGGCGCGCTTCACGAGGTTGCGCATCAACGGAATCTTGTAGCCGTTGTGTCGCAGCGCCTGCGCGCCTTCGATGGCGAGCTCGCCCGCGAGCATTGCCGTCTGCTCGTTTCGCGGCTTGCCGATGACCGCCGCTTCCACTGTGTGCAGACGCAGTGGTCGCGCCGCGGCTGCGTTGATGACGATGCGGATGCTCTGGATGTTGCCGCCTGACATCCTGGAGGCCGACGCGACGTTGAGCAGCGGGAAGTCCCACACGTTTCGATCGCGTATCTTCTCGAAATAGAACTGAGCGCCGGCAAACGTCGAGGGGATCCGAATCGCCGTGAGCAATTCGCCAGGCGCCAGCACCGTCATGCGGGTGATGTCGGTGTCTGGGCCGATGAAGTAGTCCTCTGCATCGACCACGCGCACGCCGCTTGCGCTCTGAATCACCATCTGCGCATCCAGTGCGACGAGCGCCGGCGCCGTATCGGACGGGTTGACGGCCACGCAACGATCGGCGCCCAGAATCGCGTGCTCGCGATTGATCGCAGTCGGCGTGTCCGCATAACAGATGTTGCCGCCGGCTCGATAGCAGGACCAGCCTGCGCGGTAGTACCAGCAGCGCGTGTCCTGCGTCACGTTGCCGCCGATGGTTCCCTGGTTGCGTATCTGCGGTGAGGCCACGAGTTCGGCGGCCTCGGCTAGCAACGCGAACTTGTCGCGCACCAGCGGATTGTTTACGACCTCGGTGAGCGTCGTGCCGGCGCCGATCTCGATGCCGCCGTTGCTCTCCTTGATGCCGCGCAGATCCTGGACGCGGCTCAGATCGATGACGACGCTCGGACGCTTGATGCGATCCTTCAGCCAGTCGAACGAATCCATCCCGCCCGCCATGATCCAGGCTTCGGATCCGTAGCGAGAGACGAGGCTCATTGCATCGCCGGTGCTCTCGGGCTGAAAGAGCTCGAACGCCGGTATCACGTCGTGTATCACGGCCATGATCGTTCTCCTAGCCGCCCGCCCAGAGGGCGGGCAATCAAACACTGTAGCGAGGCGGCGCGCATGATCTAAAGCGCCGGCTCGCTAGATGTGGGCCGTGAGGGGCTCGGCTGTCGGCCGGCCCGCTTCAAGGGCTGTCAAGATCATGTCGAGCGTCACCGGTGCGCGCCGGTAGATGTCATCACCGAGCGCATCGCTGATCGCATTCATCACCGCACAGGCGCCGGCGCCTACCGGCGGCTCGCCGATGCCACGGGCACCGGTCGGCGTTTCCGGGTCCGGCAAGTCAACGCTTGCCCACTGCATCTGTTCGGGCGCGTCGAGAATCGTCGGTGGCCGGTTGTGATGGAAGCGTCTGGCCAGCGCGACACCGTACTGCTGGTCGTAGACCCACTTCTGGCCGATGGCGTGACCGATGCCGAGCATCGAGCGCCCGAGGATCTGTCCACCGAGGTTGCGCGGGTGAATGACGGTCCCGACGTCGGCAACAGCGAGATAGTCGAGGATGTAGTACTTGCCGGTCTCGACGTCGATCTCGACTTCGGCAAATCCTGCGACGAACGATCGCGACTGCCCATCGCGCGGGTAGTTGTCCTTGGCGATCCCCATCAGGCCCTGTCCCGCAAGCGCCGTCGCCGACGCGGTCGTGAACCGGTTGATGTCTTTCGGCAGCTCATGACCATCGTAGATGCCGCCGAGCTCGATGGCGCGCTGCGCCGCCTTGGCCAGGCTCATGCCGCTTCCACCACCTTTGCGGGACACGCGCTCGCCTGCGACCTGGTAATCTTCGGGCCGTCCGCCGAGATCCTTTGCCGCGATCTGCTGCAGCTTCTTGACCGCGTCCATGCCTGCGGCATGCGCCGATCGAGTCATTGCGTGGATCGTCTGGCTGCCGCCGCTCGGGCACGTCCACGGCAGATTCTTCGACGTGTCTCCGAAGGCGATCACGACTTTCTCCCAGGGCATGCCGAGGAGCTCGGCCGACACGCGATGGCAATCGCTCACCGATCCGGTGCCGTGATTGCCGATGCCGGACTGGACATACAACTTGCCATCGGGCTTGATGACGAACAGACCGTCAAACCCGACCGACCCGGCGCTGTATGTGCTCACCGCGACGCCGACTCCGCGTACCTTCGAGCCGTCTCGCTTGCCGCTCTGCTGCTTCCGCTCGTCCCACTTGAACAACGCTGCGCCCTTGTCGAGCGCTTCCGTGATGAACGCGCTGGTGGTGTACTGCCTCACCGCTTTCGGACCTGCGGGCGGGCCGAACATGGCCTTTCCCGACGGCGAGTTGATGCGGCGAATCTGCACCTGATCGATCCCGAGCTTCCGCGCCGCCGTCGACAGCACCGGCTCCATCAACATGTGTGACTGTGTGCCACCGGGTTGACTCTGTGGGCCGCGCGGTGGCGTGTTCGTCAGCACTGACACGCCGTTGAAGCGCATTGCCACCGGCTGATACGCCAGCGACGCGATCACACCGGTGTTGTTGCAGTCGCCCTGGCGCTCGAACGGACCGTTGTCGCTAACCGACATCATGTCGAGTGCGAGGATGCGGCCCTCCTTGGAGAAGCCGATCTTCATCCGGCCGCGCACACCCGGGCGGGCACGGCCGATGTAATGCTCTTCCTCGCGGCTGATGCGCATCATCACGGGCGCATTCGCCTTCTTCGCCAGCAGCACGGGAATGAGGAGTGAAATGGCGCCGGTGATCTTGCTGCCGAAGCCGCCCCCTGTGTATTCGCTGACGACGACGACGTCCTCGGGCTGGACGCCTACCCAGCGGGCAACGCCCGTGACCGTCTGGGCGGTGCTCTGTGTGCCGGTATAGACGTGGACCTTGCCGTTCTGCCAGTACGCCAGCGCGGTTCGCGTTTCGAGCGTCTGGTGGCTCGTGTCCGGCGTGACGTAGGTCTCGTCGAGCACGAGCGCGGCATCCTTGAAGCCCGCGTCGAGATCGCCGTACGACCATTTCTCTGGCGCGTCCGCCATCATCGGCAAACGGCCGGCGTCGAATTCCGCGGCTTCCGCCGGTGTCCACTTGATCTCGCGGACCTCAGGACGCGGCGGGCTCGGCGGCTGGCCGCCCTGCCCGGCCGGAGCAGGCGGAGCCGGAGGCGGGATGAACCAATAATTGCCCTTCAGCCTGGCGTTCGGACCGCCGGGACGCAGGCTCACGAGCGGATCGACCGTGAACGGCAGCGTCTCGAAGTCGATCTCGATCTTCTCGATCGCGTCGGCGGCGGTGACCTCGTCGACCGCGGCGACGGCCAGGATCGGCTGACCCTGATACACCGGTTCGTTGGTGAGCGCCACTTCGCCATCGAGGTTGGCGAAGATCACCTGGCCGTTGTCATTGATCGAGTCGGACGGCTTCGGCAGATCGTCGGCAGTCACAATCGCCTTGACGCCAGGCATCGCGAGCGCCGCGCTCACGTCGAGGCGCGTCACGCGTCCGTGCGGCAAGGGGCTCAGCAACAGCTTGGCAAAGAGCATCCCCTCGACGCGAAAGTCTTCGGCGTACTTCGACTGCCCGGTGACCTTCGCGACCAGGTCGGGAACCGTGTAGTTCTGTCCCACGAGCTTCTGTTCAGCCATGATCACGCCTTCCGCATGTTCTCAGCACCGCGCATCATGGCGGTGAGAATCTTGTCGTAGTCCTGACAGCGACAGAGGTTGCCGGAGATCCCATGCGCGAGCTCTTTGCGCGTCGGATTCGGGTTCGTCTTGAGAAAGCCGACTGCGGCCATGATGAACCCGGACATGCAGAACGCGCACTGGAACCCCTGCTCGTCGATGACGCCCTGCTGCACCGGATGCAACGTGCCATCGGGGGCGGCCAACCCTTCGATGCTGACGATCTTCTTGCCTCGTACGGCGTGCGTCAGGATCGAGCAGGCGTAGTGCGGGACATCGTCCACCAGAACGGTGCACGCACCGCATTCCGCGCGGTCGCAGCCCAGTTTGGTGCCGGTCAGTCCCAGCTTGTAGCGCAGGGTCGTCGCCAGTGTCTCTTGCTTCAACACATCGACACGTCGATCCCGGCCGTTCACGTTCAGGGTGATCAGGCGCTCGACGCTTCCAGGCGCGGACGGTTGCTGGCCAAGCAACGCTGACGATCGCCACAGATATCCTGCTGTCGACGCTACGGCTCCCGAAGCGACAACACCCTTGATGAAGTTACGCCGCGTGACGTTCTTGGGAGTGTCTTCAGTCATCGTCTTGTCTTCCATGAGCGGGCCCACCGGTGGTTGGTGAGTGGAGCGAGCGGGTGAACGGTTCGAGACCATAGCGCCAACCTACCCGGAGTGCAATACCTAACTGCGGGCAGCCAAAATCCTTCACGCTACAATGCGCGCCGTGGCGAATGGTCTGCTCGCGCGCTGCTATCTGCTCCACCCCATCGTTGCCGGGCTGGTCGCCGTCGTCCTCCTCGCGGCCGGCTGCGGCGCGCCGCCGGCACCCAAACCCGCGCAGGAGCAGGTCGTGGCGTGGAAGCACCTGGGTGAGTGGTCTGGCCGCGGGAACGCCCAAACCGAATCGTTCGTCGGTCTGACTGGCTCGTTGCGTATGCGTTGGCACACGAAAAACGAGGCCCCCGAAGGGAGCGGAACCTTCCGGCTGACTCTCAATAGCGCTATCAGCGGTCGTCCGCTTCAGGAAACCGTTGACGAAAAAGGTCCGGGAGAGGGCACGGTCTACGCGGCCGAGGATCCACGCGCCTTTTACGTCCTGGTCGAGTCGGCAAACCTCGATTGGTCGTTCACAGTCGATGAGGCGATCTTCGGCAGCGTGGTCGAGAAGTCCAGGCAGCCGAACTGAGGAGGAGACAGAGACATGCGCAAGTTGATCGACAACGAGGGTCGCGCCGAGTGGGCGTACAAGGGTGGTGGCAATCCGGCCTGGTAATGCATTGGCCGCGTACAAAGCATTCATTTCGTACAGCCACGCCGCCGATGGCAAGTTGGCGCCCATGCTGCAACAGGGGCTGCAGAAATTTGCATGCCCCTGGAATCAGCTGCGCGCCATCCGCGTGTTTCGTGACAAGACGGGACTGACAGCCACCCCTGCCCTCTGGAACTCCATCGTCTCGTCTCTCGACAGCTCTGAATACTTCCTGCTCCTGGCGTCGCCTCAGGCCGCTCAATCGCAATGGGTGAATCAGGAAGTCCAGCACTGGTTGTCACAGCCGCGCGCTGAGCGACTTCTGATCGTCCTCACCGAAGGCGACATCGTCTGGGATCACGGCCGCATCGACGCAGAACGGACCACCGCCCTACCGGAAGCGCTCCGGCAGTCGGGCGAAGAGCCGCTCTGGCTCGATCTTCGCTGGGCGAGGCATTCCGATCAGGCGTCGCTGCAGAACCCGGCGTTCAGAGAGATCGTCGCGGATCTGTCCTCGGTTCTTCGCGGGATTCCGAAAGATCAATTGATCGGAGAGGACGTCAGGCAACACCGGCGCGCCACCGCACTTCGACGCGCTGCCATCACAGGGTTGTCGATCCTGACGCTCGCGTTGGCAGGTACAGCGTACGTCGCGCTGCAGCAGCGCAATCTCGCGCAGGAGCAAGCTCGCATCGCGCTCGGCCGGCAACTGGCCGCGCAGTCCGAACTGATTCGCGCCAGTCAGCCGGAGCGGTTCCCGCTCGCACTTCTGATGTCGGCAGAGGCCGTGCGATCGGATCCGACATCACGTGAGGCGCAGCAGACGCTCCAGGCGCTGTTGTCGCAATTCCCAGAGCCGGCCGGAGTGCTCAATGCGGGATCCGGCATCGTGAAGGTCGCTGTCGATCCGCAATTCCGGTTCCTGGCCACGAGCACAAAGGAAGGCGGAGCACTCTGGCGCCTTCCCGATCGCACGCGTGTCGCGACACTGCCGTCGGTGAATCAGCTGGTCATCTCGGCAGACGGAAACAGGGTCGCGGGCTGCTGCGAGACGGTGCAAGTGTGGGACTCGAACGGCGTCCAACAATTGAGCGTCGACCGCGCCACGCTGTCCGGCGGTCCCGAGAGCATTGCGCTTACGCGCGACGGCAAGCAGCTGGCGATCGGCTTCATCGGCCGCAACGGACCCGGCTTCGCTCTGTGGGACGTCGACACCAGGCAGCCACTGTTTCGTCGCGAGATCAATCTGTCCGGCGACTCGCCCGCGGTCGCGTTCGCCCCCAATGGCGATCTGGTTGTCACGATGCGAACCACGATCGAGCTCCTGCGATCGGGCGCGACGGAAATCACCGCGCTCGTTCCTGGAACCGAGGCCTTGCGTACGCTTGCATATAGTCCGGACGGTCGTTACCTGGCCTGGAGCTCCACGAGTTCGATCGGCGTGTACGACTTCAGCAAAGGCGCTGAAGTCGCGAAGCTCACGGCCAGCAGCGGCGACGCACCCGGAGGCGGAGTCGACCGGCTGTTCTTCAGCGCGGACGGAGAGTATCTCGGTGGCGTCGGCGACGTGAACACAAGCGCGGTCTGGCGCGCGCCAAACTGGCGCGAAGTGGTGTCATCACGTCACGCTCAATTCCGCAGAATTAACGCGTTGGCGTTCGATCCCTCTTTCCGACAGTTGGTCACGTGCGATTCCGACGGCTACTGTCTGGGTTGGTCCCTTGAAACGGGACAACAGACCTACCGCTTCGCGCATCAGTACGCGTTTGAAGCAGGACCGGCTGCGCAGCCGCAAATTCTAGACGCGATGTTTGGCCCGACGGGCTCGATGCTGCTCACGGCCGGCATGGACGGGACGGTGCGTTTCTGGAACGTCACGCCGCCAGCCGAGGCCGGACGAACGCCGTGTGATGGAGAGCCGGTCATTCGCACCTTCACTCCGCGTGGCCGCAGTTGGTTCACGGCCGGCGGGTTCGTCCCGGAGATCTGCACGCCCAGATTCCGCAACCCTGACGACACCGCTCACGAGTCCATCACCGATCCAGACAACGCGTACAGCGCGAGCATCGCCAGCATCGACGTCGTGCGAATCCGGAAACGCGGCGAGAGTGCCACGCTCGCCGAGCTCGTTCACTCCGATTCGATCGACTGGGATGCCGTTCAAGATCGCCTGATCAAGGGCGGCATGTCGTCGCCGCGCGCGTATCTTCCCGAGATTGCGAGGATGAAAGACAGGGGCAGCCTTCACCTCGAGGCGCTCTCGTCGTCGGGCAGGTATCTCATCACCACCCGCGAGGCCGATGGGGCATTGCGTGTCTGGGACACGACGACGAAGGAAGTCGTGATGAAAGAGAACATCTCGAACAAAGCGCCCGTCGTCGATTTCCTGACGGACACGCAGTTCGTACGAGCGGACTCGCGCGAAACGATCTCGGTCGTCGATGTGACGCAGCGAGCGGGCGTGTGGTCGCACCCGCTAGGTTCTCTGGAGGCACTGACCGCGTCAGACGATCGCAGGCTGCTGGCGTGGGCTGACGAAACTGACAAGGCAACCGCGGTACACGTTCGAGAGGTTGCCTCGGGACGCGTGCTGCTCGATCGTCCAGCCGCCGAGAAGGTGGACAGTATCCACTTCAGTCACAACAACGAGTTCGTCGCCGTCACGATCGGCGACACGACGATGGTCCCGGAAGGACTTCCGCTTGGCGTTGGCCTGCACGTGTGGAGGATCGCCGATGGGCAGGAGGTCGTCTCGATCAACGAGGACGAGAAGGTCATCGCGTTTGACTTCGCTCCAGGCGCCCCATCGCTCGCCCTCGTCACTCGCGACGGGAAAGTCCGGCTGTGGGATCTTCAATCAGGCCGGATGATCAGTTCAGTCGTCGGCGATCCCGGCCCCGTGGTACTCGGAGGCTCGGGCAAGTGGCTCGCGGTCGGCAACACCACCGTTCAAGTACTCGACGCCATGTCGCTCAAAGCGGTGGCTCAACTCACGTTTGCCGCCAATACGCGGCGACTCGAATTCCTGGAGGGTGATCGGGTACTGGCGGTGACCACCTTCGAGGAGGGGAGCGGCCGCGGAACGACCTACCGGCGGTACTGGCAACAAGCCGACATCATGACCGAGACGTGCAAGCGCCTTCCGTTGACGGCGGCGGAGGCCCAATGGAAGCAGCTACTCGGTACTCTCCAACTCCCATCACCCTGCAGCGCAGCCAACAATCGCAGCGATCACTGAGCGCTGCAGACGAAGTTGCTGGCGTCGTCCGACGCGCGAACGCTACGCCTCGGCGAGGGTGATGTCAAATCGACGCCGGTATACACTCGACACAGATGGGTCGAAGGACTTGCGCAGCGCTCGGCGTGATTGTGTTGACCGCACTTACTCCCCGGGTCGCGGCGCAGCAGCGCACCTACTTCGTGTACATCGCCTCTGAAGCCGCCGACACGGTCACGCTGGTCCGCTTCGGGCCCGACGGCGCCGCAATCGATCACGAGATCCCGACCGGGATGATGCCGACCGACATCGACGGGCCGCACGGACTCGCCGTCTCGCCTGACAAGGCGTACTACTACGTGTCGATCGCGCACGGGCAGCCGAACGGCTCCGTGTGGAAGTACTCGACGAAGGACGACAAGCTCCTTGGACGTGCAACTCTCGGCATGTTCCCGGCGACACTCGACGTCGCACCCGACGGCGACTTCCTGTTCGTCGTCAACTTCAACCTGCACGGCGACATGGTTCCATCGAGCGTGTCCGTCGTCACGCCCGAGGACATGACAGAGATTGCTCGCATTCCCACCTGCACGATGCCTCATGGCTCGCGCCTCAGTGCCGATGGGTCGCGGCATTACTCGGTCTGCATGATGGACGAGCAGTTGGTGGAGATTGACACCGCGACACTGAAAGTGTCGAGGCACTTCGTTCTGACTCGAGGACGCGAAGAAGGAATGAATGGGCCACCGATGCGGATGCAGCACGACAACGCGTCGGCGTCCGCATCAGGTCACGGCGCCGAGGCACCCGCCGCCGGCGACATCTCCTGTTCTCCAACCTGGGCGCAGCCGTCGAAGACGACGGCATCGGTGTTCGTCGCGTGCAACGGATCCAGCGAGATCGTTGAGATTGGTCTGCGTGAATGGAAGCTCGTACGCCGGATTCCCGCCGGCGCCGGCGTCTACAACCTTGGGATGACTCGAGATGGACGGCTGATCGCGACCAATCGTCGAGATCAGTCGGTCTCGGTTTTCGATGTGGAGTCCGGCAAGGAACTCGCTCGCGTTCGAACCAAACGCAGGGTCGTCCACGGAGTGGCCGTCGCACCCGACGATCGCTACGCGTTCATCTCTGTCGAAGGCGTCGCCGCCGAGCCGGGCACCGTCGAAGTCCTCGACCTCAAGTCCTTGACGATGGTGGGCAGCGTTGACGTCGGGCCGCAGGCCGGAGGCATCGACGTCCTGAAGACCGTCGATCAGTAGCTTCTATTTGGCTTTTTCAGCTGGGTCCACCATCTTCGTGACCCAGATTCCCGTGTGGACGTCGTTGAAGTAGATCAGCCCGTCGTGCGGCTGCGCACCCCACGCAAACGGAATGTTCGGCCGGAAGCCCTTCGCATCTCCGGTCCATAAGCGAGCCATTTCACGTCCCTGCTGGTAGAGGTTTCCGCGCAACTCACCGGACACATCAACGGCGCGAGCGCCGCCGCTGTAGTAACCGATGTACATCACGTCGTTCTCGACCCACATGTTGTGTGCGCCCTGTTCGGGAACGTCGTACTCAGCGACTTTGCGCGGATTGAGAATGTCGGACACATCGACGACGTGCACGATGCCCTTGGTGGGAATGCGTGCCTTGTCGGTCAAGTCGTACTGCACGGGAAACACTTCGTCACCGAGAAAGACGTAGTTCTTGTAGCGGAACACTGAATGGGCGCCGGCCAGCCATCCCGGTCCGTAGAGCTCGCTGTAGTTGAAGCGCAGTTGACTGACAAACTGCGGGCGCTCGGGACTGCCTCCCTTGATGCCGTTCCCGACATCGAGGATCACGAGGCCGTCCTTCCAGTAGCCCATGTAGATCAGGCCGTTGACGACCTGGACATCGTGGAGCATTCGTCCGCCGATGTACGTCTCGCCCTCTGGCGTCTTGACCGGCCGCGCCAGGACATTCTCGGTTTGCCAGCGCGCGACCTCTTTCGGTTTGGCGGGATCGGCGAAGTCGATCACGCGCAACGACCCAGTCGCATCATCGGTGAGGTAGACGTAGTGCCCGTCGATGAAGGCGCTATGCACGCCCCCCGTGACGGTCTCGGTGTACTCCG